>ERZ1066120.1846-NODE-1846-length-10904-cov-12.591575_pt1 | contig 10904 bp, 8 predicted proteins | sample MGYA00382767_ERZ1066120 | MGnify/ENA primary metagenome ERZ1066120 (study PRJEB33369, sample SAMEA5778350) | biofilm metagenome | biome: Industrial cooling water; feature: Water cooling tower basin; material: Biofilm | place: United Arab Emirates | collected... | reverse complement strand
CGGCTGAAGATGTAATCGAGGTTCAGGTTCCAGCCGCTGAAGAAACCGCTGTCGGTGAAGTTCAGCTCGGACGCGAAACCGACGTTGGCGCGCAGCACGCTGGGCACCTTGATGTCGGGATCGATCGACTGAGTGAAGCCCTGGCCCGCGGCTGCCGTCGCGATGGCGGCGTTGCGGAAGCAGGTCGGCAGCCCGGTGAACTGGCCGTTCACCACAACGTCGATCTGCGTCGTGGCGCTTTGAGCCGGACAGGCAGAGTTCTGCAAGCTGGCAAGAGCGAAAGAACTGCCGTCGTTCTGAAAGGCATTGCCGAACCAGACCAGCGGGTCGCCGCCTGAGAACACACCGATGCCCGCGCGCAATTGCGCCCGCGAGAAGACAGCGAAGTCGTTCATGTCGTAGGTCAGCGCAACGCGCGGCATCACCAGCGGCGCAAGATCGCTGAAACCGGCGTTGTTGTTGATGCCATAACGAGCGACGAAGTTCGGGTTGAGGTCCGGTCGGCCGCCGTCGTACCAGTCGACGCGGACGCCGGCGGTCAGCGCGAGTTGATCAGTGATCTGCCAATCATCCTGCGCGAAGGCGGAGTAGATCGTGCGCGTGAACTGCGCCGCTGCATCGTTGATGTCGCCTGTGGCTGAGAAATTGCCGAAGGCACCTTCGGTCGCGCCGCTCACCACGTTGTTGGGCTGCGTGTTGGTCTGATTGTTACCCGTACCCGGCGAAAGCAGGCCCTGGCGCAGATCGTTGACGTTGCGGAAGACCAGCGTGCCGGTGGCGTTCTGGACAAACAGGTTGAACAGATCGGCGTGGTTCATCTCCGCGCCGATCTTAAAGGTGTGGTCCCCCGCCTCGATGTTCATCACGGCGCGATACTGATCGATCTTGGTGCGCAGATCGTTTGCCGAGCGCGAGGTACCGGGGCCGGCCAGGACCGTGCCGTCGGGACCGGTGGCATTATCGATACCGACGATGATGCGCGGGATGGGGCGATCGGACTGGGCTTCGCCGCCGCCGATCGGGTCCTGCAGATCCTGCACCTCGGAACGCGAATAGCGCAACTCGGTCGATACATTGTCGCCCCACTGCGAGTAGAGGCGAGCGGAATAGTAGTTGGACTCGGTGCCGCTGAGGTAGAAGGTGTTCTGGCCGGTTACCTGCGGCGAAGTCGATCCGGTGAAGAAGTCGTCCGGACGGGTCGTTGACTCTTCAAGCCGCTGATAGGCGAGTTCCAGACGATGATCGTCGGTGATCTGCAGGTCCGCGCGGGCAAACCAGCGTTCGTTCTTAAACGGGCGGTTGGTAACCAGCGGGCCCGGATCGATCCCATAGGTCGAGCGCAGCACATCGGCGATCTCGTTGAACGCCGCCACCGGAACGCCCGCCAGCTCGTTGGCATAGCCAGCGCCAGCGGGGCCATCGTCCTGCGACTGACCGGCTTCCTGGTATTCGTAAGCGCCGAACAGGAAGAGGCGATCCCGGATCACCGGACCGCCGAGATAGGCACCCCAGCGCTTCTCAGGCTCGATCGGCGCGACCGGGCGGCGCACACCGTCGACCGTGATGTTGTCGGCGCGCATGCCGCTGTCGGAATATTCGAAGAAGCCGCCGAACTGGTATTCGTTGGTGCCCGATTTGGTGACGACGTTGATCGCGCAGCCGGTGAAGTTGGCATAGTCCACATCGAAGGGCGCGAACTAGACCTGCGTCTCGCGCACGGCATCATAGGGGATTGGCGTCGAAGAACGCGAGGAGAAGCCGGTGTCGTTGAGGCCGTAGACGTCGCCCTGGCTGATGCCGTCGACCGTGAAGGCGTTGCCACGGTCGTTGCCGCCAAGGCAGGAGATACGATCTTGGCCCGAACCGCCGTCGTCACGGTCCAGGCTGACGCGCGGGTCGATGCGAATGATGTCGCGCACGTCGCGATTGAAGCTAGGCGCGTTCTCCAGCACTTCAGCGGTGAAGCTGGTGCCCGGGCCGACTGCGAGCTGCGTCACCTGGACGCGGGTGCCCGTTACGACGATCTCGCCCCCGCCCGCGGTCAGTGCGAAGGTCAGCGAGGTGTTGCCCTGCAGCGTCGTGGTGATGTCGGTGATCGACTGGCCCTCGAAGCCATCGGCCGATGCAACGATGGTGTAAGGACCGCCAACCGTGAGGTTGGTGGCGCTGAACGAGCCGTCCGCGCCTGTGGTCAGCGAGCGGGTCGCGCCGGTGCGGGTATCGGTGATGATCACCGATGCGCCCGCGATGGGATTGCCGCTGTCGTCGTTGACGACGCCTTCGATGCCAGACGTGATCTGCTGGGCCATCGCGGACTGCGGAGCGACCACGGCCGCCGTCGAAAGACCGGCAACCGAGGCTGCCAGCAGATATTTGAACTTCATCGGATCGTTACCCCAAGGTTTTGCCGTTAAAGGCGCGTCAAATGTCGGTGATGCGAGGCGCGTACGGCCGCTGCGCGACGCTCAAGCGTCCCTTATGTGACAACACAGTGACGGCCAAGCCACCCCGCCCCGCAGCCGCTAGGCAGCCCCGTATAAGCTGTTGAATCGCAAAGATGTGGGCATGTTGCGCGTCCGCCACAGTGCAAAACTTTCTTAACATCCGAGGCAATGTGGCAGCTGCGTGCTCGCCCCGCTCGAAGCGCGGCGGAACCGAGCGAAAGCGATTCGATTAGAGTGCCATGGAAAAACTGATCTTTGTCGATGACAGCCTGCCGGGCATCACCAGGCGCCGCGCGGGTTCAGGCTGGGCGTATTTCGATGCCAAGGGTAAGCGCATCACCGATCCGGAGGAGCGGGTGCGGCTCAATGCCATCGCCCTGCCGCCGGCCTATCGCGATGCCTGGTTCTGCCCTGCCGCCAACGGACACATCTTGGCCATCGGTTATGATGATCGCGGCCGGAAGCAATACCGCTATCACCCCGACTTCCGGGCTGCTCGCGAAACCGAGAAATTCGAGGGCTGCGCTTCGTTCGGCCGATTGCTCCCGCTGGTACGCAAGCGGGTCGACCAGGACCTCGCCGGAAACGCGCTTAGCCGCGAGCGGATCGTCGCCAGCGTGGTGCGGCTGCTCGATCTCGGCGCCATCCGCGTTGGTAATGAATGCTATTCGAAAGCGAACCGCAGCTACGGCGCGACCACCTTGCGTCAACGCCACGCCGAGGTGACGGGGAAGACGCTGAAGCTGCGGTTCAGGGCCAAATCGGGGGTGCTGCGGGAGCTATCGCTCACCGACGGTCATCTGGCACGGCTCGTGCGCAGGATGCAGGACCTCCCAGGCCAGCACCTGTTCCAGTATGTCGACGCCGACCAGGAATATCACCCCGTCACCTCGAGCGATGTGAACGAATATCTGGCCGAAACGATGGGTGAACGCTTTACCGCAAAAAGCTTCCGGACTTGGCACGCCAGCGTGATGGCGTTTGACATACTCGCGAACGCTGAGGGGCAGGTGAGCATCAAGCAACTGACCGCAGAGGTCGCCGCTCATCTCGGCAACACCCCCGCTGTCACCCGCAAGAGCTATATTCATCCACTGCTGTTCGATCTCGCCGATCGCCAGGCGAAATGGCGAGAGACGCTGAAATTGCCACGTGCGACCCAATGGCTCTCGCGCGAAGAGCGCGGGCTTATCGAACTGCTCGAAGGGCCTCCCTTGAAGCGCGCTCGCCGCGCCGCCTGATCAGTTACGTTCGGCCGGGCTTAATCAAGATTGGCCTCGAACCCGCATGGGCTTGGGCATCGGTTGGGCTCTCGTGATGTGCGAGGAGCCAACATGACCGAAACGTTGAACCCGATCCTACCCGAACGCGTCGAGAAAGCGGCCGATGCCGTGCTTGCCCGAGCCTGCGACCTCGATGTGCCGCTGGCCACCGCAGAAAGTTGTACGGGAGGCTTGCTCGCGGCCCTGCTTACCGACGTGGAGGGGCGTTCGCATATCTTCGAGCGAGGCTTCGTCGTCTATGCCGAACAAGCGAAGTGCGATCTTCTTGGCATCGAGCGGAAGCTCGTCGATGACTGCGGCGCCGTCAGCCGCGATGTGGCGGTTGCGATGGCGACAGGTGCATTGGCCAATTCGGAGGCGAAACTGGCCGTCTCCATTACCGGCTTTGCCGGCAAGACCGATGAGGGCGAGGAGGGGCTTGTGCATTTTGCGTGTCAGCGAGAAGGCGGCCAGATGCTCCACCGCGAAGAGCATTTCGGCGACATCGGGCGCGACGGAGTGCGCATAGCCGCGCTTGAAGTGGCGCTGGAGATGATGAAAGAGGCGCTCGACTGATGAGCGAGCCGGACAGCCACCCGTTTTTCGATCTCCACACGCATGGTTTCGTGCGGGTGGCAACGAGCACGCCGCGTGTGCGGACGGCGGATGTGGCCTTCAACACCGCCGCCATTCTGGACGAGGCGCGACGCGCGCATGACCAGCGTGTCGACCTGGTGCTGTATCCTGAGCTTTGCGTGTCCTCCTATGCGATCGACGATCTGCATTTGCAGACAGCTCTGCTCGATGCGGTCGAGGCGGCAATCGGCGAGATCGCTGCAGCTAGCGCGAGCTTCAATCCGATCATCGTGATTGGCGCGCCGCTGCGGCGGAACGGGCGGGTGTATAACTGTGCGCTGACAATCGCCGGTGGGCGCCTTTTGGGGGCGGTGCCCAAGAGTTATCTGCCCAATTACCGCGAATTCTATGAGAAGCGCTGGTTCGCGCGCGGGCAGGCGTGCCGGGGCATGACGATCTCGGTCGACGGGGTTGAAGTGCCCTTTGGCGTCGATCTGCTGTTTTCAGCCAGCAATCTCTCCGGCTTCATCTTCGGAATCGAGATTTGCGAGGATTACTGGGCCCCGGAGCCCCCTGGCATCAAGGCGGCGCTGGCCGGCGCGACCATCGTGCTCAACCTTTCGGCCAGCAATATCACTATCGGGAAATCCGACGAGCGCCATCTGCTGAGCCGCGCCAGCTCATTCCGCGGTTATTGCGCCTATGCCTATTCCGCCAGCGGGCATGGCGAGAGCACGACCGACTTGGCCTGGGATGGGCAGGGCATGATCTATGAGCTCGGCGACCTGATGGCCGAGAGCTCCCGCTTCGACCTCGAGCCCGAGCTATGCATCGCCGATATCGATCTGCGGCGCATTGTGGCCGACCGCATTCGCGTTGGCACTTTCGCCGATGCGGCCGATGACGCCGCGCGTGCGGCGATTGGCTATCGCACTATCCTGTTCGAACACCGCATGACAGCGGGCGACAGCGGCCTGATCCGCTCCATCCGGCGCTTTCCGTTCGTACCCAATCGCCTCGAGAAGCTCGACGCGGATTGCTTCGAGGCGTTCAATATCCAGGTCGATGGACTGATGCGCCGGCTGGAGGCGACCGGCTCCAAATGCCTTGTCATCGGCATATCGGGCGGGCTCGACAGCACCCATGCGCTCATCGTCGCCGCCAAGGTCATGGACCGGCTAGGCCGGCCACGCAGCGACATTCGCGGCTACACCATGCCGGGCTTCGCGACCTCTGACGGCACCAAAAGCAACGCCTGGCGGCTGATGAAGGCTTTCGGGGTGACGGCAGAGGAAATCGACATCCGTCCCGCCGCCCAGCGCATGCTCAAGGACATTGGCCACGCCTTTGCCGAGGGTCAGCCGGTATACGATACCACATTCGAGAATGTGCAGGCAGGCCTGCGCACCGATTACCTGTTCCGGCTCGCCGGGCAGCATCGCGGTTTTGTGCTCGGTACGGGCGACCTCAGCGAGCTGGCCTTGGGCTGGTGCACCTATGGCGTTGGCGATCAGATGAGCCATTACGGCGTCAATTCGGGCGTCCCCAAGACGCTGATGCAATATCTTATTCGCTGGGCGATCAGCACTGACCAATTCGACCCTGAAGTAGACGCGGTGCTGGAAGATATTCTCGCCCAGGAGATCAGCCCCGAACTGGTGCCGGCGGGCGAGGATGGCGCGATCCAGTCTACCGAGGAAATGATCGGGCCCTACGAGCTCAATGACTTCTTCCTCCACCACGTCATCCGCTGGGGCCAGAGCCCGAGCCATGTGGCGTTTCTGGCGTGGCACGCCTGGCGCAATCGCGAGGCGGGCGCCTGGCCGGCGGGCTTTCCGGACGCGGCCAAAAATGAATATGATCTGGCCACGATCGCGCACTGGCTCGAGAATTTTCTCAATCGGTTCTTCGCGTTCAGCCAATTCAAGCGCAGCGCCATGCCGAATGGGCCAAAAGTCAGCGCGGGCGGAGCGCTGAGCCCGCGCGGTGACTGGCGCGCCCCGAGCGATGCCGTTGCGACTGTTTGGCTCGATGAGCTTGCCGCCGCCCTCCCGGAGCAAATGACAGCAAAGGGATGACCCTGCCCGCGGTCGCCCTGTTGATGATCGTCAACTTGTTGTGGTCGCTCAATGTTGTGGTCAGCAAGATCGCCGTCGACGATCTGGGCATCCCGCCGGTCTTTTATGCTTTTGCACGATCGGTTCTGGTGGTGCTGGCGCTTCTGCCATTGCTACGCCCCGTGCCGCGCAATCTGCTGCGAGTCATGCTGATCGGTCTTTCGATCAGCGGAGGGTCGTTTGCCTTACTCTATGTCGGATTGCGCACGGCCAGCCCCGCGGCCGCGGGAGTCGTCGGCCTGGCGGGCGCGCCGCTCACCGTCATCTTCGCGATCCTGTTTCTTGGAGAACGGGTCCGCTGGCGGCGGGCGCTCGGCATTGGCCTTGCGTTCGGAGGCGTGCTGATCGCCGTCAGCAGCCCTTCCGCCTTGGAGACCAGCGGCGGCGTTGCCCTGATCTTCGCCGCGGCCATGCTGGGCGCGCTGGGCACGGTATTCGTGAAGCGGATCGAGCTTTCATCAGTGCGGCTTCAGGCTTGGGCCGGGGTAGCCTCGGCAATCGTGCTCCTGCCGTTGACGGCGATGACGGAGAGCGGACAGGTGGCGAGCTTGGCGCGTGCTCCGCTTGAGACCGCGGCATGCCTGCTCTTTGCCGGCATCGTGGTTTCGGTCGGCGCGCACAGCGCCTATTTTTGGCTGCTCCAGGAATACGACACCAACCAGGTCGTGCCGCTGACCCTCCTATCGCCTCTGTTCACCGTCGCGCTGGGCGCATGGCTGACCAATGACGCGGTCGGAATGCAGCTTGTGATTGGCGGGCTGCTGGCACTGGCTGGCGTGGCGATCATCGTGCTGCGCCCCAGCACCACCTTCAGCAAGCGCTTCCTGGTGCGCGGGCGGCTCTAGAGCCGCACAACCCAGCCGTGCGGATCGGGGCGACGGCCCAACTGGATGCCTGTGAGCACATCGCGCATCTTGGCCGTGAGTTGGCCGGTGCCCCCAGAGCCGATGGTGAATTCCCCATCGCGGTCGAGAACTGTGCCGACCGGTGTCACCACCGCCGCGGTGCCGCAGGCCATGGTCTCGACCAGCCGGCCGCTTACTGCATCGGCGCGCCATTGCTCGATGCTGTAAGGCTCCTCGCGAACGGTAAGCCCTTCGTCGCGCAAGAGAGTGATGAGGCTGTCACGGGTTATGCCGGGCAGGATGGTTCCGGTCAGCGGCGGGGTCACGACGCTGCCATCGTCGAACACGAAGAACAGGTTCATGCCCCCCAATTCCTCGATCCATTTGCGTTCGACGGCGTCAAGGAAGACGACCTGATCACAGCCCTGCGCGATGCCTTCGGCCTGGGGGACGAGACTGGCAGCGTAGTTTCCGCCAGTCTTGGCCGCGCCCGTCCCGCCGGGGGCGGCGCGCACGTAATCGCGGCTGACCCAGATCTTCACCGCCGCGTGGCCGGATTTGAAGTAGGCGCCTGCGGGTGAGGCGATGATGACGAACTTATACTGGCGCGCGGGGCGCACGCCCAGGAACGCTTCGCTCGCGAACATGAAGGGGCGCAGGTACAGCGAGGTTCCTTCGCCCGACGGCACCCACTCACGGTCGATGGCCAGGAGCTGCCGAAGGCTTTCGAGGAACAGCTCTTCAGGCAGATCAGGCATGGCCATGCGCCTGGCGCTGTCGTTGAACCGGCGCGCGTTCTCCTCAGGCCGAAATAGCGCGATCGAGCCATCGGCATGCCGATAAGCCTTCATCCCTTCGAAGATTTCCTGCGCATAGTGGAGGACACTGGCGGCCGGATCGAGTGCGATCGGCTGGCGCGGCATGACCTGCGCCTGGTGCCAGCCCCCCATATCGGCGTCATAGTCGGCGACCACCATGTGATCGGTGAAGACCGTGCCGAACCGCGGGTTGGCGATGGCTTCGGCGCGGGTTTCGCTGGGCACGGGCGCGGGGTGGGGGACGCGCTCGAAGGCGAGGGCGGGGGCGGGAAAACTGTCGGCCATCCGCCGCGCGTTATTCCCTAGCACGATATCGGGCAAGGCCGTGGCGGTCCTATTGAAACACCAATCCCCCCGGGTGGACAGGGCTAGACCAGGCCATTGCTTTTCTTCGAGCGACGAGCTCGATGGCAGGTGCTGCACGAGAAAGTAAGCACGACCCCGGATAAAGTCGGGGGTGACGGAGGTGGAACGAGGGAAATCTTGGCCCATTCACCCGCACAAAATGAGAAGGGTGGCTCCGGCCGAAACCAGAACCACCCTTCACATGGTCAGCGGCGGGAAGTGCCGCTCACGAAGCCTCTATCGGCAGTAAGATGTGCTTACCGATAGTGCTCCGCGCGGAAACTTGCCGACCTCTCTGCTGAACCATGAGACATCGGATCACCTCCTTTCGCGCTAGTGAGCTAAGAGCGACCGTTTCACCGGCGCCCAAGACCCGCGTTCGCCGCTGATCTTGAGTCGAAATGTGTTGGTTCGAACCCCGGAAAACAAGCCTTGTAAAAAAGTTTTCCCGCGTCAGAATTCGGCGCTTCGGGCCTGGCATGACGCCGGGCCTTGTTCGCGTTCAGCGGCAATCTTCTATTACGCGCGTCACCTCGGCCCACGCTGGCAGGTAAAGCGTTTCGCTGCCGGCAACTTCCAGGGCGAATCTGCCTTTGCTGAGTGCCATCGCGTCAAAAATCCGGTCGCTAGCGGGCAGCGCGGCCTCCAGATAACTCAGCCCGCCTCTGCTTGGACGCGCGCTCAGGTTACGCGTCGCGGTTTCGGTCCGGATGCGCATCGCCACCGGTGCATCGGCCTCGCCGGCGTAGGCCAGCGTAATGGTGCGGACGGCCGGGTCGCAGCGTAACAGGAAGTCCGCTTCCGCCTCCTCGCTTCCGAACAGCGCCAGCGTACGGCCATTTTCGGCGCGATAGGACCAGTCGCCTGCAGTCGCTGGGCGATCGAGCCAGTTCGTGGCGATCGGCGAGGGGGTCGGCGTCGGCGTGGGAGCGGCACGCGGCGTCGGGCCCGCTTGTATCGGCGGAGTCGGGCGCGGCGTGGACGGGATGCAGGCTGCAAGGGCTAAGGTCAGGGCGAGCGCGCCAGCGAAGTGAACGTAGATCGGTTTCATGCTCTCTCAATGACCGCTAAGCGCTTTCTTTCCAATGCCCGCCCTTAAACCAATCAAGCGCCGCCTCGACCAATTGCTCACCGACCGCGGCCTGGCCGAAAGCCGCACGCGCGCGCAGGCGCTGGTCATGGCAGGGCTCGTGTTCTCCGGGGAAACCAAGCTCGACAAGCCTGGCCAGCAACTTGCCGAGGACGCGCCACTGGAGGTGCGCGGGCGCGATCATCCATGGGTCTCGCGCGGCGGGATCAAGCTGGCGCATGCGATCGAGCATTTCGGCCTCGACCCGGCGGGCGCGGTAGCGATGGACATCGGCAGTTCGACGGGCGGCTTTACCGATGTGCTGCTCCAGAAGGGCGCGGCGCATGTCTTCGCGGTCGATTCGGGCACCAACCAGCTTGCTTGGAAGCTGCGCCAGGATCCACGTGTGACCGTGCTCGAGCAGACCAGCGCGCGCATTCTCACATCTGGGATGATCGATCGCCCCTGCGACTGGGTGGTTTGCGACGCCAGCTTCATTTCTCTCGCCAAGGTGCTCGAGCGCCCTCTTAAGCTCGCGGCGCCGCAATGCCGCCTTGTCGCCTTGATCAAGCCGCAGTTCGAGGTTGGGCGTGATGAGGTCGGCAAGGGCGGCGTGGTCCGCGATCCGGCGCTTCATGCGCGCGTGTGCGAAGGGGTGCGCGCCTGGGTCGAGGGTCTAGATTTTGCTGTTCAGGGGATCGTTGAAAGCCCGATCACCGGGCCGGAAGGCAATGTCGAATTCCTGATTTCCGCGCTGAGGTAGCGCTATTTCTTCGCGCAGAGGTCGCGGAGGGGGCGGCAGCGACGCAGGCTGATCGAACGCTCAAATTTGGGACGGCAGCTTCGCTGCGGTCACAACCTCTCCGCGCTCTCCCGGTCCTCCGCGTTATCTGCGCGAAACCGGAAGCCACAACGCCCGCTCTCCTTGACGCCTATCGCACGCCGAGCGTAACCGCCCCGCAACATTCTGGGAGAGAGCATGTCCGCCAATATCGCCGAGATGGAGAAGCGCCGCGAGGCTGCGCGGTTGGGCGGGGGGCAGAAGCGCATCGATGCGCAGCACGCCAAGGGCAAGCTCACCGCGCGCGAACGGCTCGAAGTGCTGCTCGACGAAGACAGTTTCGAGGAGCTCGACACTTACGTCGAGCACGACTGCACCGATTTCGGGATGGAGACGCAGAAGATTCCGGGCGACGGCGTGGTCACCGGGAGCGGCACCATCAACGGGCGGCTCGTGTTCGTGTTTTCACAGGATTTCACCGTGTTTGGCGGCTCGCTCAGCAAGCGCCATGCGGAGAAGATCTGCAAGGTTATGGACATGGCGCTGAAGGTCGGCGCGCCGGTCATCGGCCTCAATGACAGTGGCGGTGCGCGCATCCAGGAGGGCGTCGCCAGCCTCGGCGGCTATGCCGAGGTGTTCCAGCGCAA
>ERZ1066120.1843-NODE-1843-length-10921-cov-5.561568_pt1 | contig 10921 bp, 13 predicted proteins | sample MGYA00382767_ERZ1066120 | MGnify/ENA primary metagenome ERZ1066120 (study PRJEB33369, sample SAMEA5778350) | biofilm metagenome | biome: Industrial cooling water; feature: Water cooling tower basin; material: Biofilm | place: United Arab Emirates | collected... | reverse complement strand
ACTGAAAGCCTTCCAAAGCGGTTTTGATGAGCAAATTGGGGAAGGCGAAAGGGGCGCGCCGCTTTAGACTGGGGCGCAGTTTTTAGAGGAATTCTCTTTCATCATGCGCCTTTCTCGCCAAGAAGTGGATAACATTGCGCTGCTTTCGCGCCTCGAACTTTCCGATGCCGAAAAAGAACGCGCCGCCAACGAATTGTCGCAAATCATCGGCTATTTCGAGAAAATGGCCGAACTCGACACCCAAAACGTCGAGCCGACGATGCACGCCCTGCCGCTGCAAAACGTGCTGCGCCCCGACCTCGTGCGCCCCGGGCTTTCGCGCGAAGCCGCGCTCCAAAACGCGCCGCAAAGCGCCGACGGAATGTTTCAAGTGCCCCGCGTCGTCGAAGCCGAATAAAAATTTCGGTTCTGGGTTCGAGGTGCTGGGTTCTGGGATTGTTTTTCCTCGAACCCAGTGTCTCGAATCCAGAACCGCGAAAATCCATGTCTCTCACTCATTTTTCCGCCGCGCAAATCGCGCAGAAAATCAAATCGAAACAGGTCTCTTGCCGCGAAGTGACCGACGAATTTTTAGCGCGCATCGAAGCCGTTGAACCCAAGGTTCAGGCGTTTGTTACCGTCACCGCTGATGAAGCGCGCCGACGCGCCGATGCGCTCGATGCGCGCCTCGCTTCGGGCGAAGATATCGGGCCGCTCGGCGGCGTGCCGATTGGCCTCAAAGACAATATGTGCACCAAAGGCGTCAAAACGACGTGTTCCAGCAAAATGCTCGAAAATTTCGTTTCGCCTTACGATGCGCACGTCGTCGAGCGCCTGCTTTCCGATGGCGCCATCTCGCTTGGAAAAACCAATCTCGACGAGTTTGCGATGGGCAGTTCCACCGAAAATTCGGCGTTTTTCCCGACGAAAAATCCCTGGGATTTGGGTCGCGTTCCGGGCGGAAGTTCGGGCGGCGCGACGGCGTGTGTCGCGGCGCGCGAGGTGCCATTTTCGCTGGGCAGCGATACCGGCGGCTCGATTCGTCAGCCCGCCGCGTTTTGCGGCGTCGTGGGCCTCAAACCGACTTACGGCCTCGTTTCGCGCTACGGCTTGGTGGCGTTTGCGAGTTCGCTCGATCAAATCGGGCCGGTCGCCCATTCGGTCGAAGACGCCGCGCTTTTGCTGAACACCGTCGCCGGACACGACAAACGCGATTCGACTTCCATCAACCGCGCGGTGCCCAATTATCTGGACGCTTTGAACGGCGATATTTCCGGTCTGCGCGTGGGCATCCCGAAGGAGTTTTTCGCACAGGGCATTGACTGCGACGTGGAAAAAGCCGTTTATGCGGCGATTGCGAAGTTGGAAAAACTCGGCGCGCAAACCGTCGAAGTTTCGATGCCCACGACCGATTACGCGCTGGCGTGTTACTACATCATCGCGCCCAGCGAAGCGAGTTCCAATCTCGCGCGTTACGACGGCGTGAAATACGGCCTGCGCGTGACGCAACCGGGCGACGACGTGATTCAAATGGCGGCGCGCAGCCGCGCGGCGGGCTTTGGCCACGAGGTGCAACACCGAATTTTGATTGGCACGCACGCGCTTTCGAGCGGTTTTTACGACGCGTATTACGCCAAAGCGCAAAAAGTGCGCACGCTCATCATCCGCGATTTCAACGCCGCGTTTGAAAAATGCGACATTCTCGCAACGCCCACCACGCCCAGCGTCGCGTTTAAATTGGGCGATAAAAGCGGCGACCCGCTGGCGATGAAACTCGCCGACGTTTGCACGATTCCGGTGAACATGGCCGGACTTCCCGCGCTTTCAGTTCCCTGCGGATTTTCGGGCGGCCTGCCGATTGGTTTGCAACTGATTGGAAAACTTCTGGACGAGCCAACGCTGCTCAAAGCCGCGCACGCCTACGAGCGCGCGACGGATTGGAAATCGCAAACGCCGAGTTTGTAGGTCATGCCCGCCAAAGACAAAACCCATGATTTAGTGCGCCGACTTCTCGAAAGCAGCGGTTGGCGCATTACGCACGATCCTTACTCGCTCAAATGCGGCGAAAGGGATTTAACCATTGATTTAGGAGCGCAAGACGTTTTTGCTGCTGAAAGCGCGGGGCGCAAAATTGCGGTGGAAGTCAAAAGTTTCGTGGGCCGCTCTGATATGACTGAATTGGAAAAAGCCATTGGTCAAATCGTTATCTACCGCCGTCTTTTGCGCAACAAGGAACCAGAGCGCACACTTTTTCTTGCCATTCCATCCGATGTCTACGAGCGGTTGCTCAACAATTCGGCTGGACGTGAGATTTGTGATGAAGCGCAACTCAATTTGCTGATTTACGATGGAGAATCGGAGGTTTTGACTCAATGGATCGAACTGTGATGCGCGAGATTGTTCAAAATACGCTCAAATCCTGGGCTGAATTTCTCCCCGTTTCAGCCCAATTACAAAACGTGCTGGTCTTCGATACAGACCGCGACCATTACGTTTTTTCGCGTGTAGGATGGGAGGATGGGCAACACGTAAATCGTATCGTGATTCACCTGGCCATTCAAGACGAAAAAATCTGGGTTCACACCGATAATACGGAAACGGGCGTCGTGACGGATTTAATCGAAAGAGGAATGACTCCCGATGCGATTGTGATGGCTTTTCGTCCTGCTTGGCGCCGTGAACTCTCACTTGCAAGCGACTAAGGCAAGTTCTGAGAGAGACAAAGAGCCTATAGGGACTCTTGAAAATTTAAACTTCCCATTCATTCCCATGAAAATTTCGTTTTTCTCGTCCAAACCCTACGACGAGCGTTCTTTCGCGGCGGCCAACGACAATCGCCACGAACTTCGATTTTTCGAGCCGCGTTTAGGCGCGCAAACCGCGAATTTGGCCCAAGGCTCCGACGCGGTTTGCGCGTTTGTCAACGACGACCTTTCGCGGCCCGTTTTGGAATTTCTGGCCCAAGGCGGCACAAAATTGATCCTGATGCGCTGCGCTGGATTCGACCGCGTGGATTTGGCTGCGTGCGCCGAACTCGGCATCGGCGTGGCGCGCGTTCCGGCTTACTCGCCGCACGCCGTCGCCGAACACGCCGTCGCGCTGCTGCTCACGATTAACCGCAAAATTCACCGCGCTTACAACCGCGTGAGGGTCAATAACTTCGCGCTCGATGGCTTGCTTGGCTTCGATTTGTATGGCAAAACCGTTGGCGTGGTCGGAACCGGAAAAATCGGGTTGTGTTTCGTGAAGATCATGATTGGTTTTGGCTGCAAAGTGCTGTGTTACGACCCGTTTCCCAATCCCGAACTCGACGATCTCAACGTCGAACTCGTGGAACTTCCGCACCTTCTGGCGCACTCGGATGTCGTTTCGCTGCACTGCCCGCTTTCCAAGGAAAATCACCATCTGATTTCGACGGACACGCTCGAAGTGATGAAAGACGGCGCGCTTCTCATCAACACGTCGCGCGGCGGTTTGGTGGATACGGCCTCGGCCATCGAAGCGCTCAAATCGGGCAAACTCGGCGGATTGGGCCTCGACGTTTACGAAAACGAGGCCGCGCTCTTTTTTGAAGACCGCCAAATCGAAACGCTCGCCGACGACGTTTTCGCCCGACTTCTCACGTTTCCAAACGTCGTGATTACCGGCCATCAAGCGTTTTTCACGCACGAAGCGCTCGATAACATCGCGCAAACCACGCTCTCAAACGCCGACGATTTCCAAAACGAAGGCGGCGGACGAAATTTTCTGACGGGCTGAGTTTTGAATTGAGAGACAAAAAACGGGCGGCGAAATTGAAATTTCGCCGCCCGTTTTTGCGTTTTCAAAGTTCGTCGCTATCGAAGACTTTTTGTCCGTTGCCCCAAACGCGAATGCTTTGCACGTAGGTTTGGCGCAGCTTCCAACCTTGGCTGGTCGGCGTCCAAAATTCGCGCCCGTAAGAAACACTTTCCGAACGGCGACTGCGCCCTTGGTAACTCGCGGAGGCAACAGATTTTGATTCAAACCAAACGATGGCGTCGTTGCCGCGCCATTGAAAAGATTTGATTTTAGTGTTCGCGCTCACAAATTTTATCGACAGGCCATTGTAATTGGCCCCGAAAAATCGCATTTGGAAATGCGAAATTTGTAATGATTGCTCGCGGCTGATGGATTCGCCGCGAAAATGATAAAGATAATCCGTGCTGAGTGCATTTTGCATCACGGAAAGGTCTTTTTTCAGAAAAGCCCGCGCGTGACGCGCGTAAATCGCGGCGATTTCCTGGCGCGCTTTGGCTGTGGAATGTGTGGCGACCGAAGCTGGCATTTGCGCTTGCGCGATTTGGGGCGTGGCGACGCCAGCAATCAATAAAAGGGCACCTAAAACGGCGCGCGAAAGAGAAAGCGAGAATTTCACGCCATCTTTTATGCCTCATTTTGGCCGTATTCAAAGGGAAATCCGGCGTTTTTCATAACTTCAAGGCAATATTTCTGGTCTTCGCTCGAAAGGTAATCCACAAAACCGCCGACTTTGCCGCGCCGCGTTTTGGCGGCTTCCGGCTTTTTTTCGCCCTCGATTGTGAGCGCGTCGCCGAATTTCTCTTTGTAAAATCCGGTTTTTTCGCGCGATTTCATCACGTCGAATTTTCCCGCCGCGAGCGCCGCTTCGATGCGTTCGGGCGGCGCGTCACGACCTTCCAAAAACCGATAGAGATTTTGCAATTCGTGCGCGCAGTCGGCGTGCAAATCCTCGTATTTCACGAGGTAACACTGCGGCAATTTGAGACTTTCGCGCGCCCACTGCGCGTAAAAATGGCAGATTTTGGGCATTCCGTGTCGCGGGTCGCGGATGAAAGCGGCCATATCGCCCGCGAAATAGTTGTTGCGCGCCGTGCACTGGAAAAATCCCGAAACGACGGTGTCACGCGGGTCGCGCGCCATGAAAATCACGCGGCGCGGCGCGTAATCTTTTTTGCTGGCGCGCAGCGTGTTGAAATGCGCCCGTTTCGAGTGGTCGCTGCGGTCGTGCGTGCAATGCACTTCCACGCCCAACTCATCGAGCAAAACGCGCAGCCACGTGCGCCCCGCTTTGGGATAAGAAACCAACACAGGTTTGTCATCAGCGGGAAGTTTGGAAACCGGGCTGCGATGAAAAAGCGACATTAAAGACGACATACCAACAGTCTGAGAAAAAGATGACTTTTAAAGTTGCACGAAAACGCGTTTTCGGGTTCGGGAGAGGCGTTTTACGTCCAATAAAGGATTTTTGCGTCTGGAAATCGCTGCTCGATTTGGGTTTGGAACCACGTTTTGAGTTCGCGCATGGTTTCGCGCGGGTAAACGAATTTGGTGCCGCCGAATTTGTTGCGTTTCACTTCGCGTTTCGATTCGTCGAGGTCGAGTTTGGTGGCCGGATACCACTGCAAAAGCACGTCTTTCGAGCCGGGCGTGAAACGGTGCGTGATGAGTTCAAACGTGAGGTCGCACGGAAAATCGAGCGCGTTTTGCGCGGCGGCGAGCAGAGTTTCGTAATGCGTTGGCCAATCATCGAGCGGCATAATCGGCGCCACGACGAGGCCCACCGGATAGCCGCGCTGTGCCATTTTTCGCAGTCCCAGCAAACGCGCCGCGACGTTGGCGGTGCCGCCTTCGAGCGTGTCCGAAATCGGCGCGGCGTTCACGCTGGCGCGAAAACGCGTGTGGCCGTTATGCGGCAAATCGAGCAAATCGTCAACGGCGTCGAATTTGGAAACCACACGCAAAAACGCGTTTTCGCGCGTGCCGAAATACGCGATGGCGCGCGCGAGCGAACCCGTCAAATGCTCGATTCCGAGCGGATCGGTGTAGCACGAAGCCTCGAAAGTGGTGATTTCGCGCGATTCGTAGGCCGCGAGATTGCCCAAAATTTCGTCTAAATTGGCGTAGGCGCGCACGATGGGCGGGCCGCTCAAACTGCCCGCGAGGTAACAATACTGGCAGTGCGCCGGGCAGCCCTGCGCGAGATGAAACTGCCAGTCGGCGCTCGGCGGAATTGGCGAAAGCCGAAACTGCGAGGCCGGAGCCGCCACAATCGCCAGCGTTTGTTTGGCCGTCGCGTAAGTTTTGGCGGCGCTTTCTTGATTGAGTCCCGTCAGGCGATTCGATTTCAGAATTTGCGTTTCGATGCCGAGCGATTCGAGGCGCGATTTGATGCGCTGACCGTGCGCCAATTCGAGCGCGGCGGGCAGAAAAACCGCGCGTTTGGGCCGCCACAATTTTGCCGGACGCGGCGCGCCAAGGGCGCAAACATTGGCGTCGCAGAGCGAATCCACAGCGTTTTCGACGGATTTTGCGACCGTTTCGAGCGGTAATTGCACGCCGCCCAAGTGCGGAACGGCCAACGAGTTGAGAGATTCGTGCAGCGACATCGGTGAAAAATTTCCTCGCGCGCTGGCGATGCAAAGGCGCCGCCAAGAACTTTTCGGCGCGCGAAACAAAAGGCGCTCAGGCACAGTTGGTAGATTATTAGGGCTGCTTTTTTGCCCGATTTGCGCGGGAAACGCGGTTTTTCACGGTTGCCTCATGGAAAAATACGAAGTCGTCATTGGCATGGAAGTCCACGCCGAGCTTCTCACCGAATCGAAACAATTTGTCGGCTCGCCCAACCTCGCTTTGGCCGAGCCGAACACGCTGGTTGATCCCGTCACGCTGGGGCTTCCCGGCGCGCTGCCGGTTTTGAACGAAAAAGGCGTTGATTTGGCGCTGCGAAGCGTCTTGGCGCTCGGCTGCGACATTTCGCGCCACAACTATTTCGAGCGCAAACACTATTTTTACCCCGATTTGCCCAAGGGCTATCAAATTTCGCAGCGCGAAAAGTGCCTTGGCTTCGGCGGATTTTTAGAAATCGAATTGCCCGACGGCACGACCAAAAAAATCGGCATGAACGACGTTCATATGGAAGAAGACACCGGAAAATCGCAGCACGGCGAAAGCGTCGGCGATCCCGATTCTTCCTTGATCGACCTCAATCGCGCCGGAATACCGCTCCTCGAAATCGTCAGCGCGCCCGATATGCGAAGCGTCGAAGAAGCCGAAGCCTACATGACCGCGCTGCGCGATATTTTGCTGTTTCTCGAAATTTCGGATTGCAAAATGGAGCAGGGCCGCCTGCGTTTCGAGGCCTCGATTTCCCTGCGCCCGCACGGGAGCAGCGAGTATGGAACGCGCGTCGAAGTCAAAAACCTCAACTCGATGAAAGCAGTGCGCGATAGCATCAAAGCCGAAATCGCGCGCCAGACCAAAATTTTAGACAAAGGCGAAAAAGTCGTTCAGCAAACGATGTTGTGGGACGAGGCCAGCGGCACCACGCAGCCGATGCGCTCAAAGGAAAACGCGCACGATTATCGTTATATGCCCGAACCGGATTTGGCGCCGCTGTTCATTTCCGACGAATGGCTCGAACGCGTGAAATCCGAAATGCCCGAACTGCCGCGCGCCAAACGCGCGCGTTTCACGGGTGAAATGGGGCTTTCGGCTTACGACGCGGGCGTTTTGACGCAAAGCCCCGAAGTGGCGAAATTTTTCGAGAAATCCATCGAAAGCACCAAAAACATCAAAGGCGCCGCGAACTGGGTTTTGAACGAACTTCTGGGCCGCGTGAGCCCAGGCGAAATCGGCGAAATCAAAGTTTCGCCCGCGCAACTCGGCGCGCTCGTGAACCTGATTGACGACGGCACGATTTCGGGAAAAATCGCCAAAGAAGTGTTCGAGGCGATGCTCGAAAGCGGCAAAGCCGCCGCGCAAATCGTCGAAGAAAAAGGCCTGAAACAGATGAGCGACACCGGCGAACTCGAAGCGATTTGCCGAAAAGTCGTGGAGAATTTGCCGAAAATCGTCGAAGATTATCGCGGCGGCAAAGAAAAAGCCTTTACCGCACTCGTGGGCGGCGTGATGAAAGAAACGCGCGGCAAAGCCAATCCCGCGCTGGTCAATGAGCTTTTGAAGAAAGTTTTGGGATAAAGTGGAAAACCGTAGGGGCACGGCCTGCCGTGCCCGCTGTCTCGAAATTTCGCTGCCCCATTTTCCGACGAAATAACGGATTGTTGCGCAACTTCGACCAACGGGCACGGCAGGCCGTGCCCCTACGGTGACAACTCACAGACGAAAAATCATGTTCATCCTCACCGCAGTTGGCCCCGACCGGCCTGGAATGGCGCACGCCGTCGCGCAGATTTTGTTTGAAAACGGCTGCAACATCGAAGACACCACGATGACGCGGCTTTGCGGCCAGTTCGCGCAAATTCTGGTCGTCGAAATTGGCGCGCAAACCGACGTTTCGCGGTTGCAAAACCAGCTCGGGGCACTCGAAAAATCGCACGGATTGGTCACGGAACTCACCGATGTCGAAGAAACGGCAAGCGAAAATTTCGCCGCGCCGCGCTGGATGCTCACCGCTTACGGGCGCGAGAAAACCGGACTGCTGGCCAAACTCACCGGCGATTTGTCGGCGAAAAACGTCAACGTCACCGACGTGCAAACGCGCGTCGCGTCGGGCGGAACGGTTTACGTGATGCTGCTCGAACTCGAACTGCCCGCGCCACTGGGCGCCGACGAACTGCGCGGTTTTCTCGAAACGCAAAACCCCGATTTGCAAATTTCACTGCGCGAAATCGAAGAGGAAACGCTCTAAAAACGGCGCTTGCGAACGAATTTTTCTTCGCATTCCCGCTCTCAGCTCTTCGCTTCCCACTTCCAAAAATGGTTCGTCCCATCGTGATGGTGCCCGATGTGCGCCTCAAAACTCCGTGCGCGCGCGTTGAAATTTTCGATCAAACGCTGCGAGACATCGCGCGCGACCTCGAAGACACCATGCGCGCTGGCCCCGGCAGCGTCGGCGTCGCGGCGCCGCAAATCGGCGAAACGGTGCGCGTGGCCGTCGTGGACACTTCGGGCCACCGCAAATTCGGCCCCGATTCGCAGGGATTTTTCGTCTTGGTGAACCCCGAAATCATCGCGCGCGAAGGGCAGCGCATCGGTCGCGAAGGCTGCATGAGCCTGCCCGATTTTACCGCCAATGTTTCGCGCGCGATGAGCGTCACGGTGCGATTTCAGGATTTGGACGGCAACTTTCACGAACTGCGCGCGCACGATTTCGAGGCCGTCGCAATGCAACACGAAATCGATCATCTCGACGGAATTTTGTTCCTCGACCGCGTTTCCAACCTGCAAACCGACGTTTTCCCGCGCAAGAAAAAATAAAAATCATGGCCGCTTCTTCTGCTTCGTATTTGCACTCACTCGTCGCTGAACTCGGCGAGCAATGGCCGCAAAACCGCACCGTGAATCTCGTTTTTCACGGCCACAGCGTTCCGGCGGGCTATTTCGCCACGCCGTTTGTGGACACGTTCAACGCTTATCCGCACCTCTTGCATCGGCGCTTGAAAGAACGGTTCCCGTTCGCGGTTTTGAACGCCATTGTCACGGCGATTGGCGGCGAGACTTCGGAGCGCGGCGCCGCGCGTTTCGACGAAGTTTTGGGCCATCGTCCCGACGTTTTGTTTCTCGATTACGCGCTCAACGACCGGCGCATCGGCTTGTTTTCATCGGAAAAAGCCTATCGCGCGATGATTGACGCTGCGCTGAAATTCGGCACGAAAATCATTTTGCTCGGCCCCAGCGCCGATAAACGCGGCCTCTACGATTCCGACGACCGCCGCAAACTCGACGCGCAAAACGCGCAGGTGCGCGCCCTCGCCGACGAATACAATCTCGGTTTCGCCGACGTTTTGCCGCTGTTCGATGCCGTCGAAGTCGCGGGCGACCTCGATTTGGTGTTGTCGCAGCAAAACCATCCGAACGCGCGCGGCCACGCGCTCATCGCCGATGCACTTTTGCGTTTTTTTCCAGTTCCGGCGCTGCGGCCTTCGCGCGAGTAAAACCAAAGGTAGTGGCTCCATTTTCTCGGTAGCGGCACTGCCGTGTATGGCAATCTTCGGCCCGAAAGTGATGGGCGCTTTTACGTGAAAGTCAGGGGACAAAGATTGCCATACACGGCAGTGCCGCTACCTCACCCTTTGAGCCACTACCAAACCAAAAACGCCCACTTCGCACGAAGTGGGCGTTTTTTATAACGCGTTTCTCATCAGGGCGTGGGGAACGCTCTAAAACCAGGGTTTTTTGTTGTTGATGTAGGTCTGCACGAACTCCTGATCGGATTTCGTGAGGTAAAGAATGCCTTCGACGAGACCAATCACGCCCATCACGGCGGTGCCGATACCACAAGTGAAGAAGCCCAAAACCAAACTCACGACCAGCATGATGATGCCTTCGGTGTTGTAGCCCAGAATGAACTTGTGAACGCCAAAACAGCCCAGCAAAATGCCGCAGATTCCGGCGACGAGCTTTTTGTCGGCGCCAGCGATGGGGCCGCTCGGAGGCAAAGAACCGCCGGGCGGCGGAATGGGCGCAGGGTTTTCGTAGGGATTGTTCGGGTTTTGCATGTGAAATCTCCGCCCTCTATCTTGCCACAAATTCCCCACAAAAACGAGGAGTTTTCACGAGAAATTTCGCGCGTTTTCTCAAGCGTCTCAACTCACGCGCGAAATTTCGAGCAGGGCGCGCGCTTGTTTTTCGCCCAAGCGCACAACGCGGCCATCGAGTCGCAGCACGGCGCGCGAGCCGTCACGGGCGGGCGCGGCTTCGTAGGCCAAAATCCACGAGCCTTTGCCGCGCAGATGCGCCATTTTGCGCCCCGAAAACAGCGAATTGAACGCAAACGGTCGCGTCGTGCCGGGCTGCGTCCAAATCGCGGGATTTTGCGCGAACTCTTCGAGCGCTTCGCGCGCTTGCGCCGCGCTATCCATCGGCGGCAAAACCTCTAAATTTGCGTTGCGGTAAGCGCGAATCGCCTCGCCGATTTTTCGCAGATAAATGAGTAAAGAAACCCACGCCGCAAGCGGCGGGGCATTGGTGTAGCTCCAATGCT
>ERZ1066120.1841-NODE-1841-length-10921-cov-9.721425_pt1 | contig 10921 bp, 8 predicted proteins | sample MGYA00382767_ERZ1066120 | MGnify/ENA primary metagenome ERZ1066120 (study PRJEB33369, sample SAMEA5778350) | biofilm metagenome | biome: Industrial cooling water; feature: Water cooling tower basin; material: Biofilm | place: United Arab Emirates | collected... | reverse complement strand
GGCAGCATGCCTGCGCCCGCGTGCACTTTCCAGTCGCGCCCATCTATGCTTGAGACAAGGACGCTCATGGACCTCGACGGCCTTCTTCATCGCGCCTTTGGCACTGCGGATCTGTCGCAGCTGACCCCGGCCGGCCTTGATGCCGGGGTCGAGCGGCTCCGCGTCGACTTCGGTCTCGAGCAGGACCGCGACAAGCGCTTCGCCCTGTTCGCCGTGCTTCACCTGCTTGGGCAGGCGCCCGACCTCGACGTCGCTTTCGCCCACGAAGCCGATCGCGAAGCGGCCCGCAACTTCATGGACCTGCTCGCTTCCGGCGAGGGCTGAGCCCGGCGCGGTCGCGCCTTACTGGGCTGCCCCGCCGATGATCCGCTGCCGGGCTGCACGGATCGCGGCCTCGTTGCGCTCGACGCCGAGCTCCTTCTGCGCGGCGGCAAGCCATTGCAGCGCCAGCTCCTCGCCCGCCGACTGGTTGAGGCCGGTAGTCTCGCGCGCCAGCAGGCTCGGGTCGGCGCCGGCGTTTCCGGGCGTGACCTGGCCTAGCCGAACGAGATAGATGCCCGACGGCCCCGCCGCGCGCTGCGCCTTGCCGGGCGCGAGGGTGAAGAGGATGCGAAGCGGCGGCGGCACTTCCTGGCCGGCCTGCGCGAACTGCGCGAGCTGGCCGCGGCGAAGATCAACGGCCTCGGGCGGTCGAACGCCGTCAAAGCCGGCCGCACGTACGGCCTCGGCCAGAGAGCGGCCCTTGGCGACGTCCGCCAGGATCGCAGTAGCCGCCGCATTGGCGAGGTCGGAGGCTCTCTTCTGCAGGTAGTCGCGGCGCACCTGGTCGGCGATGCGGGCGAGTGGCGCCGGCGCGGCCGGTATCACTTCGGCAACATCCAGCAAGGCATAGCCGGCATCGTTCGGAAGCGTCTCCACCACCGGCTCGTCGTCGGCCTGCAGGTCGGAGCCGAGGTTCGGCAGTGCCTGATATTCGGGCGGCAGCCGGAAGTCGGGCTGGTCCGGCGCAGCCCCGGCGCGGGTCAGGCCGGGGGTCGCCAGCACCGGTAGGTTGTTGGCGCGCGCCACCTCCTCGAAGGTGCGGCCCTCGGCCAGCTGATCCTCGACGCGGGTGACCAGGTCGGCCAGCGCGTCCTTGCGCCTCTGCTCGGTCAGCTTGGCGACGATCTCGCCCCGGGCCTGCTCCAGGCTCCGCCCGGTGGCCGGCGTGATGCTCTCGACCTTGATGACGTCGAAGCCAGTCGAGGAGCGGAGGGGGCCGACCACTGTTCCCGCCTGAGCGCCGAACACCTGGGCAGCGACCGCTTCCCCGGCAAGGCTGGTGAGCTGCTCGCGCGTCTGCGGCCCGAGGCTGACGTCCCCGGCGGAGAAGCCGGCGGGCGCGGCGGCCGCGGCAAAGGTGCCGCCGGCGCGGGCCCGGGTCGCGATCTGCTGCGCCGCTGCCTGGTCGGGCACCGTTGCGCGGCTGAGCACACGGGTCTCTACCCCGCCGAAGGTGGACCGGTTCTGCTGATAGTAAGCGGCGATCTCCTGATCGGTCGGAGCGATGGCGCCGAGCTGCTCGGGCGTCATGCGCGCGATCCGCAGCGTCCGTCGCTCGGGCACGGTGTAGCGCTGCTGGTTCTGCCGGTAAAAGGCCTGCAGCTCGGCCTCGGTCGGCGCGGCGCCGCCGGTGAAGGCGCTGAACGGAAGCAGTGCAAGCTCACCCTGCCGCCGCTCGAGCAGCAGGTCGGCATAGGGACGCGCGGCGCCCTGTGCGACCCGCGCGTTGGCCGCCACGGGCGCGAGCACCAGCCGCTGGAGAAGCCCGGTCTCGATCTCGCGGCGGAGCTGCGCGTCGGTCAACTGCGCGTTGCGCAGGAAGGCCTCGTAATTGGCCTGGCTGAACCGCCCGTCGAGCCCCTGGACCCCCGGGATGCGGACGATCTCGGCATCGACCAGCTTCTTGGACACGGTGAAGGCATGCTCGCGGGCATAGGCCCACAAGGTCCGCTCCTGGATCAAGGCATCGACGATGGCGTCGAAGTCGCCGGCAAGATCGGCATAGGTCGCCTGCGGGTTCTGCTGCCGGACCTGGTTCAGGCGCCGCTGCATGGCCGTGTCGAGCTCGGCCGCGGTGAGCTCGACGTCGCCGACCCTGGCGAGCGTGTTCTGCGACAGATTGCCGCCGCCGCCCAGGCGCACGTTCTGGATGTCGGCGGCCGCAAAGGAAAGGACCATGAGCCCGAGAAACAGGAACAGGATGGCGATGCCGACCTTGGAGTTGGACAGGCGGCGAAAGGCTTTCATGAGGGCGGCGGTTCCTGTGTCTTCTTCAGCTTGGCGAAGCGCTTTAGGGGCGCCGCCGCCTTCCTTCAAGTTGACCGCCTTGCTAGGCGCAGCGGCGACAACGGCAAGTGAACAGGTGGAAGGGGGCGGCAATGAAGCTGATCGCGGGCAACTGGAAGATGCACGGCACGAGCGAGGCCTTGTCGGAGGTGCGTGCGATCGCCGACCGGGCACGCGCGCTCGAGGGCCGGGTCGAAGTCGCCCTGTGCGTGCCCGCGACCCTGATCCATCGCGCGTCCGAGGCCGTGCCGGGCTTCGCCATCGGTGCGCAGGACATGCACCACAAGGACAAGGGCGCGCATACCGGTGACGTCTGCGCCGCGATGCTGCACGACGCGGGCGCCAGCCTTGTGATCGTCGGTCACAGCGAGCGGCGTGACGCGCACCGCGAGGCCGATGCCGACGTCCGCGCCAAGGCCGAAGCGGCGCTCGGGGCTGATCTGCGGGTGATCGTTTGCGTCGGCGAAAGCCTCGAGGAGCGTGAGGCGGGCCGTGCCGTCGCCGCCGTTGCCGCCCAGGTCAACGCGTCGCTGCCGCGCTGTGCCTTCGATCCCGACCGCCTCGCCGTCGCCTACGAGCCCATCTGGGCGATCGGCACCGGCCGGGTCGCCGAGTGCGGCGATATCGAGCAGATGCACTCTGCCATCCGGGAGCGGCTGGTCGCCGCTTACGGCGAAGCAGGCGCAAAGGTGCGCATCCTTTATGGCGGCTCGGTCAAGGCCAGCAACGCTGGCGAGATCTTCGCCGTGGCCGAAGTCGGGGGTGCCCTAGTCGGCGGTGCCAGCCTTTCCGCCGAAGACTTCCTTCCGATCGTCGAGGCGGCCGCGGCCTAGCGTCAGGGCAGGCGGCGGCGGAGGATGGCGGCGCCGATCCCGGCGGGAACCGCGACCGCTTGCGCTCGGCTGTCCAGCGGGACGGCGACGGGCGCGTTGATGTCGCGGTCGGGATCGGTGCCGGTCGCGTCGGCGAGAAGCCTGATGCGACCATCCTCGAAGCGCCAGCGGCCATGTTCGACTTCGCTCAGGGAGTCGCGATCGGGGTTGGAGGCATCGTCGGGATCGACCGGCTCGAAGCGGAACTCGTAGCGGTCGGTGGTAAGGATGAGCGTGATCCTTATGCCTTCCTGCGTGCACTCGTAGGTGCCCTGGAGGAGTTCGGGCGAGCGAAGCGGCGGAACATCGGCGAGGTCGCGGGGCACGTCAGGGCCGGCGCACAGCGTCGGGCCGGGCGCATCCGGATTGGCGCTTGCCGGAACGGCAATCGGCAGCGCGAACAGCAGCAGCAGGGGAAGGGGCGAGCGCACGGCTCAGGCTGCGGTGGACAAGGCGGCGCGGCCGCGGATCAGGTCGGCGGCTTTCTCTGCGATCATGATGGTCGGGGCGTTGGTGTTGCCGGAGATGAGCCGGGGCATGATCGAGGCATCGACGACCCGCAATGCCTCCATGCCGATCACCTTGAGCTCGGGATCGACCACGGCGTGCGCGTGCCGGCCCATCGCGCAGGTGCCGACCGGATGGTAGATGGTGGTGCCCCGCTCTCGCGCATAAGCGAGGAGCTGCTCGTCGGTCTCCAGCGCGGAACCGGGCTGGGTCTCGTGATCGATATAGGAGGCAAGCGGATCGGTCGCGGCGATGCGGCGGCCGAAGCGGAGGCTGGCAACGACGACTTCGCGGTCGAGCGGATCGGCGAGATAGTTGGGCAGGATCGCCGGGTGAGCGAGGGGATCGGGCGACTTGAGGTGGACGGAGCCGCGCGACTCCGGGCGGAGCTGGCATGGCGCGATGGTGAGGCCAGGTTCCTTTTCCAGCTCCATCACCTGCTCGTTGGAGAGTTTGTCGGCGTCCATGGTGGCGGGAAGAATGTGGTATTGGATGTCCGGTCCGGCGAGGTCCGGGCGCGAGCGGGTAAAGACAGCGACGTGCGCGGCCGACAAGGTGAGAAGGCCGCGCTTGGCGAGGAGATAGCGGCCGACCTCGCGCAGCAGGCGGGGGCCGCGGGCGAGCTCGTTCACTGACAAGGTGCCGCGTTTGAGCCGATAGGTGAGCCCTACCACGAAATGGTCCTGGAGGTTCTCACCGACGCCCGGGAGAGCGTGGACGACGGGAATGCCGAGTGTCTGCAGGCGTTCGGGCTGGCCGATACCGGACAGTTCGAGCAGTTGGGGCGAGTTGATGGCGCCGCCGCAAAGGATCACCTCGCGGCTGGCCCGGATGGTGCGGACCGAGCCGGCGTGGTCGAGCTCCACGCCCACGGCGCGCTTGCCCTCGAACAGGACACGGCGGGCCTGTGCGCGGGTCAGGACCTGGAGGTTGGGGCGGTGCATTGCCGGGTGGAGGTAGGCGACCGCGGCGGAGTGGCGCTTGCCGTCCTTGATGTTGACCTGGAACCAGCTCACCCCTTCCTGCTCGGGACCGTTGCAGTCGCGGCGAGGGAGGCCGAGGGCCTCGCACGCCTCGATTGCGGCTTCGCTGACGGGATGGCTGTCCGCAGGGTCGGCGACGTGCAGCGGGCCGCCGACGGCATGGGTCTCGCACTCGCCGCGGGCCTGGTGCTGGGCGCGGCGGAAGTAGGGAAGGACATCGTCCCAGCCCCAGCCGTGGCAACCCAGCTGACGCCAATGGTCATAATCCGCGCGCTGGCCGCGGACGTAGAGCATGGCATTGATCGAGGAAGAGCCGCCGAGCACCTTGCCGCGGGGCCAGACATGGCGGCGGCCGCCGGTGCCGGGGTCGGGCTCGGTTTCGTAGAGCCAATTGACCTTGGGGTCCTTCAGCGTCTGCGAATAGCCGATCGGAACGTGGATCCAGAGGTTGGAAAGGAATTGGCCCTTTTCCTTGCCGGGGCGGTCGTCGCCGCCGGCTTCCAGCAGGATCACGCGGACGGACGGATCCTCGCTGAGCCGCGCGGCAAGGACGCAGCCGGCCGAGCCTGCGCCGACGATGACATAGTCTGCTGCAAGCTCGGACGCGTCCATCATCGTCACTCCTTGGGAAGCACGCTCCGCACCCACAGCGCCGTTTCGAGCGGCTGGGTGTAGGGCAGCATGTGCCCGCCCTCGACCAAGGTCAGCCTGGCGCCCGGGATCTGCGCGGCGGTCCGTTCGCCATGGATGCGGTAATCGAGGATATTGTCTTCGCGGCCGTAGAGAATGGCGACGGGGAGGCTGAGTTCGGGGTAGCGCTCCACCATCTCCTCGGCGTCGGTCCGGGCGAGCTGGATATCGCCCGCCGCGGCAGCGATGTTGGACGGGCGCATGGCCAGCGCGCCGCCGCCTTCGATGACGAAGTCGGGCGGGACGAGCTCGGGCTTGAACACCTCCCGGAGCACGGCATCGCGGGTCGCGAGCCCGAGCGGAACAGCAATGGTGCGGCTAACGAAGCCAATCAGCGGAAGCGGGACCATGAGGCCGCGGAAGACTTCGGGAACGGTGTCGACCGGCTGGGTAGCAGGGGCGATCAGGACAAGGCCGCCGACCTTGCCCGGATGGCGGGCCGCGACATGGAGCGAGAGAGCGCCGCCGAGCGAATGGCCGACCAGCACCGGCTTCTCGAGCCCGAGCGCGTCGATCAGCGCTGCAACGGCGTCGGCCTGATCTGCGAGGTGCTGCGAGCCCGACGGGAGAGCGGGGGAATAGCCCGAGCCCGGCCGGTCGATGCGGATGACGCGGTGGTCCTTGGCGAGTTCGTCGACCATCTCCTGCGCGAAGCTGCGAAGCTGGGCCGACAGGCCGTGGATCAGGAGCAGCGGCTTGCCCTTGCCCTGCTCGGCGACGTGGAAGCGATAGGGGCCGGCATCGACCAGGCGGCCGTCCATCGGCACCTGCCGTTCGGCCTTGCGGGCCGCGCGGGCGCTGAACAGGCCGGCGCCGATCAGGGCTCCGGCGAGCAACAGGCCGGCGATGCCAAGTGCTTTCATGCCATGCTCCGTTTCAGGATGTTCCAGTAGGAGATCGGTGCCAGCCGCTCGATGATCGAGCCGATCCTCGCGTCCGTGCCGACCAGCACCCGGGCGCGCTCCTTCTCGATGCCGGTGGCGATGATCTCACCCGCCCTGGCGGGCGACATGCGCAGGAACTTCTGGAAGCGATCGCGCTCGGCCGCGACCAGCGCCGCTTCCTCGTTGGTGACGTGCCGCGGCGGGCGGGCGTTGCGGGCGATGTCGGTGTTGATCCCGCCGGGATGGACCACGGTGACGCCGACGCTGGAGCCGGCCTCCGCAAGCTCGTTGCGGAGCGATTCGGAGAAAGCGCGCACGGCGAATTTGGCGGCGCTGTAGGCGGTCTGGCCGGGCGGGGCGATCAGCCCGAACAGGCTGGAAATGTTGACGATCCGCGCCTGGTCGCTGGCCTTGAGGAGCGGCAGGAAGGCGCGGGTGAGGCGGACAACCGCGTGGAAGTTCACGTCTATCAGCCAGTCGAAGTCGGCCTCGTCCACCTGTTCAAAGGTGCCGCCGATCGCGACCCCGGCATTGTTGACGAGGAGGTCGACCCGGCCATGCTCCGCCAGCACGGCCTTGGGCAGAAGAGCGGTGGCGGCGCGGTCGGTGACGTCGAGCTTGTGGGTCGAGACATGGACCCCGCGGAGCAAGGCGCTGGTCTCGGCAAGGCCAGCGGCGCTCACGTCGGCAAGGGCGAGGTGGCAGCCGCGGCGGGCGAGGGCAAGGGCGATCCCGCGGCCAATGCCGCCGCCGGCGCCGGTGATGACGGCGACCCGTTCGGACAGGTTCATGCGCCGACCTCGACCAGGGTGGGGGCGGGCGGTGCGCGCCGGACCTGGCCGGCGAAGCGCATCACCCCGTCCTCGAGCTTGCCGTACTTGAGCGCGGCAAGATCGCGGGCGTAGTTCTGGTGGAGCTTCCAGGGCGCGCGGTCGCCCTGCACCGGAAGGATCGACTTGGCGCGCTGGACGTAGCCCGAGCTGAAGTCGAGGAAGTCGACCGGCTTCACGTCCGCTTGTGGCTCGGGCAGGGCAAGGGTTCGGCCAGTGTCGGCCAGATGGTTGAGGAGGCGGCAAAGGTAAAAGGAGGTGAGGTCCGCCTTCAGGGTCCAGGAAGCATTGGTGTAACCGAAGCTGTACGAGAGGTTGGGCACGCCCGCGAACATCATGCCCTTGTAGGTCATGACCCCGCTCAACTTCTTCTCGACGCCGTCGAGGAACAGGCGGATGTCGCTCATCAGCTGGAGCTTCAGCCCCGTGGCGGCGACGATGATGTCAGCCTCGAGCAGGCGTCCGGATTTCAGGCGGATACCCTCCTTGACGATCTCTTCGATATGGTCGGTGACGACTTCAACCTTGCCCGTCCGGATCTCGGCAAAGAGGTCCGCGTCGGGCACCAGGCAGACCCGCTGATCCCAGGGATTGTAGGCGGGGTTGAAGTGGGTCTCGACCTCGTAGTCGGGCGGAAGCTCCTTCATCACGCCCTTGGCGATGAGCTTCTTCATGAAGTCCGGCCGGCGCCGGGCCAGCTGGAAGAAGGCCTGCTGCATGAGGACGTTGCGGGTGCGGACGACGCCGTAGCTCAACTTGTCGCCGAGCAGCTTGCGCAGGCCGTTGGCGACTTTGTCGACGGCTGGGCGGCTGACCATATAGGTCGGCGAACGCTGCAGCATGGTGACGTGGGCAGCGCCGTTCTTGGCCATCTCGGGAACGATGGTGACGGCGGTGGCGCCGCTGCCGATCACCACCACGCGCTTGCCCTCGTAGTCGAGATCCTCGGGCCAGAATTGCGCGTGGAACAGCGCGCCCCCGAAGCGTTCGCGGCCCGGCCAGTCGGGCAGATAGGCTTCGGAATAGCTGTAGTAGCCGGTGCACAGGTGCAGCCAGCGGCAGGTCATCTGCTGGCTTGCGCCGCCGCTTTCCACCTCGACCGTCCAGAGCGCCGCCTCGCTGTCGAAGGAGGCGCTCACCACCTTGTGGTTGAAGCGGATGTGGCGGCGAAGGTCGTATTTGTCGGCAACCCCGTTGACGTAGGCGAGGATGGACGGGCCGTCGGCGATCGCCTTGCACTCGGTCCAGGGCTCGAAGCTGTAGCCAAGCGTGTACATGTCGCTGTCCGAGCGGATGCCGGGATAGCGGAACAGGTCCCAGGTGCCGCCGATCGCATCGCGGCCCTCGAGCAAGGCGAAGCTCTTGTCGGGGCAGTAGCGCTGGAGGTGCCAGGCCGTGCCGATCCCGGACAGGCCTGCGCCGACGATGAGAACATCGACGTCGGCGTCGACGGGCAGGGCGGGCGCGGTTGCGGGCTGTTTCATCCTTGCCGCGCATGCTGCCCTTGACTTCGCAAGGGAAGCAAGCGGAAACTCAAGCCATCTGAAGCGATCCGGCCGTTTGTAGCTGCGGCCCTCGCGCCAGGGGGAGACATCGATGACTTACTCGCGCCTGCTGCTGGCCGGAGCTTCGCTCTCGGCCATGACCCTTGCCGTGCCTGCCGCCGCCCAGACCGTTCCCGAGGGCCAGCCGACCGGCGGCGAGGTCCAGACCGGGGCAGGGGCCGAGCAGAGCGGCGAAGCGCGCAGCGGCACCACCGATGCGGCCGGTGCCGACATTGTCATCACCGCTCAGCGCCGGGCCGAAGCGCTGCAGTCGGTGCCGATCTCCGTTTCCGCCTTCAGCGGCGAGGCGCTGGAGCGGCAGCAGATCAGCAATGCGCAGGACCTGCAATTGTCGCTGCCCAACGTCACCTTCACCAAGACCAACTTCACTTCGTCGAGCTTTACCATCCGCGGCATCGGCGACCTGTGCGTCGGCTTCAGCTGCGACCGGGCAACGGGCATCCACCTGAACGACATGCCGCTGGTGGAGAACCGATTGTTCGAGACCGAATATTTCGACCTTGAACGGGTCGAGGTGCTGCGCGGGCCGCAGGGTACCCTTTATGGGCGCAACGCGACCTCGGGCGTGGTGAATTTCATCACTGCCCGGCCGCGCCTCGGCGACTTTGCCGGCAACGCCACGGTCGAGTTCGGCAACTTCAAGTCGAACCGGCTGACCGGCATGATCAATGTCCCGATCACCGACTGGGCGGCCTTCCGTCTGGCAGGCTATTCGCTGGTGCGCGGCGGCTATACGAAGAATCTATTCGACGGCAGCAGGATCGACGGGCGCGACCTTTACGCCTTTCGCGGCACGCTGCGCCTTCAGCCGACCAGCAGCACCACGATCGACCTCCTCGGCTACATCTTCCGCGAGGACGACGATCGCAGCCGCATCCAGAAGCAATTGTGCGCGCGCGACCCGACGGCGATTCTCGGCTGCCGCCCCGACCGGCTGGCGTTCGAGACGGTGAACGGCAATTCCACCCTAGCGGCCATCCTCTCCTCGCGCCAGTTCTTCGCGCTCAATAGTCCGACGCTGGCGCCGCTTGGCCTCAGCGACCTTTATGGCGCGGACCCCTTCTTCGGCGGCGTGGTCAATTCCGACGACCTTCGTACCGTCAGCACCGACTTCAACCCGACGTATCGCGCAAAGGAGACCATCTGGCAGGGGCGGCTGGAGCAGGAGCTTGGCGAGCAGTTCAGCCTCAGCCTGCTCGGCGGCTACAGCCGGTCGAGCATCGACAGCCGCACCGATTATACGCTCGCGGCGGGGCGGCCGCTGGCGGGCAATCCAGGGCTGCTGGCGCTCGCCTTCCAGGCGGCGCAGCCGATCCCCGGCGGCAATCCCTTCGCGGCCGTCGCGCAGCGGCTGATCCCGAACGGGCCGCTGGGCGCGGCCTGCACTTCCGAGACCAACCTCAACTACAGCGGCGTGTACGGCGGTTTCACCAACCGCTGCACCGCGGCGGGGACCGAATATGACCGGTCGCAGTCCGAGTATCGGCAATATGCCGGCGAGGCGAAGCTCAACAGCAATTTCGAAGGGCCGCTGAACTTCATCCTGGGTGCGACCTACATCGACGGGCGCTTCACCAACTCGAACTATTACGTCGCCTCCTTCGGGCTCGACTATGCAGCGGGCATCCTGGGTGCGGCGCAGACGCTGGCGCAGCGCGGGGCGGGCAACGTCACCTTCCCGCAGGTCTATCTCGCGCCGCCCTTCTTCAACTCGGAGGTGCAGGACTTCCGCCTGAAGAGCAGTGGCCTGTTCGGCGACGCGAGCTTCGAGGCGACCGAGCGGCTGAAGCTGACCGCGGGCCTGCGCTGGAGCCGCGACGAAAAGTCGCAGGTCGCGCGCGCGCCGATCCTGTCCTTCCCGGCGGTGGTCGGGGTGCCGGATGCGAACACGTCGCCCTTTCTCCTCGCCTATGATGCCGATCCGCGAACGCCCGGACCGCAAAGCTATGCGGTGGACGAGGTCAGCTTTTCCCGCCTGACCGGCCGCCTGGTCGCCGACTATGAGCTCAGCCGCGGCAAGCTCGTCTATGCTTCCTATTCGCGGGGCTACAAGGCGGGCGGGATCAATCCGCCGATCGATCCGTCGTTCAACATCTCGCCGACCTTCTCGCCCGAAACGATCAACGCTTATGAGATCGGGTCCAAGAACAGCTTCGCAGGAGGGCGGGCGCGGCTGAACCTGTCGGCGTTCCTCTACGACTACAAGGGGCTGCAGCTGAGCCGGATCGTCGGGCGCACCAGCGTCAACGACAATACGGATGC
>ERZ1066120.1837-NODE-1837-length-10939-cov-8.257902_pt1 | contig 10939 bp, 11 predicted proteins | sample MGYA00382767_ERZ1066120 | MGnify/ENA primary metagenome ERZ1066120 (study PRJEB33369, sample SAMEA5778350) | biofilm metagenome | biome: Industrial cooling water; feature: Water cooling tower basin; material: Biofilm | place: United Arab Emirates | collected... | reverse complement strand
CCCAGTCGGCGAAATAGGTGCCGGTCGGGACCTTGTTGGTACGGCGGATCGGTCGCGCCTGGACCACCGCCCGCGCTCGCGCCTCGCTGATGGCGCCGGTATCGGCCATGGCGTCGAGAACCAACCGCGCACGCCGCTGCGCGCCTTCGAGGTTGCGGGTCGGCGCCAGGCGGCTCGGCGCCTGGACGAGGCCCGCCAGCATCGCCGACTGGGCGAGCGTAAGGTTCTCCGGCGAGCGGCCGAAATAATGGCGGGCCGCAGCGCGGAGCCCGTAAACGCCGTCGCCGAAATAAACCGAGGAGAGGTAGCGCGACAGGATCTCGTCCTTGGTCAGCCATCCTTCCAGCCAGAAAGCGATGATCACTTCCTGCGCCTTGCGTTGCAGGCTTCGGTCGGACGACAGGAAGCTGGTCTTGGCGAGTTGCTGGGTCAGGGTCGAGCCGCCCTGCCGCACTCCGCCCGCCTGGAGGTTGGTCACGAACGCCCGGCCGATCGCCCGCGGATCGATCCCCCAATGGCGGTAGAAGCGGCGGTCCTCGATCGCGACAAAGGCGGCGGGCGTATGGGGCTGAAGCTTCGCCACTTCGACCGGCGCTTCCTTGATGGCGCCGCGGCGGGCGATCGGCCGGCCCTCGCTCGACACGATCAGCATGGCGGGGTCGGGAAGGGGCTCGAGCGCCCGGCCGAGCGGCGCGGTGACGATCAGCCAGAGGAGGATGACGAGGAGCAGCGCGCCCGCGGCCGTGAAGCCCCAGCGCAGCCAGGGACGGCGAGGCCGGATCGCGGGAACGGGCGGCTCGGGCGCCTGGTCGAAGTAGGAGAAGGGCTCCACCGTTGGCGGCGGCGGCGGCGCAGCCTCGGCCTTTTGCCATTGCCACCAGCGGCGGCGGCCCACCGGCGGCGCGGTCCGCCCTGGCGAGAAGGGATCGGGAAGATCCTCCACATTGCGGCCGAAGCGCTGCCAGGGTGAGTCGCGATCAGCCATGAAACGAGCCGGTCTCCGTGGTGCCCTACCACCCTAATACAGTAGCGGCGGCGTGACTAGGGGAGGAAAGCTGAACCCTTGGTGTCGGTCCGGTGGCTCGTATAAGCGGGAGCGATGATGGGGAAGAGGCCAATTGCTCTGGTCGGAGCGGCGCTGCTGGCGCTGGCGAGCCTCGGTGGCTGCCGCCAGGGTGAGACTGGCGAGGTTCGTGCCCTCGTGATCGGCGAGCGCCAGCCGCGGCTCGCCGATCCGGCCAGCGGCACGCTGACGCCGGCCGACCTCGTGCTGATGGAGAATGCCGCCCAAGGGCTGGTCCGCTTCGATGCGGCGGGCAACATCGTTCCTGGCCTGGCGCAGCGCTGGGCGGTCAGCAACGACGGGCTGAGCTATGTCTTCCGGCTGAAGAGTGGCGATTGGAGCGACGGCCGCCGGGTCCGCGCCCGCGACGTGGTCCGCGTGCTTGAACGGCAACTGGCGCGCTCCAGCCGAAACCCGCTGAAGGACACCGTGGGTGCGATCCGTCAGATTGCAGCCATGACCGATCGGGTGGTTGCGATCGAGCTCAGCGCGCCGCGGCCGCACCTGCTTCAGCTGCTTGCCCAGCCGGAGTTCGGCCTGGTGCGGGAGGGGCGGGGAACGGGACCCTTTGCCGTCAGCCGCGAGGAGGGGCAGGTGCTGCTGACGCGCGAGCTGCCGGGGCTCGAAGAAGGGGAAGCGGCCGGTGAGGAGCGGGTGCAGCTGGCGGCCGCGACGGCGCAGGAGGCGGTTGCCGATTTCGTCGCCGGCGAGGCTGACCTGGTGCTCGGCGGGACCAGCGGGGACCTTGCCATCGCGCTCGGCGCAAGGCTGCCGCGCGGAGCGCTCCGGATCGATCCGGTGGCGGGGCTGTTCGGGCTGGTGCCGGCGCGCAGCAGCGGGCTGGCCGCCGACGAGGAGGTGAGGGCGCTGCTCGATGAGGCGCTCGACCGGCAGGCCTTGGTCGGGGCGCTCGGCGTGACGCAGCTCCAGCCGCGCACCAGCTTGATCCAGCCCGGACTCGACGGACTCGCGTTCGCGCCGGCTCAACCCTCATGGGCGGCCGTGCCGCTTGCCGAACGCCGCGCGGCGTTGATCGAGCGCGGGCGCGCGCTGTTCGGGCGGGAAAGCGGCGCGCAGGAGCCCTCCACGACCGAGCAAGGCCCGGTGGTCCGCGTGTCGCTGCCGTCAGGGCCGGGCGGCGCGATCATCCTGCAGCGCCTCAAGGCCGACTGGGAGCCGCTCGGCCTGTCGGTCGAAGCGGCGGCGCGCGGGCAGTCGGCCGACTTCCGCTGGGTCGATGCGGTCGCCCCGTCGACCTCCCCGGCCTGGTTCCTGCGGAGCTTTCGCTGCGACGTGGCGGCGGTCTGCCTTCCCGATGCCGACCGGCTGCTCGAAGCGGCACGGCTGACCGGCTTCGCGCCGCAGCGCAGCAGCTTCTTCGCCGAGGCCGAGCGGCAGATGCGCGAAGCCGTGCTGTTCATCCCGGTCGCCGCGCCGGTGCGCTGGTCGCTGACCGCCAGGGGCACGGAGGGCTTCGCCGAGAACCGTTTTGCGCGCCACACGCTGGCGGGCTTGCGCGAGGCAGCGAACACACGAAATTAGCGTGCATGACCGTCAGGCCGCAGCCTTATCGCCGCGAACTCCCGTTAGGCCGGGAGCCGCATCACAGCCGCCAGCGCATCGAGGCGCTGGAGCATGCCATGGAAAGCCTGCTTCCCATTCCCGGGACCAACAAGCGCGTCGGGCTGGACACGCTCCTCAGCCTCGTGCCCGGTGTCGGTACCACCGTCGGAGCCGGGCTTGGCGCCTATCTCGTCTGGGAAGGGCGCAACCTTGGCATGAGCAAGTGGCAGATTGCGCGGATGGGCAAGAATATCGGGCTCGACTGGCTGCTCGGGCTGATTCCGGTGGTCGGCGCGATCCCCGACTATTTCTTTAAGTCGAACACCCGCAACCTGCGGATCATCAAGAAGCACCTCGACACGCACCATCCCGCGGCCCGGACGGTGGACGTGGCGGCGGCGGGCAAGGACCGCTAGGGCACCGCCGATGTACGACTTCAAGATCGAAGCGGCCGACAAGCCGACCCTCTACGCCGACCTCCTCGCCGCCCTGGACGGCCTTACCTCCGGGGAGAGCGATGCCATCGCCAACATGGCCAATGCCGCGGCCCTGATCTGGGAAACGCTGCCGGACCTCAATTGGGTGGGCTTCTATCGCAATGTCGGGGGCGAGCTGGTGCTGGGTCCCTTCCAGGGTCGCCCGGCGTGCATCCGCATTCCCTTCGGCCGCGGCGTATGCGGCACCGCGGCGGCGACGCTGACGGCGCAGCGGGTCGAGGACGTCCACGCCTTCCCCGGCCACATCGCCTGCGACTCGGCAAGCGCCAGCGAACTGGTGGTGCCGATCGTCGGCGCCAAGGGCCAACTTCTCGCCGTCCTCGACCTCGACTCGCCAAGCCTGGCGCGCTTCGACGCCGAAGACGAAGCGGGCTGCGTTGCTCTGTGCCGGCTCTTGGCGGAGCGGCTTTCCACTCCGTAAGCTTAACGGGACGCCGCTCCGGCGGGTCTTGCCTCAGCTCAGCTGTTCGAGGCGGTCGTCGCTCAAGGCGCCCGGGATGATCATCACGGGGCAGGGGAGTCGCCCCGAGTCGGTGCCGGTGAAAGCGGCGACGAGGGGGCCCGGGTCGCCGGCCGGGGCGGTGCCGAGCACCAGGGCGGCGATGTCCGAGCGCTCGCCGATCAGCTCGCGCACCACCGCCACCGGCTCGCCCTGACGGACGACGATCGCCTGCGGAACGAGGCCGTTGGTGCCGGCAAGGTCGCCAAGGCTGGCGGCAATGCTGGCCTCGATCCGAAGCCTTTGTTCTTCCTCGATTGCCGCCTGGACCCCGCCCCATTGCACGTAGTCTTGCGGCTCGACGATCGCCAGCACCTCGCCCGCGCCGCCGGTCTTGGCCGCCCGGCGCACGGCAAAGCGAAGCGCCACGCGCGCTTCGGCGCTGTCGTTCATGACGATCAGATAGGTACGCTTCGTGTCGGCCATCACGGGCGAGCGTGGCCCACTGCTGCTTGACGGGCAAGAGGGCTTGGTCTTTGGAACGTCCCTACGCGTCCCGCTGCTTGCAACGAAGGTTTCCATGGCGATCGAACTCAAGATGCCCGCTCTGTCCCCCACCATGGAGGAGGGCACCCTCGCCAAGTGGCTGGTCAAGGAAGGCGACACGGTGTCGAGCGGCGACATCCTCGCCGAGATCGAGACCGACAAGGCGACCATGGAGTTCGAGGCGGTCGACGAGGGGGTAATTGCCAAGATCCTCGTTGCCGAGGGCACGGACGGCGTGAAGGTCGGCACTCCCATTGCTTTGATCGGCGGGGAAGGGGAGCAACCCTCTCCCGGCACGGGAGAGGGACAATCTGCGGCAGGCAGCAAGGAAGACGGGCCAACTGCTCCTCCCACACCGGCTCCGGTCGAAACGCCCGCAGCGCCCGCAACCCCTGCCGCCCCCTCTCCCTCCGCCGCTGACGCGGCTCGTCCCTCTCCCGCGAGGGGAGAGGGACAGGAAAGGATCAAGGCAAGCCCGCTCGCCCGCAAGCTGGCGCAGGCGCAGGGGATCGATCTGGCTTCGCTCAGGGGCTCGGGACCAGGCGGGCGGATCGTTCGCGCGGACCTCGGCTCGGCTGCTGGTGGGGCGTCGGCCCAGCCCCCGGCTGCGTCGACCGCTCCCGCCGCTCCGGCTCCTGCTCCGGCGGCGGCGCAGCCGTTCAGCACCGACATCCCGCACGATGCGGTCAAGCTTTCCAACATGCGGAAGACCATCGCCCGGCGCCTGTCGGAAGCGAAGCGCGACATTCCGCATATCTATCTGACCGTGGACATCCGCCTCGACGCGCTGCTGAAGCTCCGCTCCGAACTGAACGCCGGCCTCGCCGGGCGAGGCGTGAAGCTCAGCGTCAACGACCTCCTCATCAAGGCGCTGGCAGTGGCGCTGAGCCAAGTGCCCGAGTGCAACGTCAGCTTCACCCCCGATCAGCTGATCATGTACAAGCGCGCCGACATCGCGGTCGCCGTCAGCATTCCGGGCGGGCTCATCACTCCCATCGTTACCGATGCCGCCTCCAAGTCGGTGTCGAAGATCAGCCAGGAGATCGGCGAGCTCGCGTCCAGAGCGAAGGAGGGCAAGCTCCAGCCGCATGAATATCAGGGCGGCACCGCCTCGCTCTCCAACATGGGCATGTTCGGGATCAAGCAGTTCGATGCCGTCATCAACCCGCCCCAGGCGATGATCCTGGCCGTCGGCGCCGGCGAGAAGCGCCCGTGGGTCGAGGGCGACAGCCTCACCGTCGCCACCGTGATGAGCGTCACCGGCAGCTTCGACCACCGCGCCATCGATGGCGCGGACGGCGCGCGGCTGATGAAGGCGCTCAAGGAACTGATCGAAAGCCCGCTCGCCCTCGTCGCCTGACATGGCCCGCGAGCCGCTTATCCGCACCACGGCCATGCCCGCCGACACGAACCCCTATGGCGGCGTGTTCGGAGGCTGGCTGATGGGGCAGATGGGGCTGGCGTGCGGCTCCTTTGCGTCGCGGCACAGCGGCGGCAAGGCGATTCTGGTGGCTGCGGACGGGCTGCGGTTTCCCGGCGCGATGGCGGTCGGGGACGAGCTGTCGGTCTATGTCGAGCTGCTGAAGCAGGGGCGGACGTCGCTCCGCCTGCGTGCCGAGGGCGTGGCGCGCGAGCGCGACGGCGAGGTCGAAACGCTGGTGGCGGAGGGGGAGTTCACCTTTGTGGCACTTGGCGAGGATGGGCGGCCGCGGGAGATACGATCATGAGTCCCTCTCCCCCCGCGGGAGAGGGACAGCTCTCGCGCAGCGAGAGCAGGGAGAGGGGGCGCCGCATCGCCACCCTGCGCGAGCGAGGAAGGAAGATGCGCTCGGCCCCCACCGATGCCGAACATCGCTTGTGGCAGCTACTCCGAGCCCATCGCTTTGCCGGATGCAAGTTTCGCCGGCAGGTGCCGATAGATTGGTACATTGCCGACTTCGTCTGCTTCGCGTTTCGCCTGATCGTCGAGGTCGATGGCGGGCAGCATGGCAAGACACGCGATGGACGACGTGACGCGTTCCTGAGATCGCGGGGCTTTCACGTCCTGCGCGTTTGGAACAACGAGATCTTCGAGAATGAGCAGGGGGTGTGCGAGGCGATCTTGCACGCGCTGAAAGCGCCCCCTCTCCCCAACCCCTCTCACGCAAGGGGAGAGGGGCTTAAGGAAGAACCATGACCGATCTGACCTACGACCTCATCGTCCTCGGCTCCGGCCCCGGCGGCTATGTCGCCGCCATCCGCGCTTCCCAGCTTGGCCTCCGCACCGCCATCGTCGAGCGCGAGAATCTCGGCGGGATCTGCCTCAACTGGGGCTGCATCCCCACCAAGGCGCTGCTTCGCTCGGGCGAGGTCTATCATCAGATGAAGCATGCGGAGAGCTATGGCCTGTCGGCGCCGAATGCGACCTTCGACCTGCAGAAGGTCGTGGCCCGTTCCCGCGCGGTGGCCAAGCAGCTCAACCAGGGCGTCACGCACCTGATGAAAAAGAACAGGATCGCCGTGCACATGGGCACCGGCACGCTGACGGGCCCCGGCAAGCTCAGCGTTGCGCTGAACGCCGGCGGCACGGCGGAGCTCAGCGCCAAGCACGTCATCATCGCGACCGGCGCCCGCGCCCGCGAGCTGCCGTTCGCCAAGAGCGACGGCAAGCGCATCTGGACCTATCGCCATGCGATGGTGCCGGACCTGATGCCGACCGAGCTCCTCGTCATCGGCTCGGGTGCGATTGGGATCGAGTTTGCGAACTTCTACAACGACCTCGGCGCCAAGGTGACGGTGGTCGAGATGGTCGACCGGATCGTCCCGGCCGAAGACGAGGAAGTCTCCGCCGCACTCCAGAAGAGCCTGGAGAAGCAGGGCATGACCATCCTGACCGGCGCGGGCGTGCAGAGCCTCAAGGCCGACGGACAAGGAGTCGCGGCCGAGATCAAGACGAGGGACGGCAAGGCCGCGGCGCATCGCTTCAGCCACGCCATCGTCGCCGTCGGGATCGTGCACAATACGGAGAATATCGGGCTAGAGTCGCTGGGCGTCACCGTTGAGCGCGGGCGGATCGAGATCGATCCCTATGGCCGGACCAGCGCGCCCGGCGTCTGGGCGATCGGTGACGTGACCGGCGCTCCGTGGCTCGCCCACAAGGCCAGCCACGAAGGGGTGATCGCCGCCGAGAGCATCGCCAAGGAGCTCGGCAAGGACGCTCACCCGCATACGTTCGACGCGCGCAACATCCCCGGCTGCACCTATTGCCACCCGCAGGTCGCCTCCGTCGGCCTGACCGAGGCGAAGGCCAAGGAACTGGGCTACGAGGTCAAGGTCGGCAAATTTCCCTTTATCGGCAACGGCAAGGCCATCGCGCTCGGCGAGACGGAAGGGTTCATCAAGACGGTGGTGGACGCCAAGACCGGCGAGCTGCTTGGCGCGCACATGATCGGGGCGGAAGTGACCGAGCTGATCCAGGGCTATACGATCGGCAAGACCGCCGAACTGATCGACGAGGATTTCGCCCGGACCATCTTCCCGCACCCGACCCTGTCCGAGATGATGCACGAAAGCATCCTCGCCGCCGACGGGCGCGTGCTGCACATGTGAGGCGTCGTCACCCCGGGCTTGACCCGAGGTCCCGCTTCTTCTCTCCTGCTGCAAAGGGAAGCGGGACCCCGGATCAAGTCCGGGGTGACGAGAAGGGGATAGGCGTGAAGAAAACTTTGCTCGTTGCCGCGGCCGCGTTGGCCATGTCCACGCCCGCCGCTGCCGAGAAGGTGGTGGTAACCGCCGAGCGGATGGTCGACGTGCTGACCGGCAAGGTCGTCGAAAGCCCCGCCATTTTCATCGGCGACGACGGTCGCATCACCGCGATCGCCGACGCCCGCACCGTTCGCTGGGGAAGCGACGTGCGCCATGTCGACCTTGGCAACCGGACGCTGCTTCCGGGCTTCATCGACATGCACGTCCATCTCGACAATCCGGCCGAGATCGGCGGCTATCGCAGCCTCGAGTTCACCGACAGCTTCTTCACCGCCTTTGCGGTCGGCTCGGCTCGGGCGATGCTAAACGCGGGCTTTACCACGGTGCGCAACGTCGGCTCTGGCGATCGCAGCGATGTCGGGGTCAAGCAGGCGATCGAGGTCGGTTTCGCGGTCGGTCCGAGGATCGTGCCGGCCGGCTATTCGATCGGCGCAACCGGTGGACACTGCGATTCGACCTTTCTTCCGCCGAGCCTCGAGACTCCGCAGGAGGGTGTCGCCGACGGCCCCCAGGCGCTCCGGGCGGAGGTCCGGCGCCAGCGTAAATATGGTGCGGAGGTGATCAAGGTCTGCGCGACGGGCGGAGTCTTCTCGCGCAATACCGAGCCGGGGCAGCCGCAGCTCACCGAAGAGGAACTGCGCGCCATCGTCGAGGAGGCGAACCAGTGGGGCCTGCGGGTCGCCGCCCATGCCCATGGCGCCGAGGGAATCAAGCGGGCGGTCCGCGCCGGGGTGGACACGATCGAACATGCAAGCCTCGCCGATGCCGAGGGCATCCGCCTCTGCGCCCAGCGCTCCCGGCCCTGCTATTTCTCGATGGACATCTACAACACCGACTACACGCAGGCCGAGGGGCGGCGGAACGGCGTATTGGAGGACAATCTCCGCAAGGACCGCGAGATCGCGCAGGTGCAGCGCGACAATTTCCGGGCGGCGCAGCGGGCCGGCGTGCGCCATGTGTTCGGCTCGGACGCCGGGGTCATGCCGCACGCGCTTGCCGGCAGGCAGTTCGAGACCATGGTCCGGTTCGGCATGACTCCGCTGCAGGCGATCCAATCGGCGACGCGCGTGGCGGCCGAAGCGCTCGGACGGGAGAAGGACGTCGGCGCCATCGCCGTCGGTCGCTTCGGCGACCTGGTGGCGGTGTCGGGCGATCCGCTGCGCGACCCCGCCGTGCTCGCCTCGGTCGAAGCAGTGGTGAAGGGCGGCAAGCTGGTGAAGGCGCCGCCTGCCGCGCGCTAGTCCCCCTGAAGGCGGAGCGCCACGTCGCTCATGAAGCGGGCATCGTCGCCGGCGGCGAGCCAGTGGGCCTCGGCGCCCATGGCGGCGAGGAGGTCGGACAGGGGCTCCAGTTCGCTCTTGGCATAGTTGCCGAGGACGTGGGGCGTGACCTTGTCCTTGTGGCCGGGGTGACCGATCCCGATCCGCACCCGCCGGAAGTCAGGCCCGAGCGCGGCATTGATGGAGCGCAGGCCATTGTGCCCGGCGAGCCCGCCGCCGACCCGGACCTTGGCTTTCATCGGCGCAAGGTCGAGTTCGTCATGGAAGACGGTGAGGGCGTCCACGTCGAGCTTGAAGAAGCGCAGTGCCTGCTGAACCGCGTCGCCGCTGTCGTTCATGAAGGTCTGGGGCTTCAGGAGAAGCACTTTGTGCGGGCCGATGCGGCCTTCGGAAAGGAGGCTGCGGAACTTCTTCTGCCAGGGGCCGAAGCGGTGAACCTCGGCGATGGTGTCGACGGCCATGAAGCCGACATTGTGCCGGTGGAGGGCGTATTTGTCGCCCGGATTCCCGAGGCCGGTCCAGAGTTGCATTGGGGAAGAGCCCTTCGACTACGCGCTTCGCGCTCCGCTCAGGGCGAACGAGCAAAGGTCTCGTTTGTCCTGAGCGAAGTCGAAGGACATGGCCGTGCCTCGCGCTCCGCTCAGCCCGAACGAGCACAAGGTTCGTTCGTCCTGAGCGAAGTCGAAGGACTTGGCCGGAAGCTTACGCGCCCTCAGCCTCGGTCTGGGTCGTGTCGCCCTCGTCGCTCTTCAGCGCCGACGGGGCGACGATGGTGGCGATGGTGAAGTCGCGGTCGGTGATGGTGCTGGTGGCACCGTTGGGCAGCTGCACCGCCGAGATGTGGATCGAATCGCCCACGTCGAGGCCGGCAAGGCTGATCACCACGTCGTCGGGGATGTCGGCCGCATCGCAGCTGAGCTCGAGGTCGTGACGGACGATGTTGAGCACCGCGCCGCGCTTGATGCCGGGGCTCTTCTCCTCGTCGACGAAGCGCACGGGCACGGCCACGGTGACCTTGCTGTTCTCGCCGATGCGGAGGAAGTCGACATGGACCGGGCGGCTGGTGACCGGGTGGAACTGCACGTCCTTGGGAAGGGTGCGGGTCGCCTGACCAGCGGCGTCGATCATCACGACCGAGTTCATGAAGTGACCGGTCGAGAGCATCTTGGCGAGGAGCTTCTCCTCGACGTGGATGCTCAGCGGCTCCTGGTTGGCGCCATAGACAACGGCGGGGACCCGGCCTTGGTTACGCAGCGCCCGGGAGGCTCCCTTGCCAGCCCGGTCACGCGTCTCGGCGGGCAGCGTCAGCTGTTCGCTCATGCGTGCTTGTTCCTTGTGTTAGGTTCAGTGATGCTCCCCACGCCTCCAGGGATGACCATGCAGGAGCGCAGGCGCGCATAGCGGAGGAGGGGGTGGATGGCAAATAACCCGCGCGGAGTTCGGCGTTCGTGCTGAGCGAAGTCGAAGCACGGTCGCGCCAAAGGCCCTTCGACTTCGCTCAGGGCGAACGAGGTTATTTCAGCGTTTGCCGGAAGCGGAACAGTTCCTCGCGCTGGACTTCGCCGACGGCGCCGGGTTCGAGGTCGAGCATGGTGAACGGGCCGTAGGAGACCCGGATCAGCCGGGAGACCTGCAAGCCCAGGTAGGCGAGGACCCGGCGGACTTCGCGATTCTTGCCTTCCGTGAGGGCAAGCTCGATCCAGCAGTTGCGACCCGTCCGGCGCTCGAGATTGGCGTCAATGCTCCCGTAGCGGATGCCTTCGATCTCGACCCCTTCCGACAGTTCCTCGAGCTGCGCCTGGCTGAC
>ERZ1066120.1832-NODE-1832-length-10965-cov-6.183318_pt1 | contig 10965 bp, 9 predicted proteins | sample MGYA00382767_ERZ1066120 | MGnify/ENA primary metagenome ERZ1066120 (study PRJEB33369, sample SAMEA5778350) | biofilm metagenome | biome: Industrial cooling water; feature: Water cooling tower basin; material: Biofilm | place: United Arab Emirates | collected... | reverse complement strand
TCGTCGTTACCTTTAGCACGGTAGAAGCGTTCAAAAATAAACGGTAGCTCATCAGAAGAAATACCTTGACCTGTGTCTTTCACAAAAACACTAACGCCGTTAGAAAGTTTGTGAAGCTCGAGCCGCACCTCTCCCCCACTCGGTGTGTAGCGCAAAGCGTTTTCAATTAAGTTCGTCAAGGCGCGTTCAATTAACCCGACATCCGCTTTTACAAACGGCAAGTTTTTATCAAACAGCAACTCGAGCCTAACACCTCTAGCCTTTGCACTTTCTTCAAATTTCAGCACGACATCCTGGGCTAATTCTTGTAAAGGAAATTCTTCGGGGCGTGCTTGCACCGCTTTAGCATCAAACCGCGATAAATCAAAGAGGTCGGCGATGAGTTTGCCTAAACGCTCGCTCTGCTTACTTGCCACACTCAAATAATGCTGACGTTCTTCCTCTGTCAGCGTTGTTGCTTTAAGTTGGAGCGTTTCTAAATACCCCTGCACGGCGGCAAGGGGTGTTCTGAGATCGTGCGAAATGTTGGTGATGAGTTCACGGCGCAGTAAATCCACCTGGCGTAAATCTTGTACCTGTTCTGAAATCCGCTCAGACATATCCGCAAAAATGTTTTGCAACCCGTCGAGTTCGTCTTTCGGTATGACGCGCCGCACTTTGTCCGTCACGACAAAATCGCTTTCCCTAAACGCATTCATCGTCCGCGATAAACCCCGCAAACGGCGCGTAAGGTAAGTGAACATCCAAAGCCCGAAGACGAAGGCCGTAACGAGGGCGGTAATCATGACCCAGAGTGAAACTTTGAGCACGGTGCTGTTTTGCACGGTGCGAATCATAGAATCCCTGGTCGCGTCCGCGAGAATCACGTACAAGTAGCCGATGCGTGGCTCGAGGCGTGACACGGAAAAAATTTTCGATCCACGCTCACGGCGCGGGTCAGTACCGAGAATCGGAAAATTCATGCCGCCTTCTAAAAATTCATAGATGGGTTCCGCGTCTACTTTTTTACGTTTTATATCGTCCATCGCCACCGAAGCACCTCGGATATTTCCCGCGTAATCCACGAGGTAAATTTCCACGCCTGGATTGGTCATAGCAACCGTGCTGGCAATCTTGTCGAGGGCGGCTTCCGTCGCTTCGTCGTCCATCATGAGGCTAGGTTCATCAGCCACAATCCGAGCGGCTAGTTCTACGTTAAGTTTTTGCGTGATTTCTTGGTAGTAGCTTTGAGAGGTCGTCAGAATGACAATCACGAAGAGAACGCATAACGGCACGACGAGTGCTAGGAGGGCAACGACCAAACGAGCATGTAAGGTTTTCATGACGCAAACTTGTACCCCACACCCCACACGGTTTGAATAAACGTAGGGTCGGCTGGGTCACGTTCGATTTTGGCACGGAGGCGGTTGATGTGCGAATTAACGGTATGTTCAAAGCCCTCGTAGCCACTACCCCACACGAGGTCTAAAAGCTGGGTGCGGGTGTAGACTTTGCCAGGATGTTTGGCGAACTGTGCCAGTAAATCAAACTCTTTTGCCGTCAGACTGACGGTTTCATCAGCAAGTTTCACTTCGTGTTTGTCAAAATCAATGCTGAGTTCACCCACCACGAGATGTGAAGAAAGCTCGGGAGAACCTGAGACTTTCTCTTTTCTCCGCAATAAGGCTTTGACCCTCGCCTGCACTTCACGAATGCTAAAAGGTTTTATCAAGTAGTCATCAGCACCGATTTCTAAACCCAGTACACGGTCAATCTCGGAGGTTTTTGCCGTGAGCATGAGGATAAGCAAATCAGGTTTTTTGGTGCGGACGTGGCGGCACAGCTCGAGTCCGTCTACATTAGGGAGCATGAGGTCGAGGACGAGCAGTTCGTAACGTCCCGAGAGGGCCTCGTCGAGTCCGTCGGCACCGTCATGGATTACCGTCACTTCGTGTCCACCATCACGCAAATGCAGTGAAACAAGTCCTGCAATGTCTTTGTCGTCTTCAACTACTAAAATCGCTGCCATAGCCGTCCTTACTGTCTTGTATCTAGTGTGCATTATAGCTTTCACGAAGGTATCACGAAACGGTATCATTTCCTTGGCAATAACGCGATACCTTTTAACGCTTATGGAGGAGCCAATGAGCTACCGAACCGAACAGGACACGATGGGCGAAATCCAAGTACCCAAGGATAAATACTGGGGAGCGCAAACGCAAAGAAGTCTCGAGAATTTCAAAATTGGCGGACAGAAAATGCCCCTAGAAGTCATTCGCGCTTTCGCCATCCTAAAAAAAGCAGCCGCGTTGACCAACACTGAACTTGCCAACTTTTCAGGGGACAAAGCTGAGACAATCGCAAAAGTCTGTGATGAAATTTTGGCAGGAAAACTCGACGAGCATTTTCCACTCGTGGTTTGGCAAACAGGCTCGGGTACACAGTCTAATATGAACGTCAACGAAGTCATCTCGAACCGCGCTATAGAAATGTTAGGCGGTGAAATCGGCAGTCAAAAACCCATTCACCCCAATGACGACGTAAACAAATCGCAATCTTCTAATGACACCTTTCCAACCGCGATGCACGTCGCTGCCTATATCGCTATCGTAGAAGAGATGCTTCCCAAAGTTCAAACACTTCACGACACGCTTTCCTCTAAATCAAAAGAATTTATGAACGTCGTCAAGATTGGCCGCACCCACCTCATGGATGCCACACCACTTACACTCGGGCAAGAGCTTTCAGGGTATGCAACACAACTTAAAAAAAGTCTTGAAGCTATTAACAACACACTGCCCCACCTAGCAGAACTTGCATTAGGCGGTACGGCTGTCGGCACGGGCTTAAATGCGCCTAAGGGTTTTGCTGAAACCGTCGCAGCGAAAATTGCACAGCTCACAGGTCATCCGTTTGTAACAGCAGAAAATAAATTTGAATCTTTATCGGCACACGATGCGATTGTAGAAACCTCTGGTGCTTTGAAACGTTTAGCTGTTGCCCTCATGCACATTGCCAATAATGTGCGCTTACTCGCTTCTGGTCCACGTTGCGGGATTGGCGAAATTATCATTCCTGAGAACGAACCAGGCTCCTCCATCATGCCTGGCAAAGTCAACCCCACCCAAGCAGAAGCAATGACGATGGTGTGCGCTCAAGTCATTGGTAACGATGCCGCCGTTACCGTTGCTGGTACACACGGGCATTTTCAGCTTAATGTTTTCAAGCCCGTGATGATTTTTAACGTGCTGATGTCGGCACGGTTACTTGGTGATGCCTGCGAATCGTTTAACGAACACTGCGCTACAGGCATCGAACCGAATTACGTACGCATTCAGCAACAACTCAATAACTCGCTGATGCTCGTGACCTCACTCAACACACATATCGGCTATTATAAAGCCGCTGAAATCGCCAAGAAAGCCCACGCTGAAGATTTGACACTCAAAGAGGCTGCACTGAAACTTGGTTATTTGACAAGCGAGGAATTTGATAAAATTGTCGTGCCTGAAAAAATGGTTGGGAATTTGTAGGCAGGTATTACGATGACCGACAAGGTTAAAAACTATTGGCACAGGTATCTAGGGACCTTGCCAGCAGACTCTGCTTCGCACCAAGAAACGTGCGAAGCAGAAGCCTTTGGCGATGAACCGAGCCTCGCAAATCGGTTGGCAGCCGCAATTGTTTCAGGACTAAAAACGGCAACGTGTTCGGCTCTTTGGGAGTGGGAAGCGGCCAATCAACCTTTGCCAAAAACTGGCAAGAAATTTATTGTCCTAGACGGTCAAGGAGAACCCGTCTGCGTCCTCGAGACCACAGAAGTTTTCGTCATACCTTTTAACGAGGTTGATGCCAGTTTTGCCTTCGACGAGGGTGCAGGTGATAGGTCACTCGAGTATTGGCGTGAGGCCCACTGGAAGTTTTTCTCGAGGACACTTCCAAACATCGGCAAAGAACCAAAGCAAGATATGTCTCTCGTTTGCGAACGTTTTAAGGTCGTTTACAAAGAAAGTTAATACGCTTTGACATAGGTCTTATGGGCTTCTACACGCTCGAGAATTTCTCGCATTGTATCAGCACCAAACTTTTCCATTACGGCATCAGCAACAACTAGCGCAGTCATACAGAGCAGCACGACTGAAGCCGCAGGCACAGCCGTCGTGTCTGAACGTTCCCTCGAGGCATCTGCCACCTGGTGCGTCACCACATCTACGGTAGGAAGCGGCGACATGAGCGTGGCAATCGGTTTCATCGCCGCACGAATGACAAGCTCTTCCCCATTCGTGATGCCACCTTCTGTTCCGCCCGAGCGGTTTGACTGACGGTAATAACCTTGTTCATCATTGCGGTAAATCGCGTCGTGAACTTTACTACCAGGGCGCAGGGCGTTTTCCCAGCCGTCCCCAATTTCTACGCCTTTAATTGCCTGAATGCTCATCGCAGCCTGTGCCAAACGTCCGTCAAGTTTTCTGTCCCACTGGGTGTGACTGCCCAAACCAACTGGTACATTTCTAAACCGCGCTTCGATAATGCCACCCAAAGTGTCACCGTCTTGCTTCGCCTGGTCAATGCGCTCAATAATTTTTTCTTCGGCAGAAGCATCAAACGTGCGAATGGGGCTTTCCTCGAGCAGCTCCAACTTATCCCATTCCATCCCGCCATCACAAGGAATGCCCGCAAAGTTGACAACCCTAGCACAGCCTTGAATGCCAATGGTTTCTAGGAGTCGCAAGGCAATTGAACCTGCTGCTACGCGACTGGCCGTCTCACGAGCTGAGGCACGCTCCAACACGTCGCGCAAATCCTTGTGCCCATATTTAATGCCTCCAGGCAAATCCACGTGACCAGGACGGGCTTCGGTGAGTGCCTTCTTGCGTGGTTCATTGCCTGGCTCTGGAGACATAATCTCTGTCCAGTTACGCCAGTCTTTGTTTTCAATCTTTAGGGCAATGGGTGCGCCTGTTGTTCGTCCAGCACGGACACCTGCCTGGATTTCGGCGCAATCCGTTTCAATAACCATTCTGCGTCCACGTCCGTAGCCACCTTGTCTGCGGCGCAACCAGGGGTCAATATCGCGGGAGGCAACGAGGTCTAAACCAGAAGGAACACCGTCTAATATCACTGTGAGGGCAGGGCCGTGAGATTCGCCTGCGGAAATGTATCTGAGCATAGCTAGGATAGCCTATCACGATAGAACCATGCCAAAACGTTCTCGCGGGTCGCAATAAAAAACCACCCGCCAAAACGGGTGGGTCACAATCTCAGGCTCTCGCGTGATTAGTCTATAATATCTGCTGTCACAACAAGAAGAAGTTCAACATCCTTTTTCTCATTGCTAGTTTGATTGAAAGCAGAGCCAATAATAGGGATGCCACTCAGGATAGGAATACCTGTTGTGGTTGTTTTGAACTCGTTAGCGAAGAGTCCACCTAAAAGAACAGTTTGACCAGATTCCACAATAACTGAGGATTTTACGGCCTGCTTGGACAGTTTAAGGAAGTTGACGTTTTCAAGTGTAGAATCAGGGGTATCAACAGTGGCTTCGACATCGAGAGTGATTCTGCCATCATTCGCAATGCGTGGCGTTACCGTGATTTTGACACCAAATTCAATGGTACGTTCAATGTTGTCTTCTGCACCGGGCAAGGTAATATAGTAAGTACCACCTGATTGAATTTGTGCGGGCTGATTATTAAGAACCGTCATATTTGCATCATTGACGCGGCGGGAAAGATTCTGACGTTCGAGTGCATCTAATGTCGCACCAATGTTTAAGCCCGACACAGCTTGCTGAGCATCGAAGATAAAGTTAAGACCCGTCTCTAAAATGCTCGTGCTAAAGTTACCTAGACCAGCTTTCCAGTCAACGCCTAACTTTTCAGACGCTTCAGTAGTAATTTCTTGAATACGCACTTGAACGTTGACTTGTGGCTGTGAGGAATCAAGGCTAGGAATTAGTTGGGTAATTTGGTCTAAAATTACGGGTGTGGCACGCACGACAACTGTGTTGGTGGGGTCGTAAGCAACTACTGAGTAGCGCAAGTTACCAGAGCCTTGCAAGCCACCTTCTTCGCCACCCGCCGCAGCACCATCAGCAGCGTCACCTGCGGGGACCTGCTCGGCAACTTGGGCGGAGAGAATGCTCTGCAACGCAGCAGCGACATCGCTCGCTTTAGCGTTGGAAAGAGCGAACACACGCTGCTCGAGCGGGTCGAGATTCGTAACAGCACCGAATTGCTCGAGGGCACTCTGCACTTGGATTTGCTGCTCGGTTGTACCGCGCACCAAAATGCTACCCACAGCAGGCAGTGCTTCAGCTTCGACACCAGGCACGACTTTCATGATAAGACCAGCTACGTCTTCGGGGCTTTTGGTCACAGAGTAAACTTTTTGCTCGACGCTCGCTGGCATTTCCGCAACGACTTCGGGGGCTTCACCTGCTTTAAGACCTGCAATCATCTCCGGTGTACCAACAACAATTACGTCGTTTTCTTGCACGACATAATCCAGACCTTCTTGGCTAATCAAAATGTCCCAGATTTGCTCGAAGGGTTTTTCTTGATCAATGTTGTAAATGACAACTTTGTTGGCTGTTTCTTCCTCGAGGTTGATAATAGGTGTCAGACCAACCGTGCGGGCAAAGGAATCAATGACGACGCGGAGCGATTCGCCGTCTGTTTGCGTGACGAGCATCGTCGGGACATCAAAGCGTGGGTCGTCGGGTAACTGCGCGAAGGCAGAAGCTGCGAGAGCAAAGAACAACGTAAAGACAATGGCTAATTTTTTCATACTGGTAATCACCGCCTGAGATCGAGTGTGAGAAGTTGTTTTTCCTGACCGTAAGAAAACTCGGCTTCCTTACCTTGCAGGCTTGTCAGTACAAACTCCGTTTCAGGGAGTGTTTGACCTAAAGTAACGACGACTGGATTCGTTGATTTGAGCGAGCGGAAGATGCCCACGCTGACAGGCCCGATGGCGTAGCCCGTAAAGCGAACATCATTGTTGCGAAGATAACTGCTAAGGGGTGATGCCCCCGCGAAGAGTGGTGCCCCGTTAGAAGCAGGCGTACTTGGCTCGGCAACGCTTGCTAAGGAACCGACTGGCTCGAGTTCCACTTCAGCACTTTCGGGGGTAGCTGCCGAAGGTGTGAGAATCGAAGGCACGACAGTTGCAGCCACTTGACCTGGTTCACGAATCGCGGCGGGAACCTCGAGGGTTTGTGGCTCAGAAGCAACAGGCTCATTCACGGCATCAGGCGTGCGGCTCATGTTGCGAAGAATCTCTGGGGCAACAGGCGAAGTCGCGGTTGGCAGGGGTCTGGGAAGGCTAGCAACTGTAGGAGCAGGCAACACGGCTTCAGGCAAGGGACCTTCTGCGATGATGGGGCCGGTCTCGATAGGTTGAACGCCTTGCTGTAAAGCTGGGTCAGCAGGTGTAAGTGCTACAGGTTCAGCAGGTACAGGCACGTCAATGAGGGCACTCGTATCAACTGGTGTCGGGTCACTCGCAACTGTTGTTTTGACAGGTGCTAGAACAATCGGCGAGAAGGGGTTGACTGTTGCACGCTGTTCACCAGGGCGAGTCGTTTCAGCAACAACGTCTTCGGTGGCTTCGGGGGCAACTTCGACAGGAGCTTCGGTCACGAGGAAAGGAAGCTCGGCGAGTTGAACATCTCTAGCGGCAATGGGAGCCGCCGCGACGGTTGGGGTCACTTCTACAGTTGGTGCTGCTTCGGCAGGTGCAACTTCTACTGTTGTTCCCTCTGGTAACGCAACTGCGTCGGGGGTAGCAGTCGTACCATCTGGAGCTACCGCCGTGACATCTACGTTGGGTAGAACAGAGGCATCGTTTATATCGGTAACAGTTGGTTCTGTCGTGATGGGGTCTGTCGTGGTAGGTGCAGCACCCTCTGGGGTAACTGCGCCAGGTGTTGCTGTGTCAACAGGTGTGGTTGTTTCGGTTGGACTCGAGGGGGTGGCAAGGGTCGCTTCTTGATTGCCAAAGAGTGCAAACCCGCCCTGACGTTGGGTGGCAAAGTTGACCCAAATGAGGATGGCGGCGGCCAAACACATGAGACCAAACAGTATCTTTGCTTCCCGTGAAATTTTGATGCCTTTTAGTTTCATGGCGTTTCTCCCGTGTCCCCGGCTTCATTATCTCCAGTGTCACTGCTATTTGCCTCTCCCGCAGTGTCCTCTATCACAGGGTCAGCCGTTTCAGAGCCTGTGTAAACGTACACATTAAAATCAAAGGTCGTATTGAGACCAGGGTTCTCCACACCTTCGCCTTCAGGCGAGAAACCAACCTGACTCACTTTGGTAAAGCGTTGAAGATTTTCCAAAGTGTCCAAAAAGGTCATGGTTTGCCCGAAGTCACCTGTGGTGGCAATGTTAAAGCTCACTGAGCGAATATCCTGAACGGTCTCAGAACCTGCTCCACCTTGAGAAATGCTCGTTAAATCAACTTGGCTGTCAATCGCTGATTGGCGTAAGGTAGCGATCAGGTCAGCAACTTCGCTTTCTTTAGGCAAGGTGGCAAGGAAATCTGCTTTGTCGGCTTCTGCTTGTAAGAGTTGTTCCTCGAGTAACGGTAAATTTGCTTTGGCCGCTTCGCCGATTTGGATTTGACTGTCTAAGCCTTGAATGTCTGTTTCTAACTGCGCGATGCGGTCCTTGGTAGGGTTGAACATGTAGAAGTACCAAAGCACACCGAGCAGCACTGTCAGGACAAGCACGATTATCGTAATGTCACGCTGCTTGAGCTTACGCAGGTCTAAATTACTGAGACTGAGATTCTTCAACATTGTCGCCACCTCCCATCGCACCAATGGTCAAACTATAGGTGTAGTTGCCCGTGTCTTCAGTGCGCGAAGCGTTTTGAAAGGCCACGTCGAAGTCTGGAGCATCTTCTAAAGTCTTAATAAACTGCGACAAGACTTCGGTACTCACGACTTCACCTGAGACGTTCATCTCGGCAATGGTGGTTTGACCCTCGTAGCGGTTAGGGTCACTGCTCGCACCTTCGGTAGCCTGCATCGTCAGGCTGCTAAAAGAAATGCTCGGGCGACCTGAGCTACTTGGAGCAGGCCAGTATTCCATGAGTCCTGCAAGTTCGTTCGTCCACTCAATCGTGTTCGCTTGTACTTGGTCACGGATGCCAATTAAAATTTGGACTTGCTCGAGTTGGGCCTGCACCTGAGCTTGCTTATCTACAAACTCTTGAAGTTGAGCAACTTGAGTTTCTTTCGTGGTCTTCTCATCTGCCAAGTTGCGCTCGGTTTGACTGTACAAGAACTGCACGATACCGAGAGCACCTAAAACGAGAAGCGGGAACAAGACGGCAATCACACGCCAGTAGCCAGGTTCACGCACCCTGCGTAAATGCTTGGGAAGTAAGTTGACGTTAATCAAGGGCCACCCCTCTCAGTGCCAAACCGAGTGGCACGGAAAACTCGGGACCAGCTTTCATGAGGTACTGCGTGTCAAACTTGTTCGGGTCAACCGTAACGGTGAGCCAAGGGTCACCAACTTCGACGCGGAAACCGAGGGCATCGCCAATCGCTTCGGGAAGACCACGAAGTTTGGCACCGCCACCCGTGATATACACGCGGTTGATGTTCGCGTCGCCGGCTTGAACGCGGAAGAACTCTAAGGAACGGCGAATCTCAGTGGTAAGTTCGACGAGGACTGGCCTAAGGGATTCATAGACACGGCTCGGGCTGTACTGCTCGCGCTTCGCGTCAAAGTTTAATAACTCTTCTTCGTCTTCGGTGGGAATCGTGGCTGTACCGTAATCGAGCTTGACTTCTTCGGCGGTGTCAAAGTCCAGACCAAAAGCACGCTGAATCGCTGCCGTGAAATCATCACCTGACACGCCGATGTTGCGGTTCATGAGGACGCGCTCCCCTTTGACGAGCGTGATGGTCGTGTTAGAAGCCGCAATCTCGAGCACCACACCAATTTCGCCCGCACTCGTAAACTGTGTACCAGAGAGCGTGGTTTTGTTGAGGTGTTCACCGAGGAGTGAACCTTTGAGTGAACGCAGCAAGCTAAACGGCTTAATGTCTAAAACGACTGGCTCGAGTCCTGCCAACTTCAAGAAGTCCACTTGTTGGGTAATGAGGTCGAGACGAGCAGCAGCAATGACAACTTCTAACTGACCACCCTCTTCAATATCTTCTGGATTGTCCAAGACGTAATAGTCCAACACTACTTCGTCAATCGGAAAGGGAATATAACGCTCGGCTTCCCACTTGATGGCCTCGTCTAATTCAGCCAAGGTCATCTTGGGAACCATAATGTTACGGGTGATAGCCTGACGGTTACTGACCGCAGCAACCACGAACTTTTTGTTAATCCCTGCTTCTTCAAAAAGGGTTTTAATCTCTTGAGCCAGGGCGTTCGGGTCTGCCACCGTGTCTTCTTGAAGGAGACCTGGGGGCATGGGGCGCATCGCCAAGGCGTGAAGGCTAGGCGGGGTTCCGGCTTTGAGATCAACCACTTTTAGAGCATTCGTACCTATTTCTAGGCCAGCCGCTTCTATCCTCGGGTTGATAAAGCGCGAGATGGATTCTCGCAGTGAAGGCATAATACTCCTCCTTAATCTATAAAAAACAGTAGCACGATGCCCTTGAACTACTAAGGAAAATTTTCGCATCTTAGGGGTCTTTTTGAAGCAGAAATGTCACGTTTAGGTCTAAATGCAAGATATTTCACGCAGATTTACTCACAAAAGCCCGAAATGAGAAAAAATCGTCATGACGTGAAGTTATGCTTATCGTAGTTTACCCACTGCACCACTCACTAACTTTTATGATGAGCGTGGGAGCCTAGTATGTCTTAGGTAAGAATCACCTGTCCTGAACGCTCGAGCGAGCAAAAACACGCCATCGCCAAACAACTTACGCAAGAAATAAACGACCTTTTTACAACGAACTAATTGAGACTTTTGAAAATCTCTCGATTTTGAGGAAAAATGGCTAGAAAC
>ERZ1066120.1830-NODE-1830-length-10973-cov-14.380106_pt1 | contig 10973 bp, 9 predicted proteins | sample MGYA00382767_ERZ1066120 | MGnify/ENA primary metagenome ERZ1066120 (study PRJEB33369, sample SAMEA5778350) | biofilm metagenome | biome: Industrial cooling water; feature: Water cooling tower basin; material: Biofilm | place: United Arab Emirates | collected... | reverse complement strand
GCGATCGCTCTAGGTAGTGTAGGAATGCTCGTTTTCGGGGCTTTTAGCCAGAGCGATCGCGCCACTAGTTATGCCAGCAGTTTAAATACTCAAGCTGCGGAAATTGTAGTGGCGAAGAATGAATTAGTCGAGAAAGCAAGTGCATCTAAAAATCAAAAAGGCGGTCAGGTTGTAGAGGCAGGACCTTACCATCTAGAGCTAGTACCTGAAAAAGGAGAGAAGGGAACTCACTTAGATTTGTATTTACAAAGAGGGGACAATCACGAAGCAATTCCTAACGCTAAAGTCACAGCTCAAGTTCAGTCGCCTGACGGAACCCAAAAAAACTTAAATTTTAAATACGATCCTAGCGGGAAGCACTATACGACCTTACTGCCTGGGAAAGCAACTGGTCAGTATCAAATGAAAGTTACTGCCGATGTTAAAGGTGAAAAGGTAAACGGACGTTTTAGTTTTAAACAATAATCCGGTTGGATAGTATCGCTAATTAGACAGTTGGCTCTCACACCACAGTCAAGGACACAGAAGTTGTGTCTTGACTTAGGTTGGATGTTCAGGTCAAGCGCACTCGACGGAGCAGCATGGCATTGATTGCCACAATGACGGTAGACAGGCTCATGAACAACGCTCCCACGGCAGGAGAAAGCAAAATACCCAATGGAGCGGCAACTCCAGCAGCCAGTGGAATTCCCACCACGTTATAACCCGTAGCCCAAAATAAATTCTGGATCATTTTGTTGTACGTTGCCTTAGCGAGCTTGAGTCCATAGGTGGCATCTAAGGGATTACTGTTAACCAAAACCAAATCAGCTGACTCAATCGCCACGTTAGTTCCTGCTCCAATTGCCATTCCTAAGTCAGCTTCAGACAGAGCAGCTGCATCGTTAATGCCATCGCCTACGAATGCTGTAGGTTTCTCGGCTTTCAGCTTGCGAATGATTGCTGCTTTATCTTGGGGTAAAACGCGGGCGTAGTAGCGGTCGATACCTAGATCTGTGGCAACTGTCTTTGCCACTGCCTCGGCATCTCCAGTAATCATCACAACTTGGATATCCATTTCTTGCAGCCTTTCAACGGCGGTACGCGCCTGTTCCCTGACTCGATCTGCTAGCCCAAACAGGGCGAGTAATTGTCGATCGTCCAGCAAGGCGATCGCGCTCTCCCCCCGTTCTTCAATGTTTGTCAATCCTGCCTGGAGTTTGTCAGCAAAGATGAGATTTAACTCTTTTGCCCACTCAGGTCTACCGACTCGGTAACGTTTGCCATTGACTTGACCTTCTACGCCTTTCCCCGCGATCGCCTGAAACTCATTCGCCTTGGGAATCTCCAAATTACGTGCCTCAGCTTCCCGCACAACTGCCTGTGCCAGTGGATGCTCTGATAGCGATTCTAAAGCAGCAGCGATCGAGAGTGCCTCTAACTCGCCAATACCTTCAGCATAAATTCGCTGTACGCCAAACTCACCTTTAGTCAGAGTTCCAGTTTTGTCAAAGGCAATGGCTTTGATGCTTCTGGCACGCTCGAAGGCTTCTCGCTTGCGTACCAGAATACCGTGTTTTGCAGACATCGACGTTGCATTGACAGTCACAAGAGGAATTGCTAGTCCCAACGCATGGGGACAAGTAATGACCAAGACTGTAACAGCGCGATTGATGGCAAAAGTCAGGGCTGGACCTACTGATAGCCAGATAATAAATGTCAGCGCACCTACCCCAATTGCAATTAAGGTTAACCAATAAGCCAACCGATCTGCCAAAGCTTGATAGCGACTCCGCGAAGATTGCGCCTCCTCTACCAGCCGCATAATTTGACTGAGTGTTGTTTGTTCGCCCGTGCGCGTGACTTTTACAGTCAGAGCGCCTTCGCCGTTTACAGCCCCCGCTACAACTTCATCGTTGACTTGTTTCGTAACTGGGCGGGATTCGCCAGTCAGAAATGCCTCGTTCACGCTAGAAGCACCTTCAGTCACCTCACCATCAATCGGCATTTGTTCGCCAGGGCGAATTAATATCAAATCTCCTTCGCTGAGCTGACTTACAGGGACATCTTCTATTCTCCCGTTCGCCAACCGATGTGCAGTAGCAGGAACGAGATCGGCTAGATGTTCTAAGGCGCGACTGGCTCCCTGAACCGATGCCATTTCAATCCAATGTCCGAGCAGCATCACATCCACCAGAGTTGCTAATTCCCAGTAGAACGGATCGCCCTGTAACCCAAAAGAGACTGCCAAGCTGTAAACAAAGGCGACGGTAATTGCTAAGGCAATTAGGGTCATCATGCCAATTCTAGATCTCAGCTCGCGCCACGCTCCTCGTAGGAAGACCCAACCCCCGTAAAAGTAAATTATTGTACTCAAAATCGGGCTAACCCAGTACGAGCCAGGAAACTGTACTGCCTGATAGTTAAACCACTCTTGAAATGAAGGTGCAAAATACAGGACTGGAAACGTCAACAGCAAGCAGATAAAAAAGCGCCACTTGAACATTTCTGGATTGTGTCCGGCGTGCTTGTCGTGTTCGCCATGCCGAGCGCGTCCTTCATGTTCGCTGTAGTTTTTGGATTTGTCTTGCACGCTTGTAGTACTGCTGTGCTGGTGTTCTGAATGTCCGTGACGATCGCGATCGTGTTGCATTTCTTAATACTCCATTAGTGGAAACAACAACCGCAATTCCAACATTTTTGGTATCAGAATATTAAGCTGTTGAAAACTTTTTAATTATCTTTCTAACGACTGAATCTACATGATGAATAGAGAAACATTATAGCGAAATATCGGCTGTGCAACGCTATTTCATCCTAATTTCATCTCGACCTGTAAAAATTTAATATAGAAAACTATTATTGCAATCGGTCGTAAGGGATACTGTATTTTCTATCACTTAACATCCTTGGTTGTAACCCACAATAATCTTACTTTAGATATCTTTGATTGCACTATTTGCATGAAAAATAGTCGGCTCATATCAGAGGCAACTTTTGTAGAAAAAATATTAAAGTTATCATCGCATGAGTACTTCAAGTTGGGTATTGATATTGGCACAGCTAAAAGAAGGAATGAAAACACATCTATGGAATTGGTATTGCCATTAGATAATCCAATCTCAATATCTTACAGAATCGACGGAGTTAGAAATGCCTACCCAACGTGTTATTGCTGTCTATGACAGCGTGTCAAAAGTAAAGGAAGCCCTACATGTTTTGAAACAGAACGGCTTCCCAACTGATCGGGTTTCTTTAATTACCCAGAATCGAGAGATTGAAAAGGAATTACATCGCTCTATAGATAATGCTGAGAATGCAGCTCAGCTTGGCGCTGTTACTGGTGGTTCGTTGGGTTGGGTAATTGGAGTTCTTGCTGGTGCAGCTGTTGTTTGGATTCCTGGCGTGGGACCGGGGCTGGCAGTCGGACACCTAGCTAGCACTGCATTACTGGGTGGTATTGAAGGTGTCGTAGCTTGTGCAACTGGAGGGGGAGTGCTGGTGACGTTAGTAGACTGGGGTATTTCTCGGCAACACATCCGCAAGTACGAAAAACAGCTCAAGGACGGTAATTACTTACTGATGGTTGATGGCAGCTCCAAGGAGGCAGCTCGTGCCAAGAATATCTTGAGGAACGCCGAGCGGAGGAAGTAAACCTCCACAAGAAAATACTCACATATGTCTTACCTATAAGAATTTCGAGAATTGGTGAAGTCTTTCACGCTGATTTCATCCGAGTCTGAGATCGTTATTAATAGAGTTTGTTTTTCACTATGAATTTCAACAGGATTTTGAAATTGAACTAGACGTATGACAACGAGGTATCTTATGGCAATGATGGAAACATGCATTCAAGCTTGTCATGAATGCCTGGGCGATCGAGCGAGTGATTGCTGGTTTGGAGAAAAAATCTCGCGTTCTCAACGAGACGGAAAAGAAAACTGTTGCTTACCACGAAGCAGGTCATGCCATTGTTGGAGCTTTAATGCCTGGAGCTGGTAAAGTTGAGAAAATTTCTATTGTCCCCAGAGGTGTAGGCGCATTGGGCTACACGCTGCAACTGCCTGAAGAAGACCGCTTCTTGATGGCAGAAAATGAAATTCGCGGTCGCCTAGCTACGCTTTTGGCAGGACGCTCCTCAGAGGAAATTGTCTTCGGTACAGTTTCAACGGGAGCTAGTGACGATATCCAAAAAGCAACCGATCTTGCCGAACGCATGGTTACTCTTTATGGTATGAGTCGTAAGCTGGGACCTGTGGCGCTAGAAAGAGTGCAGCAACAATTTTTGGATGGTTTCTCCAATCCTCGTCGTCCAGTTAGCCCTGCAATTGCGGAAGAGATCGATCGAGAAGTCAAGGAAATTGTAGATGGGGCGCATCAGATTGCCTTACGCATTCTAGAAACCAATCGTTCTTTATTAGAGGAAATGACTCAGCACTTAATACGTGCAGAAGTTCTAGAAGGAGAGCAGCTACGCGGTTATTTAGGGCAGGTTCAAGTACCTAATGATTTAGTAGATTGGTTACGCACAGGTCAGTTGCCATCTAAAAATAACTGAGATTTTTAGTAGATTTTTATCACTAAATATATAGGCAGTTTACAAATAAAGAATACCCCTTTTGATAGAATTCCAGTCGGAATTTTCCTACGAAATATTAGTACTATCATTACTAAAACTAGAGTAAATCTAGAAAGCAGAACTGAATTGTCTCGGTAATTAAATTTTTTTTCTAATCTAGAACAAATTTCACCTCGATTTCATCTTGCCTTCCATATAATAAAGTTTCATCACTTACACCTCATGCTTAGCTTAGTTTCAGGCTTTTAGTTTACGAGCTTAAAAGCCTGAATTTTTATCACGACAAGAATGAAGCCAAGGTCATCATCCAGAAAAACTAGCTTCATTCCCCGATCTATCCTTCGGGCTATAGAAGGGATTAAACAGGCGTTCGACTCACAAGCAGAATCACAGCTAGTTGAAGAGTTTCGTGCTGCTCAACAACGTACGCTTATATCCATTCGTTTTTTGTTAATTCTAATTGTAGTTCTCGTGCTAGTAAGCCAACTTTCTAGACATTTTGTAATTAGCCCATTAATTAAAGCTTTATGGAACAAAGAGGAAGTAGTATCTTTTTTAAACTCTTCTCAGGAAGAAAAAGCTTTAGCTGAACTAAAAAAGTTCGAGCAAGCAATTTATTTTGAGTCTCGTCTCAGTAAAACTTCAAGACTATCTGCTGAAAACTTACAAAAGAAACTCAAAGAAAAAGCTATTAGTTTGACTAAAAAGTATAAGAACAAAAGTTTTGATGCAGTCATAAATGTTTTTGGAGATTTGCTTTCAGTCTTTACGTTCGTTACGATCGTTATGGCTAGTAAACAGCAGCTAAACATTATCAAGTCTTTGCTTGATGATATAATTTATGGACTAAGCGACTCTGCCAAAGCTTTTTTAATTATTTTATCTACCGATCTATTTGTAGGCTTTCACTCTCCTTACGGATGGCAGATAATCTTGGAAGGTGCTTTGAAGCGTTTTGGTCTTCCAGAAAATAAAGATTTTATTTTTTTATTCATTGCTACTGTTCCCGTGATTGCAGACACCATTTTTAAGTATTGGATTTTTCGCTACCTCAATCGCTCTTCTCCATCAGCAGTAGCAACTTATCACAATATGAATGAATAGTTAGTTTAAATAGATATGCTATCAAAATAAATTTGTTTTTTATTAGTAATATTTATTAGCATGAAGAATACTAGGACGAACACTGACCTCGTATACATTTACCTACGTGAGATTGGTCGCTTACCACTGCTAACTCACGAGCAAGAAATTTTTTATAGCAAACAGGTACAGCGAGCGATCGCTTTGCAGTTGATGAAAGATTCGCTGACCAAGCAGCTAAGTCGAGAACCGACGATTGATGAATGGGCAAAAGCTTCAGGAATATTAGATAATACCCAGCTAACCAAGGCGATCGCCGATGGTGAGAATGCCAAGCGCAAGATGGTAGAAGCAAATTTGCGACTAGTAGTTTCAATCGCCAAAAAGTATACTAAGCGCAATTTAGAACTTCTAGACTTGATTCAGGAAGGAACCATTGGCTTGTATCGGGGTGTAGAAAAGTTCGATCCCACCAAAGGGTTTCGGCTTTCAACTTATGCCTACTGGTGGATTCGTCAGGCTATTACTAGGGCGATCGCGCAGAACGGTCGCGTCATCCAGTTGCCTATCCATATCACTGAGAAACTAAATAAGATTAAAAAGACACAACGCCAGCTATCCCAACACCTAAAACGCACGCCATCAATTTCTGAGTTGGCAGCAGCACTGGAATTGACTCCCAACCAGTTAATGTCGTATTTACAGGTAGCACGTCAACCTATATCTCTAGAAAAACACGTAGGAGAAGATCGGGATACCGAACTGGGTGAAATGTTGGCAGATCCTGCTGCTTCTCCTGAAGAGTTTGCGATCCAGTTATCATTATCCGATAACTTGAAGCAATTGATGGCAGCAGTTTTGACACTGCAACAACAGCAGGTATTGAGCTTGTGCTATGGTCTAGAAGATGGACAAGTGCTTTCACTGAAAAATATAGGTGATCGGCTTAACTTTAGTCGCAAACAAGTGCGGCAGATTCAACAAGAAGCCTTAACTAAACTCCGTAAATACAAAGCGGAGCTGGATAAATACTCAATCGGCTAACTTACAATCAGTTTTTCAAAAACCTGCCTAGTGAATAAATTTTGTCAGTGAGATTGTCAGGCATTCTCAAAAGTTTAATTTTAAGCACTATCTTTCTTTACGGCGAAACTGACCTTCTTCACTAAAGCTGTTGATAACCTTCAGTTCTTACTAGACCGTTCGACACGCTTTTGGGAAAACGCGATTGCAAAGAAATTTTAACTCTAGACAACATTTCATCTGAATTTCATCTTACTCTGCCAATTTATTTAGCAAGAGATTCAACTTGAGTGAATTTGAAAGCTAGTTGGCAGAGTTAATTTTTGGGAAGCTCAAATGAAGAAAACACTAATTTGTGTTAATGTCTTGGCGATATCTACCTTAGCTTTTACTTCTATTAGCTATGCAAGTACAAAGGCAGATAGCAACAACATTTCCAAGACTGAGAATGGCGTGCAATCCCCTGCTAGTCGCTGGCAGCTTGTTAAACACGCTTTTAAATTAAACGTGCCTAAAAATATTAGCGGACTCTCTCAACTAATTATTGACACACCATCTACTGTTGCTGTAAGTAATGATATAGATGTTTTGGCTCAAAACGGTCGGAAAGTTAATATTGATATTTCTGTTAACGACAAAAAAATTGTTATAGATTTCCCCGAAAAAAATATTTCTAATACCAAGCTTATAGTTGAACTCAATAAAGTTAGACAGCTATCTCATGGTTCTGATTCCGTTTATAACCTTTGGGCTAAAGTCGTCGGTAGTGATACAGAAATTCCTGTAGGTGTAGTTCGGTTTCGCGCATTTTAATTTCTAGATTTTACTGGAACCGCAGAATTCTCAGCTTTATTAAGGTGATTTAGGAGTGCTGATGAGTTTACTGCTAGAAAGGTTACTAACAGCGCGTTGCAGCGTTGCCAGAGCGCGATTGTAATTCAAAATTGCATTCAGCCGATTCACCTGCGCTCGTGTCAAGTCGTTTTCAGCACTAATCACGTCTAGTTGAGTACCAACTCCTCCCTGAAAGCGCACGCGAGCAGTCTCTAAACCTAATTGAGCTTGTTGCAAAGCGGCAGTGGCAGTTTGGATACTGCGAGCATTTGCTTGAAGATTTTTATATGCTTGCTCGACTTGAAAACGAATTTGGTTGCGAGTTTGAGCAAAGCGAGTTTCAGCAATCGCCCGATTACTTGACTCCTGTGCCGCACCAAATCTAGCAGCTCCGCCACTAAAGAAATTCCAGCGCAGTCTGGCTCCTGCTGCATATCCATCTTGTAAATCAAATTCGTCGCTTAAGTCATCCAATACTTGATAGTTGGCAAACAAACTAATTTGCGGTCTTGCCTCAGCTAAGGCGACTCGACGCTGCTGCTCGGCAATTCTACGTTGTGCCAACTGCTGTTGCAGCTCTACTCTATTTTTATACGCCAGGACAATACTTTCTTCCAGCGAGAGTTTCCATTCCCCTGCTTGCCGCACTGGATCGGCAGCTCTCACATCTACTGTCTCACTTAAACTCAACAATTCTACTAATTGACGACGGGCGATATCTTGCTGGCTTTGAGCGTCGATCAGCTCCTGCTCTGCATTGCCAAGCTGCACTCTAGCTCTAACAATATCAAACTGAGCTACTATCCCACCTTCTTCTAACGCAATAGCATCCTGCAAACTTTTTTGGGCATTATTAACTGCTGCTTGGGAAATTCTCACCTGTTCGTCTGCTTCTTGCAGGTCGTAGTAAGTATTTGTGACATCTAGACGAGTTTGTTCGTTCAGTCGCTCTACGTCCAACCGATCGAAGCGCACCTGCTCCTGGGCAGCCCCGATTCTACCAGAGCGCCTACCAAAGGTGAAAATGTCATAACCAACTTCTAAGGTTCCGCCTAAAGGAGTTTCAGGGGAAGACTCTTCACCGTCATCGAGATCGTCTAGTTTATCGCTAGCATTTTGTTCGCGGGAAAATTCTACTTCGCCGCTTAAAGTAGGTAATTGAGCTGCCCGCGCTTGGTTTAGGGCAGCTTGACTGCGCTGCAAGGTTTGTCTTGCTACCTGAAGTTCTCGATTGTTCCTTTGTGCCAGCGCGATCGCCTGTTGCAAAGTAATTGGTTGTGCTTGCTGCAATCGAACCTGTTCTGGACGGGTAGGGAGATCGAGCGGATTGGAACTGGGATTCAGCGAGTTCGGTATTGAGGGAGCGGTTGGGGATACAGGCTTAGTTTGGGCGCTTGTTGATTGAATCTGGCTAAGAAAGACAACAGTACTAACACCCGTTACAGTCATAAGACAAACCATTTGCGTAAATTTTCTACTAGCTTGAAGCTTCTCTCTGATGGGCAACGGAATCATTGTGAAATGCACTTCGATTTTCAAGTTTAGAGGTGACTGGAAAGCACTAAGTCTCAAGTATTTCACACAGATATGAAATCTGGATGAAATTTACACAGCCTCTAATTAATTCTTTAAATTTGTAGATATTTGTGACAAAGTATTGAAGCTTGACCGATTGCCTAGCTTTATTAAGTACCGTTTTCAGTCCATAAACTTGCGTTATTTCAAACTTAAATTTTCTTCAGCCATAATTCTGCATATTACTAAATAAATAATTTTCTTTAACAATCCAAAATTTCATCCTAATTTCATAGTCATTGGTTTACCTTAGCATTAGGTTTACACAACCAAAATGAGTCTAAGTATGAATTAATTTATCCGATCCTTAGTAAGAGTAGAGTCAAAATGATAAAAACATTAATTTACGCTGCGGCATTTAGTTTGACAGCCGCAGCGCCAGTTTCATCTGTCTATGCAATTCCTGCAACAGATACGATGAAAGTCCCTCATATTGTTAGCTCCGTTCAATTTCCTCAATCTAAAGCATCAATCGTCAGACACACTTTTCGATTACAAATTCCCCCAAATAGCAAATCTCTTTCCCAACTTACGATTGACGTACCTACTGGTTTAAAGGTAAAGAATAAGATCGATGTTTCCGATCGGTCAGGTCGTCAAATTGACACTAGTACCTCTGTTGATGGTAATAAAATCACGTTGGCGTTTCCTACACCTATCCCCCCTGAAACTGAACTCAAAATCGCCATGAGAGATGTAAAAATTTCAGGAATTACCAATGCTTGGCTGTACAGAGTTTACGCTAGGCTTGATGGAGTTAATACAGATATCCCTATCGGCTTTGCTCGCTTTCGTGTTTATGTACGGTAACAGTTGATATTTCACTTCAATTTCATTTGAGCCTGTCAAGATAGTAAATACAAGCTCAATCGAGGTATTTTCTTTCATAAGGATGGTAAGGGTATGGCTGGCACTTGAGTAACTACTCACTTACAGGTGAAGCGATTCAATAACTTGACCTTGTTCTTGTTCGCAAAAAAATATCTCAGTCTAATCAGTTGAAAAATTTAAAGAGTTGGTTAGATAAGATTTTTGAGCTGTCTAACTGAAGATTAGTAGTGCAATCGATTTACGTTTTTGATTTGGAGGATTTACCATGAAAACATTTTTGCTCGGTACTGCATTCATCCTAACGCTCGCATCTTTTGGTTCTGCTGCTTATGCAAACCCCAATAACTCCGGCAGCAAAGAAGGCTGTCAAGCTACACCGATCTCAGAACCTTCTGGCGGAGCCAGTAAGCAACGACTTGCAAACGAACAAAAGTGCCATGCAGGAGTTGTAGGAGATCGGCAGTCCACAGAGGCATCTAACACAAAAGGTTGTAAAGTCCCTATAGCTAGACCATCTGGCGGGGCTTCAAGGGAAAGACTTGCAGCCTTACAGAAGTGCTATTCAGGTGTTCGATAGTCGCGACAAAAGTCTAAACAACATGTAGCTAGAGCCACAGATAGCACTATCTAGATTGAGGTTTAACCTATACTAGGTTTTCTTCTTCATAGGACTTGAATTTTGGTTCTAGCTACTTACTACTTGTAGAAGCACTTAGTTCACATTCAAAAGGATAAAAGTAGCTCTGTCTAGAAGCCTACTCAATGCCCAGAAAAAGCTAACTTTTTTGCAAGTACTTGCATCCTGTTGGTGTCGTTTCAAATAGCGAAGCAAAATCAATCCAAGAGTCTGTGTTATGAAATTTACAATACTTAGCGGTCTGTCAGTTTTACTGTTTTCTATTGCAAATGTACCTACATTAGGAGTTGAGACAGCAGCAGCGGCAGATCGAGAAAACAGTACTGCTGTTAGATATCAACTGCGTCCCTTTAATCTAGTTTATTTGGCTTATCAAGGTTACTTCCGAGACCAAGGTATTCCTGGCTACAGTGCGTTCCTTGCAGCTTACGA
>ERZ1066120.1829-NODE-1829-length-10976-cov-4.869517_pt1 | contig 10976 bp, 8 predicted proteins | sample MGYA00382767_ERZ1066120 | MGnify/ENA primary metagenome ERZ1066120 (study PRJEB33369, sample SAMEA5778350) | biofilm metagenome | biome: Industrial cooling water; feature: Water cooling tower basin; material: Biofilm | place: United Arab Emirates | collected... | reverse complement strand
TTCCAACGCTTTCTAAAAATCGGCGAAAATCGCGCCCGCTTCGCTGCGAAAACGACGCTGAATTTCGGGGCGAAATTGCCTCGCGCGTGCCCTCGCGCGAGGCGAAAAATTTCTGAAAAATTATTTCGCAAAACCGTTGACAGCCATAAAAACGGTGCGTTAAGATTTCCGCTCGTTGCTTTGCGGCGCGTTTTCTTCTGTCGGTTTTCGTCTTGCGGGCCGTTGGCAGAAGGTTCTCGCTCCAACCTCTTCAGTTGACTTTGCGAAAAGTCAAGCGCGCCAAAGAGCAGCATCTGCGGGCCGGAGTTTTTGGGTTATCAACTTTGAATTGACCTGCCCAAAAACGATTTTTTGCCCGCAAAAATTCTTTTTGGAGGACGAAATGCAAACATCAAGTGAACACCTCGCAGGGAAACGCGAAAGCGGCCTGGAAACGATTTTCGTTCTCCGATTTTCCCCTCGAAATCCCCAATAATTTCATACGGACGACGTAGCTCAGTGGTAGAGCAGCAGGCGTGAAAACGCCTTTCCTTTGGCGTCACTTGCCCTTTTCGGTTCGCCGATTTTGGGCCGCTGTTCAAGGGTTATCGCTCTTTGGCTTTGTCGGTCGTGAGTTCGAGTCTCACCGTCGTCCCGTTTTCGTTTGGGCCGTTGAATTGGGTTATCGGTTTTGTAAGTTCGACTCTTGCCAGCCCGATTTTTCTCACCGGGCTGAATTCCCAGTTCGCCCCCTTGTCCAAACGAACGATTTTCCACGCGAAAAAGTCGCTCGACTGAAGTCGGCGCTGTCCGGCCTTCGGCCAACTTTCGACCTGCGTCGAAAAACTCCTGATGTTCCCGCGAAGGCGGGAAGTTGGCGCGAAGCGCCGGACAGCGCCGACTTCAGTCGAGCGACAAAAATCTCTCTAATTCTGGCGGTGTCATCTAACGGTTAGGATTTCTGTTTTTCAAGCAGACCACGCGGGTTCGATTCCCGTCGCCGCTTTCCCCGGGCCGCGTTTTGGGCCGTGATTTTTCGGTCAAAACGCCAAAATTCGCCCGGCAGGATGTGAAAAAAATGAAGCATCTCACCTCCATTCTCGCTCGCAACCACGCGCCGGTCACGCCGCAAAGCGAGCCGATTCGCGGCACCGCGCCCAACAGCGCGGGCGGCTTTTCGTTTCCCGTTGACAACTGGACGCGCTTTCGCCGGTTCTTGATTTTGGGCAGCGAAGGCGGCTCGTATTACGCGAGCCAACGCGCCCTCACGACGCAAAATTTGACCGCAATTTTCGCGTGTCTCGATGAAAACGGCGCGCGCGTTGTGCGCGAAATCGTCGAAATTTCGGTCGCGGGCCGCGCGCCTAAAAATGACGCCGCGCTGTTTGCGCTGGCCATCGCCGCCTCGTGCGATAACGACGCGACGCGCAAACTCGCGCTCGATGCGCTGCCCCAAGTCGCGCGAACCGGAACGCACCTATTCCACTTCGCGGCGTTCGTGGACGCGCAGCGCGGTTGGGGGCGAGGTCTTCGGGCCGCGATTGCGCGTTGGTATGGTGAAAAATCGGGCCGCGACCTGGCGTTTCAGCTCCTGAAATACCAGGCGCGCGACGGCTGGAGCCACCGCGATTTGCTGCGGCTTTGCCACGCAAAAGCGGCCAGCGAAACGCAAAATATCGCGTTTGGCTGGGCCACGCGAGGTTGGCCAAGCGTGGGCGAAGCGCCGCATCCCAACCCCGATTTGGTGCAAATTTGGGCTTTCGAGCGCATCAAGCGCGCGCAAAGCGAGGTTGAAGCCGCGAATTTGATTCGTGACTACGAATTGCCGCGCGAGGCCGTGCCGACGCAATTTCTGACGAGCGTTTCGGTTTGGGAGGCGCTTTTGGAGCGGATGCCGCTGGGCGCGACGGTGCGAAACCTCGCCACGATGACCAAAATCGGGCTTTTGACGCCGAAATCCGATGCCACGCAAACGGTTTTGGCGGCGCTGCGCGACGAGAATCGTGTGCGTCGCGCGCGGTTGCATCCGATTGCGATTTTGTCGGCGCTGCGGACTTACGTAGGCGGTCACGGCGTGCGCGGAAACGCGACGTGGATGCCGGTTGGTGCGATTTCCGACGCGCTGGATGGCGCGTTTTACGCGGCTTTTGGCGGTGTGGAAGCGACGGGAAAGCGGTTTTTGCTGGCGCTCGATGTTTCGGGTTCGATGGACTGCGGCGCTGTTGCGGGCGTGCCTGGACTTTCGCCGCGCGCGGCGTCGGCGGCGATGGCTTTGGTGACAAACGCCGTTGAAGACGACGTGCAAATCGTCGGTTTCACGAGCGCGGTCAGCGGTTTTGGCGGCTTGTGGGGCGGCGGAACTTCGGGCCTGACGCCGATTGGCCTGAGCCGCAAAACGCGACTCGACCACGCGGTGAAAACCGTTTCGCGCTTGCCGATGGGTGGCACCGACTGCGCGTTGCCGATGACGTGGGCGCTCGAAAACCGCGAGAAATTCGATGTTTTCGTGGTTTACACCGACTCGGAAACGTGGGCCGGACGCATCCATCCGGTGCAGGCGCTGCGTCAATACCGCGAAAAAACCGGCATCGCCGCGAAGTTGGTGGTTGTCGGCATGGTTTCCAACGGATTTTCCATCGCCGACCCCAATGACGCCGGTATGTTGGATGTCGTCGGTTTCGATACGGCCACGCCGCAACTGATGAGCGAATTCGCGCTGGGCGCCGTATAAAAAGGAGGCGCAAGTGGCAAGGAGAAAGGCGCAAGAAGGGTTGAAGCGACTCAAATTTCGAGTTTCTTCAGCCGCACTTGCGCCTTTCTCCTTGCCACTTGCGCCTCTTTTCTACAACCTCAAAACGCGCTGGCGGTAGTGTTCGGCTGTCCAGCCGGCGATGTATTCGACTTCGAGTTCGGACAAAAACTTTGGCCCGCCCAAACTCGCGGCGCCGATGAAAATTTTCGCGGCTTTTTCGGCCATCAGCGTGGTCGCCAAAACCGCGTTGGCAGTTTTCCCCAGCGCGATGATGCCGTGATTTTGCAGCAAAACCAGTCTCGGCGCGCGGCCAAACTGCGTGCGATAACCTTCGACTTCATCACGAATCGCGCGCGCGAGTGGCACGCCCGGATTCACATAAGGCACCAACGCCGAAGCCGGGCCGCAACACACGATTTCATCGGGGAACATTCGTTTCGTGGCGAAATCGAGCGCGCGCGAACTGCTCAAAATGCTGTTGCACGCAATCGGATGCGTGTGTCCGACAAAGTTCACATCGGGAAGCGTCAGCAAGTAGGCGTGAAAAAGGGCTTCTGTCGAGGGTTTGCGGTCGCTCTCGAAGGCGCGCGCGGCCAAAAGCGCCTCTTCGATTTCTTCGTCCGAGATGTTTTCGCGCTCGAAAAGTGCCAAAACGTCGGCGATTTTGCAGCGCGCGACGCCGCTTTCATCCAAATTTTGCAGCGACGAGCCGGACGCTTTGACCGCGAAAAGCTCGTCGTCGAGGCGCGTCGAGGTGTTGCCTTCGCCTAAAATGGCGAGTTCGCGCGATTTGTCGCCGAGTTCGTGCGAAAGTTGCAAAAGTTCCTGAACCGAATTCATAAACCCCAGTTTGAAAAAAATGCGCGCCCGAAACTGTTTCGAGGCGCGCGTTTTTGTGCCTTTTTCCGAATTATTCGCCGTGTTCCGCCGCGATTTTCTTGAACGTCGAAAGCGCCTGCGCCACGCATTGATCCATATTGTAGTATTTGTAAGTCGCCAAACGGCCCGCGAACCACACGTTTTTGGTTTCGCTCGCAAGCTCTTGATACTGTTTGTAAACCGCCGCGTTTTCGGGGCGCGGAATCGGATAATACGGGTCGCCTTCGGCGGTGGGAAACTCGTAAACGATGCTGGTTTTGCTGTGTTCTTGGCCGGTCAGATATTTAAATTCCGTGATGCGCGTGTAAGCGTAATCGTTCGGGTAGTTCACGACGGGCGCATCTTGAAACTTTTCTTGGTTGTGCGTTTCGTGTTGGAAATTGATGCTGCGATACGGCAGTTTTCCAAAGCGATAATCGAAAAATTCGTCAACCGGGCCGGTGTAAACGATGCTTTTGTAAGGCACGAAATCCATGACTTCGCGGTAATCGCAGTTGAGCAAAACTTTGATGTTGGGATGATCGAGCAAATTCTCGAACATTCGCGTGAAGCCGTGTTTGGGCATCGCCTGATAGGAATCGGTGAAGTAGCGCGGGTCGCGGTTGGTGCGCGTGGGCACGCGGCTGGTCACGCTGGCATCGAGTTCCGAAGGGTCTAAATCCCACTGTTTTTTGGTGTAGTTTTTGAAAAATTTGTTGTAAAGCTCGCGGCCCACTTTGCTCACGACAACATCTTCCGAAGTGCGAATCTGCTCAACTTTTTCGGCTTGCGAGGCGAAAAAATCCTCGACTTGCATCGAGTTGAGATTCAATCCGTAAAGCAAATTAATGGTGTCGAGATTAATCGGCATCGGCACCATTTGGCCGTCCACGCAGGCTTTGACCCAGTGTTGGTAGCCGCGCCACGCGGTGAATTTCGAGAGGTAATCGAAAACGTCGCGCGAATTGGTGTGGAAAATATGCGGGCCGTATTTGTGAATCAAAATTCCGGCGTCGTCGTAATGGTCGTAGGCGTTGCCCGCGATGTGATTGCGGCGATCAACGATTAAAACTTTTTTGTCGAGCTGCGAGGCGAGGCGCTCGGCGATGACGGCGCCGGAAAATCCGGCGCCCACGATGAGGAAATCGAACATGAGTTGGAAGGGGTGGCTCTACCAAATTTTTCGCTATGGAAACAAAGTTTAGGCGGCTGATGAGGAAGTCAGATTGAGCACGCTCGCCGCGACGTTTTGTGCGACGCCGCCCAGCGGAACCGTCACCGGAACGCGCAAACGGCGCTCGATGCTAAGCCGCTGAAGTAGTGCGGCTTCGATGTGCCCTTCCATTTTGGCGACAATCGCTTCCCACGTATTTTCATTGGCCAGTTTGGAGCCGCGCTCCAGCATCAATTCGTCGGCGCACTGCGACTGTTTCCACGCTTCGCAGATGAAATCCTCGTGCGTGTCGAGAATTTTGCACGCGCTGGCGAAGTTGGAAACCACATCGGGAACCGGCGTCGAAACGACCGGCGTCGCGGTCGCCATGTATTCGAGGGCTTTGGTCGGGTTGATAAATTCGGTCGCTTCGTTGAGCGCGAACGGCATCAGCGCCACGTCGAAACGCTTTGTATAGGCCGGAAGCTGCGAATAGTCGCGGCCACCGAGCCAGTGCAAATTGGGCGCTTTGGGCAACTGTGATTCATCAATTTTGGCCGTTGGGCCGACGATGACGACGTGCCAGTTGGCGTTGGATTTGGCGATTTTTTCGATGAGCTCGTAATCCAAACGCTCGTCCACAACGCCAAAATACCCCAAAACCGGCCCCTCAAGACCCGCGATATCTTCGGGAATCGGCGTCGAAGCGAGGCGCGCTTTGCCAAAGTGCGCGACATCCACGCCGCAACCGTAAAAGTGCGTGTTGGGATTGAAACGAATTTTCGAGTCGCGCATTTTGCGGCCACCGGCAAAAACCACATCGGCGGCGTAGAGCAAACGGCGCTCGCGCGAAATCAGTTCGGGCGGCGCGAATTTGAACTGCGAAAGCTCGTCCATGCAATCGTAAACCGTAGCAATCGAGCCGTGCTGTCCGAGGTGCGAGGCGACGGCCATCGGGTCGTAAAACCATTGAACGGCGCGTGAAAACTGGCCTTTGAGTTCGTTTTTGAGCGCGGCGTCAAGCAAAATTCGGCGCGTCGCGTCCACGAATTCGCCTCCTTTGGCCCAGTCGCGTTCGCTGAACTGCGTGCGCATCACCGTGACGCCCAGAAACTGTTCGTCGCGCTTGAGCGAATAACGCGGCGCGAAATCGCCTTCAAGAACTTCCGGGCCTTCGACAAATAAAATCGGGTGATTCTTCGAGAGCCGCGAATGAAACTGCTGCGGGCGCTGCCACACGAAATCCCAGCGCAGGTGACAGTGCACGATGATGGGGTAATTGGGCGAAAAGGACAAAGAAAATTCAGAGGGGGAAAACGAGCTGTTGTCGGGCGAGTTGTGGTTCAGATTCATCTATGAAGGCTCCGTTAATTCGGCGTGCTCTTCAAATGCAAAACGAAATCCCAAGTTGGCACGCATTTGTGCCACAGATATAAAACAGGGTTTTCCCTGTCCCGCGTTTCGCTTTCACGCTCACCGCCGAAAACTGCGCGGCGAGCGCCCGAACGCGCGCCCAAACGCTTTGTTGAACGAGTGAAAATCGCCCAGTCCGGTTTGCGCGGCGATGACTTTGATTGGCAGCGTGGTGTTTTCCAGCAGATAACGCGCTTTCTCGACGCGGCGCACGCGAATGAAATCAACGACCGTCTGGCCCGTCGCCGCGCGAAAGGTGCGCGTGAGATGATTGTGCGAAACGCCGAATTCGCGCGCCAAATCCGCGACGCACAGTGGCTGCCCGAGGCGCAGTTCAATGGTTTGGCGCACCTGAAAGCACAACTGCCCCGCGCGTGTTTGCGGCGTCGCGGGCCGCTCGCTGGCTTCGTGGCGCGCCTGTAAATCCCAGAGCAACCCCCACAAAACGCAGTTCGCGCGCGCCGGAAAATCGTGGGAAAACCCGATGAGGCCGCGCAGTTTTTCGGCGTGCTGCTCGAAATCGTCGGCCAAATCCTGCCACTTCCAATCGCACGACAACGCGTCGGGCACATTCGGCGCGGCGCGAAAATGCGCGAAAAAATGCAGGTGTGTCATCGGGCGCGCAAAACGAAACTGAATCGGCGTGTCGGGAGCAATCAGCGTCGCGTGGTGAGGCCGAATTTGCCGAATTTGCGGGCCGACGCGCAACTCCATTTCATCGCGGAACAGGTGCAAACACCAAGCATCACGAATCAAAAAATTCTCGACCGGATGCGCGCCATGCAAACCGACTCCGGCCCAGACGATTTCGGGTGGCGTTTCGAGAGAAAACGTCATTTCGGGTGAAAATTAACCAGAAAATGTGAGTCGCGGCCATTTTGAAAGCGCGTTTTTGGTTGGAAAATCAAAAGCGGATTTTCAACGACGATGAACACAGAAATTCGATTTTCGCCGGAGCAGCTCGAACAGTTCCGCACGCAAGGTTACGTCGCGGTGCCCGATTTTTGGTCGCCCGAAGAAGTGGCGGCGATGCGCGCCGAGTTGGAGCGTTTCAAGGCCGAGGGATTGCTGCGCAACGTGGCCACCGAGGGCGACGGGCAAACCGAATCGCAGCAAAAGGCGAATTTGCAATTATGCCCGATGTCGCCACATTCGCGCCTGTTCAAAGCGATGCCGTTCGCGCCGCAAGTCGGCGCCGCCATCGAGCAACTGTTGGGCGAAACCGCGCTGTTGCAGCTCGATCAAGTCTTTCTCAAGCCTGGGCAGCACGGCGCCGGAACGAGTTGGCATCAGGACAACCACTATTTTGGGATTCGTGAAACGACGCAGGGCACCGCGATTTGGACGGCGGTTCACGATGCGCACAGAGCCAACGGCACGATGCGCCTGATTCCGCAGGCGTTTCACGAGGCGCTCGAACACACGCGCGATGGCGAAAGCGACCACCATTTTCGCTGTTTTCCCGACGAATCGAAGGCCGTGACCATCGAACTGCCCGCAGGCGGCGCGCTGTTTTTCAATTACGGAACGCCGCACGCCACCGGAGCCAACACCACGCCCGACGAACGCGCGGGCATCGCCCTGCATTTTCTGACCAAACGCGCGCGCGAGCAGTCGAAATTCGGCTCGGAACTGCGCGCTTATCCAGTGGTTTGCGGCCCCGACGCTTCGGCGGGCGAGGCGGAATACGGCGAGAAAATGGATTGGCGTCAGGAAGTCGCGCATATCAATTCCAGATAGGTTTTCGCTTGCGGCGCCCATATCTTGCGGCGCCGTTTTGCGTCAAATTTGATTACAGAAATTTCGATGCAACTTCTCGAAAACCATTTGACCAGCGCCCAGCGCGAAATTGCCGATTTTTACAACGAAAACGGCTACTACATCTACGAAAACGCGTTTTCGCCCGAAGAAATCGCGCAACTGCGCGAAGAAACCGTGCGAATTTGCGCTGGAGAAGTCGGCGACGTGCGCGGCGCCGAACAGGGCCGACGCGAAGGCGAATCCGACGACGAGCTGCTCCGACGCTTTTTGTGCATCCATTTTCCGCACAAAATCTCGGATGTCATGTATCGCGCGCTCGCGCATCCTTCGATTGTCGAGACGTTAACCGCGTGCATTGGCCCTAACGTCAAAGCGATGCAATCCATGCTCTTCATCAAAGCGGCGGGCAAACCCGGCCAGGCGTGGCATCAGGACGAGGATTACATCCCGACGCGCGACCGCAGCCTCGCCGGAGCGTGGATTGCGATGGACGACGCGACGGTTGAAAACGGTTGTTTGTGGATTATTCCCGGCTCGCACAAACCCGGAATTTTGTGGGAGCAGGAATGGCACGGCGATAAACGCTTCGATTGCTCGTGGGAAAGCGTGAATTTTCCCTACGGCGACGAAGACGCTGTGCCCGTCGAAGTCAAAGCGGGAACTGTCGTGTTTTTCAACGGCTACACCTTGCATCGCTCGCTGCCCAACGTCGCCAAAAGCGGCTATCGCCGCGCGTTGGTCAATCATTACATGAGCGCCGAAAGCCATTTGCCCTGGTTCAGCGCCGATCACGGGCACATCGCCAAACTCGATCACCGCGACATCGTGATGATTGCGGGCGGAGACCCCTACGCCTACAAAGGCACTGTGAATACACACCGTCCCCATGTGCGCGCGGCGGGCGATGGCGGCTGCTACGCCGGCGATAAAGAGCTGGTTTACAGCGACTGAAATCTTGAATTTGGGGAAGCTTGGAGACAAACGCCAAAGCGCATCGAAATTCTTTCGATGCGCTTTGGCGTTTTTTTTCGTTTTGTAGAGCCTACTGAGTGGAAATCGCTGGGAGCGCGGGCATCTTGCCCGCATTTCGGAGATTTTCTGAATGACGAGAGCCAAACGCACAGAAAATTTGAGCAATGCGGGCAAGATGCCCGCGCTCCCAGCGATTCTGCACACATTGAGATAGGCTCCAAAAAAAACGCCGCTGGAATTTTCCAGCGGCGTTTTTGGTGTTTAGCGGTAGTAGCCTTCCACGTTGGGCGGAAGCGCAGGCGCGGCGTTGGGGACGCCGCCTTTGCGCGATTCCTTGATTTGCTTCACCACGTTTTCGGGCGTTTTGAAGCCGTATTTGGCTTCGTAAACGCGCGTGTTGCGCAGCGCATAAAAATCGAGGGCGTCGCGGGTGCGCGAACGATACCAGGTTTCGTAGGCGAGGTGTTTGTAAGCGTCTTCGAGCTTCAAATTGCCTTTTTTCTTGGCATCGGCGGCGGCCATTTCGTAGAGGCGCGCCAGAAAATGCAAGCCCAAATCCTGTGTGGATTCACGTTCGATTTTTTTGGCGTCCTCGATTTGAGTTTTGATGGCCTGAGGCGCATCGCCGCGAATTTCGTAGATTTTGGCGAGCGCGTCCAAGCCTTGCAAGTGATATTTGGTGTTGGCGTTCATCACGCCGACCAAAACTTCCTTGGCCTGTTCGTAGCGGCCCTGTTTCATGATTTTCCACGCGGGCATATAGCGCGCGGTAATCGAAACGTAGGCGCCCACGGGTTGGTCTTTGCCGGGCTGCGCCGCGATTTTGTTTCGCATCGCGTGGCCCGCGACGATATCGTCAATTTCGGGCACCAAACGCCGAATTTGCGCGGCGATTTGCGGGTCGTTTTTGTTGGCTTCCCACACTTCGACGATCACCGGATAATTCGTGCCGTAACGTCCCCACGCGGCGCCCGCTTTGTCGAGCGCGGCGCGCTGGGCGGGCGTGGCTTTCATTAAATCGTCGGCGTATTGGTCGAGCGCTTTGTCGAATTCGGGGATGCGTTCCAGAAGGTGCCCGATGGTGCGGCCCAAAATATCGAGGCCCTGTTCCTTGCGCGGTTTTCCGTCGGGGCCGGTGACTTCGATTTCGCGTGCGTCCGATTTTGAGCGCGCCGTGCGGTAATGCTGCAAGGTTTCTTCATCGTAAAAACCAGCTTTTTCGGCGCGCGTCCAGCCCCACTCGAACCACAAACGGTATTTGTCGGGGTTCATGTTGTAGCCGCGCTTGAGATAATCGAGGCCGGTGTCGATGGCGTCCTGCTGAGCCGCCACGATCACGGCGTCCCCCTTCTTTTTGTAGTCGGGGTTCATCGGAATGTCGGCGTAGATGTTGTAAGCCCAGTGCCAGCCCGCCGTTGACCACGCGTCAATGAACTGCGGATCGAGCGTGACGACGGCTTCCATCAAAGGCACCTGACGCGTGAACAAACCTTGGTGCCAGTATTCGTCGGATTTCACCCAGAGCAGCTTTGCGACCTGCGATTTGAAGCCCGAAGCCAATCCCGCGACCATGAGGCTCGACATGACGGAAAAATCGAGTTTTACGCGGTTGTCGTCTTTGTTTTCCGAGGCTTTGGCGAGTCGGTCGAGCCAGTCGAGCGAAGGGCCGTAAGCCTCGCGTTTGTTGGTGTTGGGGCGTTTTTCGTCGTTGTTGCGCAGCGCCATAATGCCGGGTTGCGCGAGGTTGTAACACACCAGCAAAGCGCCCGCGCCGCCCAAAACTGCCCATTTATTGAGTTCCATTTTCGTGATTCACCTCTTTAAAATGAAAGCGAAGTAGGCCACGACGAGCAACACTGCCGCGTAAACCAGACCCATCGAACCCGCTTTCATCATGTAGTTGATTCCGACGGGCAAATCGTTCACGATGCGTTCGCGCACATCAAAGCGATCCAATCGCGGCAAAACGAAGTAGACCGCGTCCACAACGCCCCGAATCGCCGGAGCCAAAACCGGCCCCGATTCGCCGCTGCCGCCCGCAAGCCGTTCCCAGTAGGACGCGGATTGAACGAGAAAATAGACGACGAA
>ERZ1066120.1823-NODE-1823-length-11004-cov-5.613846_pt1 | contig 11004 bp, 5 predicted proteins | sample MGYA00382767_ERZ1066120 | MGnify/ENA primary metagenome ERZ1066120 (study PRJEB33369, sample SAMEA5778350) | biofilm metagenome | biome: Industrial cooling water; feature: Water cooling tower basin; material: Biofilm | place: United Arab Emirates | collected... | reverse complement strand
AAACTTTCACTGGCGTGGCGGCTTACGGTCCGGTTTCGCGCGCGCAAATCAAGGACGCGAACAACCTGCCGGATTGGGGCCGCAGCGCCTGGAATTATTGGGGCTACGACGACGAAGGCGTGGCCTATCGTTCGGCGGACGAAGTGATGACGCTGCTTTCGGGCCTTTCGGCGGCGGACGCGAAAAAGTTGCTGCGCAATCCCAAACAGGAGCTTTCGCCGGATTACGAGATGCCCTCGAACCTGCAAAACGCCAATTTTTACTACAACCCGCGCGGCGCCGTGCGCTTGACGGGCGCCACCGATTTCGAGGAAGACCCGCGCGAAGCCAACCCGCTGCTCTACTCGCTTTCCAACCGTTTCGCGCCGGACTCGACGATTATCACGCACTGCGTTTTTCACCGTTTGCCAACGGGCGCCAATTTAATCGGGCCAAACCCAACGGCGCTTTACGGCAACACCAACGGCAAAGGCGCGCGCGACATCGTGCTGCGACTCGATGGCACCGCGAAATCCTACGACATCAGCACCTGGAAAACGCCGGGCGGCGGGCGCGGCTCGTTCTGGCAGTTCAACGATTTTTAAATCCACCCCAAATTTTGAAATTTCATAGTTCCATGAATCGCCCCTTTTCCGCCCCGCGAAGCGCGTTTTCGCTCATCGAAGTTTCGATTGCGCTGGTGATTTTCGTTATCGGCGCCGTCGCGCTTTTGCGCATTTTTCCGCCGGGCCTTGGCGTGATCGAAAGCAGCGGCAACCGGCGCACCGGCTACAAACTCGCGCAAAACCTGCTCACGCGCTACGAGAAAAACCCCGCGAGCAGCGAGGCGTTTTTGGACGCGCCCGACGCGATTTACGACGCGCAGCGCGTGGGCAGCAACTGGCAATGGAGCGACGTTCGCGGCTCGATGATTTCGCGCGAACGCGGGCGCGTTTCAGATGCCAATATCGGCACCGCCGAACTGCCCGGCTTGCCGCGCAGCCCCGACGATTTCCGCCTCTCGATGCTCGACCGCGCCCGCTACATTTCCGGCGAACGCCAACGCGTCACAAAAACCGGCCCACTCGAGGGCACCGTCGCCCTCAATTTCATCCCCGAAGGCGCGCGCGCCTCAGTTTTTCGTGAGGGTTTGGTCAGGAATATCGCTATTTCACCGAATGGTCAACTCGATTTCAACAACGCGACATATGTTTCCTCCTATCACGGCGTTGGCGATAACCAGCCGTTTCGTCAGGCGATTATTGAAGCAGAGGGCGCAACTTCAGAAGTGACACTGGATGAAAATACTGACACTTCGGTGACGCTACAACTCGATTTTCTCAACAGAGCAGGCTATATGGCTGGCGCCCTCAATGGCGTGAGTTGTGACGTAGAAGCCGTCTTTGACCCCAGTGGTCAAGCCGACGCGAGCGACGTTGTTTTTCCGCCACAAAATGTCGTTTTCGCTCCGAATGGCACGGCGACGCTCAACATCACAATTACTGATAACATCGAAGAAAACGACGAATTTTTTCGTTTTCGCTTGAGTAATGCTGTTGGCGCCAGCATTCGTGATCCTTATATCAGAGTGCGCATTTTGGCAAATGACGACGATAGCAATCCCTCAACCAACCCGACGCCCGCAGGAAGTCAAACCGCAACACCAGCCAATGAGATTTTGCCCGTGCGTGCGCCCAACGAACTGCGCGCGAACACGACGTTTTACGTTTCCTACAAATTCGATGGCGGCGGCGTGCGTTCGCAGCCGATGACTTTTCCGCTGAACGACGCCGCTTACCCGCAAACGGGCGGCGGAATTGTGCCGCATGTGGGAAGCCAAACCAATTTCGCCCCTTTTGAAACGGAGTTTTTCACGCGTTTTCGCACGTTTTTGGGCACGGCTTCGCCCGATCCAAGCACGAGCGGCAACCGAAATGGGATTGATGTGAGCGCGCTCGATGTCCCAGAAATGGGTTATTTGGCACCTCCTTCTCCTCCTCCTGCGCCTCCAACTTCAATTCCTTTTCTCCAAGCCACAGCTTTGGATCATGTCGCGCTGGATTACAACGTTTACGATTGGCGATTCATCAGCGAATATATCCCGAATTTCACGACGCCCTATCCGGCCAACACCGCGACTTTTCCAACCGTCGCCGACGAAAATTCTTCGGAAGATGCGTTTCTGGGCGCGATTTTCGATTTGGGCACCTATCAAAACGCGCGCGAAACGCGCACTTCGATTGGCAATCTTTACGGGCCGGTTTATCGCACGCTCAAAGCGCCGAGCGGCGAGACGCGCATTTATCCGGCGCTCGATGCGCGCACCGTGACGGTGGCGCCGGGCACGCCTGCCGTCAATAAAAAGGCGCGCCAATATCTCAAAGCCTCGGTGCGCGAAGGCCGATTGCTTTTCGATGGCGACGATTTCAGCACCGCCGACCGCGCCATTATCAACTACCGCTCCAACGACGATTGGGTGCAGCAACTCAGCGTCACGGCGCACCACTATCTGCCATTCGCGCCCGGACTTGCGGCGCCACGCGAACCCTGGCGCGAATACGCGCGCATCGGCAACAAACTGTATTTTCGCGCGAGTGAAGCCGGAAAACGCATCTCCGTTTTGCGCAACGCCAATCCCGGCTACGAAACCTTCACCATCGGCGACAAATTGGAAAACGTGCCCGCCGCCATCAGCGCGTTTTCAACGGCAGTCGCGGGCGAAGCCGTCGGCGGAAAAGTGGCGGTTTGCGATTTGGAAAGCCCCACAACAGCGGTTTTCGATGTCGCGGCGCCCGACATCGTGGATGGCACCGATTCGAGCCGACGCGAAGTTTTGCTCAATCCGCGCGGCACGACGGGCATGATGGGCCGCGTCGCGTGGCTTTTCAACGGCAACTACGAACAGGAGATTTTGCGATGAAAAGCCGCCACAAAAACCAATTCCACACTTTGCGCCGCGCGTTTACGCTCACCGAAATTTTGGTCGTGCTGGGAATTATCGCGTTTGTTTCGGCGCTGACTCTGGGCGCGTTCAAATCGTATAGCGACGGCCAAAAGCGCACCAACTGCTCGGCAAATCTGGCGCAAATCTACCGCGCCGCGCGGCTTTATTCCAACGATTTCGGCGCGTTTCCGGCCTACGACGGCACGAACAATACCGCCGGACTCTGGGCGCTCTGGGCCTCGCCAAATCGCACCGGAACCGCTATTCCGAGCGGGCTTTTGCCGCCGTCGGTCAGCGCGCTTTCAACGGGAATGTATTTGCGCAGCGCGGGCGCCCTGCACTGCCCTTCCGATGGCGAGGGCGACGCGCTTTACAGCGAAACGACTTACACGCTCGCCGGAGACGCGACCGTGCGCGCCGACATCAATCGCCGCTACGCCTCGTATCAGGTGGCCGAAACCGATGGCGAACAGCCGTATTTGCCCAGTCGTTTCGTGCTGCCCAATTCGGTGACCGAAAACGACGTGAAAACCTTCACGCGCCAGCTTCATCATTTTCGCAGCACTTCGGGCGGCGAAAAATGGATTGAACTGCGCCCCAGCGATTCGACGGTTGTGACGTGGTGCCGTTTTCATCGCGGCCTCAGCACGCGCGGCGACAACGTTTTGTTTTACGATGGCGCCGTGCGCCGTTTGCCACAGTTCCAGAACGAGTGTTCGCCCGATAAACGTTGGCTGCGCGCGCCCAACGGATGCGACCCCAACGGCTTGCCGAAATAACGCCGATTTTTCCGATTTTTGGCTTCTCTAAACGATGAAACGCGATTTTTCTTTTTCCCTCACACGCCCGATTTCACGCAAATTGCGGGTGCGGCGCGCGGCGTTTACGCTCACCGAAATGCTGGTGGCGCTCGCGGTTTTGGCCGTGATGCTTTCGGTGGTGTTTATTCCGATTAACATCGCCACCAACATGGCGAACGTGGGCACGGCGCGCGCGGGCGCTCAGGACGCGGGCGCGGCGGCGCTGAACATGATTCGCCGCGATTTGCAGCGCGCCGTGCGCGTTCTGCCCAACGACCGACTCGCGGGTGTCACCGATGTTTCGCCCTACGCCGGACTCATTGACGTGGCGGGCACCGGAGGCGGCAACGTGGGCTGGCCTTATCGCCTTGATCCAAACGGATTTTCGACGGCGACTTTCACGCAAAACGTGAACGCCTGCGCCGCCGATATTCGCGCCAGCGGCAACACGTCGCGCCTCGATTTGATTTTGCCGCGAACCGAATCAGCGGCTTTTGGCGCGGGCGTGCGTGGCGACGACGTGCTGATTTCCTACTATTGCCGCCGCGTGGATTTGAGCAAACCCTACGACCCCATCGAAAATCCCGTCACGCTGTTTCGCGCGCAGATGCCCTATCGCTATCAATATCAGGACGGCGCGACCACAGCCGCCGAGTCGCGCTATGTGCCCGCTGAAACGCCGGGCGAAGCCAACCTCAACCTCAGCAATGCTCGGTTTTCGCAAAGCTGCAACGCGCGCGAATTGCGCTGGCTCACGCAAAACCAGTGGGGCGAATTCGATTTGTCGTCGCTGTGCAAATCGTTCACAAGCGACCCCAATATCGTGGAGCCAGTTTTCGGGCAACACACGCGCGTTTTGCCAACTGGCGTGGCGCTCATCGCGCCGCGCGCCAAATTCAACACGCGCTCAGATGCGCAGGGCTGGGCCGCCATGAACGCCGTCGGCAACAGTCTCGTGCCCGAAGTTTCGTTTTTGATGCGCGCCAGCGGCTCGGTCATTGACGAAGTGACGATTCAAATCAGCGTCGGCCAATACGACGCCGATTTCGTGAACCGACGCGGCAGCGACGCCGACGACCCCAAAAAGGCGCTGCGGCCTCAGGTGGCCCGCCAACTCGTGGAAACCGTTCGGTGCCCCAACGTCGGATTGCAAAATTAAGCTCATTCAAACCCTTTCATTCCCAATTCTCCCATGAATTTTTCTCCTCTCATAAAACCGGAATCGCCTTCGCCAAAATGCGCGCAGCCGCGCCAGGGTCAGGCGCTGATTTTGGCGGTGTTCGTGATGCTGCTGGCGGCGCTGCTCGGCTCGACGTTTTTAGTTTTGGTGGCTTCGACATCGCAGTCGGTGACGCAGGGCAACAACAAATCCGAAGCCGAAATCAGCGCCGACGATGCCGTGAAGCGCGTCAAAGACTCGATTGCCGCCTCGCCCGATCCCGACAACTGGAGTCCCGAAGCGAACCCCACCGCGTTCGATTTGCGCGACGCGCGCGATTTCCCGCCCGCTTCCGACGAGCCGTTTTACGAACAATATTGGACGCCGCTCGACCGCGCGATGGGCTGGGCGCTGCCCGACACGTTTTCGTATGGCACGCTGCCCACAGATTCCGACCCGAACGTGCAGCGCCAACTGCAAATCGAGCACAAAATCCAAAAACTTCAGGAGTTCAAGGCCACCGGCGGGCGCGTTTTCGTGAAAGTGCCCAACCCCATCACCACGAAAAACCTGACGACGCGGCCTTTCATGGTCGAGTCGCGGCTTTTGTGGAAAGGCGCGGACGAACTTTCCGACGGCGGCGATAAAAAATGGATGTTGGCCGCCACGATTATCGGCCTCACGGCGCGCGACGGCAATTCGTGGTCGCGCCGCACGCTCTATAAACCCACCAACTACAACGGCGGCACGCTCGCCCACGCGAATTTCGTCTCGAATTACGACTGGAATTACGACGGCACGCGCCAAAACTTCGCAACGGCGCCCTTGGCCAACATTGCGCTCGTGAGCGGCGAAATTTACGACGTCGCTATCAACGACGAAGATTTTCGCGTGTTCCAACCGGGCCAAACGCTGATGGTTTCTTCGCCCGATTACCCGCCCGCCAGCGGCATTATCCGCGAGCGAAAAATCATCAGCGGCCAACTCGTGCTGACCACGCGATTTCTCACGCCGCCCAGCCCTTTTAACCCGACGAACAGCACGGTTTCGCTCGCCGGAACGCTGATGACGGACGTGGATCAAGTCGACACGACCGGCGACAATTCGGCGCTTTTCACGGCTCCGGCTTCGACGACCAACGCCGCCAACGACAACGTTGCCGCCAACACCGACACCGCGCATTTTGGCAACGGCTACTTTTTCAATTTGGGCATGGTGGCGCGCCAAAATCCAACGTTTGGTTTGCGCCCGCCGCACGTCAACTCGGCGCTGCGAACCGCGTCGGGACAGAATTTTCTGGTTTCGACGGGGCCGGTAGATACGGGTAGCCCCACTGCGCCCGCCAACGCGACAAACGCGCCGCAAACCGTCACGATTCGCAACATTCTCACGAATAACACCCAGACCGTTCCCGCGCTGCCCAGCGGCGAAAATACCTATATGCGCGTGGGATTTGGCGCCAATGGCGGCCTTCAAACCGAACGTTTAGTCGCCAAAGTCGATCCGGTCGAGCCGCCGCGCCCGCTTCGTCCGGCGAAAATCGACCTTTCGCGCTACGAAGCGCTCGCCAAAGGCACCACCGCTGCCGGAGCGCACGGTTACGGCCCCGGCGTGTTCATCGACAACGCCGAAGATTTCGACAAAACCTCGGCGGGCGAAATGACGAATTCGCAGCTTCACCGTTGGTGGCAGCGCAAATCGTTTGAATCGCAGGGCCTCGGCAGCGTCCAAAACGTTACCTACACCGGCAACAACGCGGCTTTGACGACTGGAAGCGAACGTTTGCGCCTCAGCTTTCCGCGTCCGGGCGTGGACAATTACACCTATCCGCTGGCGTCGGGTTCACTCGAAGAAAAGGGCATTCGCGGCTGGATTTCGCCCTGGGAGTTCGTGCCACGCGGCGCGACAATCACGCTTCGCGGCAACGATTACATTCAAATCGACCGCGAGCATCTGGACAACAATGGAAATACCGACTTAGCCAAATCCTGGAAAGATTCGGCGGGCGTTGTAATTCCCGCTCAGAATCATTTCTCGATGTTTTTCAATCCCAATCTTCCATTGCGCACGTTGGGTTTGAATGGCGCTGCCTACGCCGATTCGCAGACGATGATTTCAATGACGTCGTTGTTCAACGGCGTTATTTATGCGCAGGGAAACATCAAAATTCGTGGTAACTGGACGGGCCGACCTCTCACCATTGTTTCGGGCCAAAACATTTACGTCGAAGGCTCTTTGGGAAATGTTTCGTCGAAAATTGCGCTTCTGGCCAAACGAAACGTCGTCGCAAATCCGACCGCGTTTTTTGGCCGTTACCAAGGCGTTGTTGATCGTTCGTCGTTGCCGACAAACGGAGAAATTAGTGGCAACTTAACAAATGTGGGTGCTCAAGTGACGGTTTCCAACACGGACGCAAACCGCTTAAAACTGGGCGATTTCGTCCAAATTCGCCAAGGCAATCTGGCGACAACTAAGTTGCTCCGCATTCGAGAGTTCAATCGCCTGTTCTCCGCTTCCGTAACCCGTTTGCTTTTTGAGCCAACATTAAGCTCGGCAAAACCAAACGGATTTGCTAACGGCGCTTGTCAGGTCATTCCCGTCACCGACCCGCCGGTGACTGCCATTGATGCCGCCGGAAAATCGGTGGCTTCCAACTCTCCCAATGCGGTTTCGTGGGCTTACACCTTCAACAAAGCGGGCCACACGCTCATGCGCACGATTCGTGAGCGCGAAAACGTCAACAGTGGCAACGAAGATTTCATTTACTCGCTCAAACACAGCGCCCAGCGCGTCAACGTCAAAATCAAGGCGAACAACGTTTCGCAGACGACAAGCAATTCCACTGGCGCCAATTTCACGCTCAAAATCAAGGAAGACAAAAACACCAACTCCGTCGTGGATCCTATCGGCGCCGGAGGATTTGCCACCTACGAAAAACTCTTTGAAGCCAACGTGACAGGCGGCACACAGCCGTCACAAACGCCGCCGCGACGCACGGTTACTTATTTGCTGAACGACGTGCGCGAAGAAAGTGGCGCGCCAATCAGCACTCCTGTTGCCGGGCAAGGCGGCGACACGACGGCCACTTTGGGAGAGTTGAAAACGCTACTCGAAGAAACCGGAAACGAGCCTGGGCCGCCGCCCGAAGTTTTGCAACCCTGGTGGAGCGTGATTTTCCCGACGCAACGCCCCGACGGAACGGCGATTCCCGATCCGACGACTTCCGCGAACCCTTACAAAAACCTGCCCGCTCGTTTTTTTGCGCAATATCTCAGCACCGCGACCAACGGCCCCGACACCGAATTTGAAGTGCCGCTCACGACTTCGGTTGGCCGCTTCTGGCGCGGCGGAAACGCGCAAACCGATTCCGCGAACTGGACAGCCGATGGCACGATGACGCAGTGGAGACAAATCGGCTCCAGCATCGGGCCTGTGAAGGCTTGGGATGGCACCAACAACCGATTCGTGAACGATTTGGCCGAAGACGTGGACACGATTCGTCCCGAATTTTATGGCGCCGCGCCGGTTTGGACGGGCGCGTTTTCGGAAAATCCCAACGCGAATGAGCAAGTCGGTGCCTTCGTGATGACGCGCGCATTGGGCAGCGACACCGACAGCCTTCTGCCGCAATACAACCTCGCCAGTTGGCATATCGAGGGATTGCCGGATGGCAACAATCTTCGCCCCGTTTACAACTGCACTGTGAACGCCACGATTTACGCGCAAGAAGGCTCGTGGTTTGTGATTCCGATGCCCGCGTTTGCCGCGCCCGGCGAAACCAACGCGTCGCGCAATCGCCGCCAGCATTTTTCGCTGGTCGTCAACGGCAACATGGCGCAGTGTTTCACGCCCACAGCCGACCTCGATTACGACTCCGAACCCGATCCCGATGGCCTCGCCTGGGGCGCGATGCGCCGCTGGATGGACGGAATGGCGCGGCCCACACAACTGGTCGCGGGTGCGCCCTCAAGCTGGCGGTTGCCCGACCAAAACGCCAAAGCCATCGAAAGACAACTCGACACAGAACCTGTGCCCGGTCAGCCTCCACTAAAACTCTATCTCCCCTCGTCTGGCGAAGTGCTTTATATGTCGAATTCGTAGAAACAGAAATGGCCGCGCAATTTTGAATTTCGCGGCCATTTCTCGTAACACACCCATAAGCTTTTCTCAAAAGTGCTGAGACGTCGCGCGGTTGGTCATGCTGAGCGCAGCCGAAGCATCTGGCGTGAGGGTGACGTTGCCATCCTTCCAGATGCTTCGGCTGCGCTCAGCATGACCAACCGCGCAGTTTTGACGCTGGCTCAAGACTCAGGAGAAACGCTTTAAACGCCTATAAAATCAACTGAATCGGTTGCGGCCCGACTTTGGCGGCGACGTTTAAATTTCCGCGTTTGTAGCCTTCCAAATCGAGCAGAACCGACTCGAACCCCACTTCGCGCAGTTTTTGCGCGACTTTTTCGTAAATCGGGAAAATTTTCGGCAGCTCTTCGGGCGCGATTTCGATGCGCGCTTCGGGGCGGCCATTGCTTTCGTAGTGGCGCACGCGCACTTCGAGCAAACCGTTTTCGCGCAGAAAAACTTCGGCGCGCCCGATGCGATGCAACGCCTCGCGCGTCACGCTCTGGCCGTAGGGAATGCGGCTCGAAAGGCACGGCATCGCGGGTTTGTCCCAGGTTTCGAGGCCCATTTGCCGCGAAAGCTCGCGGATTTGCGCTTTGGAAAGTCCGGCATCGCGCAGCGGGCTGCGCACCGCGTTTTCCTTTCCCGCGACCGCACCGGGACGCCATTCGCGCTCGTCGTCGGTGTTGGTGCCGTCGCACACAAACGCGAAATTTTCGGCGGTTTGGATGCGCTTGAGCACGTTCCACAGCTCGCTTTTGCAAAAGTAGCAGCGGTTTGTCGGATTCGCGGCGTAATCGGGATTTTCGATTTCGTGCGTCTCGACTTCGCGCAGCGGCGCGCCGATTTTTTGCGCCAATTCGCGCGCTTCTTCCAACTCTTCGGGCAACAGCGACGGCGAAATTCCGATAATGGCACACGCGTTTTCGCGCAGTTCTTCGTGCGCCACGCGCAGCAAAAACGCCGAATCCACGCCGCCCGAAAACGCGATGATGACGTTTTGCATCGAACGCAAATCGGCGCGTAGCGCTTCCAATTTCTGATCTAAATTCATGGGGTTTCGGGCACAGTTTTGGGCGCCAACACGTCCAAAACGCCGCTCTTTATGGATAATTCTACCGGCGTTTGGCTCCATTCGTCGCCATCGAGCTGAATCGGAATCGGCGGCACGCTCTCGATTTGCACGCGCTTGGTCTGAAAATACTGCGCCGTTCCGCGCTCGATATGCTGGCCCATCAGCAATTGCATCACCTGCTGCACCGAAAGCAATTTATTCTCGAAAGGAAACAAACACAAATCCAAAATGCCGTCGTCGAGCCGCGCGCTTTTGGTGAATTTAATCGCCCACGCATACGACGCGGCGTTTCCGGCCATCAAAATCCAGCCGTTTTGCGTGGCGACCGTGCCATCGTCAAAAGAAAGCGTGATTTGCGCGCCGCGATGCGTCACGGCGTTTTGCAAAGTGCGCAGCGCATACGCGAAATCGCGCAGCAAGATTTTCATACGCAAACTGGTTTCCTCAATGACTTGCGCATCGAAACCGAGTCCGGCCATCAGCAAAAAATAGCGCGGCGAAACCGCTTCGTTTTGCAGCGGACGCGCCAGCCCGACATCAACGCGCCGCGTGTGGCCGCGCCGAATGATGCGCGCGGCGTCGCGCCAATTTTTGCCCAGCCCCAAATTCAGCGCGAACACGTTGCCCGTTCCCAGCGGCAAAACGCCGAGTTTGGTTTCGCACAGCGCACCCCGCGAAGCGCGCAGCAAGCCATTGGCAACGGCGTTGACGGTGCCATCGCCGCCCGCCGCGACCACGACGGGCGCGCCCGCAACCGCCGCATTTTGCGCGCGCTCCCGAATGGCGCGCGGCTCGTTTTCCCAACCGATATGAACGCTGTGACCGTGCTTTTGAAAATAGTTTTGCGCCGCTTCAAGCGTCCGCAAGCGCGGGCTGGGGAGCGGGCTGGCGACGCGCCCGCCGGCACTAGGGTTTGCCCACACTAAAA
>ERZ1066120.1818-NODE-1818-length-11026-cov-5.592289_pt1 | contig 11026 bp, 12 predicted proteins | sample MGYA00382767_ERZ1066120 | MGnify/ENA primary metagenome ERZ1066120 (study PRJEB33369, sample SAMEA5778350) | biofilm metagenome | biome: Industrial cooling water; feature: Water cooling tower basin; material: Biofilm | place: United Arab Emirates | collected... | reverse complement strand
AACCTCATTGTAGGCTAGGAGGTACTTTTTTGCCCTCGAAACTCCGAACTCAGGTAGTGAAGTTTGAAATATGCAACCTGAAATGCTGAAGTGCTGACTAGCTGACACGCTTCCTGCTCTTTACCTCGTCACCTACATTTGCTATAAAATAGTTTAGAATCTTCCTGGAGGCCACCGTGCGAGCCTATAAAGGGTTAGTTCAAGACGGCAAAATCATTCTCGCTGAAGGGGTAGAATTACCCGAGGGTGCAGTCGTCACCGTGACGCTCGGCGAAACCGAGTATTTGCGTGCCAAAGTGCGGGCTTCGCTCCTTCGTAAGACATCTAAAAAGAGCAGAGTGCGGGTCGGTATTCCTGTATTGCTCAGTGTACTCGAGTAAGACCTTTCTTATCCACAGATTACACAGATTTTTCCTCGTTCCCAAGTTCTACTTGGGAATGCTTTTTGAACTCCGCTTCGTAGCAGAAATATCACAATCAAAGCGTTTCAGGAGTGCTTTTGCGAAACTTTTTCGCAATAAGTGAGAGCCTTTAATTTGTAACATATGCTTTTGCTCTCTAAACTTAGTGTCTTCGTGCCTTTGTGGTGAATTCTTGACAAGATAAAGTGATGCTGTGGCTCACCTCATCCTCGTTCCCACACCCATTGGCAATTTAGCGGATATTACGCTTAGGGCATTAGATAGTCTCAAAAACGCCGATGTCATCGCCGCCGAAGATACGCGGCATAGTCAAAAGTTACTCCACCATTACAACATTGAGAAACCGCTCGTAAGGCTAGATGCCCACACCATCGCAGAACGTGCAGACGGGGTTTTGTCACGCTACGAGCGTGTCGCTTTTATCACCGATGCTGGTACACCAGGCATTAGTGACCCTGGTAGCGAACTTGTCGCGCTTGCGTTGAAACGTGGTGACACCGTAGAAGTGTTACCAGGTGCCACCGCCTTCGTGCCTGCCCTCGTTTTATCAGGCTTGATGACAGCAAGATTTACCTTTGAAGGATTTTTACCGCGCAAAGGAACCTCGCGGCAGGAGCGGCTCGAGACCATCGCAACATCCACAGCCACGAGCATTTTATACGAAGCCCCACAACGCCTCAAAGACACCCTCCAAGACTTGCTAAAAACCTGCGGTGACCGCCCCGCTAGCGTGAGCCGTGAACTCAGTAAACTGCACGAGACGACTTACAGGGGAGTTTTATCAGAGATTCTTGACCAGTTAGGGAGTAACGAAGTCAAAGGCGAGGTCGTCATTGTTATTGCTCCAACCTCCAACGAAAAAGAGGCAATAGATTTTGCTAAAGAGGCAGAGCGTTTGCACGAAGAAGGATTAGCTGGGCGTGACTTGCGTGAAGCTCTTGCAGCCCTGGGAGCACCGCGTAACCTCGCTTATGAACTATCCGTCAAACTGAAATAAAACTGCTCTGCGGAAAGCAGAAGGCCAAAAAAGTTTTGCTCCTAGCCGTCTGCTTTTATGACTCAGCGTTGAATCATCTCGTCAAAAAACAAGCCACGCATCTTCAAACGGTAACGGTCCTTGCTGACTTGAATATCCAAGTAGCAATACTCTTCACCGCGCCCATTGGTGTCGAGCAAAATTGCTCTACCCTGCGAAGCCGTGTTGACCCCGCCAAAAACAGGCGTGTGACCATAAACACCAAGTCTATAAGGCGTATTGGCCATAAAATCTTGGTCTTCGTAAATCCAACGGCGGCGGTTTTCCAAATAAAACGAATTGTCGTAAGTGTTGTGTTCTTTGAGCGGTCCCACGTGGGCAAAGTGAATGCCTTCAAGCTCGAGTTCGTAGGGCCAACTTTGCAGCCACTCGTGCAAGAGTTTAGGAAGGCGGTTTTTTTCCTTCCACTCGAGGTGAGCCACGTCATCAGTACGCAAAGGGCCTTGCTCGAGCGTCACCGCATTAAAATCGTGGTTGCCCATGAGAATTATCATGTTCCCTTTAGGAACCGCGTCATAAAAGGACTTGACTTCGTGAAGAAAAAGCTCCTGAGCCATCTCCGCCTTGGCAACGTGCTCTGGGTTAAATTCGTCGTACCTGGGCACACCCGTGAGCGTGGTGTAGTGGTCACGGCTTTTAGGGTGGACTAAATCACCGAGCAAAACGAGTTTAGTGTCAGGGGATTTGAGGCGAAAGGTGGGTTTGCGCCCTGAGTCAGCGAGACCTGACTCCTCGAGCATGAGCCACAGTTTTGCCGTTTGAACGTGAACATCACCAATAACAACTATCCTCATAAAGACACCAAACGTGTGCCAGATTCTAACACCCTTATTTGCAAGAAGGTCAAAGACTTACAGAGAATCCACAGATTACGCAGATTGCAGGGATTCAAAACTCCTGAAGCTGTGAAAATCTGCGTAATCTGTGAATAAACTCTTTTTAATTGTCGGAGAGGGATGGGAATCATGACAGGAAACTTTAACCTAAAAAACTGAGGCAAAGTTGATAGAAATAACTCAGTTGCTAGGAAATGACCTAAAATGTTGTTTTAAGGATTACTGGCGTACTGCTGGAGAAGAGGTAGAGGGTCTACAGGTGTGCCGTCTATTCGCACTTCAAAGTGCAAGTGTGAGCCTGTCACTCTGCCTGTCGCACCAACATTGGCGATGTGCTGACCCACCAAGACATTCTCCCCCTCACCCACAAAAAGCTCCGAGGCGTGCGCGTAGTAGTATTCTGTGTTGCCGTTCGTTACGATAACTAGGTAACCAAAACCACTGCGCCAACCACTAAACGTCACAGTTCCTGCGACGGCGGCGTGAATGGGATCGCCCGTCTCGCCGTCAATGTCTAGACCATAGTGCATATTTGTCCCGCCAATGCGGAGGCGACGGTAACCAAAGTGCGAGGTAATATCGCCGAGCACCGGCCACATCATGGTTGCCGCCTGTGTAGAGCTAGGTTGCGGCGTAGCCTCAGAGGCTTTGAAAAGTTCGTTGTCGGGAATAATTTTGAGTTGCTGACCAACCTCAATATTCGTGTCTGCCATATTGTTTGCCGATACAAGGGCGGTAATACTCGTGTTATAGCGACTGGCAATATCCCAGAGGGTGTCGCCTCTTTCTACCGTCACGGTTTGCGGTACGGGACCACCTTGGTCTGCGGTGCTCGTCGGGGCGTAACGTCCTGGAATGGTAAGGGTGTCGCCAGGGCGTAAGGCCGAAGCACTCACTAAATTATTGGCTTGGACGAGGGCATCTATCGTCGTTTCGTTATTCGTGGCAATCGCCCAGAGTGTATCTCCAGGTTGGACCGTCACGACAAGTGGTGCAGGAGGTGGCTCTGTGGTGGAAGCTCTCAAAACCAACGTTTGTCCAGGCTTAATTGTCGTGCCATCTAAGTTGTTAATAGCAATGAGTTCGTCGGCGGTCATGCTGAAGGCAACAGCGATGTCGTAGAGTGTGTCACCCGTTTGTACAGTGTAGGCTTCGGGAGCAGCCGTCGAGTTCGTAGGCAGTTTCAAAATGGCTCCAGGGAGCAAGTCACTTCCTGTTAAACCGTTTACCCCCAAAATTTCTTCTGAGGTCGTGCTATAACGTTGTGCCAAAGCCCAAAGCGTATCCCCAGGTTGTACGGTAACGGTGGCTTGTGCATAGGTAGTCTGTGTGAAAAAAATGAGGCTGCTGAGAAAAGAGAATACAACTATAAGACGTTGAGGAGAAACATGAAAGCGCAGCATCGCCAAACAGTTTAACAAGAACCATAGGGGTGAATACAAGCCCCTAAACCTCTCATGTTTGGCTGACCCGTGACCAAATTGTTAAATAAAGTGTAGCACGTGCTTTTTTAACAGGATGTGACGGTTGTAACGTTTTGTTTACACCTTCACGATGAGAGGGGGTTGAGAGGAAAAGTGAGGTTTTAGGGGGGTTTAGGTATGAAAAGATGAGAACTCATAAACGCTTTCATTCCTCACCGCCTTTTACGCAAACTTAGTGTATCCTGAGACGTTATGAACCCTCGAGTCTACCTCTCTTCACCCCACATGGGCGGAACTGAACAAGAATTTGTCACCGAAGCCTTTAGAACCAACTGGATTGCTCCCCTCGGACCCAACGTCGAGGGCTTCGAGCAAGATTTAGCAAGCTATACAGGAGCCAAACATGCCGCCGCACTGAGTTCTGGCACGGCTGCCTTGCATTTGGCCCTCATTATTTTAGGTGTAGAAGCGGGAGACGAGGTGATTTGCTCGAGCTTCACCTTCTCCGCCAGTGCCAACCCGATAGCCTACCAGGGTGCTACACCCGTTTTCGTAGACAGCGAAAAAGACACGTGGAATATTGACCCAGAAGCTCTCGAGACGGCCATCAAAGCGAGACTCGCTAAAGGTAAAAAACCAAAAGCCGCCGTGATTGTTCACCTCTACGGAATGCCCGCCAAAATGCGCGAAATCACGAGCATTTTGAACCGCTACGAAATCCCGCTTATCGAAGATGCCGCCGAAGCCCTTGGCTCAACTTATGAAGGCAAGCCTCTGGGAACCTTTGGAGTGCTCGGTGTTTTGTCGTTTAACGGCAACAAAATCATCACGACTTCAGGTGGTGGGGCGTTAATTTCTGATGACGAGGCGATGATCAAAAAGGCTAGATTTTTAGCCACCCAAGCTCGAGACCCCGCCCCGCACTACCAGCACTCGCACATCGGTTACAACTACCGCATGAGCAACATTTGTGCAGGCATCGGGCGCGGACAAATGCAAGTCTTAAATGACCGCGTGGCAGCCCGTCGCGGTGTCTTTGAACGCTACCGAAAATTTTTTGCAAATGTGCCAGGAATTACGCCAGCCCCGCTCGAGCCACTAGCTGGCATGTTCAGCAACCGTTGGCTCTCGACAGTTCTCATTGACGAAAAACAAACAGGCTTAAACCGTGAAGATATTCGTCAGGCGTTGGAAAAAGACAACATCGAAACTCGTCCGCTTTGGAAACCTTTGCACCTTCAACCTATCTTCGCTGACGCACCTTACTACGGCGACAGAACCTCAGAAAAACTTTTTGACCAGGGCTTGTGCTTGCCGTCAGGCAGCAATCTGACAGATGCAGACTTTGTGAGGATTGAAGGGATGATTGGGCAGACGTTACGAAAACCTGTCGCCAGTCACTAATGCTAAAATGTTAAAACGTTGGCAAGTTTGAAAGTTTGAAGGTTTTAACTTTCAAACTTTTCAACTTTCTAACCTTCAAACTCTTCATTCCTAACTTTCTAACCTGCCAACTTTTTAACTCTCTAAACGTGACTTACCAGGAATTTCGCCTTCGGCTTCTTGCAGCATCTCCTCGAGTTCTTCTGGTGACATATCAGACAGAGACTCTAACGCTTCCATATTTGCTAACACTTCTGAAATCTCGTCGAGGGCTTCTTCTTCGTCAAGTTCTTCGGACTCGAGTCCTGCCATAATTTCCTTGATAGCTTCCAAGGTATTTAACGCATTTGTTGCTTTAGAAAACAGTAACGCCATTTCGCTCATTTGTTCGATGACATCTTGCATGAGGACTCCTTTAACAGTTCCGCTAGCGTAGTATACGGGATATTTTTGTAAGGTGGCAGTTCAGCAAGTCAGCACTTCAGCTTTTCAGCTCTTGCTCTCTGTCTCTACCTTGAACCGACTGGCTGATTAGATGAATCCCTGATTTGCTCCTCTACTGGACGAAATTTTATTTCAGCTTGTTTGTCAGGTTTGAGTCCGCGTTTGTCTTTGTAGAAATCAACGACTTTCTGCAAGTCTTCGTCACGGTTTCCTGTAGGGACGAAATAGCCGTCTATACCAATGGTCTTTGTGGCTGCATCAATAAACGAAAAAGCAATAGGAACCCCCGCCTCGAGGGCAATATAATAAAAGCCCGTGCGCCAGTAATCTGCTCTCGAGCGTGTTCCCTCGGCAGGCACGACCACGCGCAGTTCGTCCATTGTTTCGTAAAGCTCGGCGATTTTTTGGGTGAAGTTTTTGGTCTTGCTGCGGTCCACACCAATGACACCGAGGCGTTTCATGAGCCAGCCCAAACGCCCGTTAACGAGTTCTTGCTTGCCGATAAAATTGAGCTTGACACCTAGACCGCCCATCGCCAAAACTGCTAGCGGGAAATCCCAGTTCGAGGTGTGCCAAGCCCCAACCATCACGAACTTGTTTGTCGGCGGGAGATTTCGCACGACACGCCAGCCGAAGAGTCCTAAGATAAAATGGCAAAAACGCATCATCGGCGTTTTGGTTTCACGTTGGCTCATGGCTTTACCTTACACCAAATCACGCGAATAAAGCACCTCACTTTTTGAGATGGAGCGCAGTTTTTCATTCACCCTTTGTTTATTGAGGATTACGAGTAACGACTACGAATGACGACAACTTTTTCTCACCTGCTACAATCACCCTTTGTGGAAAGCGTTTCACAAAGTCAAGTTCTTAAAATCCCGCTCGAGGGCACACTGAGTAAACGCTTTATCTACGTTTATTTGCCACCAGGCTATGATGACAGCACCGAGCATTATCCCGTTCTCTACATGCACGACGGACAAAATTGTTTTGAATCTTACGTGCGAGACAGCTTTGCAGGCTCGTGGCAGGCTGATTTAGTTGCTGATAAACTCATTCTGGGACAAAAGGGCAGACCCTTCATTATCGTCGGTGTGAGTCACGGCAGCGAAGAACGCCTTGCAGAATATTTACCTCCTTATGTCGCCTTCCGTCTCCCCAAACCTAAAAACGTAAAGAAAAAAATGCCCGCCATCGTCGGGCGTGCTGACAAAACATTTACGTTTTACCAAGAGGTTCGAGCATTCGTTAAACAACACTTTCGCATTTTAGACGGACGAGAAAACACCGCGACCTGCGGCTCTTCGATGGGCGGCTTATTTTCGACTTACATTGCACTAGAGCATCCCGAGTTTGCCAAACATCATGCGGCACTATCGTCTGCTTACTGGACGACCAACGACGGGCAAGGACACTTAAAAATCATCAACCGCATCAAAACACTGCCCAAACGTGATATACGCTTGTGGCTCGATAGCGGCGAGGGGACTTCGCACATTCCAGGGCAAGACGACGACAACAAGTTCGTGACGATGGAAGCAAGAGAAGCGTTGCTCGAGTCTGGCTACGTTGAAGGCGTGGATTTTGTTTATCACCTCGCAGAAGGTGCCCTGCACACGGAGAGTGCGTGGGCGGGGCGGTTGGATAAAGTGTTGGCGTTTCTTTTTCCTCCTAATAGTTAGACAGCAAACAGGGGACTTAGAGACAAGAGATTTTTCCCCTGTCCCCTCTCTCTTGTCCCCTGTCTCTACTTTTCAGTTACACTAAAGCACTATGCACCGCCGCTACGAACGCTTCTACAGCCCCGCCGTCGGGCGCGATATGGAAATTCTCACCTACGGGCACTACGGCACACCGATGATTGCCTTCCCCAGTGGCGGCGGACGCTTCCACGATTTTGAAGACAACGGCATGATTGGCTCGGTTATTCATCTTATCAACGAAGGCAAGCTAAAAATTTACTGCCCTGACGGTTTAGATAACGAATCGTGGTTACGCGGCGATATTGAGGCTCACTGGCGTGGCGTAAGGCACAATGCTTATCAAGATTTTGTTGTCAAGGATTTAGTGCCTGCGATTCGGATGGACTGCAAAAGCAGCGATATTAGAATTGCGGTGACAGGATGCAGTTTGGGTGCGTATCACGCTGCCAATTTTGCGCTCAAGTATCCTGAGCTTTTTCATTATTCTCTTTGTATGAGTGGACGTTACGACTTAGAAAAAATCACAGGCATTTCTGGTTCGGAGGAAGTGTATTTTAATAACCCAATGGCGTATGTTCCGAATTTGCATGGTAGTGACCTCGAGCGCACCCGTCAAACGCATGTCGTGTTGGTGTGTGGTCAAGGTGCTTTCGAGGAAAAGTGCTTGGAAGAAACCAACCGTCTAGCGGATTTATTAGCGCAAAAAGGCATCAGCCTCGAGCGCGATATTTGGGGTCACGATGTCGAGCATCACTGGCACTGGTGGCGCAAACAGTTTGCACATCATCTGGGTAAAACGCTCGGATAATGAGTGACCTCTGTTTTTTAACGGCAAGGGAGATGCAGGAGCACCTTCGCAATAAGCAACTCTCTTGTGAAGAACTTGTTACTGTTCATCTAAAACAAATCGAAGAAGTCAATCCAAAAGTCAAGGCTGTTGTGACGCTCGTTGCAGAACAGGCACTCGAGCAAGCACGTCACGCTGATAGTTTAATTGCAAAAGGTGAAGCTCGAGGCCTTCTTCACGGGCTTCCCGTATTGCACAAAGATTTACAAGAAACGAAAGGAATACGAACGACCTATGGCTCGAGTATCTACCAAAACTTTGTTCCAGATTTCGATTCGCTTGTTGTTGAACGGCTAAAGAACGCTGGAGCCATCACGCTTGGTAAAACAAATACACCTGAATTCGGCGCAGGTTCGCAAACCTTTAACGAAGTTTTTGGCGAAACGCGCAATCCTTATGATTTAACAAAAACTTGTGGCGGTAGTTCAGGCGGTGCTGCCGTCGCGCTGGCGTGTGGCATGACCCCACTCGCTGACGGCAGCGACATGGGCGGCTCGCTGCGAAATCCTGCAAGTTTTTGTAATGTGGTTGGCTTGCGTCCGTCGCCTGGTCGTGTACCGAGTTGGCCAAGTAATCTTGGTTGGTTCACGCTTTCTGTTGATGGCCCAATGGCACGAACTGTTGCAGATGTCGCGCTGATGCTTGCTGCACTCGCTGGCCCCGACGCACGTTCACCTATTTCTATTTACGAAGACGGTGGTAAATTTTTGCAACCCTTGGAACGTAATTTTAGAGGTACTCGAGTTGCTTGGGTAAACTTCGGTCTCCCTTTTCAGAATGATGTCAAAGAAGCGGTTGATGCACAACGCAAAGTTTTTGAAGATTTAGGCTGCATCGTTGAAGATGCTGAACCTGATTTTAATGAAGCAGATTTTATTTTCAGGACTCTTCGCGCTTTCAGTTTCGCGGTGAGTCACGAAGAACATTTGGAGCGTTACCGTGACAAATTGAAAGACACTATTATCTGGAATACTGAGGAAGGTCTCAAACTTTCTGCTCGAGACATTAGCAAAACCGAAGTTGCAAGAACCAATTTCTACCAAATGACCAGAAAATTTATGGAACGCTACGAGTTTATGATTTTGCCTACCGTGCAAGTGTTGCCCTTTGACATCAAACAGCCTTACGTTTCTGAAATTAACGGCGTGAAGATGGAAACCTATATTGACTGGATGAAATCGTGTTATTACGTTTCTACGATTGGGCATCCTGCACTGAGCGTGCCGTGTGGATTTGTGAACGGTCTGCCTGTGGGGTTGCAGATTGTGGGGCGGCATCAGGATGATTTGGGTGTGTTGCAACTTGGGTATATGTTTGAACAGGCAACACAATTTTGGAAGCAAAGACCTTCCGTAGCTCATTCATAAAAAGCTATATGATGACCTAGGGCAGAAAAAATAAAATTGCTCGAGGACTTACCATCATTCCAACGTTGGTTTGCGGATCGCAAAGCCAATGAGTCTTTTGAGCAATCTCTAAATACCTATAGAGCTTTCTTTGCACAGTTTGACCAATTGATTTGCTTTTTATATATTTTCTAGCCTAATTTCGTCGAGGTAGACGGTTTAATTTTGCGAGAAGATTGCATTCCAGAAAACTTGCAAGAAATCATTCTCAGAACTACTTCTGAAGGTAGACCTCTTGCAAGCATCGAGTACATTTACAATCACATTCATATTCACGATATTTGTATGAATGACCCTGACAAGAGTTATATCCAGCATTCTACTTTTGTTGAGATAGCCAGAGTTATTGAAGAAATGTGGCAACAACGATTGAAGTCTCTTTTCCCCGATAAAGATTTTGCGGAATCACCGTAATCACATCAATCAACACCCCATTCGGGTCACTGGTAATGAAGTGGCGTTGGCCAAACTCTTCACCACGAAGTTCTCGCTCGAGCGGAAGTTTGTTTTTCTTAACGAGCCGTTCGTACTCAGCATCTACATCCTCTACTTCAAAGTTAAGAATCAGACCTTGAACACTTTTGCGGTAGGCTTCGGGCACGGTTGGGTGCGTGTAATTCAAAATGGCGAGTTCGTAGTTGTCTTTCTTTAGGCTCACCTACCAATCCGCCTCGAAGGTAATCTCAAAGCCAAAGTGTTTGGTGTAAAAGTCTTTGCTCTCGGAAACGTGTTTCGTGCCGATGACTGGGTAAAAACTCGAGACCTGCATCTTGCCTCCTTCTGCGTTACGCTTTGATGAGGGTGGTCGCGGGTTCAAGTCCCGTCACCCCTACCAATCAACTACACTCAATTCAGTGCTAGTATAAATGTTATGGAAAAAGCCTACGTCGAACAGCGTCAGGGTGGTTATTATTTAGTGGACTCGAGAGTCTCGCTCGAGTCTGTCGTGTTCGCCTTCTTGGACGGCCTTTCTCCCGAAACCATTGCAACAGAATGTTTCCCCACTTTGACCCTCGAGCAAGTCTACGGCGCGATTACCTACTATCTTGCCAACCGTGAGACGGTGAATACTTATCTCGAGAATCTGGATGCCGAGTTCCAAAAGTTTCGAGAAACCAACCAACGAGAAAACGTTGACTTTTACAACAAACTTGCTGGGGCAAAACGGAACCTGCTCATCAATCAATGGCAAAAGTTCGTCTCCAAGCAGATGCTGATTTCAATGAAATTATCATCAAGGCACTTCTGAGGCGCGAACCGACCATTGACTTTCAAACTGCCACCCAAGCAGGACTCGAGGCAATAGACGACCCCGAGGTTCTACAACTAGCAGCAGATACCAGCAGAATTCTCGTCACCCATGACCGCAGAACAATTCCTAGCCACTTTTCGACGTTTATCCAAAGCAAAACTAGCGGTGGTGTCATTGTTGTTTCCAAAAGACTAACAACACAGCAAGACGTAGACGATTTAATGCTGATTTGGTTGGCAACTGAGATGGACGAGAGGGAAGACCAAATCATTA
>ERZ1066120.1816-NODE-1816-length-11040-cov-6.489213_pt1 | contig 11040 bp, 6 predicted proteins | sample MGYA00382767_ERZ1066120 | MGnify/ENA primary metagenome ERZ1066120 (study PRJEB33369, sample SAMEA5778350) | biofilm metagenome | biome: Industrial cooling water; feature: Water cooling tower basin; material: Biofilm | place: United Arab Emirates | collected... | reverse complement strand
GAGTCCCGATTGGCATCCGGCGCCCGGTGCGATTCGGGAAAAATGCCGCGAAGCCGCGCTTTTTTGCCAAGCGCGCGGCACCTCGATTGAAAAACTGGCGATTGGGTTTTCGCTCCAAAACCCGCGCATTGCGACAACGCTGGTGGGCACAAGCAAAGCCGAAAATATCGCGCAAAACGTGGCGTGGCTCGATGAACCGCTCGATGGGGAGTTGCTTGGCGAGGTGAAAGCGATTCTGGCGCCGATTCAAAATCAATCCTGGTCAAGCGGTCACGCGCACAATAATTGAACCCCAAATGATTGATTCGCACCACCATTTTTGGCGCTTCCACGCGCGCGAATACGCTTGGATTTGCGATGAAATGTCGCCCTTGCGCCGCGATTTTTTGCCCGATGATTTGCAAATCGAAACGCAAAACGCGGGCGTGAGCGGCGTGGTGAGCGTTCAGGCGCGCCAAAATTTGGGCGAAACGCGCGCGCTTTTGGGTTTCGCGGCGCAGCACGAGTGGATTTTGGGAGTTGTCGGCTGGGTGCCGCTTCAGTCGCCCCAGATTTCGCAGGTTTTGGCCGAGTTCGCGGGCCAAAAGAAATTGAAAGGCGTGCGCCATGTCGTGCAAGACGAAGCCGACGATTTTCTGGAAAATACCTCTTTCAATCGCGGAGTCGCGGCTTTGCGCGATTGGAATTTAACCTACGACATCCTGGTTTTCGAGCGCCAACTGAGCGCCGCCATCCATTTCGTGGACGCGCACCCACAGCAGAAATTCGTGTTAGACCACGCGGGCAAACCGCAAATTCGAGGCGGCGATTTCGCCCATTGGCGCGCCCTGATTCGAGAAATTTCACGGCGCCCCAACGTGTGGTGCAAGGTTTCGGGCCTTGTTACCGAAGCGTTTTGGCACGATTGGACGCCCGCGAGTTTGGAACCCTATTTTCAAACCGTCTGGGAGTTTTTCGGGCCAAAGCGCGCGATGTGGGGCAGCGACTGGCCGGTTTGCGAGGTCGCGTGCCCGTATGGAAAATGGGCGCAAACGTGCCAAGATTGGACGGCGGATTTTTCCGACGACGAGCGCAAGCGGTTTTTCGAGCAGAACGCACGCGAGTTTTACGGGTTGTCTTCGGGGTGACAAAAAAGAGCGCGCGAAACCGGTTTCGCGCGCTCTTTTTTGTTTAGCCAATCGCGTTACGAGCTGCCGCCACTGGGCGAAGTTTTCGGCGCGGAAAGCGCGCTCGAACTGTTGGTTATGGCGCCGTTATACGGAATCAAGCGCCAACGCTGCGCTGTCGCGTTGTTGGAAGTCCAGATTTGCACGTTGGTGCCAAAACCGCCGCCGCCCGCGACTTCGAGGCGAAGGCCCGTGTTGTGTTGCGGCGTGAGTTCATACCAGCCGTCGCCGACGTGAGTCAAACGCCAGCGCGAATCGGGGCCGTTATGGTCGGAAGTGATGCCGACGTTGGCGCCGCTTCCGCCATCGTTGACGCCCGCGACTTCCAAACGCCGCGAAGTCGAGCATTGCGGCGCGAGTTCGTAGATTCCCGCGCTTTGCTCTTGCAACTGCCAACGCTGCGCGGGCGCGCCATTGCGAATCCACGTCGTCACGTTGGCGTCGGCGTTCACGCCGCCAACGACATCCAAACGAGTGTTAGGCGCGCATTGCGGCTCTAATTCGTAAATTCCGCCGTTGACAATCGCGGGCGGCGAAACAAAGGTGAAGCGCCATTTTTGCGCGCTGCCGCCAGTGCGATTGTAAAGCTGAACATTCGAGCCGCTTCCGCCGCCGCTCACGTCGAGACGCAGGTTTTGGTTGTGTCCGGGCGCGATTTCATACCAACCGCCGCCCGCGTTAATCAGAGTCCAGCGTTGGTCGGACTGGTTCAAATCGTCCCAAATTGCCACATTCGCGCCGCTCGTGCCGTTGTTGTCGCCCGAAACTTCCAGGCGCCGCGAAGTCGCGCACTGTGGCACGATTTCAAAAGCGCCATCGTTTTGAATTTCCAATCGCCAACGCTGCGCGGCGTTGCCGTTTTGATTCCAAATATTGACATTCGCGCCGTTGAAGTTGCCGGCACCGCTCACATCCAAACGGGTTCCGGTCGCGCATTGCGGCGTGAGTTCGTAAATCGCGCCATTTTGAAACCTCTGGCCGTGCGCGGAAAACAGCGTCATCGTGCGCCCGTCGCGCCACAGTCCAGCGTAGCGATTCATGGTGCGCGTTTGGTTGCGCGTCACGCTTCCGCGCGTTTCGCGCACGTGCAATTCGTAGTTTTGGCTGCCGGTGTCCATGTAAGCCAGCGATGCCCACGAATCCACGATGTTGAAAATCGGCGTGTTTGTCGTCGCGTTCAGCGGGTAAATCTGCCCGCCGAAAACTTCCGTCCGCGAGCCGTTTGTGCTTTCGATGCACGTCGCGGCGCCTTCGGTTTTGTAGCCCAAAATCCACAAACTGCCGCCGTTCGAGCGAACGTGCGGCGAACCGAGACTTTCGGTATTCAGCGAACGCGCCCACACATTTTGGCCGTTGAAATCCCACACCCGCGCGCCCGACGTGTCTTCGACGAAAACCTTGCCGCCGCTCACCGTATTGCGATACATCAAACCGCCAAAGCGACAGACGTTTTTGACAATCAGCGTGCGCGTCGAGCCGTGTTCAAACCAGTAAAACGGGTTTTCGTTGAACGGCAAAAGCGTGAACTGCTCGAAAGTCACGCTATCGCCGCCCGCCAAAAAGCGAAACGCGCTGCCGGTTCCCGAATTGAGGCCGCCGGTTGCTTCGATTTTCGCCCCAAAACCGACGATTCGCCGCACGCCGCTTGGAACCGTGACGCTGCCGCTGATTTTGAATTCCTGGCCGCTCGGAAAATAAACCGTGTTTTTTCCCGAATTGAGCGCGGCCTGAATCGCCGCCGTGTCGTCCGCTCCCGAACCATCCACGCGCGCCCAGTTGCCCAGATTTTCATCGTTGAAATTTGGCGTTTCTTCGACCGGCAAATTGAGCGTTCGCAAGTGCGAATCGAACAAACTTTGCGGCGTGTTCGAGGTGTATTCCGAAATGCTCCGCTCGCTCACCGTCGTGCCGTTGTTGCCGTTGAGAATCGGCGTTCCGTAGCCGTTAATCGTCACGTTGCGCGCCAACAAACTGCCGCGAAAATCAATCCCGATGCGGTCGCCCGCGCCGCCGTTCAAGGTCGCGTCCGTCAGGTAAATCGCGCCTTCGTTGGAGGTTGTGTAAATCGCGGGAACGCTGTTTTGGCTCGTCAATTTGCGAATCGAAAGCACATTTTGCGCGTTGCGAACCCCGATTTGACGCTGATTATCGAGCGCAATATGCTCAAAGGTCAGCGAGTATTCGTAGTGCCCGACATCAATTCCGAACTCGAAACCGGAAATCGAAACGTTTTTAATCAGGCTCGGCCCCGGCCATTCGCGGCGCATCGAAAGCCCGCAAACGCCGCGCTTAGAGCCGTCGCTCGTGCGAATCGTGACATCGTAAATGCCGCCCGAATTGTTGGAAAGATAATCAATGCCAATCGCGCCCGTGTTGCCGCTTCCCGTGTCAACGGTAAGGTTGCGAATCGAGTTAGAAAACGCCTGACCCGTTCCGCTTCCATCGGCTTTGGGCGCGTTTTGCGTCGCGGTGTGCAAAACGGCGCGCGGGTTCGCCGCGTCGGTGAAAACGTTGTCGTTGAGGCGCAAAACCGTGCCATTTCGACTTTGGCCTTGCAGCGTGAGTCCCGTTGCCCAGGCGCCACTCGAATTGCGCCATTCGAGGCGATTTGAGAGGTTGTAAACCCCGTTTGGAACATACAAAATGCGGCGTTGGCTGCTGCCCAAAACGTCTTTGATGGCGTTTTGAAACGCCGTCGTGTCGTCGCTGCCATCGTTGGGCGTCGCGCCAAACGAAAGAACGCTCGTCACGCCCGAATCAGACGGAAACGTGATGTTTTCGGCGCGTGATGGCCCGCAAAACAGGATGAGCGCAACGAAGGCGCTCGGCGCGCACAGCGCGCCACGCTTGATTTTTTTGGTCATTCATTCCCTTGGAAAATACGGAAAATGGGGTCGGGTTGTTAGCCATTGTGCCGCTCGACTGAAGTCGGCGCTGTCCGGCCTACGGCCAACTTTGCCCCTACGGGCAAACACAATCGAATATTTTTCGACGCAGGTCGAAAGTTGGCCGTAGGCCGGACAGCGCCGACTTCAGTCGAGCGACACGAGCCAATCAAACCGTTTTTCGCCCCTATGAAAAACTCGAAATCGGCGCCGCGCCGCGCACAATCCAACTTTCGGGCGCGCGCAAAATCGAAGTTTTATCTTTGCCAAAAGTCGCGCTCGCGTCGGCGTATTCCAAAAAGAATGCGCGCCGCGCACGACCCGTTTTGTTCCATTTCGAGCGGTGCAAAGTCAGGCCAGTGAACGCGACCGCTTCGCCCGCTTTCAAAATCGCCGGAACGCCGTCGCCTTCAACCGGAACATTCAAAAACCAACTGTCGGCACCCTTGGGCGTGTGGTCTAAAAGCCCGTTTTCGTGGCTGCGCGGCACCACCCAAACGCAGCCGTTTTCTTCGTCCACGTCGTCGAGCGCAATCCAAATCGTTACGTTATTGGCCGGTTCAATCGAAACGTAACCGTTGTCCTGATGCCAGGGAAATTCGGATTTTTGCGACTCGCCATCGGGCAATTTGGTCACGAATTGGTTGAACCACAGCGCTAAATTCGGCGCGACGAGCTGTTGCATCGCGCCCAAGTGCGGCCCGTTGAGCGCGTATTCGCGCACCACCGGCGAGAAATCGTGGACTTGCGAACGAAAAATCGTGAGCTGTCCGGGCGCGTCGGTTTTGGCATCTCGAAATCGCGCTTCTTCGGCGCGGAAATTTTCGAGCGTCGGCTCGTCCATGACGGAGCCGAGAAAAACGTAGCCCTCGCGGGCGTAAAATTCGAGTTGTTGGTTGGACAAAGATGAAACGATCATATTCGTGATGTGTGTTGTGCGGAAAATCCGCGAGGAAAATTTCGAAATGCGGAAGTAGCGGTCAGGGCGTGGGTTGGGGCTGCAAAAAAGCGGCGATGGGGTTTTGGCCTTCTCCGGTGCGAAAGAACTCCAGGAACTGGTTGGCGCGCACCAGATGGAGGTCGCGGGCCTTGAACACCCGCGCGACTTCGCGGGCGCCCTGGCGGCCTTTTTCGCCGGTCGGGTCTTCCAACACCAGGCGGCGGGCCTGAAGCATCGCCTCGCGCCAATCGGCTTCGTCGCCGCGCAGCAACAGCAACGTCAGGCGTTCGCCGCCTTCCAAGCGTGCGTGGGCGAGCCGGTCGCTGAGAACCGTCTTGTCCCACTTCGGGGTCGTCACCTCGCGCAAAGGGTTGGTCGCCTGCGGGTCGCTCTGGGCTTTGACGAACGCTTCGAGCTTGACGCGCGACATCTCTTGGCTCATCCAGGCGCGGCCCAACAGCGCGGTCGCCTGGCCGAGATGGTCGTCGCGGAACTCGGAAAAGAGATAGGTCAACTTGGCCCAGCGCAACGCCTCATCGGGCCGCTCCGCCGCGAGCAGGGCGTCCACCAGCAGGTGGGCGTAGTTGGGCACGAAACGGTGTTGCCAATACCAGCGCCGGTCGTTTTCGGTTTGAAACCAGTGCAGCACTTCGGGCCTTGCTTCGATGAGGCCGATGAGCAGCGCGGCCAAATCGTCGTATTTCTTCTGTTTTCGCAGCAGCGTTGCGTAGGGCGAGAACAGCTCGTGAATCCAACGGCGGTCGCCCTTGAGCGCCACCGGCCACAACTCTTGCAGCATCGTCTGCGCTTCGGAAAGGCGCTCCTCGGCGACCAGAACCTCGGCTTTTTTAGCGGCCAGCAGGAGGCGCTGCTCGGTTCGGGGATATTCGCGCAACCCCTCGTCCAGCACTTCGAGCGCCAACGCCGCATTTTTGGGGCCGCCGAAATAAAGGTGGTGGCCCATGCGCTCGTAGACCACGAGCCGCTCCCAAGGCGGCAGTTGAGGGTGCGCGGCCAGAAACGCACGTCCGTCGGCGACCGCCGCTGCGGCCTCGCTTTTCGCTTTGGCGGCGAACTCGCGCACGAACAGGTCACGCTTTTGAATGTCGGTCAGCGGCTTGGCGTCAGGCGCTGTCGCATTCTGGGCACAAACGGGCGCGCTCGGCGCTCCAACAACACAGGGGAGCAGAAGGAGCAGAGGCAGTTTCGAGAACATGGAAGTGGGTTTGAAAGTCATGAGAAAAATCCTTTGGGTCAAGCGTCGTTGGTTGCAGCGGCTCCCAAAAGGTGGGAGAAAACAGAGGAGTTGGAAGTCGAACTCGTCAGGGAGCCTCGGCTCCGGTGAGCTTCCAGGTAGGCTGCTCTCCTTTTTGTTCCAGCCGCCACGTTTTGACGGTATCGTTCCATCGCACTTCAACTTGGAGAGTGCCTACCAAAGGCGAGCCGGTGATTTTAGCGGATTGAACTGGCTCTGGAGCGAGGTTGTTCAGTAGGCGTGCATTTTGGAGCGTCATCGTTCGCCGCACGCCGCGCTCGTCAGGGCGGGTCACGACGGCATACAACTCATCGCCTTGACGATACAGCACCACGAACACACCCGGCTGATCGCGCCGTTCGCCTTGTGGCTCGTGCAAAGCGTCGAACACCTTCAGTTCTGGTGGCGCTTGCTCGCCGAATGCGTCCAGACGCAGCGACCAGAGATCGTGAAAAGACATCCAGCCCGTGTCTTTTCCTGCTTCGCGCCACTGGTGGTCGGCGGCGGTGTAGAGGTAGCTATACCGGGGCAGTGCATTCATCCCGTGCGGCGCTACGGCTTCAAAGCTTTCGGGCACCTTCGGCACCAGCTTCTCCCGTTTGACGACCAGACCCTCGCCTTCGGCTTTTTCAATGGCCGGGCGTTTCCACAACAGAACCTCCTGTTGTGGTATGTCGCCAACAGTTTGTAGGGGCGGAACTGTGGCCTGAGTAGCTTTTGTTTCTCTGTCGCGCGCAGCTTTCTCTTCGTCCCGCACGTCGAACAGCTTTTTCCAAACACGCTCCTGCAACGATAACGACCATATCTGCTTGGGGTTTTCGCCCGCGCCGATAGTGACGAGAAGCTCGTCACCCTGCTTATCAATTTTTATGGCGTCAATTCGCACAGGACTCCATTGTAGTTCATCGGGAGTTGCTATGCGTCGCCTCCTCTCCTCTGCCAGAGCCGCACCGTCAAGTGGAGAGACGCGCCCGTATACGTTGGACGAGGAGTTTGGAACTTGTAAGTTCAAATCAATAACCTGAACGCCGAAAGCCAACCCACTCGTCAGAACCTGGTAGACCTTCTGTGTCGTTTCGTCTATATAAGCATCTCCTATTTTCACTGCTTCATATAGCGGCTGATCGGAAAGAGTTCTCCAAATCGTTACCGTTTCCGTTGGGTCTTCCTTGGCGTCAAGATCCACAGGACTTTTCTGCAGCAGGAGCAAAACTCCCCGAACGTTCCACTCCTTACCACCAACGAGCAACGTCTGAGCGTGTGGATATTTGAGGTGCAGTTTGAGGGTGAATTTGCGCCTGTTACTCGAAAACTCTTTCGAGTAGAGAACTTTCTCAACCTCATACTTTTGAGCGGCATCCTCTTGGCAATGCGCTGAGTGACACAAGAGGCACGTAAAAAGAATTGCGATTAGACGCAGCATGACTTCGACCTCCTACGGCAAGGTTGAGAAAACGGTTTCGACATCGGAAGCTCCCGGCTCGTTGGCCTTGTAAAGATAGCCTTCGTAAACGATGGTTGGAGGAGTTGTAGAGGCGTCAGCGAGCACGAAGTATTTTCCAAAACCATCTAAAGAAGCATCCTCCCAGGCAGCCTTGCCAGCATCTGTGTCTGCCGGGCTGTATGGGACTCCGCCATAAGACGGGTCGTAATACTTACCGCCATACTTGACGATGAAGTGATTATTGAACCATCCTGGAGGATTGATGTTGCTTTGGCCAGGCGCGCCATTTGGATTATCGGCAACAAGAGAAGGCGTATGTGTGAACGTTTTGAATGTGACAGAATCTTGCACGTCCGCATTAGAGATGCCGAACGTCCAGTCTTTAATTAGTAGACGTCCACGACTTCGACCTTCTGGATCCGGAACTTGATTTTGATACACAGGAAATAAGTAGTGGAAAGTCGAAGATACTCCTTGAGCAGCCAAGCAATCTTGGAAGAAGCTGGCCCACGATCCGCATTGGCCTTTACCGGCAGCTAACAGGCCAGCCGTATCGGTTGCGTTTACGCTGGAGGGATTTGGATCCCAGTAGGTCAACGCCGCTGGAATTTCGATTCGGTTGACGGAGCGATCTGAGAACTCACTCCAGATGTTGGTGACAACCGTATCGGGGTTGGTCTGTCCGGCATTGAGTGAACAGCCGATATGCACGACGGTATGAAACAGCTTGGACGCTACCGGGTTGCCCAGAGTAACGTAAACGGTGTTGGAAGAACTGGCGTCGCTTTGCGAAGAGCCTGCATCGCTCCAACTGGTGCCACCATCTTTGGAGAACTGCCAGTGGATGTTGAACGGCGAAGTTCCGGGGCGAATCTCGTTGGGTAAGGCTTGACTGGCTTCAGTAGCGGGAAAAGTGGCTGTGCCACCCGATGGCGTCACTTCAACGGGGCCGAACACATAGCTGCCAGCCGTGCCTTTGATCTTGATGGGCTGCGTGGCGTTGGCAGGCGAGACGGTGAACTTAGCGTCCGCTTTGGGTTTGACGTTGCGTGTGTAGCAGACAGGCGATTGGAACGGGTCTTGGTCGCCGTCACCGTCCACGTCTTCGGTGCGTCCACGCTTCCAATGCGGCGTCGGATAAGCCGCCTGGGTGCCCGTATCGCGGTAGACGTCGTGTTCGTTCTCGAACGTCACTTCGTCCACAGTAAGCGAACTGACTGGTTCGGCCCAAATAGGGGATGCGGTCAGAGCGGCGACCGCTAAGGTCACGATGGTGGTCGCTTTTTTCAGGTTGAACAGGTTTATTATGGGTTGTGTTTTCATGGTGTTTTTCCGTGAGTTGTGGGGCGTTACTCCACTTCGACGCTCAGCGTCACTGTGGCTTCGAACTGCGGGTGCCGGGGGGATCGCACCCGCAACACCGTCTCGAAACTTTTGTTGAGGGCTTCCGGTGCGATTTGCACCAGAACCGCTCGTCCCATATAGCGGTAGTTGGCAGCGTCTTCTTCCACGCCCTTGCCGGCAACTTGCGTTTCCAAGTGCGGATGTTCTGTGGTCACGACCAGAGGAACTTCTCCAAAGGTGCGTGCCGTAAAGAAGATGGCGACCGGGTGACTCCGATTTTGTCTCTGCACAGCGATTTTCAGCGTGGCTGGTTCGCAGATGATCGGTTGTTTTTCCCAGTGCGTGATGAGACGCTGAATTTCTCCAACTTGGGCCGCGGCTTGGATCAAACCAACGTCATCTTTGGGCAGTGCTTGCTCAGACTGTGCAATGGTCTGCCGGATGTAGCTTTTGGCCTGCTCCCACTCGCCGGTGCGGAAGTAAGAATAAGCCAGTTGAGACAGCAAAGCGATTTTGATGCGCTCGCTCTTTTCTCCTTCCACAGGCGTCTTGAGCAGCTTGCGCGCGTCCTCGTGTTTGCCTTGCCGAATGAGGTGGTCGGCTTGATCGTAGTAGGCTAATCCAGTCAGCCAACCTTGTCCGTAGCGCGGCACTTCGGCGTAGAGCTTTAGCGATTTGACTTCGTTTTCGGCTCCGCCTGCCGCAAAATAAGCTCTGGCTGCCGCAACTCTGGCATCAGCTTGCCAGTGTGGGTGCGGCGACAAGAGCAGTCCTGCTTCCCACGTCTGGGCCGACAGCAGCCAGCGTCCGGTCACACCGTAGAAGCGCGCCAGCCCCGCGACTGGGGCCAGCCAGCCCTCGCCTTGCACCCACGCCTTTTTGCCCGGCTGCTCCAGTTCGGCAATCAGCCCTTGATACAAGCCGACCGCGCGCTCATCGCGGGCGCTGTGGAACGCTTCGGCCAAAGCGAAGCGCAACTCGTCGCTTAGGCGCTCTTTCTCTTGCAGGCGCGCTTGCAACGCGGCGGGCGCGTGGCGGGCCACCAGCAGCAGTAACTCGTCGCGCAAAACCCGGTCGCCCCAGCCGTTCAGCCCGCCTCCGCCCTCGGCCAGCCAGAACACGTCGTCGGCACCAAGCGCGCCCTCTTGCCACGCGCTCTGGGGCGTGCGCGTGCCCGCGCGCAGCTCGTGCAACAGCAGCGACAGCGCCACGCTGTTGGCGCGCAAGAGCAGCGTAGCGGTGGGCAGCCTCACCCCAAGCGGCGCCGGAGCCGAAGGCAGCAGACCCGACGCATCGGGTGGAGCTGACAGTGATGCCGTGGGTGACGCAGGCAAAGGCGCTCTCCCCATGCTCGGCACCGCACCGAGCGGGGTTGCGCCGAGTGGTGTTGCGCCCAGCGACGCGCCGGGAGCCGGAACAGTCGTCATCGGAGGCGGTGCCGCGGGCAACAACGCGAGCGGGGGCGGCGCCAGTTCGAGGCGCAACGGCCCGCCTGTCTGCGCGCTGAACGCCCCGGTTTTTGGCGCGGTGGGCGTGGCCTCCCTCGCTTCAGCCTCCCTCGCTTCGGCACGGGTTTGCAGTAGGTCGCGTTCGCGGCGCAGTCGGTGCAAAAGCAGCAGCACGTCGCCTTCGTTGCTGCGCCCGTAGGCGGCGAGCGCCTGGTCGTAGAGCTGCAACGCGACGTCTCCTTGTTGCAGTTCGCGCGCATAAAGGTGGCCCAGGCGCAGCACCACGTCGAGCGCCACGCCGGGCACCGTGCGCGCGTCGGCGTCCAAAAACGCGCGATACGCCTGAACCGCCGTGCGCGGCTGCGTCACCTCCTGCGCCTCGTGCTGCTGTTGCAACGCCCGCCACTGTTCCTGCACCTGGGCGGGCGCGACCGGAGGCTGCGCCCATAAAGGCACGGCGAGACACAAGAGAGCGAGCGTTAGGCTCCACGACGAGCGCAGCCGCCATGCGCTACCAAGCGCTGAACGCAATCGGAATTCGTAGGTCATAGGTCGAAG
>ERZ1066120.1812-NODE-1812-length-11073-cov-15.020966_pt1 | contig 11073 bp, 9 predicted proteins | sample MGYA00382767_ERZ1066120 | MGnify/ENA primary metagenome ERZ1066120 (study PRJEB33369, sample SAMEA5778350) | biofilm metagenome | biome: Industrial cooling water; feature: Water cooling tower basin; material: Biofilm | place: United Arab Emirates | collected... | reverse complement strand
GATGCGATCGCCAACGGCACAATCCAACTAAAGGTGTCCGCAAACCAAGTCCTTATAGATCGCCAACTCGATCGCACAGAGTAACATCACGTCCACTACCCAAGAGTGACTCTTCTGCCCTTGTATTGCCTTAAGGGGAGCGCGGGGTCTGCCGATGCTAATGGCGCTAGTGGCAGAAAAATCATTCAATACACCGCGCTTGTCTACCCTAGTTTTAATCTGGGGTAACAAGTTGTCTAAATTCATGGCAGTAGATATTGCCCAGGTTGCTGCTTCCCAGTAGGTGGCGTAGGTGGCGCTGGCAATGAAGGTGCAACTCACCGTCAACCCCACGCTACCTATCTCGCCCCGTAGGTTTTGGCACGATAGCAATCCGTATGCTTCTCCTGGTTCTGGGTCGGCGCTCTTGAATGTGGTGGGAAGATTGAGTTCGATGTTGAGTAGATTGTGGATGTCGCGAACGATTAGAGGGATAACATCACTGTATTTGCCAGGCATGATAGTGTTAACCTTCTCCAATCAGCATCGCGTATCCTTCAATCGCATCGTTGAGAGCGTCCGCCATTAAATAGATATTGTCCTCGATCTCAAGATCGGTTTGCAGTTCCGTCCTGACTTTACCCCAGTTTTACCCCAATTGCCAATCCAAACACCCCCAAGAATACCCAAACTTTTTTGGTAGGGGGTGAAGGAACTCCTGAAGCACCACTCCCTGAAAGTCTTGTTCTTTCGTGGATTGGCGTTTTATCACGGTTTTCATCTTTTACGAGCATAGAGGGATTTGAACCCCCGACCCTCAGAACCGGAATCTGATGCTCTATCCACTGAGCTATATGCCCTTGCACTCGGATATTATAGCATAGCAAGTTAACTGGGAAGCGATCGCGCTTTTTAACTAGAATATTACGGCGCGATCGCCATAAATTTGTAGGAGCGCACACCTGTGCGCCCCGACAGCTCGATCGCTAAATTACCCCAGCTAATCCCAAAGATAACCCCGCTTTCCAACTGGCAAGATCGGATAAAGAGCGATCGCGATACCTGCCATATCTCAGTTGCTTGTTCTTAATTTTCTCGCCCAAGTCGGGCAAAATTCCGAAATTAGGTGGCATCGGTTGAAAATGTTTCGGAGCAGCAGAACTGATAAATTCAAATAATGCCCCCATCATCGTCGTTGGTGGTAAAACCAACGGATCTTTACCCAAAGCAATTCTCGCCGCATTCGTTCCCGCCAGCCAGCCACCAGCCGCCGCCGCTGTATAACCTTCCGTACCGATCAGTTGTCCCGCACCTAACAAAGTCGGACGATTTTTAAACTGCAATGTGGAGTGCAGTAACTGCGGGGCATTAATAAATGTGTTGCGATGCATCACGCCCAATCGCACGAATTCAGCATTTTCCAAACCTGGGATCATTTGAAATACGCGCTTTTGTTCGCCCCAGCGTAAATTTGTTTGAAATCCAACCAGATTCCACAACTGCCCCGCCTTATCTTCTTGACGCAGTTGGATTACAGCATAAGGGCGTTCTCCCGTGCGGATATCCATCAAGCCTACAGGTTTGAGGGGACCGTAGCGCATTGTATCTTCCCCGCGTCGGGCAAGTTCTTCAATGGGTAAACAGGCTTCAAAAAACTTAGCGTTTTCTCGCTCAAAATCTTTTAATTCCGCTTGTTCTGCCGTACGCAACGCTTGCCAAAATCGCAAGTATTGCTCTTTATTCATCGGGCAGTTGAGGTAGGCTGCATCGCCTTTGTCGTAGCGAGAAGCGAGAAAAGCAATATCGCGGTTAATCGATTCTCCCACAATAATCGGACTTGCAGCGTCGAAAAAGCTGAGATATTCCATTCCCGTAAAACGATGCAAATCTGCGGCTAAATCGGGACTGGTTAAAGGACCAGTCGCCAACACGACGATTCCCTCTGGAATGGCATGAAGTTCGCCCCGTCGTAATTCAATTAAGGGGTGGCGAGACAGTGTTTCGGTTAAATCTTGGCTGAATTGTCCTCTGTCTACGGCTAAAGCGCCCCCAGCAGGGACGGCGTGACTGTCGGCTTTACCAATGACCACAGAACCCAATTGACGGAGTTCTTCATGTAATAATCCCGCCGCGCGATCGCTTGCTTGCGCCCCAAAAGAGTTACTACAGACTAATTCTGCTAAATGTTCTGTATGATGGGCAGGGCTCGATCGCAGAGGGCGCATTTCATGCAAAATGACTGGTATTCCCGCCTGGGCAATTTGCCACGCCGCCTCTGTCCCAGCTAGTCCACCACCGATAACTTGAATTACTTTGTCACTTGTCATTTGTCGCTTGTCATTTGTTATTTGTCAGTTGTAGCTTGCGCTCGGTCATTTGTACTCACTAATGACTAATGACCAATGACCAATGACCATTTAAATTTGCAATAAATTCATCACAAATCTGGGTGCTGGCAGGATAATTAAAACGAGTAAAGCTAAGACCAGCAGACCAAGGATATCGCGTTTGTTGTCTAGTTCGGTTACGTCGTTGAGGGCTGGTTCGTCAGCTATGGGCATGAAAAAGAGAATAATTGCCCATAACCAAAATCCTGGTTGGACTAAAGCTAATCCTAAAACTAAAAACCGCGCAATTTGACCGATCGTGGCTCCGGCGCGCTGTCCGAACATAGCATGGACGATGTGACCGCCATCGAGTTGTCCTACGGGCATCAGGTTTAGTGCCGTAACTACAAGTCCTAGAAAACCCGCGATCGCCACTGGGTGTAAATCGATCGCTTTATCTGCGTTTAGTTGAGCGCCTAATGCTAATTTACTCAGGACTGCTAGTAGAATCGAATACCCTGGGGTGAGGGCATCGGGGTCTAGAGTTCCTGCTTTTTCTGGGATTGGCACGACTTGAGAGTTTGCTAAACCCCAAATCAGCAGCGGTAGTGTTGCCACAAATCCAGCTACAGGACCAGCAATACTAACATCAAACAAGGCTTTACGGTTGGGTACGGGGCTGCGCATTTGAATAAATGCCCCAAACGTACCAGGAAAAAAGGGAATGGGAATGAAATAAGGTAGTGTAACGAGAATTTTATGAAATCTAGCTGTTAAATAGTGACCCATTTCGTGAATGCCTAGAATCGCCAGTAAAGCTATGGCATAGGGCAATCCTTCATGTAATTGGGTAATGGTTGCTGATGGTGTGGCGTTATTGCTACTAGCTAATTGCACGCCAACGACGGCAGTTGTAAATAAGGTGGCTATAACTAAGCCTACGGCTAAAAATGGTCTAGAGAGCTGCGATTGATTCGCTTGTCTATCTTTTCGTGCTTGGGGATTGGGAACTAGGGCAAAGAAAGGTTTGCTGTTGAGTCCTTCTTGTAATAAAACTAAAAAGCGATCGCCAAATTGATTTTCAATATTCCGGCGAATTTTCTCGTAAGCATCTGTCGGAGAAGTCCGAAGTTGACCGCGACAGATCACGGCTTGGGGTCGATATTCAATGTTGTGAATGTAGAAAGCTGACCAAGGAAAGCAGTCTCGCAATTGAGCTTCTTCTGCTGGCTCGATTGGGCGTACTGGTGTCGGTTCTGGTGTTGGTTCTGGGTTAGAATTAACTGCTGCTGGGTTAGTAGTTGTTGGCGTGGGTGACATCCCTCTCCGTCCCCACTGAATCAGCAGCCAGTACAAAACTGGGCAAATGACAAACGGACCGATCGCTAGAGCAATTGGCAGCGGTTGGTCTGGACCGTAGACTGCCATCCATATGCTCCAAATCAAGGCTGGTGTCATCAGTACCAACCATAATAGCCAAACGGGTGTCCGCGTCATGCCAGCGACACTGCGCCGCACGATGATATAAGTAAATAGTCCGAGGAGGAGGAGAAACCAAAATTCCATGTCTGTTGCAGTTGTACTGAGTGGGTATCGCGTCTGGGCGATGTAGACAAGTCAGTTGAGAAAACTTATCTTTCACCTCCTATCTGCTGTACCAGTGCCATAACTTTTCTTGCCACCATAAGTTCACAATGAGACTCTCAATTTAACCTTTACCCCTCACTATCATTCCCGAACTTTGCAAAATCGACCTACCCGTTCTCCCAAACTACCACAGGCAATTTGGCATAACGTATTTGCGTTTCCACCCAATAGAGATACGCTAGGAGGAACTGCTTATCTTATTGTAGAAAATCAAGGCAATATTCTGATAGACTCCCCAAGTTGGGACGAAGTTAATCGGGAATATCTCGATTCTTTAGGTGGAGTTCGCTGGTTATTTATTACGCATAGAGGTGCGATCGGTCAAACGCGACACCTGCAAGCAACGTACAACTGCGAGATTGTCATTCAAGAACAAGAAGCCTATCTATTACCGGGATTAAAAGTTACGACTTTTGAGCGAGAATTCAACCTGGAAAATGGCATTGAGATTATTTGGACACCCGGACATTCGCCTGGTTCTGCTTGCCTTTACTACCCCCAATATGGAGGCATTTTATTCTCCGGTCGTCATATTCTCCCCAATATCCAGGGCGAACCAGCACCGCTGAGAACGGCGAAAACTTTTCACTGGTTGCGCCAAATACGCAGCGTCAAACTGATTTGCGATCGCTTTACCCCAGAAACCTTACAATACATCTGCCCTGGAGCAAACACGGGGTTTCTGCGGGGTCAGCGAGTTATTAGCAATGCGTATGAGAGATTGAATTGTGGCGAGTAGAGAGTGGTGCGTGGTGCGTGACTTAATTTTGAATTTTGAATTTTGAATTTTGAATTGGTAGTTGCTCCCCTGCTTCCTTATCTCCCTTGTCCTCCTTGTCCCCGATTCCCGACTCCCGACTACGCGGCTTTGATGCGGAGGACACCTCGCCTGGAGCCCGCTTCCCGACTCCCGCTTTCGGATGAAACCTAATCCCTAAAAAGACATCGTAAAGAAAACTCCAAAAGTCTTTTCCTTGCCAGATACCTAAAGTTTGAGGACTGCCTTTGGCATCCAAAAGATGCTTGGTGGCATGGTATGCGGGTTGATATTTATACCAGGGAATTGAGGGCCATAGGTGATGGGTGAGGTGATAATTCTGTCCGCCAATTAATAGATTCAGTACCGGATTGGGATAAACTCTGGCATTTGTCCAACGTCCGCGATCGCTAAATGGGCGGTGGGGTAGATAATCAAAAAATAATCCTAAAGTCAGCCCGACGATCGCAGTTGGGATAAACCAAAAATTGAGGATATAGCCCAAAAAATGATATTGAATTGAGATGTAAAAAATTGCTGCGACAATTGCACGGCTAATAAACCACTCTAGTAGTTCGTATTTTCGCCACAATCGCCGCTGAAAGAAATACACTTCGTGATAAAAAAAGCGAGCATTAATCAACCACAAGGGACCACCAGTAGAGACAAAATGATCTGGATCGTTTTCTGGGTCGTTGACGTGGGCGTGGTGCTGTAAGTGTACCCGCGTAAATACGGGAAACGAAAAAGCTAACATCATGGCGCTGCCATGCCCTAAAATTGCATTGATAATTCGATTAGGATGGGCAGCTTGGTGACAAGCATCGTGAATCACAGTGCCAGACATATGAATGGCAAGAACGTTAATGGTAAAGCAGCACCAGTGTTGCCACTCCCACAGCCAGTAACCGCAGTTGGATAATACCAACAAAGTCATGGCTGCCAGAAACATCCACACATCGGGATTGATTTTCTCAGGAGGTGCTAAAAACTCCTTGGGAACTGTCAGTGGCTTCTTTGCCTCCGACGCGATCATCTTGACTCCTTTTGCTATCGGTTGTTGCAAATGATGTTGCAAATTATTATGGTACGTTCACTAGAATACTAAAGTTTTGTGTAGCATAAGTCATTTTTACTACTGCTACCAGTGCGAGAAGTCAAAAGTCAAAAGTCAAAGGTCAAAAGTTAGATTTTGTCTCTTGTCTTTCGTCTCTTACCTTCTGCCGCTTGCCTTTTTTCTACCTCTGGCGATCGGGTGATATACCGATCGCAGTACGATCTGTAGTTTGTTATCCCCTTGAAAGTTGCCTTCATGCAGTCAATAGACTCCGTTCGTCGCACTAAAATTGTCGCTACCATTGGTCCTGCTACCAGTAGTCCAGAAGTCCTCAAGGCATTGATTGAGGCTGGAGCAACTACTTTGCGACTAAATTTTTCTCACGGCACTCATGCCGACCATCAACGCAGCATTCGCCTGATCCGGCAAACAGCTTTTGAGTTGGATCGTCCAGTTGGAATTTTACAAGACTTGCAGGGACCGAAAATTCGCCTCGGTAAGTTTGAGACTGGCTCGATTCAAGTGGGTCGGGGCGATCGCTTTACCTTAACCAGCGATCGCATTATCGGTACTCAAGAGCGCAGTTGCGTGACTTACGACTTGCTAGCCGAGGAAGTCCCGGTAGGAGCGACAATTTTACTGGATGATGGGCGAGTTGAAATGCTCGTGGAGGATGTCGATCGCAGCAATCGAGAACTGCACTGTTGCGTCACTGTAGGGGGCATTCTTTCCAATAATAAGGGGGTAAATTTTCCTGGGGTCTATTTATCTATCAAGGCAATGACGGACAAAGACCGCGAAGATTTACTCTTCGGTCTAGACCAAGGTGTAGATTGGGTCGCCCTTTCATTTGTCCGCAATCCCCAGGACATTTTAGAAATTAAAGAAATTATTTCTAATGCGGGTAAGCAAGTCCCAGTCGTTGCCAAGATTGAAAAACACGAGGCGATCGATCAAATGGAGGCGATTTTACCCCTCTGTGATGGTGTGATGGTGGCTAGAGGGGATTTGGGGGTAGAACTACCAGCGGAAGATGTGCCGATCTTGCAAAAGCGGTTGATCGTGACCGCAAATCGCCTGGGTATTCCGATTATCACGGCGACCCAGATGTTAGATAGCATGGTTCACAGTCCCCGACCGACTCGTGCTGAAGTCTCGGATGTGGCAAATGCAATTTTAGATGGTACGGATGCGGTGATGCTGTCGAACGAGACAGCGGTGGGGAAATATCCGGTGGAAGCCGTAGCGACGATGGCAAAGATTGCCGTGCGGATTGAACAGGAACAGGCTCTAGCATCGCCTCCAGCTCATATCAAAGATGCGCGGCGATCGATCCCCAATGCGATCAGTCAAGCGGTAGGGCAAATTGCCGAGCAGTTGGAAGCAGCCGCAATTATGACGATGACGAAGACAGGTTCGACAGCGCGGAATGTCTCTAAGTTTCGCCCTCAGACTCCAATTCTTGCCGTCACGCCTCACGTTGATATAGCGCGACAATTGCAGCTCGTTTGGGGGGTCAGACCGTTGCTAGTACTGGATCTCGCTTCGACGGGACAAACGTTTCAGTCGGCTCTGAATGTGGCGCTAGAAAAGAATCTCTTAGTAGAGGGAGATTTGGTCGTAATGACGGCTGGGACGCTCCAAGGAGTATCGGGGTCGACAGACTTGATTAAGGTAGAAGTGGTGACGGCTTTACTCGGTCAAGGGATTGGCATCGGTCAGGGTTCCGTCAGCGGTCGCGCTAGGGTAGCTCATTCTGGTATAGATGTGAGTAAGTTTAATCCTGGGGAAATTTTAGTCGCGCCCCGGACTTCTGCTGATTTTGTCGATGCGATTCGCAAAGCCGCCGGAATTGTGACCGAGGATGAGAGTCTCACCAGCCATGCGGCTGTATTAGGTTTGCGTTTGGGTATTCCCGTCATTGTGGGAGTCAAACGCGCTACCGAAGTGATTCGAGATGGGGCAATTTTGACTTTAGATATGCAGCGAGGATTGATTTATTCTGGGGCTGTGGGAGGTTAAGCTGCTAGCAATCTTAAACTTGACACCAGCAAATCCCTTTAGTCTGCTGCAACACAAGGGTTACACAGAACTGTCTATTTCCTTTGACAAGAAGAAACTCCACCTCAACGGTCATTACTTAAGGTTCCACATCTGCCTCTTGATGAGCCATTCTCCTGAATCCTCTCTGTGAAAAAGCCAGGTCTTCGTGGTTTTGAATGAATTTGTCGCCCCATCTGCGTGGGCGACAGTGTTCACATTGCCCTGCGCAATTCCATATACCCATCGATCGTCGATCCTTAGGGCATCAAGGGGTGTCAACTGAACAGTCCATTTTGCGACATCATAGTCTTTCTGTTCGTTCTTGGAAATCTCGTCCGGACCATGTTCGGGCTCCGACCCCGGGGGAATCCGAATCGCGTCTGTGGCGAATAGCTTCCGATAGGCTGTCGAATCGTTGGCGCTAACGGCTGCCTGATACTTCTCACACATTGCCTTGAGAACCTCATTCGCATCAATCATAGTTTGCTCCTTGGTTAGTTTGCTCTCTCCTATTGCACAGCAGGTGAGCAGTATTGGTATAACCGAAGCCGACTTCTTGCAACGGATCTCATGGCAGCATCTTTGCGCAACTTCATGTCGCCGAACTCATCGACGTAAGACTAATTTTGAGCCAAAACTGGGTGAGATCGCTATGCGTCCTTGTACAGCGAGCAGTTAGGATAAACTCCACAAAAGTTCCTTAACCTAAATACCTAACTGCCACCAGCACGTCATGTTTATATGACCTAATTTTAGATTATCTAGTTATTTGCAGCAGTTTTCGCAACAGTAAATTACAAAACTTTGAGACCAGCAAAAAACTTTGCTATGCCAATTCAAACCTCTTTGTAAACCTCTTTGTAACTTTCTAGGAGAAGAAGGTTTTTTGCTTGGTAAAGCGATCGCATATTTTGAATTATTTTGATTTTAAGGAGAGGCGATCGCGCAGACTGCTGAACTACTCAGCCTGTTTCAGTTTCTCCATGGAGCTAGCCGTTACTTCAGCTTCCTTCGATCGGTCCGATGCACTAGGAATTGTTAGCTTTCGCCAATTGCTCAGTTAGTTCTCGATCTTCTTGTTTATAGATTGCATTCTCTGTTTGAATAAAGATGTTTGCTAAAGCATCATAGGCTTCAGCCCACGCTGAAATAACTTCATCTGTTGCGGCATCTTGCAAAACATCTTTCATCGCCTGCAAAAGCTTTTCGCCAATCAGCGGATACTGTTCGGGCAGTATGCGAGTCTCTACGTGACGATGGGCAATTTTGTCTACTGCCGTAGCCAACTCATCTAGGCGGTCAATATGAGTAGCATAGGCGTAAACAGCCGCAGCTAACTTTCGTGCTTGCCCGCCACCGTCTAGATGCTGCATCCAAGTAGTTTCAAAGCCGCGTTTATAATCAGGTCGCTCTTCAAATGCAATTTGATACATCCGCCTGGTAATCTCTTCTCCTTTTTCTTTAATAATTGGTGCAGTTGCCTTAACAATTTCAATCGTTCTTTGACTAACCATGATTCAAAGTCCTCCGCTTACTATCAGAACTACTGGGAGGGGCTATCTAATCACCTTCAACAGGGATATTAAACTGACTTTTTCTGTCTAATTCTCCGATTTAGAAGGCTAGACTGCCAACTTGTTTGTATAATACTCTTGTCTATGTCGTTATGTAGAAAATCGCAATATATCTTTCTATTAAAAGAAGATTTTTCACCATTTAGCGTCTCTCTTAGAGCAATTAGATTAAATCACAATATTTGGTAAAGCGATCGCTAGTGGCTGATTCATAAGATTAAGCTTTTGTAATTAAAAAGACTCCCACGGCGATCGTCACACATCCAGCAGCAATATTGATTCCTTTTCCGGTTTTAGAACGAATCAAGAATCTAACTCTATCTGCCATGAATGCATAACCAAGTTTTACACCACCCACAGCCACTGTAGTAATTGCGATAATAATGCCAGTGTCAAAATAAGTTATTTTAGAAAGATCGAGAAAAGCTGGAAAAAAGCCAAGATAAAATAAGGTGGCTTTTTGATCGCCTAATGTAATCAACAGTCCTGTCAGAAAACTGGACAGCAATGAAGTTTCTATCACCTCTTCCGTATTCAAATCTTGCAATTTTGACCTACATAGCCCTATTCCCAAAAATATTAGATAAGCACCTCCAAGGTATTTTATGAGAACAAATAGGTTGCCCATCGTTTCAGCAAGAAACGACAATCCCCAAATGGCTATGATTATAAAAATGATATCACCCAGGACTATTCCTACGGCGGTAAACACACCATGAATAAATCCAAATGTAGCTGCTCTCGTGGAGACGGCTAATACACTGACACTGGGAATAGCAGCCAGCACAAGCATGGCACTAAATAATGCAATAATACTGCTAAATGTCATACTGCTTTGCATAGGCATAGCAATTATTTGAGCGGCTATAAATTTTTAAGTGCATTACTGTTTCTGTATCGAAAAGTTCCAAAATAAGAATGGGGTCGAGGGGTAGGTATTCCGCTCGACCTTAAAAGTTTGTTAGTTCTAAATTAAACTGGATGAAAATAGAAAGCTAAACCCAATACCGTGTAGGTTGCTAATAGCAAAGTTCCTTCTAACCAGTTAGAACGTCCATCTAAACTAATCAGATTTGCGACTAATACAGCGATCGCTACAGCTACAGCTTCAAAAGGATTGAAATCTAAATCCATCGGTTGTCCGATCGCAGTTCCGACAATTACCAATACAGGAGCCATAAACAATGCTACCAAAAGGCTCGAACCCATCGCGATCGAGACAGACAGATCCATATTATTTTTGACCGCAACTCGCACCGCTGTCACGTATTCTGCTGCACCACCAACCAAGGGTAACAGCACCACACCTGTAAACAAGGGAGTCAACCCCAATCCAGCGGTAGCTTCCTCCACTTGCCCGACAAACAACTCTGACTCGTAAGCAACAGCAAGCGTAGCGGCGGCTAGAACGCCAACCCACAGCCAGAGATTAGGCTTGTGGGTAGACGATTCAGACTCAGGTTGAGCTTCATTTTCCAAATCTACCAATCCTACATCGTATAAATAGCTGTGGGTTTTTAACGAAAATAGCAGCGTCATTCCATAGACAACAATTAACACGACTGCGGCTGCAATTGAGAGATTTTTAATTGCTAGTGGTTCGATGCCGCTAGAAGTTTCGATCACCAGTGTCGGTAAAATAATTGCGATCGCAGCTAGTGTCATGGAAGAACCATTCACCCGCGCTAC
>ERZ1066120.1808-NODE-1808-length-11091-cov-41.259242_pt1 | contig 11091 bp, 12 predicted proteins | sample MGYA00382767_ERZ1066120 | MGnify/ENA primary metagenome ERZ1066120 (study PRJEB33369, sample SAMEA5778350) | biofilm metagenome | biome: Industrial cooling water; feature: Water cooling tower basin; material: Biofilm | place: United Arab Emirates | collected... | reverse complement strand
ATTGGATATGCTACGTTTTTACTAGCAACAACAAAAGCACTGAAATGATTAAACATTTAATCAGAGGCGCCATCGTGTTAGCATTATTACACTTTTCCAGTATAATATTAAAAATGCCTAGTGCGGTGTATGCTATATGATAAAAAAAGTAATCGTTAAAACAATCAATGGTAGGTAATATACCAAAGCTTTTGTACCTTGATAACCAGCATACCATCAAGACTACGCTCGCAAAGGAATCAAAACAGGCGTTAGGTGTTCTTGAATGCCATGCATGAGAATCGCACTACAAGCCCATAAACGATATAATAAATCTGGTGTAAGTGCCAATGGGAAAGCAGCATGGTAAGCTAAAAATAAGTGAGCTTTTCCAAAACGTCTCTCAAAAAATTTTATCCGTTGCTGGACAATCTCAGGTCTAATTCTACCCATATTCTCTACCCTGTAGCACATTAATGGCATTTTGCATACCTCGACGACTAACTTCAAACATCGGCGCCAAACGTGCTATATCCAAGGCAGTTGTTCCCGACCAACGCTCTTTTGGCACAGGATTTAACCAAGCAATATAACGTACTCGTTTCTGGAGCTTGCTAATAAATTCCCTAGTCAAATTAAATCGTTCTTCGCTATAACCACCACGAGCAGCACCAGCATCACTAAAAATCAGTACTTCTGTTCTATCGGAGCCAAAAGAGTTGAGTATATTAGAAATTAATTCTGCTTTTTGATGGCTAGGGTCATTATAAAGATAATCGCCTGGACAATTATGAAAGTAGTAAACAGCAACTTTACCCAGATGCCTACCACCCAATAATGTTTCTTTAAACCGACGTGACAATGCATGAAAAGGAACCATTGAGCCATCTTGGTCTATTAATAATAGTAATTCCACCTTATTAACCAGACGTGGTACAAACACAGGACTAAGCAGTAAACCCTGCCTTCCAATCTGCTCAACTGTTGCTTCTACATCTAACTCTGTCATTTGCCCTTCACGCATCATACGACGTAAATAGCGCCAATTATGCTTCATTTGTCGTTCAGTAACAGGAAATAAATTACCACTAAGAATAAAGCGATAATCTATAATCTTCTGATTTTTAATCATAGATTGCAATACTGCTTGAACTACTTGTATTTCATCTTCTACTATTTGTGTTGATTCTAAAGGTATAGTAGATTTTACTATCTTTTTTTGTGCAATACGCTCTTCTCTATTACGCTTAAATATCTGTTGATAAACCACATATATGGGTATTGAAGTTCCAATGAAAATCAATGCTAAATTAATTGAATTTATCATAACAACATCTTGATTTTGCACTGGCTGCTGAGGCGCCTTTTGTACCTGTTGCGTATCTACAAAAATAAATTTTAAAGCAAATCCAATTCCAATTATAATAAAAAATAAACTCGCATAATTCCAAAATTTATTAAATTGATTCGGAAGTTTTTTCACGAAATTTTTATTATAAAATTTTTTCACTGATTTTTTGGAGTTAGAAGCAATATCCTCGCCACCGATAACTTCTTCAAAATGAAACTCAAATAGTGCCTTTTCTTCGTTAGACTTTACCCACAAAGTCTGACACAACCTTTTCAAAGCAGCTTTATCCCTAATCCCAAACCCACCTTGTAAAGACTTTAAAACTAACTTATACTCATCAATGCCAAGAGGTAAACCAGCATCTTGTAACCTAGTAAATAGTTCCAGTAAAGGTAAATTACTAACGTCCACGACTCCCCCTCAAATAACGCACATGGTCTTCCCAAGTCTTCAACAAAACCCCCGCATAAGGTAACTTCCCATCCAACTTTCTCAAAACCTCATCTTCAGGATACTTTCGCAACACCCGAAACCAATCAATCAACTCGCTAGTACTAACTTTCTTCCCCGCTTCCCCTTTATCCTTCCCCATATCATCACGCAACTGTAAAAATCTTGCCACAGCTTTATCTATTAAAACTTGCGGCGCCGCAGGAAAGTGACTATTAACAATTTCGACCAACTTTGGAATACTAGGAAACTCAACATAATGAAACAAACATCTCCGCAAAAAAGCATCAGGTAAATCTTTCTCATCATTACTAGTAATAAAAACTATCGGTGGAGCTTTTGCTTGAATACTTTCCCCAGTTTCATCAACAATAAACCGTTGCTCATCAAGTTCCAACAGCAAATCATTCGGAAAATCAATATCAGCCTTATCAATTTCGTCAATTAACACCACCGTGCGTTGCGTATTCTGAAACGCGCGTCCCAAAGCTCCCCACTGTACATAAGAAGCCGGGTCACTAATGCGTGGTATATCCTCATCCTTAATCACCCTTCCTGTCGCAGCAAGTTGAGCATCCCTCAATCTACTCACAGCATCAAAAGTATAAAGACCATCCTTCGCACGAGTAGTAGACTTAATATACCAAGCTTCTAACGGTAAACCCAACTCATAGGCAACAGCGCGTGCCAACCGAGTTTTACCGCATCCCGGTTCACCCTTCAGTAACAGCGGACGCTCCAAATAAATCGCTAAATTTACCGCCTCAATTAACTCCTCATAAGGTAAATAAGGATACATTAATTGCCCCGAAGCATCCCTTTCACCCAATTGCGGCTGTACCTTACCCGTATACTCAAATTGCTTAGTCACAGTTTTAACCACCTATCCTTAGCTTCATACCAATTACACTCACAGCGGTCGCATATTTCCGAAAACGCCAACTCAGGAATACCATTATCACTATTTTCTAAAATTTCTTGTATTAGCTCATCCTTTCGACTAATTACATCAATAAGAGGTAACTTATCAAATTCCATCTCCACCACATCCAACCACTTATCCAACTCATCCTCACAAAAAGGATTAATAACAGGTAACTTCACAGGCGCCCTAGCTTCCCAATTTGGCTCAATTTTCTCAACAAATAAAGTCTCGCGTGTTCCCACACAACCCTCATAATCTACCAAAAACATTAAAAGACTATATTTTCTCATGGAGGGCGCCGACTCTCGTGCTTGCATCGCCAACGGTAGCCAAAACTCCTGAATCAACTGCTGTAAATAATTTTCCGGCATACAATCAACATCATGAAAAATCAGAACAACATTTTGTGTTTGCCACCATTGATAAACACAATCAATTATGGACGTTGGAGAATTTTGTCTCCGTAAACCACAACGTCCCCCCAACTCGCGCCAAAGCGTAAAAATATCGATTCTACGTCCAATACGATGAAGCTCAACAGGTAGAACCTTACTACTAGTAGCATTATTAATATGCTGACTAACCAAACGATTCAACAGCCAACGCTGCCCACAATCAGGAGAACCGTGAATCAGAAACGCACCAATAGACTGCTCTCTAATAAACCTTCTAAACGCTAAAATCTGACTCCCATAGCCCAACTTAAGTAACGCTTTATACAACTCATGACTATTAACCGTACAACTAATACTTTCAATCTGCTGCCTAATAGTTTCCCGTTCTGCCGAAGCCTCTTCAATTTCCTTACCAAGCTGAAACAGTACCAAAGGGTTTGCCTCAGTAAACTTCTTACCCTTGAGAAACAAAATCTTCTCGTCGAGCAGTTCAAGTAGTTTAACCAATTCCTCACGTTGATTCATGTAACTGTAAACACATGGATTAACAGATAGTTCCCGTAAAGACACCTCAAGTTAGCTTGATTCTATACCAGCTACACTAACAGCACACCCCATTATAGATTTATACCAAAATTACTTACTCTCTAAAATACGCATCTTAGTATTTATCGCTACAAATTGAACACAAACACAATAATAGGAGTACAATCTTAAATCCACAGCCACGCAACCTAAAAAATCTTACGCTTATTATTAAAGCACCAGTTGAACCAAAAAATATTTAGAACAAATTATCCATATAGAATTTAATAACTAATTGTGAATATTACGTAAAATCTAGTATCCTATTCCCTCAGTAAGAGGAACTAGCTCATGACTTATAAGCAAATAAAGCCAGACATACGCAAGCAATTGCGTGAGAATTACGATCAGCTACAAAGCAAAATTTTATACCTGGAGAATAAAAAAATAAAGAATTCTGACCCAAGTAGAGGTTTTCAATTAGATGAGGAAATTAAAGAGCTTAATGTAAAACTTTATGAAGTGGAAACTCAGATTAAAAATTTTGATACATTAACTGAAATAGGCTTCACCTCCAATGCTCAATACCTCGCTCTAATCCTATCATCATGAACTCCAAGTCTTCAACCTGAATGTGGTTTTAATCCTATAGTAACTTTCCATGCTCATAACAAGCGATTTTACTGCTAAACTAAATAAACTATATAGTACTATTGAAACCAAATTCCTTACTTAAATTTAAAAAGATGAAAATTACACCTGAAGGACAAGTAACTATTCCTGCTGAGATACGAGAGAAATTAGGGCTTTTACCGAATACTGAAGTCGAATTTGAACTTATTGGGGATGTGATCTACTTAAAAAAAGCTAATTCAAATCTTACTAGGGGCGAAAAACTAGTGGAAATGATGCGAGGTAAAGCGACAGTAAAAATGACTACCTCTGAAATTATGTCACTAACGAGAGGAGAAGAATGAAAGAAATACTGGTTGACAGCAACGTTATTCTCGATATTGTCACAGAAGACCCAAATTGGTTTGATTGGTCAGCAAATAAACTAGCTGAATATGTACAGTTAACTCAGCTTAATATTAATCCTATTATTTATGCCGAAGTGTCAACCGGGTTTGAAAAAATAGAAGAACTAGAAGCTGTCTTGCCTATCAATATTTTTCAACGTTTAGATTTACCTTGGGAAGCAGCTTTTTTAGCATGAAAATGTTTTATTCAGTATCGTAAAAAAGGCGGAACAAAGCAGTCTCCTTTACCAGACTTTTACATCGGCGCCCATGCAGCAGTTAAAAATATGATGCTTTTAACCAGAGACGTTAATCGCTACCGTACTTATTTTCCAAACTTAGAACTTATAGTTCCAGAATCTTAAATATGACTGTAGTAATACCTGCTTACTATAGAAAAGGTTTTATTGGATTAGGCGCCCCTTTAATGCCAAAATTATATTTGCTTTGTAACGGCAACGTTACAAATGACTCTTTATAATAGCTAAATTACTAAATAAAAGGCTATGGGCAGGCAACGTATTCTTTCTGGAGTTCAACCAACTGGTAACTTACATCTAGGTAACTATTTTGGCGCCATTCGTAATTGGGTGGAAATTCAAGACCAGTTCGATAATTATTTTTGCGTGGTGGACTTGCACGCTATTACCGCACCCCACAACCCGGCAACGCTGGCAAGCGATACATATACTATTGCGGCGTTATATTTGGCGTGTGGTATTGATTTACAGTACTCCAATATTTTCGTGCAGTCGCATGTATCTGCCCACAGCGAACTAGCTTGGCTACTTAACTGTATTACCCCAATGAACTGGCTTACTGATATGATTCAGTTCAAAGAAAAAGCTATTAAGCAAGGGGAAAACGTAGGTGTTGGGTTACTCGACTATCCTGTGTTGATGGCTGCGGATATTTTGCTGTACAACGCTGATAAAGTACCTGTGGGTGAAGACCAAAAGCAACACCTTGAATTAACGCGCGATATTACAGACCGTTTCAACCATCTATTTGGTAAGGGCAAAAAAGTTTTAAAGTCTCCTGAGCCAATGATTCGTAAAGACGGCGCCCGTATAATGAGTCTCACTGACGGCACTAAAAAAATGTCCAAGTCAGACCCTGCTGAAGGTAGTCGCATTAATTTACTTGACTCACCCGATGAAATTACCAAGAAAATCAAACGGTGTAAAACTGACCCGATACGCGGTATTGTCTTCGATGACCCTGCGCGTCCCGAATGTCATAATTTGCTGACAATATATATGTTGCTGTCAGGTAAGGCAAAAGAAGATGTAGCGGCAGAATGTGCGGATATGGGATGGGGAGATTTTAAGAAGTTGCTAACGGAAACAACGATAAATGCTCTGAAACCAATTCAAGACAAGTACGCTGAAGTTATGGCAGATAAAGGTTATTTGGAGTCGGTACTGCGTGAAGGGCGCCAAAAAGCCGAAGTTGTTGCGAACCAAACTTTAAAAGACGTAAAAACAGCAATGGGGTATTCTCTGCCACAATGAGCTTTCCACTTGGGGTCAAGTTGTGTTACAGCTGTACTTAGAGTGAAAATGCTCATTGTTATGCTTGATACACTAACACCAATTACTCCAGTTAAAGTCAGTTCATTTCGTGCTGCTGCTAGGAACGGCGAGTTTCTAGTAACAGCAGAGGTTTGCCCACCGAAAGGAGGTAATCCGCAACACATGCTCCAAATGGCGGCGACCCTTAAGGGGAGGGTTCATGCCGTCAATATCACCGATGGTAGCCGAGCAGTGTTACGTATGTCTCCTCTAGTGGCGTCAGCAATTTTACTTCAAAATGGTATCGAGCCGATATGTCAATTTGCATGTCGAGACAGAAACCGTATTGGGTTACAAGCTGATTTGATGGGCGCCCATGCATTAGGAATCCAAAATATCTTAGCTTTAACAGGCGACCCTGTAAAAGCAGGCGACCACCCCGACTGTAAAGCTGTCTTTGACCTCGAAGCGGTGCGTTTATTACAGGTTATCCAAAAACTCAATTTAGGAGTAGATTATAACGATAAACCCCTGACCGATGGGGCGTTAGATTTATTCGTAGGCGCCGCAGTAGACCCGCAATGTAAAAGTTGGTCGGGGTTACAAAGTCGGTTTGAAAAGAAAGTAGAAGCAGGCGCCCAATTTTTCCAAAGTCAGCTAATCACCGATTTTGAAAGATTGGAAAAATTCATGGATACCATAGCTGCTGGGTGTAATAAACCCATACTCGCCGGAATATTCCTGTTGAAATCAGCTAAAAACGCCGAATTCATCAACCGCGTAGTACCAGGAGTAAATATACCTCAGCACATCATCGATAGGTTAGCGCAAGCCAAAGACCCCTTAGAAGAAGGGGTAAAAATTGCTGCTGAACAAGTACAAATTGCGCGGCAACTCTGCCAAGGCGTGCATATGATGGCAGTCAAGCGCGAAGATTTAATTGCACCAATCTTAGATATGGCTGGGGTTGTAGCAGTTAAGTAAGGTAAGTAACATTTTTTAAATATGGCAGCTATTTGATTATGGCTGCTTTTTTATTGATATCATTTAAATAACATGGCACTTGTAAATGATTCGTAAAAAATGATGCCTATGTAACGAACCACAAAGGACACAAAGGGCACAAAGGGAAGAAATGAAAGTAAGGGAATATTAATATAAATTAGTTTATTTGAGTTAATCATTCTTTTTAGAAGATAACATTGCTATGGGAGAGAGTGCTGTGAATAGTTTTAAGGAACTTGATACAAAAGATTTAGAAGAGGATATGGCGTTAGAAGATATTGAACTAGATGAAGAAGAAATAAACGAACCTTTTGACCCTACTCAAATTAGAGTTGATACTAGGCAATTTACAATTAGCTCTATTTTAAAAAAAATAGAATTTGATGAAATTGAGCTTCAACCAGAGTTTCAACGCAAATTAGTATGGAATAATATTGCCAAAAGTCGATTAATTGAATCTGTATTGATTCGCATCCCCATACCTATATTTTATATTGATGCAAGTAGTGATAAGTGGGTCGTAATAGATGGTTTACAAAGATTTAATACTTTTAAGGAATTTATAATAGACAAAAACCTTAGACTAACAGGCTTACAGTCATTTACACAATTCAATGGGAAGACATATAATGAATTACCACGTAATTATCAGAGGCGCCTAGAAGAAACAGATATTACAGTAGTACTAGTAGAAAAAGGTACGCCGAAAGAGTTTAGCAAAGCGCTATTTGAGCGTATAAACACAACTGCCTCAGCATTATCAGCACAAGAAATACGTCATGCAGTAAATCAAGGCAAAGCGACAAAATTATTAGAAATTTTAGCAAACTCAGTAGAATTTAAAGATGCTACCGATAATGGAATAAGTACTTATAAAATGTTAGATCGTGAGTGTATACTAAGAATTTTAGCTTTTATGATTTATCCAAATATTGCGGATTTAAATATCAAAAGTATAAAAAAACTACTAGATGAAGCAATACACAAAATTAATTCAATGTCAGATAAGGAGGTTGATTTATTGAAAAATAATTTTTTGTCTGTTATGAAAATAGCTATAGAAATTTTTGGTAGGGATGCTTTCCGTAAAATATATAGTAATAAATCTACAAGGAATCCAATCAATAAAGCTTTGTTTGAAGCTTGGTCTATTAATTTGTATAAATTGAATCATAAAGAAGTAGAGCTTCTAAAGCTTCGACGAGATTATTTAATCATCAAAATAAAAGATTTAACTGATAAAGAAAAGTTTGATGATTCAGTCTATAGAATTACTGGTAATATAAAAGATGCATTACGTAGAATAAACGATATTGAACAAATAATTAAATCAGTATTAGTATGATACATTCATTAAAATTACAAAATTTTAAACCTTTTAAAGAGCAGTTGCTTGAGTTTCGTCCGCTAACGTTATTATCTGGACTTAACGGAATGGGAAAATCATCAGTATTACAATCATTATTATTGTTAAGGCAATCATATCAGCAGAGAGTTTTACAACGTGGGCATTTAGCTCTGAATGGTGATTTAGTTCGTATAGGAACAGCCCAAGATGCACTTTTTGAAGGCGCCGAGGAAGAATTTATTAGCTTTGAGCTTTCTGTTAAGCTACATAAAGAAGAAACAATGTGGAAGTGGCGTTTTGCTTATGACCAAAAAGCCGATGTTTTGCGAAGCGAAAGCGTTCCAAATACCTCGGAAATACATGAATTTTGCCTTTTTGGAGATTACTTTCACTACCTTCAAGCAGAAAGAATGGGCCCAAGAAATGTATATGAAATGGCTGATGACATGGTTCGTCAACATTTTCAGCTTGGAACAGCAGGTGAGTATACAGCACATTTTTTGAGTTTATTTGGAAACTGCGATATTAATACGGTTGGGCTTCAAAAAATAAATACTCAAAAAGTCCATCAAACTTTTGAACATCCGAACCAAGATACATTAGAGCTATTAGGTCATCCAAAGGCAAAATCACTTGAATTGAAAGACCAAGTGGAAGCATGGATGGGTGAAATAAGCCCAGGAACAAGGATTTGTCTTACCTCAAATACAGATATTGACCTAGTTAGTATTCAATATTCATTTGGGATAGGAAATGATATTACTAACAAATATCGCGCAACTAATGTTGGCTTTGGAATTTCCTATACCTTACCTATTGTTGTTGCGTTACTTGCATCTCCTCCAGGTACATTAATTCTTCTTGAAAATCCCGAATCTAATCTTCATTCTAGAGGACAAACAAAAATGGGAGAGTTAATTGCCCTTGCTGCAAGTAGTGGTATTCAAGTAGTTGTAGAAACACATAGCGACTATATTTTAAATGGTATCCGTTTGGCTGTTCATAGTGGGAAAACTAATCATGAAGATGTCCAATTGCATTATTTTCAAAGAAAAGAAAAACAAGGACAAGCTTTTATAGATGCAGTGTCACCACGTATTGATAGAAATGCGAAAATAGATAAATGGCCTGATGGGTTCTTCGATGAATCAGAAAGAAATTTAATAACTTTACTAAAACCAAGGCATATGTAAAGCATGGATTTAGAGATGGTATTTAATGAGTTATCTTTGCGTATCCCTGCTGAAAATATCCAAACAGCTAAACAAAGAATGTCAGAGCTAATTGAAACAGCGCGAGCCGCTGGAGAACTGGGTATAAGCCCTATAATTCGTACTCATAGCGAGTTTTATGCTAGTGTAATTGCTAATGACTATTCTTTATATAATTGGTTAACAGATTCTAGTACAGATAAAGATGAAATACGATTTATTGTTAGAACGGTAAAAGCTCCTTTTTTAGCAGATATTCAAAATCCTGATGTAGAAGATAGAAACACACTTTCCGAGTTTTATTGCGAAGGAATAAGTTGCAATGGTTTAGGCATTGCTTATTTACTAGAATCTCTTGCTTTAAGTCTCAAATCAGAGCCTTGTTGGGATTCTAATATTATTACTCTAGAAACAACTTGGCTAGAAGATGACAATCTGACATCAGATACAGTAACAGTTTTTCACGCTAGTAGTAAAGAGCATGTGCAAGGGCATATTTCTTGGATACAGGAACGTCTCAAAACTGGTGTAAGTGATGGGTTGGATTTATGGAACTGTAGAGAAGAATTATTCCCATCTTTAAGTTTTTGTGAAAATGTCTATGAGCAACTACAAATTATTGATTCTGGCAATCCTGTGCTACTACAAATTTTAAACAGATTGTTTGCGCTAGAACAATCCTGTAAAAATTGGACACAAGGCGCCTTCAACTTAGATACGCTTCCTTGTAAAGCATCTCCAGAAAGCGAGTCTAGACTAAAACGACTTCAATCGCAGCTAATTTTTACATGTCCTGATGGAATAAATAGAAACTTCAGCTTACATGTGCGAATGACACCTGGAGCTTGGCGCCTTTATTTTTCTACGGAGTTAGGACCTGGGAAGATAGTAATTGGTTATATTGGTTTAAAAATCCAATAATAAAAGCAAAAAACAATCATGACTATAGCAGTCAAACGCATTACCTTAGACGAATTTCTGCAATTACCCGAAACCGAACCTGCTTCCGAGTACATAAATGGAGAAATTAATCAAAAACCGATGCCACAAGGAGAACACAGCCGACTTCAAGGTAAACTTGTTTCTACTATTAACGAAGTTGCGGAACCTCAAAAGATTGCTTTAGCATTACCTGAGCTACGCTGTACATTTGGCGGCGCCACTGTAGTTCCCGATGTTGCTGTATTTCGATGGGAACGCATACCCCGTACTGAGTCAGGCAGAATTGCTAACCGCTTTGAAAGCCATCCTGACTGGGCAATAGAAATTCTCTCACCAGAGCAAAGCCAAACTAAAGTTCTCCGTAACCTACTGCATTGCAGTAAAAATGGTACAGAACTAGGCTGGTTAATTCTTCCAGATGAAGCTG
>ERZ1066120.1807-NODE-1807-length-11114-cov-7.023962_pt1 | contig 11114 bp, 8 predicted proteins | sample MGYA00382767_ERZ1066120 | MGnify/ENA primary metagenome ERZ1066120 (study PRJEB33369, sample SAMEA5778350) | biofilm metagenome | biome: Industrial cooling water; feature: Water cooling tower basin; material: Biofilm | place: United Arab Emirates | collected... | reverse complement strand
ATGACTACGAGAAGCTCGATAAGAGTGAACGCGCTCCGAGCCGATTTTGTGAGGGATTTCATGATGCGAATTTTCGCTTTGGATTTTATCTCAGAAGCAATGTTTTGGCGAATTTGACATTGCGTTGGGGTGTTGGTTTCATGACGGCGACTCGAAAAGTTCGCGGTCAAGACCGCTTTGCCGGACGATGCCCGCCAGAGTTCCGGTTGCGAGTTCGCGGTGGTCGGGAACGGGAACCGAAACGCCGTCGCGCCGCAAAATCATGTGGCTCCCCCGCTGGCGCACGAAAACGAAGCCGTTGGCTTCCAGAATCGAGCGCGCCTCGCGGCCCGACAAGCGGCGAAGTTTGGGCATTACGCTTGTGGCGTTTACGCTTGTGGCGTTTACGCTTGTGGCGTTTACGCTTGTGGCGTTTACGCCACGACCTCCAACGCCGAAACCGTTGCGCCGTTGCGAAGACGCGCGCCGATTTCGGCATCGTCGGCGACCTCGAAAAACAGCTCGATGGCTTCGCGCAGATTCGCCAGCGCCTCGGTTTTGGTTTCGCCTTGCGAGACGATATCCAGTTCCGGGCACTGCGAAACGAAAATCGGCGAGTCGTCGGAAAGCGTTTCCCGCGTGATGATGGCAGTCAGATTCACGAATTGCAGTATGTCGCATTTGACGTGGGCGCCGAAAAACACGATGTCACAAGCGCAGCGTTAACGCGCAAAACGAGGCATGATGCACGAAAAACAGGAACTTTCGAGCGGCGAAAAGCGGTTTTTGTGGCGCGCGCTGGGCGTGCTGCTGCTGCTGTTTTCGCTGCTGCTGGGAGCGCAGTTTTGGGCGTTTTGGAGCGAGAGAAACGAGCGCGAATCACAGCGTATCGCGCGGGTTGAAAAACAGAAAAACGAGCGGTTTTTGAATCGCTTCGAGCAACGAGTTGAGGCACCAAAAAAGGACAAACGAAAAATGAGCATCGTCAAAATTGCGAGAGGCAGCAGCGGGATTGCACAAAAGTCAGGGAGTGGCGGCCCCGTGTGTTCAGGATTGACTCCTGGTTTTATTGGTTGGGGAGACAATCCCCATGTCGAGCCTGGGGCACCACCCTACGAAGGAGATACGAATTGGGGATTTCAAAACTGGAACGGCAACGGAAACACTCCCACACCAGAGGAGCCACTTGGATGGTCTGTTGCGGCGCTTCAAAATTGCACCGTGCAGGTCGGCGTTCCCACAAACGCCTCTCCTGGAATCTATCGAATCATGGCTGGAACGGGGTTGGTGTATGTTTCAGACACCTACACAAACCCAGTAACTGGAAATCCTTATTACACGTATGGCGCAGACTTTGTGAATGTCGAGTTTGAAGTCGTGTGCATGACGGGCGAGATTTCGATTTCTGGGCCGACTTACCGTGAGGGTGTGGCAGGTGCCATCTACACCGCGACATGGACACATGGGTCAGGCGGGGTTGCTCCGTTTCAGTTTTCGTGGGGTGGAAACGTTCCTCAATATATCTCCATGCCGGGCGTGAGTTCACGCGAGTTTGTGGTTCCAACCAGCGTCACGAGCGCCTCTTACAATGTTTGCGTCACAGTCACCGACGCAACGGGTTGTTCGCAGCAGTTCTGCCAAAGGTTCGATTACAACAACTGTTCTCTCGCACTCTCGCCCGTCGTCGGCGCGCCCGTTTGGAACAGCACAACTGGCGAATGGGATTTTCTGGTGACGGTTTCGATTGCGGGCGGCGTGCAGCCGTATTCACGCCCCAATCCCTTCACGTTCACGGTGAGCAAAGGGCCAAATTTGGCGGCTTCGAGCTATTCGGGCGCGGTAACGAGCGATTCGTCGCAGCCGCCTTGCAATAAGAGCGTTGAAAACCTCTCCATTCCTGCGACGGGGCCGGAGCCTGACAATGGCAGTGGTTCAGGGTCTGGCAGCGGAAGTGGGAGCGGCTCCGGCAGTGGGAGTGGCTCAGGGTCAGGTTCCGGCAGTGGTGGAAACGGTTCAGGAAGCGGCGGGGGAAGCGGGAGCGGTGGAGGCTCAGGCAGTGGCGGCGGTTCTGGCCCTGGCAACGGGTCGGGCGGTGATGGTTCCGGTGGCGATGGTTCTGGCGGGGGGAGTGGCCCCAATGGGGGCAGCGGCTCCGGTGGAGGTTCGGGAAGCGGCCCCAACGGTTCTGGATCGGGAAGTGGCGAACGTGCAGACGGATGGTATTGCGTCACCGAAGTAGGCAATCGCTACTGCAAAGAACAAATCGCGGGCGATATTTGGAACACGGCTATCCTCGTGGAATCCGGCCCCTACGATTCGGCGGCTCTTTGCGGCGCAGCGTGCGCAGATTCCGGTTCAGGCAGCGGAAGCGGTTCAGGGGACGGCTCAGGAAGCGGTTCGGGTTCTGGGCCTGGCAGTGGATCGGGCGGCGGGAGCGGCCCAAACGGTTCGGGCAGTGGTTCCGGTGGAAGTGGCACCGGGCCGGATGTGCCGTGCTATCGCCCGGCCTCGCCGCCGATGCCCGGTTTGGAGCGCACCGAAACGCCGACTCAAACAACTCTGCGCGTGTTCTACAACGCGAATCAACTCGTCAATGGTGTTGAATATCTGCTGTTTCGCGTTCCTCTTTCGGCTATCGGATTCGCAACAGGCAATGCGGTGTTCGTGGCTTCGCATTTCGGCAACAGCACCGCGTTCGAGTTCCTCGATGAACACCCGCGCCCGCTGTCGGGGCAAGGCAATTTGCGTTTTGGCTATTTCGCAAGGGCGCAAAACGATTGCGACTCGTCGGGCGATTCCGATACCAACCGCAATGGCTGGGTGTATGCACAGTCGAACAGTTCCGGCACGGGTTCGGGAAATGGGAGCGGCTCTGGCTCCGGCAACGGTTCAGGGTCAGGCGATGGCAGTGGTTCGGGCAGTGGCGGAAGCGGAAGCGGAAGCGGCCTCGTCTGCGCGCCGTCGGTTTCCATCACCGCGCCCGCCGAAAACGCCGTCGAAACGCGACTCGTGACGCTGCGCTTTTCGGTTGCCGACGAAAACGAGCCGTCGCAAAACCCGTGCGAGCCTGATGTGACGCTGCCCTGCTACGAAGGCGAGGACAAGCAGCGGTGTCTGCTTCGTGTGTTCATCGGCGCCTACAAACTCTACGACACGAAAGCGGTTTCCTCGAACGTCGGCGAACTGCGCCGCGTTTCGGGCACCGCGCGCAACGGCGTCTACGAATACACGTTCGACTCGAAAGACTACGCGTCGGGGCTTCGCACACTGCGCGTCGAGATGCAGGGAATCGGCTGCTGCTTCGCCGAAGCGACGCGCCGCATCGAACTGCAAAACACGCTACATGGCCTGATTCGTTACCGTGACCACTATCCCGTCAGGCCACACCCGGCGCTCGTCGTGTCGGAAATCGAATTCGGCGTCGAGACCCGTGAACTGAGCGAAAACACGGCAAGATTGGACTGGGCGCAGTTCGGCGTTCGCAAAGGCACGGCGCTTGACGGCGCGCCCTACGCCGATGCCGATTGGCCCGCGCATCGTCTGCTCGCGTTCGAGCCGGGCATGAGCTACCCTGAGCAGGGCGAGGCGTTCGCGCGCTCGCAATACGGCTCGTTCACCAAGCTTACATCGCCGCTGGAGCGCGATGTCCGTGTGCGCGAAAAACGCATCCCGCAGTATTTTCTCACCGCGTTCGATACCGGCAGCCAGGCCGTGCGCAAAATCCGGCAAATCAGCCAAGGTCGGCACATGGTTTTTACGCACGGCCCGGCGCGCGTTTGGGTCTACGAAGGCAACACCAGCGGCCCCAACACGCCTGGCTCGCCGAGCGCGGAACTTGTCGCGTTTGGGCGTTCGTCGTTCCTGCCGTATGCCGATTTTTCGATTTCGCCGAGCAATCCCGAATTACCCGACGACACGACCGCCGAGGACTACGATTTTCTCGACAAAGCCGGTGAGGGCATCTATGCGCCCGACGCCACCGACGCCGCGTTTTTGAACACGTCTGCGACCGGCGACAAAATCTATGTCGTCGTGCTGCCGTCGCAAAGCGCGCCGCGCGGCGATGTCTTCGCGTTCGACCCCGACCAGAACGAAGAAAGCATGACCTATCGCGTGCGCGGCGAAGTGCGTGTGCCGCGTTTTGTCGAGGCCGTCGCGGGCAAAGCTCTCGTGTTGTATGTCCACGACACGGGCGCGGCGATTTTGCCTTCTGCCAAGCGCACGCGCGCCTACGACTCGACGTTTGCGACGCCGAAACTGCTGTGGGAACTCGAAACCGAAGTCACGTTCTGCCACGTCGCGCAACTCGGCGCGGCCTCACTGATGTTTCTGGGGTCGGGCAACGCGTGCTACCTCAGCGAAAACGGCGCGGCTCCGGTGCTGCTGCAAACCTTCGACTCGAACGTGACGGCGGCTTCGGCGGGCACCGTCGCAAGCAACACGGGGGCGCAAATTCGCGTGTTTTACGTCGGCCTCGACAACGGCCAGATTTGGAAAGGCGCGCTCGCCGGGACATGGAAACAGGTTCTCGACCGCGACGGCGGCATCGGCGCGCTGGCGACGTGGATTGGCGGCACGCTCGGCGAGCCGAACGCGGCACCGCAAAAAGCGATGGCGGGCGGCGCGGGCGCGATGCTGTCGGGCGAACGCAAAAACGGCTCGTGGTTCGAGGAGCGCGAACTGCAAACGCCGCCGGACTTGGCGCCGCGCGAGGTGCAATACATCACCGCGCTCGAACGGTTTTCCGTTCCGGTTCCCGTCGCGCCAAATGGCGGCAATAGCGGCGGCGCGGTCACGACGCCACCGCCCACGCGCGACGAGCGTCTACTGATAGGCACCGGCGACGATGGTCTGTTTTGGGTGTATCAGCGCTCTTCGCTCGTGCAAAGCGCGACGACGATTCCCGTGACGGGCGATATTGACCAGCGAATGCTTCCGTTCACGCGCGCCAAGCCGCCAGAAAATCAAAACTGAAAATGACATCGAACCTCATCAAATGCCGCGAGTGCGGCGTCGAAAAAGGCTGCGGCTCGTGCTTCGAGCCGTCCACGTTTATCCCTGAGCGCGACGCGCAGGGTCGCCGCAGCGCGCTGTGCCGCGAGTGCCACGCCAAGCGCACGGGGCAAAGCGTGAGCGCGGAGTTTCGCGTGGAGTTGGAAGAAGCGCGGAAAGAGCAAGATGAAAACGAAATGAAAAAGAAAGTCAATCCAAGCCAACTGGCGAACATGGCGAAGCAATCCGGCGTCGTTCTCACTGAAAAAATCACGGCTCACGGCGTCACTCTTCGTGTCAGGCATGGCGCCGACAAAGCCGCTTTTCAGGAAGTCGTGGAGCGTGATTGCTACGGTTTGCTGGCACTCAAACGCCAGGGATTCGAGCCGAAAACGATTGTGGATGTCGGCGGGCATATCGGTTCGTTCAGCGCTTTTGCCGCATCGCTCTGGCCCGACGCGAAAATCGTGGCCATCGAACCCAACGCCGAATCGTTCCAAATTCTCACGCGCAACGTGCCGACGGCGAGGTGTTTCAACGTCGCGGTTGCCGAAAAAGCGGGAGTTTCAAAACTCTACAACGCCGTCGGGCAGCCAGGAAGCTCTTTTGTCGCGGATGCGGATTGGCAAAACACCCTGCAATGGAAAAGCGTCGCCGATAATCGTCAGTTTGAGGAAGGCGCAGCGGTGCCGTGCCAAACCTTTGAAGCCATTCTCGAACAGGCCGGAATTGGCGAGATCGACCTGCTGAAACTCGATTGTGAAGGCGGCGAGTTCCCGCTGATGCGCACGATTCCAGCGGAAATTGCGGCGCGGGTCGGGCGTGTGCTGGGCGAGTATCATCATCCATCGGGCTTGCCGCAGTTCCAATCCGAGGCGCAAACCGCGTTTCCGCATCTGGGGTTTACAGGGCGACACGTTGGCGCCATCGGCCCGTTTTGGAGCTATTCCAAAAGCGATGAGTCGGCCATCGACATTCATCACAGCGCGGCGGGCATTGGCGATGCGATATGTGGCGTTTATGCGGCTGCGGGGCTGGCGGCGCAAGGCCACAAGGTTCGCTACTTCTCGAAACAGGGCCACTGGCTTTCGCGCGTCGTGACGCCAAACGTGGAAATCATCGTCAGTGATGAGCCAAAAGGCATTGATATTTACGAGGGCTACGGCGCAAGTCTGGCCGCCGGAACGTGTCGCAAACAGTGGTATTGCGACAACGTGGCGCGGCGCGCAAACCTGGAACAGTTCGCGCCTCTGGCTCCTGTCGTGGACACGAGCCTCGTTGAAAAACGCTTGGCGTTTGAGAAATATGTCGTGCTGCTTCCGTTTTCGGCGTGGCGGGGCCGCGAATGGCCCGCCGTGCATTGGACGCGGCTGGCGTTTTTGCTGCGCGATGCGGGCTATCAGCCGATTGCGCTTGATGGCGTCGGCGATGGCGAGCGTTTGCGAAAAATGTTCGATGGGACGCCCTGCGATTGGTTCTGGGGGATGTCGCCGGAATGGGTCGGCGATGTGTTCCTGGAATCGAGCGCGGTGATTGGCAACGATTCCGGCATGGCGCACATGGCCGGAATGCTCGGCGTTCCGACGCTGGCCGTTCACGCACAGGTCAAACCAGAGCAACTTTGGAATCACACCGATGTCGCTGCGGTTTATCCGGGTGAGATTTCGTGCGCGGGCTGCAACTGGCAGGGCGGCAAAGGCTGGAACCCGCGATGCGATGCCGCTTGCTCTGCGCTGTTTTCCGTCAGCGCAGAGCGGGTTTTAAAGGTGTGTTTAGGATTAATTGAATCACGGGCAAGTCGTGCCGTTGCCGCCTGACCAAGGATTATCAACCGACAGGCGCGAGACGCGATACCATTTGACGTGGCCATCCAAAAACGCCACATTCGAGCCTTCGAGGTGGCGCTGTGAAATCGTGTTGAGCGTGGGGATGCGCTGATAGCCGTCGTCGGTCGAACCGGCAATCGTTCCCTCTTCGGTGAGAAGCGAAAAGCGCGCCGTTTCATCGAAGGCCGCGAGCGATTTGCCCGCGCGGAATCCGGCAGTCGTCGTGTCGGTAAAAAGGCACTCGTTGACCGCGTAAGAGTTGCCACTGCGCGCGCCTTCGGTATCGCTGGGACACACGAAAATCTGCGTGCTTTTGATGTAGGGCTGAAGCGCGCCCGTCGCGCCAACGAAAACCGCTGGCGTGCCGACTTCACCGCATTCGGAATACGCCACCCAGCCGCCACTCTGATTTTCGCCGGGCAGCCCAACCCACGTGTTCGGCAAGCGCTCGTCGTAATCCTGTGTGTATTGCGCGAAGCCGAGGCCGATTTGCTTGAGATTGGACTGGCACGACGCACGGCGCGCGTTTTCACGGGCACGCGCGAAGACGGGAAACAGAATCGCCGCGAGCAGGGCGATAATCGCAATCACGACGAGAAGCTCGATTAACGTGAACGCGAAACGTGTTGATTTTGTGATTTCTTTCATGATGGTTTCCTTTCGTGTTGGATTTTATCTCAGGAGCAACATTTTGGCGAGATTCGCGGTGGCGCTGTTGTAAATTTGAAGTGTCCAGTTTCAGGCGGATTTGGCTTTTGGCTTTAATCGTGTCCTTGGGAGATTGAAATTCGTCCCAGACGTGCGCGCATTCGAGGCCCGAATCCGCTTTAATCGTGTCCTTGGCCAGTCACAAAAGCCCACTGCTGTGCAGCGGGCTTTTGTGACTGGCGTCAAAGTTCGATGTGGAGCGCGGGGTTATTTTCGATTCGCTCGACGGCGCGCACATAAATCGAAGTTGTGGTGAGATTCGAGTGGCCCATCGCGTCGCGCACGTGTTCGATGGACGCGCCGCCCGCGACCGCGAGCGTGCCAAACGTGTGGCGCAGCGCGTGGCACAGCACACCTTTTTCGCGCAGACACGCCGCTTTTAACCGCTTTTCGATGGCGGCGGCAATGGCATCGCGTGTGAGTCGATGGCCGCGCGTTTCGCGGCGCAGCGAGACGAACAGCGCGCCGTTCACGGGCAGTTCCGCAACTTTCAAAGCGTTGCGGTATTCATGCAAAAATTCGAGCGTGTCGGCGCGCAGGTAAACGACGCGCACATGGCCACCTTTGCCCAAAACGCGAATTTGCGGCGCGCTTTTTTCGTCCAAATCGGCCCAGTCGAGTCGTTGACATTCGATGCGGCGAAGGCCATGCAGCGCCATTAAAGCGACTATTGCGCGGTCACGAAGGCGAGCTTCATCGGAATGATAACCGCGACGTGGCGCGTTTTCGAGGCTCAGGAACAGCGTTTTGAGTTGCGTTTTCGAGAGTGCTTTATGGCCCGTTTTGCGCGTGCGGCGTGAGCGCACGCGCTGCGCGGGGTTGCTCGAAATCTGCTCGTTTTCGATGAGCATTTCGTAGAACGCGCGCACGACGATGATTCGCAGGCTGCGCGCGGCCTCGCTCAGATTGCGCGCTTTGAGTTCATCGCGGTGGAGTTCGATGTTACGCCGCGTGGCGCCATGCGGTTCGATGCCGTGCGCGTCACACCACGCAAGCCAGGCGCGCGCTTGATAGTGGTAGGTTTCACGCGTCGTGTCGGCGAGTTCGCGGGCCAGATTGTGCACATCGAAAAGTTCGAGAAGGTTCATTCGTGAAAGAGAAGCCCTGCCTCACACACGCGAGGCAGGGCTTGAGGCGTTTTATTCACTCTCCTCGAAATATTCGTCGGGCAGGTAGCCGGGTGAGGCATCGACTACCACTTCGGAACGGCCAAACTCGGCGTTGCGCGCGCCTTCGAGAAGGGCGTCCATTTCCGAGAGCTTGGCTTTGATGTCGGCCAGCAATCCGCAGAATTGCAGATTTTGCGCGGGATATTCCGAAAGTCCGCTTTCGATGCGCGCCATGTGCAACGCGACATCCAAAACGCCAGCGGCGCCTTGCGCGGAGACGCTGTAGATTTCGGGAAAAAGGCGAAACAAACGCGCCCGCTCGCGGCTGCCGATTTCCGTTTTCTCGGCAGCGATGGCCGCTTCCCAAAGGTTGCGCGGCGTGTCGTTGTGTGATTTCTGTTCGGTGTTGTTCATCGTGTCTCCAAGGTAAGCTGTCATTGCTCGAAAGAGCGCCTCGTGTCTCCGAGGCGTCCCCGCGCTGGTTGCTGTCAGCGCGGGGACAATTCCCGCCCAAGCAGTTCGCTTGAAAAGGGGCCGATTAAAAGCCGGGTTAGGCTTGGCGCCACTCTTGGCCCTCGACTTGGCTGTAGCAGTCCACGCCGTCTTCGGTGAAGTGCTTCACGAAAAGGGTCTTTTCGCCATTTTCGGTCAGAATGGCGCGGCCAACGCCATTGCCCATCCATCTCTCGACCTCTTCGGGCGTCTCGAACTCCTGCGGCGTGGACTGGTCGCTGTTCCACAGGCGCTCAGCCAATTCGTGAAGCGATTCCTCGTCGCGGCTTTCGCGGTAGGTTCGCACGGCCTCTTCATCGCGTTCGAGGGTGATTCCGTCGTCAGTGTGCTTCGTGATTTTCCAAAAACCGTCTTCGGCGGCTTTCGCGTTTTCAAGGGCTTGGGCAAGCGCTTTCTCGCGGGTCGAATACTCGCCGTCGAGGTCATCGGAACGGACGAAATTTTCGTCTTCAAATTGCGTGGTCACGAGGGCGAAATTGCCGTTTTCGAGCTGGTAAACGCTGAGAACTTCTTTGTTGTGTTGCATGATGTGTCTCCGATTTCGCCGAGAGCGCCGCGTCGTTGCTGCGACTTTTGGGGCGGCTTTTCTCTCAACGTCAAAGGGAATTCTAAACCTTTCTGATAGGTTTATTTATATCGGTTTGGAGAGAGGTGTAGGGCAGTTTTATTTATTAATCCTGCCAGTTAGGTTTTTTGCTATAAAATAGAGTTGCGATGCCCCCGACACGAGACGAGCTGACGCCGGAAGAGCGCGAGAAAATCAGGGAATACGCGGCGCTGATCGGCTCGATCAAGACGCCCAAAAAAGCGGCGTCGAGCGCGAAAAACGGCGCCAAGGGCGGTCGTCCGCTCGCGCCTATCGAGTCGTTCGAGTGTCGCTGCGGCAAGTGTCCCGACGATCCGAAGACCTACTGCCCGCGTGGACGCGTGATTCTCAAGCGCCGCGCCAAAGGCCAGATGTGAAAAGCGCCCCGATTCACTCGAATCGGGGCACTTTCGTTTGTTTAAGCAAGGGCGGCCACATTATGGGTGTGGCGCCGTAACGGTGTGGGGATGCGAGGTGGGAGTGACGCTATCTCCCTCCGCGTCGAAGTCGTGATTCGAAATCCGGCCAAGGAATTCAGCGACGCCGCGCGGACGAGCCTACCGCAGACTGACGCCGCTCATCTGCTCCTCAAGAAACAAGCGGTTTGGGCCAGCGATGGTGACTTTATTTTACGCGATGGGGATGGCGAGTTCACGAGGAAACGCGAAGGGCAGGGTTGGCACGGTGAGCACTACCTTGACACGGTAGGGCTGAAAAGTGCGGTGAGAAACGAAGGCAAATCAAGGGGCTACACATTATTCAGTGGCCTCCTAAAACAATAAACTCGGGAGAAACAATTTCTATTCAGCTTCATTTTCAGGCTCGGCAGACGTGCCTATCTCCATTTCCGAGGCAGGGCGTGAGGTGTGACGATGAAAAGCCTCTAATAAAACGGCTGTTTCGTTGGAAGAGATGCGTCCCACTCGCTTTAGGTTCACACAAAATGTTTCTCCCTTTTCATCAATATTGTTTTTTATGGATTTGTTGGTTGTGCCCAAGCCCGGCTTTAAATTGTCAAGGATGAGTTTTTTACTCTCATTTGTCATATTTGAATTTGAAACGGCTTCAGTAATTTTTTTGTGGTTATCCAGCATATTCAAAACTTTCTTTTTAATATGTTTATAGAGTTGCGAGGACGCACGTGAAAGTCCTTTTGGTTCGGCGGTGTCTTTGGAAAATTTGCAAGAGCCATCCATATTGAAAACGCACAGATCTAAGACCCATCCTTCAATTGGCGTTTTTTGTTGCCAATTCACGTAAACCGAGTTGTAGTTGGATTTGTGGAAGTAAGGCAGTTCCTTGCTAAAACGAGGCTTATTTTCCTTCGATTCTGTGGAAATTTTGACTAAGGTCAGCAGAGGAACTCTGCGCTGTCCGCCTTTCTTCGGTTTGGAATTGAAA
>ERZ1066120.1804-NODE-1804-length-11131-cov-7.971199_pt1 | contig 11131 bp, 7 predicted proteins | sample MGYA00382767_ERZ1066120 | MGnify/ENA primary metagenome ERZ1066120 (study PRJEB33369, sample SAMEA5778350) | biofilm metagenome | biome: Industrial cooling water; feature: Water cooling tower basin; material: Biofilm | place: United Arab Emirates | collected... | reverse complement strand
ATGAGCGGGCGTAGCCCAAGCGGCGTTAGGCGTGAAATAGCGGCATGCGGCGGCATTTGGTGGGCCCGGAAAGATTCGGACTATCTCTTGATCGTGAAATTATCGAAATGCCGTTCGTCCGCTTTTAGGAGTTGCCCGTTCGAGTTTTAGCGGCCGAAATTAGGGCGCGAAGCGGACGCCGCGCAGGCAAATTCGGTCAGAATAAGCCAATTACGACAGCGCCCATTTTTGCAACGGGTAAGGCGCCACCGACACCCTGTGGGCCATCACGTGCGGAGGGCACGCTCATGTTGTCCTCCCGTCCCCAGGTCCGAAGCGCGCCACAAGGTCGTAGCTTGTTCCGACGAAGTACTGTTGCACCCGCGTGATCCCGATGGCGCCGCGCCAAGTCCCTCGTTCGATCATTAGGCAGGCCGTCCCGGCGCTCAGCTGTAATCGCGTGGCGACTTCCGTATCGGCGGCAACCGCCGCAATGCGGGTTTCCGCTTCGGTCCAGGGAACGTGCCCGAGCAGCCAGCTGCCCGGTGAAATGCCATCGAACGGCTGGGTCTGGGCCTCGGGCACTGCCGCTAAACTTATTAAGCGCTTTTCGAATGCGAGGGGCAAGCCCTGGGCGACATGGACCCCCTCTAGAGACAGCAGCAGGCCCCGGCCTGCGAATTTCGCTTCTTCGATCGAACCGCGGTCGGCGCACCTTACCAGGCGGTCGACGACGTCGAAACGATACTCCTGTCCTCGTCGCACGACCTCGTGCTGAAGATCGGGAATGTCGAGTACGGTCGCGTGAACACGAGGCCGCGCGACGAAGGACCCCGCGCGCTTGCGGCGATCGATCAGCCCGCTCGTCACCAGGGCGGAAAGGGCCTTGCTGACCGTCATCCGCGAACAGCCGTGTTCACGCATCAGTTCGGCCTCAGTCGGCAACCGGTCGCCAGGCCGCAGATCTCCTGCCCTGATCGCCGATTCGATGTTGCCGCGGATTCGCTCGTGCATCGATCGGTTCATGCCAAGAGTGCCCCAAGCGCCTGGCGGTAGCGAGCCACAATCGCATCGCGTGCGACATGGCGACCTTCGCGCACCACCACCGTGCCACGCCTCCAAACGGTGGAGATCGCTTGTCTTCCGGCCGAGAACAGGAATGAATCGATTATCGAAGCGGAAGCCCGGCCGGCCAGCGAAGCATGACGATCGTCGAGCGCGATCATATCCGCTGACTGCCCGACAGCAATTCCCGAGCCGCATCCCAACGCCTGCGCGCCACCCTTCAATGCGGCCGTGAAAATCGCCTGTCCGGTCGAGCCACCCGCTCCGTCCGCTAGGACATTGCGTGCGCGCAGCGCTAGACGCTGGCCGTATTCGAGCCAGCGCAATTCCTCGGCCATGTCGATCATGACGTTAGAATCGGATCCGACGCCATAGCGACCCTGCTGATCCCGAAAGGCAGCTCCGGGGAAAATCCCATCGCCCAAATTGGCTTCGGTTACTGGACACAGCCCGACAACCGCCTGGCTGTGTGCGATCGCGGCAACCTCGGCATCGGTAACATGGGTGGCATGGACCAGGCACCAGCGCGCATCGACTTGGGCGTGCGCCATCAGCCATTCGACCGGTCGCTGCCCGCTCCAGGCAATGCTGTCCGCCACCTCCCCGGTCTGCTCGGCGATATGGATGTGCACAGGCAGCCCGCTCGCGAACCCGCCCAGCGCCTTTAATTCCGCCTCCGTAACCGCGCGAAGGCTGTGCGGTGCGACTCCAACGATGGCATCGGGCAACCCGGCCGAAGCCGACCGGATCGCGTCGATCAGGCGGGCGTAGCCGTCGAGGTCGGTCACGAAGCGCCGCTGCCCGAAGTTCGGCTCCGCGCCGCCGAAACCGCCGTGCGCGTAGAAGACCGGTAGGTGGGTGATCCCAATCCCGGTCTCTTCCGCGGCCGCGAAGATAGCCTGCGAAAGTTCGGCCGGATCATCATAGGTCATGCCATCCGGTGCATGGTGCAGATAGTGGAATTCGCCGACCCGGGTGAATCCGGCTTCGAGCATTTCCATGTATGCAAGCGCTGCAATTGCGTGGAGCGATGCGGGCTCGAGCTTCTCGACAAAGCGATACATGACATCGCGCCAGGACCAGAAGCTGTCGTGCTGCGGACCGCGAACTTCGGCGAGTCCGGCCATGCCGCGCTGGAATGCGTGCGAATGGAGGTTGGGCATGCCCGGCAGGCCGATGGCATGGGTGCTGTCCCCCACCTGCGGCGGCGTGTCAGAGGTGACCGCCGTGATGGCACCGTCGCCGATTGCGACACGGACATCACCCGCCCATCCCGACGGCAGAAGCGCTTGACGGAAGTGAACTGCCCGGTCGGACGATGGTGCGTGTGCGATAGCGTCAAATCCTCACTCAGATATGTCTATACATTTAGAGCGGGCAGTGCAATAGATCGCGCCAGGGAGGCCGTCAGATGGATTGCGATCGGGTTTGGCGCAACGCGCGGCTGGCAACGATGCAGGGCGCCGATCTGGCCGTTATCGAAAACGGGCTTGTCGCCGCGAAAGGCGACACGATCGTTTTTGCCGGCCGCGAGGAAGCGGCACCCGAACTGAGCGCTGCTGAAACGCGCGATTGCGAGGGGCGCTGGATCACGCCGGGGCTGATCGATTGCCACACGCACCTTGTCCATGCCGGAAACCGGGCGAGAGAGTTCGAACTGCGCCTCGAAGGCGCCAGCTACGAGGAAATCGCCCACGCCGGGGGCGGCATCGTTTCCACCATGCGCGCCACCCGCGGGGCGAGCGAGGACGCGCTCGTCGCAACCGCGCTGCCCCGGCTCGACTCATTGATCGGCGAGGGCGTGACCACAGTGGAGATCAAGTCGGGCTATGGACTCGACCGCGACAGCGAGATCCGGATGCTGAGCGCGGCGCGCCGGCTCGGCCGCGAGCGCGACGTGGACATCCGCACCACCTTCCTCGGCGCGCATGCGGTCCCGCCCGAGTTCAAGGGCGATCCGGACGGCTATCTCGACCAGCTATGCGACGATATCCTGCCCGCGGTTGTCGAGCGTGGCCTCGCTGATGCGGTCGATGCTTTCTGTGAAGGGATCGGCTTCACGCCGGAGCAGACCGAGCGGATGTTCGCAGCTGCGGAGCGCCACGGGTTGCCGGTCAAGCTGCATGCCGAACAGCTTTCCAACCAGCACGGCGCCGCGCTCGCTGCGCGGCATGGCGCGCTGTCGGCGGACCATCTCGAACACCTCGACGAGGCGGGTGTGGCCGCGATGGCCGCTGCGGGCACGGTTGCGACACTGCTGCCCGGTGCCTTCTATTTCACCCGCGAAACGCGGTTGCCGCCGATCGATGCACTGCGCGCTGCGCGCGTCCCCATCGCGATCGCCACCGATTGCAACCCCGGCACCTCGCCGCTTACCTCTCTGCTGCTGGCAATGAACATGGGCGCCACGCTTTTCCGCCTCACCGTGGCTGAGTGCCTGCTCGGCGTCACCTGCAATGCAGCGCGCGCGCTGGGCCTTGCGGATCGCGGCACGCTGGCGGCCGGTCAACGCTGCGACCTGGCGATCTGGGACGTCGAGGAACTGGCCGAAATCGTCTATCGCATGGGGCACAATCCGCTTCATGCCCGCATCTGGAGTGGTCGGTGACCGAAGTTGTTCTGAAGCCCGGCGCCGTGTCGCTAAACGAATGGGGCGCGATCTATCGCGGCGCGAAGGTCGCACTCGATCCGGCCTGCGCGCCGCGCATTGCGGAAAGCGCAGCGGCGGTGGGACGCATTCTGGCAAAGGGTGCGCCGATTTATGGGATCAACACCGGTTTCGGAAAGCTCGCCAGCGTGCGCGTGGGTGATGCCGATCTGGCCAGGCTCCAGCGCAATATCGTGCTCAGCCATGCTGCGGGGACCGGCGCGTCCTCACCGACCGCAGTGGTCCGCCTGATGATGGCGCTCAAGCTGGCCAGTCTCGCGCAGGGCGCCTCGGGTGTGCGGCCCGAAACCGTGGCGCTGCTCGAAGCCATGCTGCGCCTCGGTTTGACGCCAGTGATCCCGTGCCAGGGCTCGGTCGGCGCCAGCGGCGATCTAGCCCCGCTGGCGCATCTGGCGGCGACGATGATCGGGGTAGGCGAGATCGACCTCGAAGGCGATCGGTTGCCGGCGGGCGAGGCGCTTTCGCGCGCTGGACTCGATCCGCTCGAACTCGGCCCCAAGGAAGGGCTCGCGCTGCTCAACGGCACCCAGTTCTCGGCCGCGAACGCGCTTGCGGGACTGTTCGAAACTGAACTGCTGTTCCGCTCCGCCATCGTGACAGGCGCGCTGTCGACCGAGGCTGCCAAGGGCTCCGACACGCCGTTCGATCCGCGCATCCACGCATTGCGCCGCCATCGCGGCCAGATCGAAGTCGCTAATGCGCTCCGCACGCTGATGTCCGGCAGTCGAATCCGCGCCAGCCACCTCGATAACGACAGCCGTGTGCAGGATCCCTATTGCCTGCGTTGCCAGCCGCAAGTGATGGGCGCGGTGCTCGACCTATTGCGCCAGGCCGCCGCGACTTTGGAAATCGAGGCCAACGGCGTCTCCGACAACCCGCTGATCTTTCCAGACACAGACGAGGCCTTGTCGGGTGGCAACTTCCATGCCGAACCAGTGGCTTTCGCCGCCGACATGATCGCGCTAGCGATCTGCGAAATCGGCTCGATCGCCGAGCGGCGAATTGCAATGCTGGTCGATCCCGCGCTGTCGGGATTGCCGGCGTTCCTCTCGCCGCATCCCGGCCTCAACTCGGGTTTCATGATCCCGCAGGTTACCGCTGCCGCGCTGGTCAGCGAGAACAAGCAGCGTGCCTATCCCGCCAGCGTCGATTCGATTCCTACCTCGGCCAACCAGGAAGACCATGTCTCGATGGCCGCGCATGGCGCCCGGCGGCTGCTGGAGATGGCCGCCAATGCGTCCGCGGTGATCGGTATCGAGCTGCTTGCCGCGGCGCAGGGCATGGATTTTCATACCCCCTTGGCCTCGAGCTCCGCACTGGAGGCGGCGCGCGCTGCTCTTCGTGCGGTAGTTCCGCCGCTCGATGACGACCGCCATTTCTATCCCGATATGGAGGCTGCCAACGCTCTCGTCCGCTCGGGCGCGCTCGTGGATGCGACAGCCGCGAAGTTGCCCGCGCTGGGATGAACGACTGGCTGACCATCGAGCGCGGCAGCGCGCCGCTGCTGATCGCCATTCCGCATGCGGGGATCGATCTGGCGGATGTGACGGAGGGCTTTCGTTCGCCCTGGCTGGCGCGCCGCGATGCCGATTGGTGGGTCGACCGGCTCTACGCGATGGCGCACGATCTGGGCGCAACTACGGTGCGCACCGCGATCAGTCGCACCGTGATCGACTGCAACCGCGATCCCTCGGGCGCATCACTCTATCCGGGGCAGGCCACCACCGAGCTGTGTCCGACGACCACGTTCGACGGCGAGCCGCTCTACCCCGGCGTCCCGCCCAGCGCGACGGAGATCGCGCGTCGCCGCGCGCTGTGGTTCGATCCCTATCACCAGGCCATCACCGATGAACTGGGCCGTCTGCGCGCGCGCAACGACCGCGTGGTGCTTTACGACGCCCATTCGATCCGCAGCCATGTCCCGCGCCTGTTCGACGGCGCGCTGCCGCTATTCAATATCGGCACCAACGACGGCGCGACCTGCGCCCCCGAGCTGGAAGACGCAGTAAGCGCCGTCTGCGCCGCCAGCGGCCACAGCTATGTCCGCAACGACCGCTTCAAGGGCGGCTGGACCACACGCCACTATGGCGAACCGCAAGTCGGAATCCATGCCATCCAGATGGAGCTGGCTATGCGCGGGTATATGCGCGAGCCCACCGTGGCGCACGAAGCCAACTGGCCTGCCCCGCTCGATGCCGCGATAGCAGACAATACAATTGCCGTGCTTACCCAGGTCCTGGAGGCCTGCCTCGCCTTCGCTCAACAGAAAGCCTGACCGCCGATGATCCGAAACGACCCCACCCGCGTCATCAAGCCCGCCACGGGCAGCACGCTCAGCGCCAAGTCGTGGCTGACCGAAGCGCCGCTGCGGATGCTGATGAACAACCTTCACCCGGACGTCGCCGAGGCTCCGCACGAGCTGGTGGTCTATGGCGGGATCGGCCGTGCCGCGCGCGACTGGGAAAGCTTCGATCGCATCGTCGAGACTCTGCAGCGGCTAGAGGGCGACGAGACACTGCTGGTCCAGTCGGGCAAGCCGGTAGGCGTGTTCCGAACCCATGCCGATGCCCCGCGGGTGCTCATCGCCAACAGCAATCTCGTCCCTGCCTGGGCGAACTGGGAGCACTTCGACGAGCTCGATCGCAAGGGCCTCGCGATGTACGGCCAGATGACCGCGGGATCCTGGATCTACATCGGCACCCAAGGGATCGTGCAAGGCACCTATGAGACCTTCGTCGAGATGGGTCGCCAGCACTACGGCGGCGATCTGTCTGGCAGATGGCTGCTAACGGCCGGGCTGGGCGGCATGGGCGGGGCCCAACCGCTGGCCGCCGTGATGGCGGGCGCATCGTGCCTGGCCATCGAATGCCAGCAGAGCCGCATCGATATGCGCTTGCGCACGGGCTACCTCGACCGCGCCACCGACAGCCTGGACGAGGCTATCGATATCGTCACCACCGCGACGAAGCCGATTTCGGTCGGACTGCTCGGCAATGCGGCGGAACTGTTGCCCGAAATGTTCGCGCGGGGGATCCGCCCCGACCTGCTCACCGATCAGACTAGCGCACACGATCCGGTAAACGGCTATCTGCCGGCGGGCTGGACCGTCGAGCGCTGGTTGGCGACGCGCGAGCAGAATCCGGCCGCCGTGGCAGAGGCGGCGAAGAATTCGATGGCAGGGCATGTGCGCGCGATGCTCGATTTCCAGGCCGCCGGTGTGCCGACGGTGGATTACGGCAACAACATCCGCCAAGTCGCCAAGGATGAAGGCGTCGAGGACGCCTTCGCCTTTCCCGGCTTCGTGCCCGCCTACATCCGCCCACTGTTCTGCCGCGGCGTCGGCCCGTTCCGCTGGGTCGCGCTGTCGGGCGATCCGGATGACATCTACAAGACCGATGCGAAGGTGAAGGAGCTGTTGCCCGAAGACGCGCACCTCCATCGCTGGCTCGACATGGCGCGCGAGCGTATCCACTTCCAGGGCCTGCCAGCGCGCATCTGCTGGGTCGGACTGGGCGATCGTCACCGTCTCGGCCTGGCCTTCAACGAAATGGTTGCCAGTGGCGAGTTGAAGGCACCGGTGGTGATCGGACGCGACCATCTCGACAGCGGCTCGGTCGCCAGCCCCAACCGCGAGACCGAGGCGATGCGCGACGGCTCAGACGCGGTCAGCGACTGGCCGCTGCTCAACGCGCTGCTCAACACCGCCAGCGGGGCGACCTGGGTATCGCTCCATCACGGGGGCGGTGTGGGCATGGGCTATTCGCAGCACGCCGGGATGGTCATCGTTGCCGACGGCACTCCCGAAGCCGCCCGGCGCCTGGAACGGGTGCTATGGAACGATCCCGCCAGCGGAGTGATGCGCCACGCCGACGCCGGCTATCCAATCGCCATCGAGTGCGCCGCTGAGAAAGGTCTCGACCTCCCGAGCCTGCCCCGCTGAACGCTCCGGCCACACCGCTTGGTGGGTGTTCACCACCAAGCGGCCCTGGCGGAAGGCAGTTTGAAGAGCCGAGAATGCCCCGCCCGCAATTAGACCGGGGGCGCGAAACTGCCTCTCGGTGTTAGCGTGTAGGCACGCAGCTATTTGTTACGTTCTGGCGCCGGGTCACGAGGCTCGACGTCGGGTCCGGCCGGCACACGGAGCAGCAATCTGACGTGCCGGGCAAAAAAAGACGTGCCCGTGATGAGGGGATGGCCTCCCCACTGCGTAGTTGAGCTTGGGGGCCGGGGGCGGCCTAATAACTCGCTAGGGAGCAGTCATTTGGCCGTTATCACATGCCGCAGCCGCATACTCACTTACCGCAGCCGCATCCTGGGCGCATCGATGCTACGGGGCGCGGCGCTACTATCTGCGGCAGCGCTGGTGACTGCACCCGCCGTGGCACAGGATGGGGCGCCTGAAGCGGACCCGCAGACCTCCGCCGAAGCCGAGGGCATCGTGGTCACAGGCTCGCGCATCGCGCGCAAGGACTACCTCGCCAATAGTCCGATCGTCACTGTCACGCAGGAGGACATCAAGGCGACGGGCTCGACGAATATCGAGACACTGATCAACGAACTGCCGCAGTTCACGCCATTGGGCAGCGCGTCGTCGAACAGCCCGAACGTGGCGGGCCAAGCTCAGGTGCAGCTGCGCGGCCTCGGGGCGATCCGCACCCTGGTGCTGCTGAACGGGCGTCGCGTTGTATCCTCGAGCGCGTCTTCGGTGGTCGACCTGAACCTGTTCCCGACAGCTTTGATCTCCAACGTTGAGACTATCACGGGGGGCGCCTCCTCCACCTACGGGTCGGACGCTGTGGCCGGAGTGTTGAACTTCCAGCTCAACAGGAAATTCGAAGGCGTTCAGCTCGACGCGCAGTCCGGCATCTCTGACCGCGGCGACGCGGCGAGCCAGGGCGTCAGCCTGACGGTGGGCCGCGACATCGCGGCCGGCCGCGGCAACGTGGTGCTGTCGCTGGGCTACTCCAACCGAGAATCGGTCCTGAACGCGGCGCGCGACTTCTCGTTGATAGGGGGCTTCGCCGGCACGTCGCCCCTCGGTTCCACCGTGTTCGACGCAAACAATCTTCCGTCGGTCGCCGCAGTCAGCGCGGCCGTGCCGGGCGCCGTTCGAGGGAACACTTTCGGCTTCAATAACAACGGCACGCTGTTCGCTTACCAGGGAGCCCGCGACTACATCAGCCCTGGCGGGGTCGGCTATGAGGGCTTCCGAACGCCGGGCCCGCTGCAGCAAACCGATTTCACCTATGCGACGGGTGATCGAAACTACATGATCATACCGCAGGAGAGATACAACGTTTACGCTGCGGCGAACTACGAGATTAGCCCGTTCGCGAACGTTTATGCCGACTTCCTGTTTTCGCAATTTGACGCGAACAACCAGCTGGCCTCCAACCCCGCCACGGGTCCCACTACCGGCTTCCGTATCCCGGCGGCCAACCCTTTCATCCCGGCCGAACTTCGGGCGGTCCTGAACTCTCGCCCCAATCCGGCCGGAAGTTTCCGTCTCGACAAGCGCTTCAACGAGCTCGGTCCGCGGCGGCAGAACGAGACGTATGACGTCTATCAGATCACGGCGGGCCTTCGGGGCCGAGTGCCGGGCGTTGGCGACTGGACCTACGACGCGTATCTTTCCTACGGCCGCGTTGACAACAGCACGACCTACACGGGCTACCTCTCACGCTCAGCGACCCAGAGGCTACTGGATGCGCCCGATGGAGGAGCATCGCTCTGCGCCGGCGGCTTCAATCCGTTCGGGGAGAACCCGCTGAGTGCGGCCTGTATCGCTTACATCAGCCGGGTGCCGACGAACACCACCGAGAATGATCAGCGCATTGCTGAGATCAACCTCCAGGGTGGGCTCCTCGACCTTCCGGCCGGGCAAGTCCGGGCGGCGGTGGGTGCTACTTATCGCGAACAGAATTACGAGTTCGTTCCCGACGCCATGGCGTTGGCCACGTTCACCCTGAATGGAGTCACGGGTCCGGAGTTGGCGGGCCTCTCCAGCCAGCCGCTTTCGGGGTCCGACAAAGTCCGGGAGGTTTACGGTGAACTCCTGATCCCGCTCCTGCGCGACCTGCCGCTGATACGCAGTCTGGAAACCAATCTCGGCTACCGCGTCTCAGACTACGACACGATCGGCAGCGTCAGCACTTACAAGGCCGATCTGAGCTGGGAGATCTTCGAGGGGCTGCGGGTTCGGGGGGGCATTCAGCGCGCCGTTCGCGCGCCCTCGCTTGGGGAGTTGTTCGCAGCGCAAAGCCTGAGCTTCCCGAACATCGGCGTGCCAGTCTCATCCGCGGGCGTTCGCCAGTTCTCTGGCGATCCGTGCGACATCCGCGGTGCATACCGCGCGCCCGGCGGGGCTAACGCCTCCCAAGTTCGGGCGTTGTGCGTCGCGCAGGGCATTCCTGGCGCAGTTGTCGACTCCTACACCTTCTCGAACTCGCAGGTGTCCGGGCTGACCGGCGGCAACCCGCTCTTGAAAGAAGAAACCGCCGACTCATTCACGGTTGGCGCGACATTGAGATCGCCGTTCTCCAGTCCGTGGCTCAGTGGTCTGTCCGCCTCGGTAGATTACTACAACATCAGCATCGAACAGGTGGTTGGCACCCTAGCCACCACGGAACAGCTGCGCCGCTGCTTCAATGAGAACGGCACCTCGAATCCGACCTACGACCCCAACAACTTCTTCTGTCAGCTGTTCAGTCGCGATCCGAACTCGGGGCAAATCACAAGTACTCTCGAGACGAACGCAAACCTGGGCACACTGAAGACGAGCGGCTTAGACTTCCAGATCGATTGGGCGCTCACGCTGGCAGACGTCGGTGGACCCGACTGGGGCTCGTTCGCCTTCAACTTCATCGGCACGAAGCTGGAGGAGTGGAAGCGTCAGGATATACCCGGGGGTGATTTCACCGATCGCAAGGGAACTATCTCGAACGCGTTCGGCCTGACTTTGCCGGAGTGGAAATTCCTGTCCGCGTTGAACTGGAATTACGATCCTCTAACCGTAGGCATACGGTGGCGCTACGTAAGCTCCGTCGAGAACTTCAATAACCGCGACCAGGTTCTCAGCGCCGTCAACTATTTCGACCTCAACACGTCGTTGACGGTCAACGAGGCGATGACGCTTCGCGCTGGGGTGAATAACCTCACGGATGCGCAGCCTCCGGTTTATTCGCCATCGATCGCCGCCAATACCGACCCATCCACCTACGACCTGGTCGGCCGCCGTTACTACGTCGGCATTACCGCCCGCTTCTAAGTTCGATGAAAGGTTCGCACCAATGAGAAGATCCTTATTGACCGTCGCGATGGGGGGGCTTGGGCTCCTTTATGCAGGAAGCGCGGCCGCCCACGATTTCTTCCTTGTTCCAGAGGGGTTCGTGGGGAAGAACGGGCAACCCCTTATCGTTC
>ERZ1066120.1802-NODE-1802-length-11142-cov-5.654731_pt1 | contig 11142 bp, 12 predicted proteins | sample MGYA00382767_ERZ1066120 | MGnify/ENA primary metagenome ERZ1066120 (study PRJEB33369, sample SAMEA5778350) | biofilm metagenome | biome: Industrial cooling water; feature: Water cooling tower basin; material: Biofilm | place: United Arab Emirates | collected... | reverse complement strand
CGCGACCATTCGCTCGAGGGTGCCAAAGCCTGGGCACGGGACATTCTTCGCCAGCCGATGATCGTGCAGGAAACTGTAAACCTGAAGTGAAGAATAAGGAGTTCCGAGTACTGAGTAAAGAGTTAACCCCCTCGGTACTCGGAACTCGTCACTCGGTACTTTTATCATTTCATTTTTCACATTCAATCTCTAATAATAAGCTCATACAGATGCCAGCTCTCTCATAATCGCCCCCGTATAATGCCTCTCATGGAACGCAAACCTCAAATTTTAATCGTCGAAGACGAGAAAGAAATTGCCAAATTTATTGACCTCGAGCTTCAAGCCGAGAACTACGAGACCATCGTTACCTATGACGGGGTGACAGGTTTATCGAAATTTCGTGAGCTCAATCCAGATTTAGTCGTCCTTGACCTCATGCTACCTGTTTTAGACGGTTTAGAAGTTGCCAGGCGCATCCGCAAAACGAGCAACACGCCGATTATCATTCTTACTGCTAAAGACAGCGTTGAAGACAAGGTGTTAGGTCTCGATTCTGGAGCAGATGACTACCTCGTTAAGCCGTTCTCGATAGAAGAACTTTTAGCCCGTGTCCGTGCCCACCTGCGCCGCGTCAATCCTGCTGTGACGGGTGAAGTGCGCGTGGCGGATTTGGTTATGAATTTAGATGGGCGTGAAGTCTTCAGGGACGGCAGGCGCATTGAACTATCAGCCAAAGAATTTGAACTTTTAGAACTCTTTGCTCGTAATCCTGGAAAAGTCTTTAACCGCTTCGAGATTGAAGAAAAAGTCTGGCCAGAGTACACGGGCGGGAGCAATGTTGTAGATGTTTATGTGGGCTACCTTAGAAGAAAACTCGAGCGTGACGGAGAGCGTCGTCTTATCCACACCGTGAGAGGTGTCGGCTACGTGCTGCGGGAAGAATAGCTAAAACCTCATCCGCAGAAGGGGTTATGGCAAAAGTAAGAATTTTCCCACGAAATCAACTCATCTTCATCCCTTAAAATAGTTTTGGTGGATAGCTCGAGAGGAAAGGACTCCGTGACCTAGTGTGTCATTACGTCTAAGATTAACCTTGTTTTATACTTTGTTTCTCGCTATAGTCCTTGTTGCGGTAGCGGCTGCGGTGTATGGGCTTACGGTAAATTCTTTCGTGAGCCAATTGCAAACGCGCAGCAAAACATTACTCGATCAGTTTATTCTGCGTAATAGTTTTAACACTGACCCAGACTCGGATGCCACCCAATCTCTGCCGAAAGATGCTTACTTTCTTGTCAGGATTATTACCTATCAGCCAGCTTCACTTGGCGAACTCACAGAGCGAATAAATACGGGATTCACCTTAACCACGCAGAGCTTGACAAACTCTGATCATCGTAACCCTAGTTTTGATGATTTGTTTGCTAGTCTCTCGCCAAGTGTTTTGGAAGATTTGTACTCGAGTGGTCGTGCCTACGCTCGTATTGTCTTGCCAGATCGTCGCCAAGTTGTCGCGTACTTGCGGCTGTTCGGGTATCAGCGTGGTGTTCTCGTAAACCCTTTACCATCAGTCGCTATAGTGGGGTTCGAGCTGCCCACGCAAACATTTAATGAATTATTACGTTTGTTGCTGCGTACCATTTTGATTGCCTTTTTAGTGTTTGGTGCTGGTGTATGGTTGCTTTCTTACCGTGTCCTTTTGCCTGTCAAACGTGTCACACACGCGGCTTCGCAAGTGACAGGACTCGATTTGTCGCAACGTGTACCGATTCCCAAAGCTAACGACGAAATGCGCGAACTTTCTGTCACCGTCAACAACATGCTTGACCGCCTCCAAGAATCGTTTGAAACGCAGCGTCGTTTTACCGCCGATGCGAGTCACGAACTACGCACCCCCGTCACGGCGATTGTCGGTCACGCCAATTATCTTTTGCGCCGCACGAAGCCGTCCGAAGAACAAGTGGATTCACTCACAGTCATTCGCCGCGAGGCAGAACGCATGGCGAAGTTAGTGAATGATTTGCTCGAGCTAGCCCGTGCCGACGCAGGCTTTGCCATTAAGCGCGAACCGATGAATATAATCGAAGTGGTCGAAGCCGCACATAAAGCGATTGCCCCTGTTGCTACAGGAACGAATATATCCTTGTCCATGAAAGAACCGCTCATCGAAGTTTCAGGCGATTCCAGCCGTCTCAAGCAAGTGATTCTCAACCTCATTCAAAATGCCGTGAACGCAGGCTCTAAAAATGTCACGGTGTCTGTTTATTTAGATAAAAACAAACAAGATGTCAACCTCGAGGTCTTAGATGACGGCCCTGGAATGCCTGCCGAAGCCCTGCCACACATTTTTGACCGCTTCTACCGCGTGGACGGTGCTCGCTCCACACGCGGCAATGGCAGTGGCTTGGGTCTCGCTATTGTGAAGTGGATTGTCCAGCAACACGAGGGCACCGTAGCTGTCGAATCGAAACTCGGTGAAGGCACAGTGTTCACGGTGGTTCTCCCTTTACTTAATCCAAGACAAACGGAGATGGGTAACTTCCTCGCACAAACTTTTGCAGGCGTACGCCAGACAGTTCAGTCGGAATTAAAACCATCCAAAGAAAATAAGGACCCAAAAGAGCAGTCGAAAACGGTGTATAGATAATACAGAACTTTGCCCAAAAAATCTGCATAACATTAAAACAGATGTAGATTCAGGATGTGAGTTACAGCAAATCTTGTTGTCTTCTTCCTATCGTGTAAGGTGTTTGGGGGAGGGTCATGTTCGGCTGTGGTTTCTGTAACAAAACTTTTGATGATAAGACATCTCGAGCATAAGCTATTACGCTAAAATAAAGACGTGCCTACGGCGGTTCGAGTTTTATTCCCTTTGCCTTTGCCTGCATTTAGTTATGTAGTTCCCTTTGACATGGCTGTGCCCCTGTTAGGGGTTCGGGTTGCAGTGCCCTGGCAACATGGCTTGCGCGTCGGCATCGTAGTGGGGATTGAAGAAGTGAAAGCTGCTAAAGTCCTCGAGCTGAAAGAAATGGTTGCCACGCTTGACGAGCTGCCGTTTCTGCTCGAGTCCCGCATCAGGCTACTCGAGCGTTTAGCCGAACACACCTGTTCACCTCTGGGAAGCGTTTTAGCAAGTTTGTTGCCGTCAGGACTCAACGAAGACTTAAAGCACGAAGTTTGTGCGGTCGAGGGTGCTGAAATAGATTTATCTCCTGACTACTGGACGGAGGCAACAACTCTCAAACCTGCACGACTCGAGTTTTACAGGCGACAAGGTTTAATTCACGAGCGTGTTTTGTTCGTCGAACAGAAAGTGCGCGTTCTTAAACCTGTCAAACTTGTAGATGAAGAGCTTAAAAAAAAATCTCAACTGAATCAACGTCGAGCACTCGAGTGGCTGTTTGAAGTAGAGCACGTTGAAAGCGGTGCAGAATTAGCGCGTCAGGCGGACGTGCCCGAGAGTGCGGTGCGGGCGTTGATCAAAAAAGGCTACGTCGTGTATGAAGAAATCGTCGCACCGCCTCCTGCGTTGCCAACATATGAGAGAGTCGGGGAGCGGGAGAGGGGGGGAGTGGGGACAAAAAAATCTCCTCCTCTTCTTTTCTCCCCCTCTCCCGCTCTTGCCTTGTCTGGGGGAACGCGCCACTCGAGGCTCGAGTACCTCAGCGCAAGGCTCGAGGCAGAGATGAAAGCAAAACGTAGTGTGCTAGTTATCGTGCCCGAGCAAGCCTATCTTGTCGAAACAGCAAGTTATTTTCAGCAGGATTTGCCCGTTCAAACTATAAGTGGTGAACTAAGTCACGCTCAGCGTCAGCGTGTGTGGCAAGAAGTTAGAGAACAGCCGATTGTTTTGGTTGGAACGTATTTGGCACTGCTTGCACCACTACAAAATTTGGGACTCGTGATTGTTTTAGAAGAAGCGAATAGCAGTTACAAACTTCAATCAGGACCGCGCCTTGTCGTCACGCTAGCGGCACAGATGCTAGCAGAGATGGAGAAAATTCCTCACGTTGTTACAGAGAGTCTGCCAAGTGCAGAGACGTTGCAGCGCGTACCCTCTGAAGCTCATCTGCAACTGCCGCACCTCGAGCAGCGTTGGCACGTGGCAGATTTGTCGTCGGGTAATAATTACCCGTTAAGCAGTGATGTCATTTTACTGCTCAAACAAGTTCAAGAAAGAAAACGTCAGGCGATTTTGCTCGCACCTCGGCGCGGTTTTTCGGCGGCATTTGGCTGTTCTACGTGTTACTGGTTAGCGATGTGCCCGAACTGTGATTTACCTTTGCGCTATCACAAACAAGATGCTGCCTTGCGCTGTCATCAGTGCGGGTTTAGAAGTACGCCGCCAGATTTTTGTCCGAGTTGTTCGGGGACGACGTTAGGGGCGACACGCGGTGCGGGTACACAGTGGATTGCTAGCGAGGTTAAAAAACATATTGCCTTGCCGCTTTACCGTTTTGATGCCGACCAGCGTGATAGTTTATTGCCACTTATAGAAGGTCATACAGGTGTCGTCGTTGGTACGACAGCGTTGTTACGTCAACTGCCACTGCCGAATGTTTCACTTGTCGTCATGACGTTGCTCGATACCTTACTAAACTTTAGTGATTTTCGCGCCGAAGAAGAAACAGTGCGCTTGCTGTTGCAACTCTCAGAACTTTCGGAAAGCCGCCGCCCACTCGTCGTTTTACAAACGTTTCAGAGTGAGCATCCTATTTTGACGGCACTCACCTCTGGAGACTTGTCAGGATTTTTAGAACGGATGCTCGAGCGTCGCAAGCGGTTTCAGTATCCGCCCTTTAGCAGCATGGCAAAAATTCAAATCAGTGCCAAGAATGAAGCTGTCGCTCAGGAAGAAGCTACCATTCTCTGTAATGTGTTACAACGCCAAAAGATAGATGTGTTAGGCCCGAGTCCTGCGCCCGTCCCTCGTCTAAAAGGGCTTTACAATTATCAGCTTTTTATTCGTATTAAAGCAGGTGAGTCATTTCAGGATTTGTTGCGACCTGCATTAAATTATCAAGGGCGTGCCAGGGTTCGTCTTGATATAGACCCGAGAGATATTGGGGGCTTCTTAGAATAGTTTGAAGGTTATAACGTTAGAAAGTTAGAAGGTTTTTTAACTTTGCAACCTTCTAACCTTACAACCTTCAAACGTTCTACTGCTCTACTTCGTTCCTATCATAGGAAGTGACTAGATAGGGCAAATCACTCTGATGATAGCGTCCTCTGTCGTCGAACCAGAAAATGTAATCGCCGGTGGCGGTGTTAGTTTCACCCGTTTCACCCGTGCTCGAGGCCCGTGTGATCTTGCCGTCTACGACACCCTCAAAAACAGGCGAGCCGTCCAAGGTGTAAAGCGTAATATACATGCGGTCAGAGGTGAAATCCTGAATGTTTCGGCGAATGATGTTTTGGGTTTCGTTGCGACACGAAGCCAAGACAAGTATGAGTGCCAATGCTAGAAGAACTAAGGATGTGCGTTTCATTCTATCTCCAATCCCTATAAAGACATTATCTGAGTTAGGAAGTTTTTGCAAACGCTAAAAGTATGATGCTGGTGAAATGTGTAGGGTGCGCCAGGGCGTACCAACGTAAAGGTTGTTGTAAACGTCATTAATTTCAAACTTCACCTTTAGGGTGCGTAAAACGCACCCTACAAGACCTTATTCACCTTCTTCAGTTTCAGGTGTTTCTTCTGTGCTCTCCTCAGTGCTCGAGTCCATCGTACCTTCTTCAGTTGTTTCAGGTGAGCTTTCCATGTCTGTCGTGTCTTCGGAAGGGGCATCTTCTTCGGTTGCTTCAGGGACAACAGGCGCAACAAGGTCGGGGAAGGTTTCAATCTCAGCGTTGGCTTGGTAACCGTCTAGGAGTCGGCGTAGCACGTCGTTTTGAGCACCTTCGGTTACTTGGTCTCGGACTTCCTCGAGGGGTGCGGTAACAGCTTCTCTACGTTCGTAAGGGAGAATAAGGTGATAACCAAACTCGCTTTGAATCGGCTCAGTCACTTCATTGAGTGGTGCGTTAAAGGCAGCTTCTTCAAAAACGGGAATCATCGCACCTTGCGGGAAGCAGCCCAAGTCTCCGCCGTTGGCAGCACTGCCTGGGTCTATGCTTTTTGCTGCCGCTTCTTCCTCGAAAGAAATGCCAGAAGCCAAATCAGCTTGAACGGTTTCTGCATCTTCTTGGGTCTCGACTAGAATGTGTCTCGCGCAGGCTTCGGCGGGTGTGCCGTACTGGGCTTTGTTTTGGTCATAATAAAGTTGAAGTTGGTAAGGTTTAAGTTGGATACTCGAGCGAATTGCCTCAACCGTGCGGCGACCTAGTTCACCTTCGGCGATGAGACGGCGCAGCAAATCTTCGCTGCTGAGACCTGCGGCACTAAGTGCAGTTGTGTATTCTTCGTCGGAACCGAAATTGGCTTTGATTTGAGCGATTTGCTCGTCAACAACGAGTTCTTCAACGCTAAGTCCACGTTTTGTGCCCTCTTGCTGCAAGACTTTCTCAGTGGCGAGTTGCTCGAGATACTGGGGTTTGAGGCTTTCAAACATGGGGGCCAGCTCGGGGGTCATTTGCATTCCCTGTTGCGCCGCTAAGTTGTTGGCGTAAAACATAAAGCGTTCGTTGAATTCACTCAGTAGCATTTCTTCGCCATTGACACGTAATATAACGGGGTCACCAGCTTCTGCCTCGTTGGTGGTAGTTTCTTCTTGTCCGAAAGTAGTAAAAAACACTAGACAAAACAGAGTCAAACTAATACTAAACCTCAATAAAAAACGCATGAAAAACTCCTTCAAAAGAATTTATGAGACCGTTTTTTGGATTCTCGAGCCAGAAATTATAACGGGGTGTGGCCCGAGCCATAATCACAGTAACTTCATCGCCCCCAGCATACACTGTTGTTTTTAAGCTAACGTCGTGTCAAAGTCGTTAAAATATGAAGAAAATGTTCATCAATAGAATCTGCCAAAGACAAAAGTTTCACGAGCAGAAGTATTGTGAAAAAAGTCGCTAATCATGAATGAATCATGATGCTCAGCTAAAGATTGTTTCTCATTCACGGAGGTTTCGTACTGTCGTGTTGGGAGGAGATTTTATGAAAAATCTTTCTAAACGTACCAGTGTCTTCCTCGTGACCGCACTCTTAGGTCTAAGCCTCTTACTGACAGCTTGCCCCGCCCCGACAGACGGAGCAGCCGGTGGAGCGACACCAACAGACACGACTACAGACACGCCAACGGACACGACGCAGTAATCTATACTCGCCATCCGTACGAAAGAGAGGGAAATGAATCCCTCTCTTTTTCTTTGGCACTTGACACAGGATTATGATTTCTTCGGTACAGGCGTGGCAACCTGGAGTACAGACAACATTCAAAAGTTCGTCAAAACAGTTAGAGCAGAAAAATAAAAATGTCGGTTAATCTAATATGACAGCACTCAAGTAATGTTATACTCACGCAAATGTCCTCTGTGCGCCTTAGCCCTTATGAAATTTTAGATGTAGAGAAAACCGCTTCCGACGAAGACATCAAAACTGCTTACCGAAAATTAGCTTTGAAATACCACCCTGACCGCAACCCTGGCAACAAAGAAGCCGAGGAAAAATTCAAAGAAGTCTCCGAAGCCTACGCCACGCTTCGTGACCCAGAACTGAGGGCAAGATTTGACCGTTATGGTCACGCCCCAGAATCTTATCCTGGTCAACCTGGAACTTACGGACAGCCTGATTTTAGCCAAGTGGATTGGCAAACAGTTTTCCGTGAAGCAGATGTCAAGATTGACTGGTCACAACGCCAAAACATGCCGCGCACGGGCAACCTCTTCTTCGACGTTCTCTTTGGTGCTGCCGTTGGCATGATGCGCCAGTCGGGGATGCTCCCTGGCGAAACGAGAGAAATTGGCATTGGTGTGCCGCTCGAGGCCACCAGAGTAGGCACACAGCAGCGCGTGCGCGTTCCTGGCCCGAGCGTCTGCCCACAGTGCAAAGGCACGGGGCAATTTGCAAGAAACGTGTGTCCCGTTTGCGATGGGCGTGGTTCTGTTCGTAACGGCGCAGAAGTAGATGTCACCATTCCTGCAAACATTCGTTCGGGTGTAAAACTCCGTCTTCAAGGCATGGGCGGTCCTGGCAATCCACCTGGTGATGTCCTCGTGCAAGTCAACGTGCTTTTACCATCGAATGTAAAACAAGTTGGCAACGACCTTCATTTAGAGTTACCACTTACGCCGCTCGAGGCTTCACAAGGTACGTCACTTCGCATCCTAGGTGTTCCCGTCACGATTCCAGCAGGCTTCAAGAATAATCAAGTTCTCCGCGTTCCTAAAGGCGGTCTAGCAGGCGGTGACATGGTGCTCACGGTCACCTTAAACTTGTGGCAAGGACTCTGGCGCATGGCGCGAGAAAGGCTGCGTGGGGCGATAGCACAGTAAGGAGAGAGGAGTAAAAACAAAATCTCCTCACCCCTCATCCCTCACCCCTCACCCCTGACTCTATGGCAGAAGACAAAAACAAACCGAGCGACTCGCAAACCGAAAAGCAACCCGACAAAGACCGTCCGCTTTACGTCATCAGCGTGGCTGCGGAACTCGTGGACATGCACCCGCAGACCTTGCGCCTTTACGAGCGCAAAGGACTCATTGAGCCAAGCCGTAGTGCGGGGAAGACGCGGCTGTATTCTCAGCGTGACGTTGAGCATTTGCGCGAAATTCGTCGCCTCACGCAAGAGCTTGGCGTGAATCTTGCTGGTGTCGAAGAAATCATCCGTTTGCGCCGCCGCTTAGACACCCTGCAAGACCAGATGGAAGGGCGTGTGGGTGAGTTGCACGAACAACTGCAAAAAGAAATTACGAGTTATCAGAGGTCACTCGAGACTCCTGAAGATGAAGACAGTTGAAGGCTAAAGAGGAAACTCGAGTTTAACGAAAATGTTCCTAAATCGTTGACGTAGACAGAAGATGAGCGTACTCTTTAAGTATGACCTTGCGTGAAGAAATCCAACAACGCATCTTAAAGATGGACGATGCCGTCTTGCCTGAACTGCTCAAAGAAATTGATGCCTTTGAAAAACGAGAGCGCGGACGTGAGCGGTTTTCAAAAGATTTCCTCAGTACGCTCAGTAAGGTAAGAGAGCGTAACAAAGGTGAAGACCCCGAGGTCATCCTGGACGAAATTAGCGAAGCCGTTCAAGAGCATCGCCAAACCCAGAAATAATTCATGCGGGTTGTTCTCGACACCAATATTTTGATCCATCTCTAAAGCTCAATCCACTCATCTCGAGAAATTCCAACTTGCCTGATAATTTCTCGAATCAGCCCGACACCAACTTCTTTGCTGTGAATGGGTATCGGCACAATTTGACCTGTTTGAAGATTGACCATCCGTGAGTGACGACCCCCAGGAAACGGACCCTCGAACCCCAGTTTGCGTAGTTTGCTGATGAGTTCGTGGGTTTTAAGCGGTGTGAGTTTGGACAAAATCCTGCTCCGTGAAGTCTATGCCTGGCAACTTTGGAATCTCGAAGCCAAGTTGCAACGCTAAGATGATATTGCCCTCAATCACGTCAGTGAGTTCGTGACGGGCCTCCTCGACGCTCTTACCCTGAGCATAAAAACCATCGGCATTGGGAACACGGGCGACAACGATACCGTGCTCGTCACGCTCGTACTCTGCAAGCTGCAAAGCACGCTCGAGGTAATCGCGGAGAGAGAACTGTCTAACTTTCATAACCATAGTTTAGCAAATAGAAGAACTGTGTGCGCTAGAGACTCGAGCCATCAGGTGTAAGGCACTATTTCTTCTCTTAAAAAGCTCGAGAGAAAAGGCTCGAGCCTTCAGGGGTGGTGAGGGAGGCTCGAGCCATTCAGTGCAAAAGTGGAACTTTACCTTTTCTGACAAAACAGCAGTGCAATATAAGGCTGCATATTATTGTGAGGTTGGGAGCCACCTGTTGCTCCAATTGCCCCTCTGTACTGCGGTAAGTTTTGAGGGTCTTGAACTGCCAAGTGAGCGGCATTTGGACCACTATCCGATGCAATTGTACCTGGGTGAGTATGGCTCGGCATTTCTGCTTCTGTAAGGGTATGTGTTTCTTCTCCACCGCTCTCTAAAAGTGTTCTATTAGTAAGTCCTTGGCCTTGCCCTGAGCCAATAATGCCACGTCCAGCACCTGCACTAAAATACTCCCAGCCGATTGGACACTCTGCTAAGTTGAACGCGCCTACCGTGCCGCGAGGAATTGGTGACAATCCTGTTAGTTGGGTTTGCATTTCCTCAACTTGTCTACGCAAGGTTGCCACTTCTCCACCTGATGGTATTTCATAGTTTCCTTTATCCCCAAGATTATCTGAACGAATTGTTACGAATACAACTTCCTCTTCTGGTTTTGTACAGTTGATTTTCTTGACCTGATTTTGGGGACTAAGCTGTACAGTCAATCCAGGAAGACATTGAACTACAGGAGGTATAGCCTCTACTGTTAAATTTAGCGGTCGCGGATTTGCAGAGTTAATTTTGTAAGTAACTTCAATTTCAAACAACTTAAAGTTTTTTACAGAGACGACTGGGAAGAAATCTTCGGTAGCTGCATCAGCTAGAACCTGAATACACTGACTTATGCTGTTGGCAAGGGATTCATTGATTCTACGAACCCGTTCAATATTTTCAGTAAACAAACCAGAGATGCTCAGGTAATCTTTAAGGAATGTGTCCTTTCTCGACACAAAATTACTTTCGTCTGTTGTACTTCCAAAAGTAAGGTCAAAGACATCTATAATTCCGATTCCAAGGTCATTTTGCACTTGCTGAGCCGAACTAAATGTCAAGTCAGTCTCAGTAAATAAAATGTCTCTGACTTTTTCAAATGTTTGGCGCGTTGAAAAAGTATCGGATTCGTCACGAATGTTTAGGTTCAATAGACCCTGGCAAAACTGCGCCAGGTCAGATTGAGCAAAGCCGAATGTTAAAAACGCCATGAAACTACAAACTGCCATTAAGACTTTCACAGAACCACCTCCGAGTAAGGTATGTCTCGAGGCATGAATAAAAGTAGAGATGCAATGGCACTCAAACCTCGAAATCATCCTAAATAACCACTAAATCAAACTAGGGTTGCAATTGGGTTGCAATTTTTATTTCTAGCCCCTGCCAGCTACTAGACCACC
>ERZ1066120.1798-NODE-1798-length-11167-cov-11.403888_pt1 | contig 11167 bp, 7 predicted proteins | sample MGYA00382767_ERZ1066120 | MGnify/ENA primary metagenome ERZ1066120 (study PRJEB33369, sample SAMEA5778350) | biofilm metagenome | biome: Industrial cooling water; feature: Water cooling tower basin; material: Biofilm | place: United Arab Emirates | collected... | reverse complement strand
CAAGATGCAGTTGCTCAACCACTCGTTCATTTTCCCAATGAATTTGAAAAAATATTTTATACAGATTTAAATGTTGGAAGTTGGTGGGGTAGTATTCAACAACGCTTACGGTTGTGCTTGAATGATGTAAAATACACTCGTAACTGGCAAGTTGCAACGGCGCCAGGTGAACGTTCGACAATATCCGGTCAATTTAGTGCTGTTCATCCAAGGTTTAACTATACAAAAAAAGACACTTCTGAAGGAAAAGTAACAGACTTACGCGAAGGTGCTGGTGTACCTATGGGTTCGATGCGTTTATTCTGGCACGTGATGTCTAAAGCATATCCTGGTTTATTTAATGGTTCTGAAAAACTTAATGCGTTGGAATTAACAAAGCGAATGGCTTGGGTGTATGGAGGAGTTGCGGAAGCTTTAGGAATTCCTATTGACCTGTCTCAAGAGGGAAACTTATCTAAAATAATTGATTACGAACAATTAATTCGTTTTCCTAATCTTAGCTCTATAGGCGCCGCTGCTTTTGCAAGAGATAATCCTCAGTTGCTGAGAACATACAGAGATAATTTGTACAGCCTTTTTAGACCACACAGAAGTAAATTTTCAGACGAAAAGAAACGCGCATTTTACAACAAAACTAGTCGTCCTTTCCATATCCAAAATTCAGACGCAGCGATTAAGGAAAAATGCTCTGACCTGAAACGTGCGTTGAATGGGGTAATGCTTTCTAGTAAATGGCTAATTGATGACATGGGTTTACAGGGAAAGCTTGTGATTAAAGATAGTCAAAACTCTCAAACGCAAGTTGAGATTCTGCGGGATATTGTTCAACAAGCACACAAAAATACAGGCTTTGGTGACAGTAGTCCTGCTGATTGGTGGGTAATTCTTCTCGCTGATGGGGATGGAATGGGTGATTATGTTTCTGGGAAAAAACTAAAACAATATAAATCTTATGTTGAAGTAGAAGAGCATAATAGAACTATTCCAGGTTTGAATGAGTTTCTAAATAACACTGATAAACGTATGGGACCTGCTACTCATGTTGGTTTAAACCGTGCGCTATTAGATTTTTCTAATCGCTTAGTTCCATACTTAACTGAAAAACGTTTTTGTGGTCGCGTTATATACAGTGGTGGTGATGATGTAATGGTGGTTTTACCTTTAGAAGATTTACCAGAGTATCTATTGTCATTACGTGCAGCTTGGAGTGGTGAAAAAGACCCTAAAAATGAATTTGAGAACAAGCATAATGGCGCCAATAATTCAACAGGAGATAAAACTACTGGCTACTGGTATCCATCTGAACAAGTTACAGGACTACCACCACGTCCGCATTTTACGATGGGTAACGCTGCAACGATGAGCGCTGGTATAGTAATTGCTCATAAAAGTGTTCCTTTACCCACTGTTCTAAAAAGTCTATGGGAAGCGGAAGGAGATAGAGCCAAGAAAATTACTGAAAAAGATGGTCTTTGTTTTAGAGTTATCTACGGTGGTGGAAATCAGTTAGAAGCATTGATGAAGGGTAAATTACTTGCCAAATGGTGGGACTGGGTAAAGGAATATGAAAAGTATAGAGAAAATCTGGCGCCTTTACTGTATCGTTTAGCGGAAGAATTACCCCGTCGTGCCTCGGTTACTAATAATTCTCACCTTTTCAAGATAGCTGCACACGTAATTGTAAATAGTCGGGATACTAGTAAAGAGCTTGAGAATGTATCAAAAAAAGTGGAAATCTGGTTAGATGATTGGGAACAATGGGTTAAAGAAATTATTAAACCTTGGGTTAAAACAATTATAATAAACTGGACTATAAATAAAAAAAATAGCTCCCAACATTATAATATTATTTATCCAATAGTAAAAGAAGTTATAATTGATTGGAATGAAAATCATATTTATGGCTGGGGATTAGTTTTAGATAATTGGATTGATGACGCAATCACTAAAGCAAACCGTCCTGAAAATAGTGACAAGAATAAGCAAACTTTGGAATCCTGGATTTTGACAGAAATTTCCAAGGAAAATAATGATGAAACTGGCGCCAAGGATAAACCATCTTTAGAAAGCTTGATTAAGGCAGTACAAGAAAAAAACAATGATGATTTTCAAGCCTCTCGCGACAAGCTTAAACACAAAATAAAGTTTGCCTGGGAGCAACATTTAAAAGAAAATGTATCTAAGCCCGTAGGCACTGAACCAGAAGATTTAGCGAAAATTCTAAGATTCACTGCTTTTTGGGTTGATAAACGAGTCGAAAGGCAAAAATGGGCAGAACTCTAACTTGCTCTTTGTTCTATGTTTAACTTTTCACTTTTTACCTTTTAATTGATGCAATGCACTGGTATACAATTACTCCACATGATGTTTTAATGTTTCGAGATAGTAAACCTTTTAGTCCCGGTGAGGGTTCTTGGGCTGAGGGTTTATTTCCACCAATGCCAATAACGGGTTTTCAAGCATTACGGTCGCTGTTACCAAAATCTAATAAAAATAACGGTACTCAAGATGACCTAAAATTTTTGGGACCCTTTTTGCTAGATAGTAAGCATACCCTTTGGTTGCCCACACCCAAGGATTTAGTTTGTCTATATCCTCAAGGTGTTGACCGTAAAGTCGCTTCTGACGGGTGGGTAGAAATTCAGCGCTTGCAACCTGTTTGCTACGAATCTGAAAAATGGAAGTATTTAGTATTCGACAATACAGCCATCAGTCCATTAGTTGTAGACAAACAATGGGGTGGAACTATTAGCCCACCAAAATCTTGGATTAAAGCCAAAGCTTTATTTGAATACCTTGATGGTAAGAAGAATAATAGTAATTGGCATAAAAAAGATTTTTGTAGTAAGCCTTGGGATACGCAAGTTTTACCCCATATTCAAATGCAACCAGATAAGAGGCAAGTCAAAGATAGCGATGGTTATTTTACTGAAGTTGCAGTAAGGATGAAAGAAGGATGGTGCTTTGTTGCTGGGTTTAGCGAGGAGATTCCCGAAAGCGTTGTGCGGTTGGGAGGAGAAGGACATCGCGCTCTAGTTTCTCCACTTCAAAATACTAGTTTAGAAGCACAACTTAATTCTTTGAGTACCGGCGATTTTTGTCGTCCGTCAAGTACATCTAAATATGCTTATCTTCTCACTCCCGGACTGGCGCCTGTCGAAGAATCTCTATATAGCAGCTATCCCAAAGATTGGAAGGATAAGTTGAAAGGATGTGCTACTGACAAAGCTTTACTTTGGGGTGGTGTATCAACGTTACGTAAGGATGTGAAAGATGAGGTGGGTAAAATAATAAAAACAAGAGAGGAATTTGCTTTATTACCGCAACGCGCGTTTGTTCCACCTGGAACAGTGTACTTATTTAAAAATGAAGTGGAAACAAACCAGCACATTTTACCTAATAAAGGTGGTAAATGGTTGGATACTTTCGAGAAGCTTAGTTATGGAAAATTATTATGGGGGAGAAATTAACGCATATGAGTAACTACTTGTCATACTTGTATTTATTAACACCGCTGCATACAGGCGCCACCAGCAACGAAGGTAACTTAATGGGAATCGCGCGAGAAACGCAAACTAACTTACCCTATATTCCATCTTCTTCTATACGAGGTAAAATTCGCTCGACAATAGAAGCTAATCCATTTAATAAAGTAGAATCCGGTAGCTTTTTTGGCGAACGAATTAAAAACGGTAATCAACCAACCGAAGGAGAAGTTTGGTTCGCTGATGCAACTTTATTGTTATTCCCCGTTGCTTCATATAGCCATCATTATTTATGGATAACCTGTCCCTTATGGTTGAGTCGATGGAATCGTTGGTTACAAAATCAAGATTTAGCTAAGTTGATTCAAAAATCAAGATTAGCGTTTAAAGACATAGACACAGACAAAAAAGCAATAGCATCAGTTACTGGTCAACAAGTATTTTTACAAGGTGCAATTCTTAAGCAAGAAGAAATTACTCAGATACATACTCTTGATATAGTTGATAAATCAGAGAATATTTGGGATATATTTAAGCAAATACCTGATGGCAATGATATTTTACAACTTGAGGAAAAATTATTGATTTTAGATGACCAAGATTGTGCTGCATTAGTAGAAGTTGGTTTGCAGAGAGAAGTTAAAATTGCTCTTGAAGAAAACCAAAAAAAAGTAGACAGTGGCTCGTTTCGTTCACAAGAAGCTATTCCATCGGAAACAGTTTTATTTTTCCCTTGGGGAATGAAATCAAAGAAAGATGATTCAACTCAAACAGTCCGCAAATTACTTATTAATACTTTAAATGACCGTTTACAATTTGGTGGACTTGAAGGTTTAGGTCGCGGTTGGACAGAAACTAAAACATTTGAGCTAATAACAAATTCAGAACAAAAGGAAGAAAGCTAAATAATGCTAAAGTTAGATACAAGAGATTTTAGTCGTCACGCTTACAATGGAATTGTAAGAGTTAAAGAATTAGCACGTCCTATTGACCATAAAAAAGCAAGTGGTTGTATTCAAAGTCTATCTGAATATATTTCTACTTGGGGTTTACATCGTTTATGTGGAGATGGTTTAAAATATATCAATGCTCGTTCTAATGAGACACGCTATAAAGGTCATGTTTATCAAGAGTTTCTAAAAAATTTACAGCATCTAAGTCAAATTAATTTTACTTACAATGATGTAAACAGTTTGATAAATATGGATTTACAAAACTATACTGGCTTAAATCGTTTAGCTATTGAACTAGCAAGAGAATGGTCTTTTTGGGCTGAATCAATTTTAGGCGAGGCAGAACAACAATGAATAGTAATTTTAAACCTGAAAAATCTAATTTGTATAGCGATATTTGGCGTAATTTTGTACAAGCAGAACTCAAGAATAAATCAACGCTTGGAACTTTGCTAGAATCGGCTGTTTTTGGCGTATATGAAAATCAATCTCTGACCCTTTACTTTAAAGATGAAGCTGTATGTAAAAAAGCACAGGGAAAGCGTGATAGTATCCAAAAGAAACTGACAAATCAATTTAGATTACCTTGTAACCGCATCTCTTTCATTACTGGTTCGGCGCCAATAACTTCTGCAAGTTCTACACCTACAAGTACCGTGACCACAAGAGTTGAAGCTACTCACAGTCAATTAAGGAATCCACTGCAAGCACTGTACTGGACGCAACAAAACTTTTCTTACAATAAAGATGAAGAGACGGAGCAACGAATCAAAATCCTTACAAATACTGTCTCTGTAGAACAAAGTTGTAATAAGATATATGAGAAGTTGCGTGAACGTACTCTGAAATTAGTAGATAACAATCGAGACAACACTCTTTCAGTCGATTTTAATTGGAGATTACGTGTTGGTGGTACACGAGGTTTTAGGGAATTACTGTTACCCGTTTTGCATCCAGTGTTTGGGATACCTTACATCCCTGCTTCAACTTTAAAAGGCGCCGCACGCGCGTGGGCACGAAAACAGGGCGCCTCCACACAAGTAACTGAAATATTAGGAATGCTGGAAGGAAAGAATGCCATTGCAGCAAAAGTAGAATTTTTAGATGCATTCCCTATCAGACCTTGTTTAAGTATTGATATTGCCACACCTCAGTGGACTTGGAAAGATAATTTAGTAAAATACCAATCTGAACCTCATTCCTTTCTAAGTTTACACCAGCCAAAATTTTTAATTGGTTTGCGTCTCACTACAGTAGGAAAGGAATATCAAGACAAAATTAATCAAAATCTAGAAAACCAAGAGCAAGAAAAACAAGATATAGTCAAAATAGTCAAACAATGGTTAGAAAATGCACTTGCAGAAGGTATTGGTTCGCGCGTTAGTAGTGGTTACGGACACATATCAAATACACCCGCAAACATTCAGCCTAGCAATAAAGCAACTAAATCTAACTATGAATTTGAACTATGGACACAAGGAATATATGGTTATAATCCTCCAACAAAATATAATAATTATCAAGGAGACCTTGAATTTCGTCCAACTTCTGTGCGAGGTATTTTAAGATACTGGTTTCGCGCAGTTGCATTGAGTTTATATAATGCTTCAGATAGTCAGATTTTAGAAGCACAATTATTTGGTGAATTAGGGCAACCAGGGAAAATGTCCATTAGTACAAAAACAAACTTACCTTCACTTAATGAACCTTACTGTTATCGAGGAAAAATTTATTTATCGGCAACAGAAACAAAATATCTTCATCTTGCCGAGCAATTATTAATTCTTGCTTCTCATTTAGGAGGAGTTGGACGAGGTTCAAGACGACCTTTACATCTATTGCATGGTAGAACGCGCGGTTGTCACTGGGAAGTAACTAAAACTAATAGTGAATTGCCCCTTACCTATAATGAAAGTCAATGGAGTAACTTATTCAAAGCATTAAAAGAAGCTTTTCAAAAAATTCAACCATCAACCAGAAATTATATTAGTAGTCCTGGTGTACCAGGAGAACGTTTACAAGATGTATTAGATACAAATGCTCAAGTTTGGTTAGTAAAGTCTCCTAGTCAAATACAACCGCAACAATTTAAAAATTGGAGTGTAGAAGGCAGCACAAGAAATGCTAAAGGTGAAGCGTTAGATTTTTTATACAATAATACGCGATTTAAAGGAGTAGGTAAAGGGGGTGGCAATGAAAACGTCGGTGGTTCATTTGGAACACCTTCCTATGTTTGGATAAAATCTATTTTTCCTTATAGAGAGCAACCGTATCAAGTAGTAACAATTTTTGGTTGTGACCATCAACATAGACTCAACTATGCTAAAGAATTAGATAAATTAAGACGGCAAAATCAAGCATTATTAGTTTTTGGTACAATGCCATAATCAAGCATCATTACCAAAAACTAAATGCGAAATATACTAAATGGAGCAATTAATCTAATGGATGCTAAAACTGTTTATCAAACTTTAACTAATTTTGATTCTTTCAAGAGCCTTATAACTACATTAATCTCAATGGCTATTGCAGCTACCTTAACTTATAAGATTGTCCTCTTTACTCTTAAAAAAGAGGTGAGGTTATTTAAGAATTTAAAGACGAAAATTCAAGTTTTTGACCCACCCAACAAATACAATAAAAACATGCAAATTGAATGTGATGAAATTGATAATAATCCTTTATTCAATAAAACTATTCGATTTTCTGACGCTGACCCAAGACACAGGAATAGCATAGGTACTAAGTCTCTTATAATTTTAGGTTATGGAGATGATTTTACTTTCTTTGAAACCATATTTAATAAAGCAACTGACTACGAAATACCTGTTATTATCTATACTTATGGTGATAGTAGAGCATTAGAGCAGAAACATTTTGATTTACTTAATAAGTATCGATGGTACTCTGTATGCAATACTCCAATTCGCCTAATTTCTGATGTTTTTACAATTCTCTCTACTTTTACTTTCAAATAATATAAAATTTTTGCTTAACACTGTACAAAAAATTGCTCAGAATAAAAGTAAATATAAATTTTCTGCCTTCACAAACTACCCTTTATTTCGGTTTTTTATCAACATTAAAATAATAAAATTTATATACTTACACGAAATTAATAGCTGATATTTAACCAAGTTTGGATAGTAAAAATCACGAAAAATATTTGAATTGAAGATACTTATTGCACAAGTATTAATTTACTGTGTGGGCACCTATTTTTAATTTAGGTGCTTTTTTGCATTAGTTTAACTTCTGAAAAATTCTGAAGCGTGCTAGTTCCCAAGGAATACAATACTTCTCGGTTAAGGATTTTTTGCGTTAATACCTGGCACATAGGGACGCGATGTTCCTAGTGTCTCTACAAGGTTTGTGGTCTTATCAAATTTTCTTAACCGAGCAGTATTGCCAAAGAATAGAGTTTTTCCAAGTTTTGTTTCAACTAGTTAAACTTCTGAATAAACTCAAAGTTATTTATGTGGAAATAGGAGAAGTATTTGGAAAGCAAGTTTCCATAAGTTCAACTTCCGAAGAAGTTCAAAGTTTATATATCCTGTAAAGATGAAAATCTGCTTTTCAGGTTTCCATAAGTTCAACTTCCGAAGAAGTTCAAAGTTGATATAGCAAAATCTGTCGAAGAAGTCGCCAAAGTTTCCATAAGTTCAACTTCCGAAGAAGTTCAAAGAGTCGTGTCGTCTGACGATGATGTCGTCACGATTAAGTTTCCATAAGTTCAACTTCCGAAGAAGTTCAAAGAAAGATTGGAATAACCTCATAGAAAACTGGGGAGGGCAGTTTCCATAAGTTCAACTTCCGAAGAAGTTCAAAGGCCAGTCTTTGAAAGTCTTGCCCTGTAATAATTCTACAGTACTTTTTTGTGGGATGCAAAATTTTCCATGAATAGTTGATAATTATTAGCAATAAGCTCAACTTCAAGGCGCCTCAAAGTCATATACAGAGAGTGATTTGTGGGATAGAACCAGAGAATCAGGGTTTGAAGCATTTTGCTTATCCCACAAATGGTATCTTACGTTACAATTCTCTACAAGTTATAAGAAAAGAAATCTCGATGTATGAGTAAAGAAAAGTATAGTGTTACTAGCTTTTGCAAGGATTATGGGGAATGTGCGACATTTTATACACAGGTGCCTTTTACAAGCGACTTCTATATATTGTACAAAACTTTCTAGCATTTATTCCAAGCATCGGCAACATAAGCTGAATCAACTATAGTACCCATTAAATTAACGGGTGTATTTGCCGAAGCATAATATTTAACTTTTTGTGATAATTCATCAATAGCATTTATTCGTTGTTTACCTGGTCGAATATAAACTACTAAAACCGCTTTATTTGGAAGTGCGTTTAAAATATCTTTGATTTTTTCACTTACCCTTTTCTCTACTAGTTTACCAATTTCTTCTTCTTTAAGACTGCCTCTCTCTGAATCACTTACTAATTTGTAGTTTACTAAATCTAATACTGCAACATTACTATATATTTTTATTCGCTTAGAAGCATCTAATATTCGTGTTGCTTTGAAGCCTCGTTCGGCAAGTAATAGATACTCTTCTGGATAATCATCATTAAGTAGCGCTTGGTCTTGGGGAAGAATATAATCAACAGATATATTCCCTAATACTTCTTCTCTATCTAAAATTTGTTTAAGCTTGTCAACTTGCTGCCCAACTACTTTACTGACGGATGCTTGTAACTTTCTTTCTACTTCGTCTCGTACCATTTGCCGCGCTTCTTTCAGGCTTTGATTAAATAGATACGCACTTACGGCGCCAGCAACTGCAAAAATTACTCCAAATGCCACAAAAGATAGATTAATGGCACTAATAAAGCTACCAAAGCTATTATTTAAGCGTGTGTTGGCATCTTGTAAAAATTGAATTTGGCTTTTCAGTAACTCTACATCGGCGCCAGGAGTTGGAACTGGTTTAGGTGTCGCTGTAGGAGATGGAGTAGCTTGGGCGACTAATATAGAAATTTGGAATAGCCAATTTTGAGTTAGATTGAATAAGTATGACAGATGCATCTTGATATTAGTAAGAGGATTCTAAAAAATAATTATACCCTTGAATGAATAATTACAAGGGTTCTTAATATCTATTAAATACAAAGTTTAACTGAGGGTTGGTAATTTTTACCTGGTATAAACTCATAAGTAACTACTTCACCAATGACTCGCAAGCGCTGACCTAAAAGTAAGCAAAAGCCAAGAGGCGCAAATAACACTAAGTGTATGCAGCCTACATCATACTTTTGACGATATTGGCGAATTAGCTCTTTGGCATGGAGTACCAAAGCTAGAGCATCCCCATCTGAACTAATTGCTTGTTCTCCGGCGCCGTTCTCAGGTTCAATATAAACAAACGAATCAAACTTATCTAAACCAACTGGTGATTTATGTAGTTTTTGAATATCTCTCAAACCATCACCTGTAATACCAATACCAAATAAAAGATGCTCTCCAACTTCTCCTTCTTCCTTAATAACCTTAAATTTAACATCCGAAGGACTTGCGTCTGAACGCCACCATGCGCTATTTTTCGATTGACTTCGTTGCTCTACCTGTAAATTGTAACCTCTGGTATCAGGAAAAGTACTACCAATAACAAATGCTGCTGATAATGGTAATCGCCCTTGTATATTTACAGTTAGTGCCGAACGTCCCTCAGTTAATTCATTTCTTGTTTTAATTAAACTTGGTTTTAGAACATTATCCCACGTATCTTGGCTCGCAATGCAACGAGGTTGAGAATCTATATCAAAATAGTCTGTCCAGTCAAGCTCAACAGTTGGTGGATTATCATAATTTTGTTTTACCCAGCCATGTACCCAAAGGTTAACAATATCATTACCGTTAGGTTTCTTTTTAAGAACAGGAATATGCGCTTGGTCTATTCCATCCAAACAAATACGATTACAAGCATATTTAAAAGCAAATTCGTAATCTTGTCCGTCATAGAGCGCATCATAAAAGCCAACTGAGAACTTTATCGCTGCCTTATCACCAATTGCTTCACTCATACCTACAACATACTTAATATGTTGCTTGATAACATCAGCTTGTACTTCTGCATAACAGGCATTGAGTAATACACATTCTACCTTATCTGCAAATAACTCAAATAATCCAGATAAAGCTTTTGTGCTAACTAATTGACCTTGATCTGTTGCACCTTCTAGTAGCAAACCTTCATCGCCGTAACCATGTCCACAAAAGTGAACAATATCTGGTTTAACCTTTAGCACAGTCCAAGAAAGTTTTTCAGGAGTCACACACGCACGGTCTATTATTTCAAATTTATCATCCAAGTGCGCGCGTTCTAGTGCTTCTTTAATCTTTTCAACTTCTGAAGGTAAATCTAGATAGGGACTTGCTTTCGGGTTCGCTGCAAGAATGAGGATACGTTTTTTTGGCATTTTCGTTTGCTAGATATATTTAATTATTGTTGAACTGGCGCCTGAACTCCAAACAAATGTTCGTGCAAGTTTACATTGTCTGAAGAGGAAGCAATATTTCCTGCAAGTTTCCGAATACTGGTTTTAGTCTCATATCTTTTGCAATTATTGTAATATTTTTTACTTTTTGCATATTAAAGCCTTGTAGCTGTTTAAATAAGCAGATACATTATTTAGTTCATCCCTTGCTTTCAGTAATGAATATAACTTAATGCGGTAGAGCGTCATATAGCTATTAAATTAAAAGTTCTGATT
>ERZ1066120.1795-NODE-1795-length-11196-cov-4.767884_pt1 | contig 11196 bp, 7 predicted proteins | sample MGYA00382767_ERZ1066120 | MGnify/ENA primary metagenome ERZ1066120 (study PRJEB33369, sample SAMEA5778350) | biofilm metagenome | biome: Industrial cooling water; feature: Water cooling tower basin; material: Biofilm | place: United Arab Emirates | collected... | reverse complement strand
TGCCGTCATCGTGTCAATGAACTGCAAATCATACGGCTGGCTCGCGGCGTTCGGCGAGCTTTGCATCCCCGAGTGGTGCATCTGCGACATATCGTGATCGGCGCTGTTCATCGGCATCGAGTTGTGATTCATCGCCGCCTGATTGCCGTTCATCGCATTCGAGTTCATCGGCATCGAGTTGCGGTTCGCCGCCGAATTATTTGTGTTGACGGTCGCCGTCTGCTGGCAAGCCGCGCCGCCTAAAACCGCAATCGCGGCGACTAAAATTAATCCTAAATAAGCTCCTGTTCTCATTCTTCCGATTTTTCTCCTGTTAAACTAAACTTTTACTCGGCGACAATCGTCCCCTTGTACATTCCCATACCGCAGGTAAAGCTGATGTCGCCGGTTTTGTCCGGCGTGATTTTGACGGTCACGGGTTTCCCGACCGGCAAGTTTCGGCTGATGTTCAGCGACCGGAAGACTACCTTGTTCCCGCAGTTTTTCGCGTCGGTGCGGGTAAAAATCAGCGTCAGAGGATACCCTTTCTCGGCTTCGATGGTCGAAGGCGAAAACCCGTCTTTACTGACCTTGATTCGCACGGTTTTCGGGTGCGCGCCCTTTTTCTTCGCCGCGTTTTTGCCGCCCCTCGTAGTTGGGTTGGCGAAGGCGGCGTTTCCGCCGAAGAGAACCGCCAGCGCGACGAAAGCGGAGGCGAGCGATTTCGTAATTCTATTTTTCATTTTCGATTTCTCCTGTTTTTTATTTTTTATTGCACGACAACTTTTCCCTTATACATATCCATCCCGCAGGCGAACGAGATTTCGCCCGACTCCGGCGCTTTGACTTCGACCAGCACGGTTTCGCCGACCGGAAGCTCTCTTTTGACCTTCAACTTCGGAAAAACGACTTCCGAGGCGCAGTTATTAGCGTCCTTGCGCGTGAAGGCGAGCTTTACGGTTTCCCCTTTGCGCGCCGTGATTGAAGCAGGCTCGAAGCCCGCGCTCGACACGGTGACGCGCGTCGCTCCGGGCGGAATTTCGGCGTTCTCGGCGGTTTTCTTCTCGCCCTCGGAGACGCTGAGGACGAACGGCACGGTGAAAACTTTGCCGCCGCGCTGGAACTGCGCCCAGAGCTTATACAGCCCGGCGGTCGGAAATTCCGTGTGCGCCTGCACGGTCGGAGTCGCGGCGGTGTCGGCGTCGGGCTTAACGTCCATTTCCATTCCGCCGTGCGAATCTTTGTGGTCGGAGTGACCGCCCGTGCCTTGCGCGTTGGTCGTTTCGCCTTCCATGGCGTGGACGTGCAGGAACTTCGACGAGTCCTCGCTGATGACGACGAAATGCGCCATCGCGCCGAGGTAAGGCTGTAAATCCGTGACCGGTTTTCCCGCGCCGTCCGTCACGAAAAAGTCGAACATCTGACCGTTCGCCGCCTTGATCGGCTGGGCGGTTTTCATCGTCACGGTCAGCCCGTCCACGGTTTTCTTGAGTTCCCCGTCCGCGACAAGCGGCGTTCGCTCGCGCGCCGCGCCGCCGACGTTCACGTCAAAGACGTTGACGATTTGCGGCGAGTTTTGCGGCGTAAAATCCGCGTAGAGCTTAAAGCGTCCGCCGTTCGGGAATTTATAATTCAGCCGAAAGCGCCCGTCCGCCTGCTGCTCCGGGTGAACGTGGTCGAAAAACGCCAGGTCGTCGGAGACGACGAGCAGGTGCATCGGTTTCTCGTGGACGATTTTCAGGTCTTTGGCGACCGTGCCGCTCTGTTTGTCTTTCACCGTGAAAACGAGCGTCGCGTCGCGCCCCGCTTCGACCGCGCCCGCCGGCTCGGTCACGAGTTCCGCCGCGAATTTCGCGTTTTCCGTCAGCTCCGTGCGGGTGATTTCGCCGGTCGCGGCGACCACTTGGTTGACTTGATTGACCGTTTGAGAATTAGCGGCGGCAGAATTACTGCTGCCGCTGAGCGCCCCGCTTTGGGCGCAGCCGCCTGCAATGACGGCGACGAGCGCGACCGGCGCGATTCCCAAAAACAACTTCTTTTTCATAATCTTCGTTTCTATTCGTTCCTCTAAAATTATTTTTCCAAAAAATTAAAATTCTTCTCCCTGAACTTACGCCGAAGGCTGCGTCGAGCGAAGCTGGTAAATGCCTTCGGTGACGACCCGCTCGCCTTCTTTAAGTCCCGAAGTGACTTCGTAATAATCCGCGCCTTCCGCGCCGAGTGCGACGGCGCGCCTTTCAAACGATTCGCCGCCGTCGAAGACGAACACGAAGGTCTGTCCCTGCTCGGTCACGACCGCCTGTTTCGGCACGGCTAAAACCTGACGGTCGCCGCTCGTGTCAATCGTGATTTCGACGAACATCCCGTCGCGCAGCCGCTGCAGAGGGTTGATGACTTCATAAATGACGGGGACGGTGCGCGTTTGCGGGTTGACCGTCTGCCCGATGGACAGCAGCCTTCCCTGCCCGTCGCCGGTGCCGATTGTGTAGACCTCGCCGTTGAGCGCGGGCGAAGTAAAACTAGCCCGGTTAGATTCCCTGACCGCCGGCAGGTCGCGCTCGAAAACCTGCGCTTCCAGCAACACCGTCGAGAGATTGGCGATTGACAAAATTTGCGTTCCCGTCTCGACCTGCTGCCCGCTCGTGGCGGTTATCTCGTTGACGATTCCCGTGACGGGCGAAGTCAAAGGAAAAGAGCGCGTCGGCTGGCGCACGGTCGGGGCGCGGAAGATGGTTTGCCCGGCTTGGGCGGCTTTGATCTGGTCGCCCAGCAGCGCGACCTGCCTTTCGGCGGCGGCGACTTCCTGCTCGGCGACGCGCACGGCTGTTTGCGCCTCTTCAACTCTTCTTCTCGGCGCGGCTCCGACCTCCACCAGGTTTTCCGAGCGGCGCAATTCCCTCTGCGCCTGCGCCAGACGCGTGCGCGCTTGGCTGGCGGCGGCGCGCTGCTCGGCTTGCTGCCCCTGCAGGGCGAGAGCCGTGTTCCTCAGTTCCAGCCGCCGGGCTTCCACGTCGCGCTGCTGCGCTTCGACTTCGAGACGCTGCGCTTCGAGTTCCGTCTGACCGGAAACGTCCAGAATCTGTTCGACCGTGCCGATCTGCTCGCCGCGCCCGACCGCCGAGCCGATGGTCAGACCTTCGCGCAGCACGATCCTTCCGGCGACCGGCGGGACGACGACCGCCCGCGCGTCGGGGCGCGAGCGAACCGTGCCGGTCGTTTTCAGCCCGGCGGTGATGTTTCTGGTCGAAACCGGCTCGGTCTTGATGCCGAAAAGAATTTGCGATTCTTTCGGGACGGTTAAATTGGCGAGCGTCGTTGAGTTAGCGACATCGCTCGCCGGGGCTTCGCCCGTCGGCTGAAGATTGCCCGTTGCCCTCGTCTGGCGCGGCGGCGCGTAATAAGCGAGCGCGAAAGTTCCGAAGGCGAAAAACAAAAGGGCGAGAACGGCGACGGGCGCGATTTTCCTGACATTGCGATTGCCTTCCGCGTCACGCCCCGCGGCATAAAAAACACCGCCGACGGTGCCGAGACTGAGCAGGCTCAAGACGAGCAGCCCGCCCCAAAACGTCCAGTTGACCGGCGCGCTCGTCACAGTGACGGGAAAATCGGCGGAAAAGCTGCGATTATCCTTCGTCGTCACGTTGAAAACCATTTTGAAATTGCCCGTCGAACCGAAAGTGTAATCCGCCCGGTAAAAGCCTTTTTCGAATGCGGCGCGGACGTTTTCCGTGACGCTTTTGCCGTCGGCGGTCGTAACGGTAAGGGTGACGGCGGCGTCCTCCACCGCGACCGGCTCATTAGCCCCGAAACCGCCCTCGACTTTTTCGGCGACGCGCAACGCCGTCTGCACAAGTTCGCCGGTACGCGGGTCGGCGGGCAGGCGTTCGAGCCTGAGGTTAAAACTCCCGGCTTCCGATTCGACGTTGCGCTCGGCGCGGGCGACCGCCACCGCCGCCGTAGTCGCGGCGGTCGTCTTCGTCGTTTCCGCGCCGTGGTCTTCGCCTTCGTGAGCGAGAATTCGCCCGATCGTTAAGGACGATAGAAGAATCGCCAGGGCGATGATGATAAGTTTTTGCTTGTCGAGCTTTATCCAGTTCATTACTTGTCGTCTCGTAAAATTCCATTCAAAACCGGGCGAAAGAAAACGCATTCGCCAGTTTCCCGCGTAAAATCTGACGCCCGGTTTTCAACCCCTCGCTCAGTGAGAATGCGCCGCGCCGTAGAGCGTCTGCATCGTCAGAGAATCAATCCGCACGGCTTGGGCAATCGCTTTGGCGGTCGCCTCGTCCACACCGGCTGCCTTGATGTCGGCGCCGACCTGAAATTTATCGTCGTGACCTTTTCCGGCAAACTGCTTCAGGAAGTCCGGCGACACCCCTTCGGCGCGAACGTCTTTGATCGTCGGCATCCCGCCTTTATTCTCGTAGACGACGACGACATCCTTGCCGGCGGCTTTGACAACCGTCGCCGCGCCGATCTGCGTCCGCTTGCCTCCGGCGGTCGAGAACGCGAGATACGAATGGTGATCGGTTTCGGTGATTTTTCCGCCCGTGTCCTTTTCGATGTCGGCAATCGCGTTTGCGGGAATGTCTTTGTGCTGCGTGTTGAAGCTCTGCGCGTCGGGGAACGCGGCTTTCACCAAAGCCGGCGTTTCGTCATTGGTTTTAGCGGCGGGCTCGGAATTGCCCGCCGGGGTCGTCGTCGCGGCGGTCGTATTCGCCGGGCGATTGGCGGTGCTGCTGCTGCCGGCGGTCGTCGTATTCGACGGCGCCGAATCGGACGAACACGCGCCAGCCAGCCCCGCCAGCAAACTTAATCCTGCGATTGATAAAACGGTAATTTTTTTCATGTTTTCCTCTACTGTTGGTTATCTTTTACTGCTGTTTTCTCCGGCACTGCGGTCTTTTCTTTATTGCCTTGCCCGGTTTCGGCAATCGGTAAAACGCTTTTTCTCGGCATTTTGACCTCTTCGATTGCCTTTAATAACTTCGCCCGGTCCACCTGATTCGGGTTGTCTTTCGGGTCGGGCAAAACCGAAGTGCCTTCGGGCGCGAAACCCGAAGCCGGAAGCTCGCGCCCGATTGCCGTTTCAAGCTCGGTCAGCGCCGTGTAATAATCGCGCAAAGTCTGGTTGTAGTTCGTCACGTTTTCGGCTAGGCGGCGCTGCTCGTTGACCACTTCAAAAACGGAAAACTCGCCCAGCCCGTAAGCCGCGCGCACGGAACGCAAATTCTCCTCCGATCTCGGCAGAATCTGGGTGGTATAAAGGACGAGAGACTCCGCCGCCGCGCGGTACCGGCGGTAGGCGACGGCTACGTCGCGCTTGACGCTCGCCTCCAAAAATTCCCTGTTTCTCGTCGCCTGCAATCGTTCGCCCGTCGCCGAGGCGATTTCGCCCTGGTTCCGGTTGAAAATCGGGATGTCCACCGACACGCCGAAAGTCAGCTCGTTATCCGTATCGGTGGCGATCCCGCCGATGTTTTCCGGCAAATCAATAATCCCTTTCGCGCGCGAAACGCGGACGGAAGCCGAGACGTTCGGCACGGCGTTCGCTCTCGCCAAATTTATTCGCGCGTTTCCGAGCTCCTCGCCGAGACGGGCGGCTTGCAAATCGGCGCGCTCTTTGAGAGCCAACTCGGTCAGTTCGCCCAGTCCTGCGTCGAAACGCGGCGGGCGGTCGGGCTGCGGGGCGAGTCGCAAACTTTCGGCAACGTCCGCGCCGATCAGGGTGCGGAGCTGCAAAAGCTGCGTTTCGAGTTCGTTGCGCGCCTGAATCGCCTGCACTTTCAGACGGTCGTTTTCGACTCTGACGAGATTCACGTCGAGCGGCGCGACATCGCCTTCTTTGAGCCGCGCTTCGGTGACGCGCACGATTTCCTCGTTCCCGGCGATCAGCCTTTCCAAAACGTCGAGCTGCCGGGCGGCGGCTAATGCGCTCGTGTAAGCGGCGCGGATGCCGACCGCCAGTTGCCTCTCCAGCGCCAAAACCTCGGCGCGGATTTGCGCGAGTTCGAGTTCGGCGACCGCCACGCGCCGGCGGCGTTTTCCGCCTAGTTCGAAAACTTGCGACACGCCGATTGATAAATCGCTCTCCGGCTCTCCGCCGAGGAAACGCGGGCTGCCGTATTCGGCGTCGAGAGTCGGGTTCGGGCGAAGCCGCGCCTGCCGGAGCCGTCCTTCGGCAATCGCCAATCGCTGACGCGCGGCGAGCAGATCGGCGCGGCGGCTCGCGCCGAGTTCGAGCAGTCGTTCCACACTCAACCCGTCCTGACCGACGAATTCGGCGGAAGTTAATCTCACCGACGGTTGCGTCGGCGGCTGAACCGGTTGCTGGGAAAAAACGGGGACGCTGCCGAGTAAAAACAGCATCCCCCAGTTTAGGAGCTTAACGAAAAAAAACTTCGCCCCCTTGTCCCCGCCCCGGCTCGATAAACTTTTTTCCAACAACATCTTTGATTTTTTCGTGCCTTTAGGCGGAAACCGTTTCTTCGCCGAGCGGTTTGTTTTTAACCACCCGCACGGCGAAATAAACCAGACCGGCGAACAGGGCGAGCGCGATTAAACCGAGCAAAGCCGTCAGTGCCGTTTGCAGCCACGAAGAGCCGCCGCTTTCAGCCGCCGCTTCCTGGTGCGCGACCTCAACGCCGGAAAACGTCGCCGTGTTGGTGCTTCCGCCGGCGTTTGTTTTGACTCTGACGGTATATGCGCCTTCGGGCAGAGCCGGAATTCTGACCGTGTAGCTTCCGGCGGCGTCCGTCTTTTCGACCGGAACCTCCGTCAGCGCGCCCTTCGCCGATTCGATTTCGATTGCCGGATTTGCGTCGCCGACCGGCTCGTTGGTGGCAAACCTGGTGACGAATAAACGCCCCGTCGTCGCCGCGTCAGGCTCGAGCAAAGAATGTTTGAGCGTCACCTCGAAGTCGCCGAGCCGCGTCGTGCGCGTCACGGCGCCCGCCGTGGTCGTCGCGGTTTTCGGTTTTTCGTCGCCGTGGTCTTCGCCGCCGTGCGCCAAAACCGGCGAGGCGTTTCCGAAAAGACCGAGCGCGAGCGACAACAAAAGAGCCGCCGCCGCCGAACTTTTCAATTTCAAACTGGTGTTATTAACTGCCTTCATAAAATTTAACCTCCAAGCCGCTCCCCGAACTCGGCTTAAACGGGTTCAGTCCGTAAGTATTCTTTTAAGCTATTAGCAAAGCCCGTGCCGAATTCGGCTAATCGCCGAGAATTCGTTTTTAGCCCGTAAACATCGGGTTTTTCGCGGCTCCTGATTTCGAAATAGAGCGGAACAGCCACGTCTCTTTTGCTTGCTTGCAAACATAGCTGTCTGATAACAAACAAGTTTTTGTGAAATGATTTGCCGACCTTTACGGTTGCCGCCCGCGCGACTTTATTTCGGCGAGTTTTTTTTCTCTCCGACGCTCGCGCCGGTTCAATTTTTTCGCGCGGGGCGAATAAGTTTTGACGCCGCGCCTGTCCAAGTAAACCAGCACTCCGAACAATCCGAACACGACGACCGAGAGAACTAAAATCCCGCCGAAAAGATGAATTTGGTGGTCGGTTAATGATTCTAAATACCTCATTAATTCTCGATGATCACACCCGGAGCAATAACCGCTTTCGCCTTCTTTGGATCAGAACGGAGCGGGAACGGAAAACCGCAAACACTGTGCCGAGCCTTTTAAGGGAGCTTGCCATTTTGGGGTTGACGCGCCGAATCGCTTAGTTTCAAGAACCGTTTTACCGGGTTTTCCTCGTCGTCGGCACGGCGGAGGTGAATTCCGCCAAGCCCGAAAATGACCGCTCGATTATGCGGAAAATCTCTCGAAATACCCGTCGAGCCGCGCCGGAATTGTTTGATTACAGCCTGAGTTGTCTGAAAACATTCAATAAATGGCTTTTCCGCTGTCGCCCGCTCGTCTGCTTTTACCGCTAAATTACTTGCGAATTTCAATTTTGCCCGGCTTGGCATAAGTCTTGCGCTCAGCAGAGTGAAGTTTTAAGAAGATACCCGCCGGAGGCAATGCGGAAACCGTTTGATTTATCCGAGACTTTTAGATCCCCGAGTTCGGGATTTTTTACTGGTAACGGTTTTAACGACCGGTCGATTTTACCTGTTACTTACTCATAGGTTTTACGATTAACTTGCCGCACCGGGCGAACGAAAATCTTGGGATGAGGGCTTTTCAAAAACGCATTTATCAAGACTGGGGTCGCGGAGGCGGGAGGCGAGGTTTGCCGGACGAAGATGACGAGAGACAAAGTGCTGGTCGTTGACGACGACCGACAAAATCGCTGGACGCTCGCCGAAGCCCTGCGCGGCTGGGGCTACAACGTGACGGAAGCCGAAACCGTCTGCGGCGCGATTGCCGCTTTTGACGCGGAGCGCCCGGCGGCGGTTCTTCTCGACATCAACCTGCCGGACGGCTCCGGGCTGGACGTTCTGTGCGATATTAAGCGGAAAACGCCCGAGGCGGTCGTGATTATGCTGACGGGTCAGGTTCTCGCCGAGGACGTGATCACGGCTCTGCGCGGCGGGGCTTACGATTTTATCGCCAAGCCGGTCAACCTGGACGAGCTTGAAATAACGGTTCGCAACGCGATTGAAACGGGTCGGCTGCGCACGGAAGTCACGCGAGCGAGGCGCGAGCGGGCGCGGAAATTCAGTTTCGGGCAGATCGTCGGCGAGTCTCCGGCGATTCGCAAAATTTTAAGTCTCGCGCGCAAAGTCGCCGAATCGGAAGCCGCTTCCGTGCTGCTGCAGGGCGAAAGCGGCACGGGCAAAGATTTGGTGGCGAAAGCGATGCACTACGGCTCGCGCCGCGCCGACCAGCCGTTCGTAACAATCAACTGCGCCGCGATTCCGGCGAATTTGATTGAATCGGAATTGTTCGGCTACGAGAAAGGCGCGTTCACCGACGCGAAACAGAGAAAGGAAGGTCTTTTCGAGCAAGCCGAGGGCGGCACGCTTTTTTTGGACGAAATCGGCGAGATCGAAATCGGGCTTCAGGCGAAACTCTTGCGCGTTCTGGAAGAAGGCGTGTTCCGGCGCGTCGGCGGGTTAAAAGATATTCCTTTAAACGTCCGCGTGGTCGCCGCGTCGAACCGCGATTTGCGAAGCGAAAGCCAAATCGGGCGCTTCCGGCTCGATTTGTATTACCGCCTGTCGGTAATTCAGCTCGATCTGCCGCCGCTGCGCGCCAGAGGCGACGACGTTTTGCTGCTCGCCGAGCATTTCGTCAAAGCCTTGAACGAACGCCTTCGCCGGAAGATTCGCGGCATCTCGCCGGAAACGGCGGAAGTTTTTCGCCGCTACGAGTGGCGCGGCAACGTCCGCGAGCTGCGCAATGTCATTGAACGGGCGATGATTTTAGAAGACGGCGATCTTGTCACGACCGAATATTTGCCCGCCAATTTAACCGAACAGCCGCTTGAGGCAGTTACCACGCCGGATTTGCCCGGCTTGAAAATCGAAGCGGGCGTGCTGCATCTGCCTTTGCAAAACTTATCGCTTAAAGTTCTGGAAAACTCGCTGCTGCGGTGGGCTTTGGAGGAAAGCGGCGGCAACAAATCACAGGCGGCGCGGCTTTTGGGAATCACCCGCGACCAACTGATTTACCGCTTAAAAACTATGGACGATGCCGCCGCGCCGAACGAAAATGAGTGAAAATTCCGTAACAGTCAAAACGCTTGAAAAGAAGCAGCCGGTTGAAAGCGCCAGTCGGGACGAGGAACTGCGCCGCTCGCTCAAGGAATCGGCTGATTTGAAATTCGCGCTCGACGAATCGGCGATTGTGGCGATCACCGACCGGACGGGAAAAATCACTTACGTCAACCCCAAGTTCTGCGAAATCTCGCGCTACGAGCGCTCTGAGCTTTTAGGGCAAGATCACCGCATCATCAACTCCGGCTTTCACCCGAAAGAGTTTATCCGCGAATTATGGACGACGATTGCCGGCGGCAGGGTCTGGCGCGGCGAGCTGAAAAATCGCGCCAAAGACGGCAGCGTTTACTGGGTTGACACGACGATTGTTCCCTTTCTCGACGAGCGCGGAAAACCGTATCAATACGTCGCCATTCGCTACGACATCACCGAACGCAAGCGCGGCGAGGAAAAAATCCGCGAGCAAGCCGCGCTGCTCGACGTGGCGCAGGACGCGATTCTCGTGCGCTCGCTGACGGGCGAAATTTTGTTTTGGAACAAGAGCGCGGAAAACCTTTACGGCTGGACGGCTGAAGAAGCTTTGCGCGAAAACTTTAACGAGAAATTGTTCGGCGCGTCCGTGCCGCAGCTCGAAGAAGCGCGGAGAATTACCGCCGCCGAAGGAAAATGGAGCGGCGAGTTTCGCCAGCAGACCAAAGCCGGAAAACCTTTAATAGTCGAGAGCCGCTGGACGCTCGTGCGCGACGAGCGCACGGGCGAACCGCAATCTTTTCTCGTCGCCAACACCGACATCACCGAACGAAAACAGCTCGAAGCGCAATTCCTGCGCTCGCAACGGATGGAATCAATCGGAACGCTCGCGGGCGGCATCGCGCACGATCTTAACAACATCCTCTCGCCGATGCTGATGTCGGTGCAGTTTCTACAGCGCAAGCACCGCGACGAGGAAAGCCAAAAATGGCTCGCCGCGCTCAGGGAAAACGCCGAGCGCGGCGCTGGGTTAATCAAGCAGGTGCTTTCGTTCGCCAGAGGCACCGAGGGCGAGCGGCTGCCCGTGCAGCCGCGCCATCTCGTCAAGGAAGTCATCAGGATTTTGCGCGAGACGCTTCCGAAATCAATCAACATCAGGTTTTTCATCCCCGACAATCTATGGGTCGTCCAAGCCGACCCGACGCAGATTCACCAGGTTTTGATGAACCTTTCCGTGAACGCCCGCGACGCGATGCCGTCGGGCGGCGTGCTGACGCTCAAAGCCGAGAATGTAGTGATTGACGAGTCTTACGCGCGGATGCGACCGGAAGCGCGAACCGGAAAATTCATGATGATTTCGGTCGCCGACACGGGCGGCGGCATCGCGCCGGAAAATCTCGACAAAATTTTCGACCCGTTTTTCACGACCAAAGAAATCGGTAGAGGGACGGGCTTGGGCTTAGCGACCGTCGCCGGGATAGTTAAAAGCCACCGCGGTTTCGTCAACGTTTACAGCGAGCCGGGGCGCGGCCCGCGCTTTAACGTTTACCTGCCGGCAGTCGCAATCGAAGAAACAAAGATTGAAG
>ERZ1066120.1794-NODE-1794-length-11197-cov-43.240442_pt1 | contig 11197 bp, 10 predicted proteins | sample MGYA00382767_ERZ1066120 | MGnify/ENA primary metagenome ERZ1066120 (study PRJEB33369, sample SAMEA5778350) | biofilm metagenome | biome: Industrial cooling water; feature: Water cooling tower basin; material: Biofilm | place: United Arab Emirates | collected... | reverse complement strand
AAATACATTTATGGCTGCAACTACGAAAACGACTAAGAAAAAGACTAAGAAAAAGCGCGCTGATAATGATTCACCTTGGAAAGAAATTCTCGAAATTTATTTTCCTCAAGCGATGCAGTTTTTCTTCCCTGAAGTTGCATCTCTTATTGACTGGAGTCGTAAATACGAGTTTCTAGATAAAGAGTTTCGCCAAATTTCTCGTAAAGCCAAACAAGGCAAACGATATGCAGATAAATTAGTCAAAGTCTGGGGACATAAAGGGGAAGAATTGTGGTTATTGATACATATAGAAATTCAAGCCCAACCAGAAAAGGGCTTTGAAAAACGTATGTTTGTATATAACTTCCGGATTTTTGACCGTTTTGATAAACCAGCAATTAGCTTGGCGATTTTATGTGATAGTAGCCCGAACTGGCGCCCGAAGGGATTTAGTTTTACTTATCCTGGTACAAAATTAGATTTTCAATTCGACAGCGTTAAGCTTTTAGATTACCAAAATCGCATAGCTCAACTTGAAGCTAGTGATAATGTGTTTGCTCATGTTGTCTTGGCACACTTGAAAATGCAGGAAACCCAAGGAAAACCTAAGCAGCGAAAAGAGTCAAAATTTGCCTTGATACGTAAGCTTTACGAACAAGGGCTAGACGAGCAGGATATTCGTAACCTCTATAGATTTATAGATTGGGTTATGATCTTACCAGAAAGGTTAGAAAACAAGTTTTGGGAAGAGTTAAAACAATTTGAAGAGGAGCAGACTATGCCTTATCTTACCACAGGTGAGCGGATTGGTTACAAACGCGGTAAACAAGAAGGACGAGTTGAAGGACGAGAAGAAGGACGAGTTGAAGGACGAGTTGAAGGTGAGCAAAGGTTGATTTTACGCTTACTGTCACGACGCTTTGGAGAATTATCCCCCCAAGTACGTGCGCGCGTTGAGTCTATAAATTTAACTCAGTTAGAAGCACTTGGCGAAGCTTTGTTAGATTTTACTAATATTGATGATTTGAACAACTGGTTGCAGGAGCATTAAATAATGTTTTTGTGTTGGTGAAAGTTTAGAGCCAGTGCTGTAAAATTGACTAATTCCCCCAACTATTTGACTTGGGGGCTAAAAGCTTCTATCGGTTTAATTTAAGATGCTTTTGCCTTAATCTTATCAGAAAGACTAGAAAACAAGTTTTGAGAAGAATTAAAACAGTTTGAAGAGGAGCAAAGTATGCCTTATCTTACCACAGGTGAGCGGATTGGTTACAAACGCGGTAGACTTGAAGGACGACTTGAAGGTGAACAAGGGTTAATTTTACGCTTACTGTCACGACGATTTGGAGAATTATCACCCCAAGTGCGCGCGTGCGTTGAGTCTATGAATTCAACTCAGTTAGAAGCACTTGGCGAAGCTTTGTTAGATTTTACTAATATTGATGATTTTAATAATTGGTTGCAGGAACATTAAATAATACTTTGGCGCGATTTGTAGGTTGGGGAGTCACTCACGTGCGGGGGTTTCCCCCGTTGAGTGAAGTGACGTTGGAGGAACGGAACCCAACAAAACACTATTATGATAAATAATTTTTTACCACAGAAACACAGAGACCTTATTAGAGAGGAATTTATATAATTAAGTAAATGGCTGTTAAACCGAAGATTTTTTCTTTTTTTGCTGGCTCTGGTTTTTTAGATTTGGGATTTGAAGTTAGTGGCTATGAGATTGTTTATGTAAACGAGATTTTTAAGCCTTTCATGGCAGCGTATAAATACTCACGTGTAAATCTCAATTTGCCTTTGCCTGAATATGGATATCATGACGGGGAAGATAATGATGTTAATAAGCTGATAGAATCTTCTCATGCTAATTATTTAAATAATTTTGTAAAAGATTGTCGTACAAACGATACAAACGTAATTGGATTTATTGGTGGGCCACCATGTCCTGATTTTTCTATAGGTGGTAAAAATCGTGGTTATTTGGGTGATAATGGTAAGCTGAGTAGTGTATATGTTGAATTGATTTGTCAACATATGCCTGATTTTTTTGTGTTTGAAAATGTGAAGGGTTTATGGAAGACAAAAAAACATAATTTATTTTATCAATCTCTGAAGGTAAAATTACAGTCAGCTGGTTATATATTGACAGACCGATTGATTAATGCTATCGAATACGGCGCCCCACAAGATAGAGACAGAATTATCTTAATCGGCTTTCATAGTCATTTTTTAAGCAAGATTGGAGTTTTTGGATTTGAATTTCCTTGGCAAAAATATATTGTGTATCCTCGAAGTGTTGTTTTTTCTTACCCCTGGCACCAATGCGAACCTTTTGAAGTAGACTCTGTTATTCCTTGCCCTTTAACAATTCCAGAAGAGCTAACAGTCGAATCTTGGTTTAGGAAAAATAATGTTTTAAATCATCCTAATTCTCAACACTATTTTCAACCGAGAGCAGGAATTAGTAAATTTGCTTCAATTGCAGAAGGAGATGATTCGAGAAAATCATTTAAACGTTTGCATCGCTGGCGTTACTCTCCTACTGCTTGCTATGGGAATAATGAAGTGCATTTACATCCTTATAAAGTCAGGAGAATTTCTGTAGCTGAAGCTTTGGCAATTCAATCTTTACCACAAAGTTTTGTTTTGCCTTATGATATGTCACTTACTAATATGTTTAAAACTATTGGTAATGGTGTTCCTTATTTAGCATCAAAAGCTATTGCACAATCTATTATTGATTTTATTAATCAAGCTACTCTCTTGTGGGGTGGGCATCCCGAACCGCCCAATACATCTGGAACGGTTAAGGATGCCCATTCCACAATTTAAAGTTAAAATGATTAAAAGAGTCTTAAGTTTTGATAAGATTTAGTAATATATAGTTGATTAAAAACGTAATGGCAGCAAGGTATTCAGATACGGAGTATTCGGACATTGATATCGCGCCATTTATCGACCATTCGCTGCTGGTTCCGACGGCAACGCCAGATATGGTTACTCAATGGTGTGAGCAAGCTGATAGATATGGCTTTGCGTCAGTATGTATATACCCTACTTACGTTAAGTTGGCAACGGAACTTCTCCGTAATAAAAAGCCTGTTGTTTGTACTGTTATTGGTTTTCCTACAGGAGCAGTGACAAAAGCGACAAAGCTTTATGAGGCACAGGAAGCAGTGGAAAACGGCGCCACTGAGTTGGATGTGGTGTTAAATTTAGGCTTTTTGAAAGCTGGCAAGACCGATGATGTACACCGTGAAATTGCTGATATTTGTGAAGCAACTGGAAAAACTGTTAAGGTAATATTAGAGACTACGCTACTCACGAATACTGAGAAAGTTTTGGCTGCGGAAATTGCAATGGACGCAGGCGCCACGTTTTTGAAGACTAGTACAGGTTGGAACGGTGGCGCCACGGTAGAGGATGTACGTCTTTTGAAAGAGGTTGCACGAGACAGGGTAGGAATTAAAGCCTCGGGGGGTATTCGGACGTTACAAGCAGCTTTAGACTTAATATTAGCGGGGGCAACTCGACTGGGAACTTCTCGCAGTGTCGAATTACTTAAAGGGTACGATACGCTGGAACTGCATGGTAATTACTGATTCGGTGGCTAATGAGTAAAACCTATAAGGCAACTGGTATTAATCTGAAAACCCAAGTTTTTGGGGAATCGGATAGGTTAGTGACTATTTTGACAAAAGAGTACGGTTTACTCACAGCCATTGCACCGGGCGCGCGTAAGCACAATTCTAGTCTAGGCGGCAGAAGCGCAATGTTTGTAGTAAACGAAGTACTGATTGCCAAAGGGCGGTCACTAGACAAAATTACACAAGCAAATACTGTAAAATCATATCCGGGTCTGGCTAAAGATTTAGGGAAATTAGCCGCGAGTCAATACTTGGCTGAAATTGTTCTGTCTCAAGCATTGAGCGAAAACCCACAAGAAGAACTATATGAATTACTCAACGAACATTTATCCCGTTTGGAAAATGTCAGTAGTAAGAACCCACTACAAGTAGTCGCTTTCCTTTGCCATGCAGTATTCCAATTTATGGCTTTAGCAGGGTTTGCACCACAAGTTGATGCTTGCTGTTTGACGCAGCGTCCTCTAATTGCTGATTTTGGCGCCGCTCGTAACCAAGTCGGGTTTAGCATTAATGCTGGTGGAGCTATTTATTTAGATGCATGGGAAAAACTACGTTCATCACAAAATCTTTTAAAGCAGGAGGAGGAAAGTACTGCACGCGAAGTTGAGGGAAATTATACATCCCCACAACAATTGCCGCACGACACATACGAAACTTACGAAACAATTCACCACTCGCAGGAGTTACCTACCTTAAGTAGGCGCCTAAACGCGACAGAATTATTTCTGTTTCAGCAGCTATCACAATTAGATATTTCCTTAAGCGATGCTGTGGGAAATACTCAAGACCAAAGTTGGTTATCTGTTGAACAGGTATTGCGCCAATACGCTCAGTATCATTTAGGACGTTCGATTCGCTCTGCTGCTTTAATCGATTCATTTTTTGCCGCTAATTATGATGCAACCGTCTTCCAGTGAAAAAAAAACCAATTACTCGTTACCTAGCCATCCTGCAAAGCCAAATCGAACACCCATTAGTAATAATTCACCCGGCTCCAAGTCGTCACCACAGGGATTTAGCAAAAATGTCATTCCTTTAGACTCAACTAAAAATGGCGCCATATCCTCTAACGGTAAGACGAGTGTAGATTCTATTGACGTTAAGCCAGATAGTAACCCTATTGGCTTTTTGCCTGTATTGAAGAATCCAAACTTCCTGGCACTTTGGGGAGGCCAAGTCTTCTGCCAATTGGCAGATAAAGTTTATTTAGTACTAATGATTGCCATAATCAAAACTCACTTTCAAACAGGTGAGCAAACCATAAGCGGTTGGGTTTCGGCGATTATGATGGCGTTTACCATCCCAGCAGTATTATTTGGTTCTGTCGCTGGTGTATATGTAGACCGCTGGTCAAAGAAGGCAGTATTAGTAACTACAAACATACTAAGGGGGATATTCGTTTTTGCCATACCTATATTGTTATGGCTGACACATGACTTGAAACCCGTTGGCGCCTTACCTGTAGGGTTTTTGATTATTTTGGCAGTGACTTTTTTAGTCTCTACTCTCACCCAGTTTTTTGCACCTGCTGAACAAGCTGCAATTCCTCTAATAATTGAAGAAAATAATTTGCTATCGGCAAATTCGCTGTATACAACCACGATGATGGCATCGGTAATTATTGGTTTTGCAGTCGGAGAACCGATGCTCAATTTTGCCAATAGAATTTGGTGTCAAATTGGTTTGTTTGGAAGTTTGGGTAAAGAATTTGTGGTTGGTGGAAGCTATGTGTTGGCAGGAGTCATTTTATTGCTGATTGGCACGCAGGAAAAGCCTCATCCAGATACCGAGGCGCCTCATGTGCTTTCTGATTTACGCGACGGTTTACGATATTTAAAAGGCAATCATCCGCTTCGCAGTGCATTAGTACAATTAATAGTATTATTCTCTGTGTTTGCTGCACTGACTGTATTAGCAGTGAGACTAGCAGAAATTATACCGAATATGAAAGCTGAACAATTTGGCTTTTTACTCGCTTCTGGAGGTGTAGGTATTGCAATTGGCGCCATGCTTATCGGGCAATTTGCTGCACGCTTACAGCATAGCCAGATGAGTTTGTTGGGATGTATTGGGATGGCAGCATCGCTAATTGGATTATCAATATTTACAAAACAACTTTATGTAGTAGTCGCATTAATTATGTTGCTGGGAGTATTTGGAGCGTTAATTGGGATACCAATGCAAACAGTGCTACAAACTCAAACCCCTCCAGAAATGCGTGGTAAAGTCTTTGGTTTACAAAACAATGTGATTAATATTGCTCTTTCTTTACCTTTAGCATTAGCAGGAGTAGCCGAAACATTCTTTGGACTCAAAACTGTATTTTTAGGACTTGCGGCAATAGTCATTTTAAGCTGTGGTTTGGTACTGTTTAAATCAGAACCAACTACAAAGTAGTCATTAATTAATTGATGTAACACGCAATCTCAAGGAATTTTACTGAGATTGAATGTAATCTATTTACCATTGGTGATGTACAAAGACGATGAGGAGCGATTGACAAAAGTTAATTTTTACTAGTTATTATATATTTCGGCGGGATTTTATGATAATAAAAGTCCATAAAGTGTACTTCTTATTGAAGCACAGTGCTAAAGACAGAATTTAATATTTACCCCCCGCAAATTAATAACTAATAAAGAATGCGTATAGCTTGGATTGGAAAAAAAACGCCCTTTTGTGGTAATGTCACCTACAGTCGAGAAATTACAAATGCATTACTCGACCGAGGACATCAGGTAAGTTTTCTACATTTTGCGACAGAATCTCGTGCAGATAATTCATGGAATTGTCAAGAGGTTCCTTTACCTTTCATTTATAAATCTCAGGTTTATACAATTCCCTCGTTCAAAGCGACTAAGTTATTAACGCAGTCGCTGCGACGCATTAGACCTGATATTGTACATGCGTCGCTAACGCTATCACCTTTAGATTTTGTACTACCAGAAATTTGTGAAGAGCTAAATTTACCACTAATTGCGACTTTCCACACACCATTCGCGGGCAAAGGCGCCAAACTGGTATCAGGAACGCAGCTTTTAGCCTACCAACTCTATGCACCATTTCTGTGTAACTACAACTCGACAATTATTTTTTCGCAAATACAGCGCGAATTATTAGCACGCTTAGGAGTCCCCGAAGATAATATTGCTGTCATCCCCAACGGGGTAGATACCATTAAATATTCTCCTGGCGCCTCCAGAATTAAATCTGAATTTAGAGCCGAACGTTTGTTTGTTTATCAAGGACGTATTGCCGCAGAGAAGAACGTAGAGTCATTACTGCGCGCATGGAAACAAGCACAAATGGGGCCACAAAGCAAGCTATTAATAGTTGGTGATGGGCCATTAAAAAATTCCCTCGAACCATTCTATGGTGCCGAATATAATATAAGTTGGTTGGGTTTTGTCGCCGACGAACTGCGACGCATCGAAATATTACGAGCAGCAGATGTATTTATATTACCTTCGTTAGTTGAAGGGTTATCATTGTCTTTACTCGAAGCAATGGCGTGTGGAGTAGCTTGTATTGCTACTGACGTTGGCGCCGATGGTGAAGCATTAGAAGGAGCAGGCGTAGTAATAGATACAAAGACTGTGCGTTCACAACTACGAACTTTACTGCCTTTATTCCAAGACCATCCAGAAATGGCAACTATACTTGGACAAAAAGCACGAGCGCGCGCTATCGAACGCTATACCCTCGATAAAAATGTTTCAATGCTAGAAGAATTGTACACTCAAGTCCTACAAAGACCTCGCTTACAACTTTTCCGTGGCGCCTAACTTCCCTCGGACTCTGTGTCTTCTGCCTTGTGGAACGGGCATCCCTGCCCGTCTCATACCGAAACACAGAGAGAATTAAGACTGACTTTTTAATGGTTCCGACGGCAACAAATAAATAACCCCAGAAATAACAGTCAGTGCCACACACACCCAAAAAGCAGCAAGCGTAGGAACTTTCCAACTTTCTCCAAGTGGAGCAATTAAAAGCGCAATGGCTATTATCTGACTAACCGTCTTGAGCTTACCCCAAATATTAGCGCCAGATATAGTAGCTTGATTAACACGCCATCCAGCTATCGCCAACTCCCTACCCAAAATTATAAATACTCCCCAAGCTGGTATTTGCCCAAGCTCAATTAACGAAAGTAAAGGCGCCAGTACAAGTAATTTATCAACTAAAGGGTCGAGAAACTTACCTAAATCAGTAATTTGATTTAACTTACGCGCGAGATATCCATCTAACCAATCAGTAAGCGCGCATACTAAAAATATTACTAAGCATATCCATCTTGACTGCGGTGTCGGGTTCTGCAAACCATACAGCAAAAACGGTATACCTAAAAGTCGCGAGAAAGTAATTAAATTGGGAATATTCATGAACAGTTTAAGCGTGTCATTCTGAGCTTGCGAAGAATCTCTTTAAGAATAAAAAGTTTTAGAAAAAAGTTCAATACTTATAAGTCTTGCTCGTAATAAAACTAATTTACTTTCAGCTTCAATTAGGAGAATATTAATGGCATGGGTATGAACGCTTCAAAGCCGAATGTGGTTCGTAGCTTGCGCGCACACAAGAGTTTTGGCAGCATTTTTATAATGTTGATTAGACTCTCTCAAATCCTATTGATACATGGGAAGTAATTCAAATTTTTAAGTAATTTACTTTTTATTAAGTTTTAATAAAGCATTCGCTTTAGCGATTCTAACTAAATGCTCCAAATATTCATACTGCTGCCAAATTTGTTCTTCTTCTGGAGTCAAGTCAGTATTCCGATTTTTTTCAAGCAATGTATCTATTTTTGTTTGCAATTCTTCTGATGGACGTAAAGTAAGAATTTCTTCGGGAGTAGGAAGTTGTGCAAGAAATTCTAATATTTGTGCAGTACCACTAAAGCCATTTTGCGAAGAGGCATTTAGCTTACGTAATCCTAATTCTAATATTTGCGGCAGTTTATCCTCAAATAAATTTAAACGCATGGCTAATTCATCTGGAATGTTTAAAGTGACTTCCATCATTTTGTACCTAAATTAAAAACAATAAAGACCTTTAACTGTCACCCATGAAGGAGAACCATTAGTCATTATTTACCCTGCTACTACTAAACGGAAACGTGCTGTTTTTGGAGAGCTAAAAGATAAGGGCGAAATTCTGGGAAATTTGATTGCTCCAGCAGTTCCTATTGATACATGGGAAGTACTTCAGTAGAGCTAATAGTTGATACTTACATCTAGTTTATAATCGTAATTAAAATCCTATCTATCAGGTAAACTTGCATCATTAAGCACAATTGTTTAAATCAGTACAAAATTTGACAGTAGGAATCACTATAGGGTCAGCTATTATCGGTGAACTTAGTCAAAATAATCAAGTGCGCGTAGAATCTTTCTTTTTAGAAGCAGATGGACAAAAGTTGTTGAGCATGGGTTTTTGCCATGACCACAAGCTGCGGTTAGATAGTCTTGACCATATGCATCCTTTAATTAAACAGCTTATTCCAGAATCTCAATTTTCAATTGAAGCAGTAATTCATGAATTGGCGCCAACAATTACCACCCAAGTTTTTCGCTTATTTCCAGAAAGTATCCAGGTGAATGGCAAGCAGCTAGAAACTTATGAGGAAGACGACAAGCAAGTTGGGTTGCCGCTTTTTTTACAAAACTTAATTAGCGTCATTACTGAAAACGCAAAGCGTGAAATACTTAGTTTGCGCTATTTAGGTTCGTTTCGCTCGTTTCCACCACGACGTTTCGGTTTGTCGTCACAGGATACTAGTTGGGATAATGGTGGTGTTGATGCTTGGAATACACTTTTGACTAACCACCAGGTGCGGCAAAAAGTAAATGCTTGGTTAGGGGATGCGAACAAAATGAAAACCCCTTACCAATTACTTGTCCAAGATTTGATAGGCAGTGATGGAATAAATACAGAACTTGGAAAAGTTATAAATAAAAGCTTTCGCGAGATGGTAAATCTAACCAATACCAACATCCTTGTAGATTCTTTGACTCATAACATCATAGAAAACAGCAACGAACGCTTATCAAATTTGGTATTGATGGACACTCGTAGTCAAACTTACGTTAGCCATTGTGATGTTGGTATTGGTGTGCGTAAAGTTATTCCCATTCTCGTTTATGCATATGGTTCATCAAATGCTTTAATTGCGATTGAACAACCAGAAACTAATTTACATCCAAAGCTACAAGCAGAATTAGGAGATGTTTTTATTGAATCTGCTCTTAGCGAAAACAAAAATAATTTTGTTATAGAAACCCATAGTGAGAATTTGCTATTACGAATAATGCGGCGAATGCGACAAACTTTTAATAATGAATTACCAGAAGGTTTTTCGCCAGTTACACCTGAAGATGTTTCTGTACTGTATATAGAGACTATTGGGAATCAAAGTGTTGTGAGAGAAATGCCTTTGAACGAGTGCGGTGAACTTGTGGAAGCATGGCCTGGTGGTTTTTTTGAAGACAGTCTTGAGGAGGTATTTTCATAGACATGCTTGCTGAATACGCACTTTCACCGTGTATTTTTGATGTTGACTCTTATAATGGTGATGATAAATCAAGTCGTAATAAATTATGTGACTCTTCGTTAAAAAGTATTAGAGATATTTTAATAGAAGAAGAAGCATTAGTACGTAATTTACGTAACGGTAATTGGAGTAAATATGTATTAAATCTTAGTTCAAAGCATCCGAACACGAAATATATATTACGTGTTCTGAATTTACGTTCTGTAAAATCTATTAAAACTATAGAACCATCTAGCCACTTAGAATGGTGTCAGGAAGCATTAGTATCTCATAAAAGAGAAGCATTGAATGGAATTATTGCTTCTCTTGGTGTGGCTGCAAATTTTTTGAATGAAAAGATAATTTCATCAATAGAAAACCTTTCTATCGTTGGATGGTTAAGAAGTCGTAGTAATTCAGTTCGCCTTTCTAGAACCATAAAAGACTATCTTGATAATTTAGGCTTGATTTTAAGTAATGCGAACTTAATCAAGTTTATTGACCCCTATCTTGACCCAAGTGCAACTAATTATAAAGAATTTTACCAATTAATTAGTGCAATTCAAAGAACTAGCGGCGCCGCTCCTCGAATTGAAGTTCATAGAAAGTATTCAGGTTCTCCATCTGACCCACCATTGAGTAAAGATGACTGGATAAATCGATTTAAGAGGCTTTCTACTACTTTAACAACAGCTAAACTTAAAATTGACGTTTTTGTTTGGGATGATTTTCATGACCGCTATCTTATAAGTAACCTCATTGGTATTAATCTTAACAATGGTTTTGATATTAGTACAGCCAACGATATGACAACATGGAATAAATTAAGTCGTCAAGTTAGAGAAGATATTAATAAGGAGTTTACACCTGATTCAATGGGTAAAAAATCGTTAGTTGGAGAGCGTAAATTAATATACAGGTTTAGTATTCCAGATATGTAGTCCTGAATCATACATTATAGAGATGCTTCGTACCTCAGCATGACATTATAGAGATGCTTCGTACCTCAGCATGACATTATAGAGATGCTTCGTACCTC
>ERZ1066120.1792-NODE-1792-length-11208-cov-8.939209_pt1 | contig 11208 bp, 5 predicted proteins | sample MGYA00382767_ERZ1066120 | MGnify/ENA primary metagenome ERZ1066120 (study PRJEB33369, sample SAMEA5778350) | biofilm metagenome | biome: Industrial cooling water; feature: Water cooling tower basin; material: Biofilm | place: United Arab Emirates | collected... | reverse complement strand
GGCCGAAGAGCACGGCCATCGCGCCGAACGCGGGAGAACCCGGGACCGGGGGCAGCACGTCGCCCGCACCGGTCGCCACCCTCGCGCCCGCAGATGCCGCCGCGGTCCCGCCGGCGTCGTCGGGGCGCAGGAGCGGAAGCGTGACGAACGCGCGCAGCCCTATCGCGTCGAACACCGGCCGCATGTGCGCCCAGCGCGGGTAGATCGCGCCCGCGCCCGACCCCGCGCCCCACGCCTCGACCATGCGACCCGTCCGCGTCGCGACGGCGATCGGCGCGTCGGTGGCGAGCGGGAAGGTGCTCCACGCGGCCTGGATCCCGTCGGGGTGCTCGCTCGCCGCGAGGAGCCGCAACGTCGCGCCGTCGGGCTCGAGCACCGCGAGCGAGGCCCCGACCACGCCCTGCGCGCCGAGCGCGGCGACGATCTGCGCGGTGGCCACGCGCGCCACGTCCTCGGGCGTGGCGGCGCGCGAGAGCGCCGCGGTGGCCGCCTGCAGCCGCTCGGTGCGGGCGCGCGCCGCGTGGAGCGCCCGCTCGGCCGCCTTCCGCGCGCTGAGGTCGAGGACGAGCGTCACGCCGCGCCCCGGCTCCTCCGGGAAGGTCGCCGCCGTGAGCAGCACCGGCACGCGCGTGCCGGTGCTGCTCACGGCCGCGACGCCGCGGGCGTCGGCCTCGGCCCACTCGGGCGGCGTCATCGCGCGCCAGTCGACGCGCCCCGACACGAGGTCCTCGCGTGTGACGCCGAGCAGCGCCAGGCACGCAGCGTTCGCGTCGAGCACGCGGCCGTCGACGTCCCAGAACAGCACGCCGACGATGTCGCTCTCGACCAGGCGCCGCAGCCGCGCCTCGCTCCGCCGGAGCGCGTCGGCGGCCGCCTGCTCGGCCGTCACGTCGCGCACGGTGCCGGTGAAGCGCTGGGCGCGCGCGGGGCGCCCCGCGGCGTCCGTCTCGAACCACACGTGCCCGGTCGCGTGCACGTGCCGCACGGCCCCGGGCGCCACTGCCCCCGGCTCCGCCGCCGCATCGTCCGGCCACACGGTCCGGTAGGTCGCGTCGTAGCGGCCGATCCACGGCCCGTCCCCGTCGCGCACCGCCTTCGCGGGATCGAGCGCGGTCGCGACGATCGCGGCGAGCCGGTCGCGGTCGTCCGGGTGCAGCCGCGCGTAGAAGACGTCGATGTCCACCGGCGCGTCCGGCGCCAGCCCGAAGACGGCACGCGTGCGTGCGTCCCAGCGCAGCGCGTTCGTCGCCAGGTCCCAGTCGAACACGCCGAGCGCCGACGCCGTGGTCGCGAGCGCGAGGCGCTCGCTCGTCTGCGCCAGCTCGGCGTTCGCCGCGCGCAGCGCGTCGGCCTGCGCCGCCAGCGCGTCGGCCTGCGCTTGCAGCGTCAGGTTGGCCGTCGCAAGCTCGACCTGCTGCTCCTGGAGCGTCTGGTTGGTCACCTCGAGCTCGGTCGACTGCTCCTGGAGTTGCTCGTTGGTCATCTCCAGCTCGGCCGCCTGCGCCTCGAGCTCGACCTGCTGCTCCTGGAGCGCCTCGTTGGCCGCGGCCATCCCGCGCGCGAGGCGCGCCTGCGGCTCGACGTCCGTCGTCACGCCGACGACGCCGACCACCGCGCCCGACGCGTCGCGGAACGGGCTCTTGACCGAGAGGAAGGTGCGGCGCTCCTCGGTGCCGTCGGGGTGGCGCACCACGGTCGTCTCCTCGACGCGCACCGTGCGCCCGCCCTCCATCACCTGCCCGTCGTTGGCGGCGATGGCGGCCGCCACCTCGGGCGGGTGGTAGGCGAGGTCGAAGGCGCGCCCCAGGATCTGCTCGCGCGGCGCGCCGAAGAAGGCCGCGAGCGCGTCGTTGCACACGAGGTAGCGCCCGTCGCGGTCCTTCACGTACACGAACGCGTCGACCGCGGCGAGCACGCCGGCGAAGAGGGCCTCGCGCTCGGCCAGCTCGATGGCGGTCGTCTTCTGCGCGTCGATGTCGCTCGCCGTGCCGATCCAGCCGACGAGCGTGCCGGCGGCGTCGTGCTCGGGGAGCACGCGCCCCAGGTGCCAGCAGTGGCGCCCGTCGTGGCGGCGGAGCCGGTACTCGAAAGTGAACTTCTGCCCGGCGCGCGACCCACCCGGGAGGTGCTCGGCCCAGCGTGCGGCGATAAGGTCGCGATCGTCGGGGTGGACGAAGCGGGCGCCGCCGTCGCCCGCGGCGAGCGTCGTGGTCGACGGCTCGCCCGTGTAGTCCGCCCAGCGCGCGTTAAGGTACGTGGTGCGCCCCGTCGCATCGGCGAGCCAGACGATCGCGGGCATCGCGTCAGCCAACGTGGTGCCGTCGACGAGCACGCGACCGCGGCCGGGATCGGCGGTCGGCAGCGCGGGCACCGGGCGCGCGCCCACGAGCCCTGGATTCGGCGCGCCGAGGGGCCGAGCCGCGTCGTCCCCTGCGCGGTCCGCAGCGTCCGTGGCTGCGCCAGCCGGCTCCGCCAGCGGTCCCGCTACCGGGCGCGGAGCACGGGACCGACGGGGCGACTCGGGCGGCGGGACGTCGGACATAGCGCGGGCAGTACACGAGGGAGCACGGAACGGGCACCGCTCCGGACCCGCGCGCGCGGAATCGGCCGCACGCCCACGAATCGGGGCGTGCGGCGGTCCGGCGGACGGACGCCGAAGGGGCCAAGTATCGAATGGTAGCGATGCACGTGCCGCGCCGATATCGGGGAAGAGCGCCGCGGTACGCCGCGAGGGGGCGGCTAGCGGTGGCGGGCGGTGACGACGGCGACGGTCCTCGTCGTCGAGGCCGACACGACGCGTCCGTGGGCGTGGCCCGTCGGCGCCCCGCGCGGTGCGCTGCCCACCAAGCGGCGCGAACTCGTGCCGGCGGCCGGCCACGGTTCGTGGTGCGGGCACCCCGCGGCGTTGGTCGCCGACGGGCGGTGTGGACGTGCCGCGCGATGCCCGTAGCGCTCATCGCCAGGTCTCACCGACCCTCGGCAAAGGAGACCAAGACAGCGAACGGAGGTCACATGGTGGGACGTCCGCCCCTTGGTCTCGCCGCCGAGCCGGTCGGCGGCGATTGACCTGGTAACGCCAGCGGCTCAGCTTGGAACGTCGGGTTCCGCCGACCGTGAGCTGCGAACAACACGAGCCTCTTAATGTTGGCGGTCTCAATGGGTCGCTGCACCACCCCCGCATAGGTTGACGCGACCCGAGCGTTCGAGCGCATGACCGCAGCAGTTCCCGGCGGCTGGACCGCCGCGCAGCAGGACGAGATCTGGACCCGCTGGCGTCAGGGCGAGTCGATCCGCGCCATCGGCCGGCACTTCGGCACCCACCTTCACGCGGTCCGCCGCTTCCTGAGCATGACGGGCGGGCAGCGCCGCCCGGCGCTCACGCGTGCGCCGACGGCCCTGAGCACCGCCGAGCGGGAGGAGATCTCGCGGGGGCTCGCCGCAGGCGAGTCGTGCCGCGCCATCGCGGCGCGCTTGGGCCGCGCGCACACGACGATCAGCCGCGAGGTGGCGCGCAAAGGGGGCGCCGCGCAGTATCGGGCGGGCGACGCCGACGCGGCGACCTGGCGCCGCGCCAAGCGCCCGAAGCCGAGTCGCCTCGCCACGCACGGGCGGCTGCGGCGCGTCGTGGAGGCGAAGCTCGCCCAGCGGTGGGCGCCGGAGCAGATCGCGCACTGGCTGCCGACGGCCTACCCCGACGACCTGACGATGCGCGTCTCGCACGAGACCATCTACCTGTCGCTGTTCGTGCAGAGCCGCGGGGCGCTCCGGCGCGAGCTGACGCAGCACCTGCGCACGGGACGCGCGCTGCGGACGCCGCCAGCCGCGCGCCGCCGCGCCGGGCAGGGGCGCGGGCAGCTCAAGGACACGGTGTCGATCCGCGAGCGGCCGGCCGAGGTGGAGGACCGCGCGGTGCCGGGGCACTGGGAGGGGGACCTGATCCTCGGCCGCGGGCACTCGGCCGTCGGCACCCTCGTCGAGCGCACGAGCCGCTACGTCCTGCTCTTCCCGCTGCCCGACGGCCACAAGGCGGAGCCGACGCGTGCGGCGCTCGCCCGCGCGGTGCGCCGCCTGCCGGCCGCGCTGCGCCGCTCGCTGACCTGGGACCAGGGGAAGGAGATGGCGGAGCACGTGCGCTTCACGGTGGACACTGGCGTACAGGTCTACTTCTGCGATCCGCAGAGCCCGTGGCAGCGCGGCACGAACGAGAACACGAACGGGCTGCTGCGACAGTACCTGCCGAAGGGGGCGGACCTCACGGCGGTCACGCAGCGCGAGCTGGACCGCATCGCGCGAGAGATGAACGGCCGACCGCGCGAGACCCTGGGTTGGCGCACCCCCACGCAACGCTTCCTCGAGCTACAACAGACGTCGTTAGGTTAGCCCGCCCCCGGTGCAGCGACCTATTGAGACCGCCTTTCAAATCGTACCCCTTAGCCGCTCGACGCCTTGCGCTCCGCGCGGGCGACGACGAAGGCGCCGGCCAGCCCGACGGGCTCGCGACGCACCTCTCGGAGGCCGCCCGCGCGGAGCAACGGCCCGAGCTGCCGGTTGAGGTCCGTGGCGACCACGCGCGCGACGGCCGCCGCCGCCCGCCGCGGCGCCGACGGGACCTCACCGTCGGGCAGGAACTTGTCGAACACCGCGACGCGCCCGCCGGGCCGCAGCACGCGCGCCGCCTCGCGAATCGCCGCTACGGGGTCGGGCACCACCGCGAGGGCGAGGTGCAGCACCACCCCATCGAAGCTCGCGTCGGGGTACGCGAGTCGGCCCGCGTCCATGACCTCGGCTGTCACGTCCCGCCCGAGCGCCCGAGCCCGCGCCCGCACACGCTCGACCATCGCAGGCGTGATGTCGGTGGCGACCACCTGGACGTCAGCCGGGACATAGTCGAGGTCGAGCCCCGTTCCTGCGGCGACGAGCAACACGCGCTCACCAGGCCGAAATTCCGCCAGGTGAAGCGAGCGCTGGCGGCCGCGGCGGAAGAGCGGCAGGTGCTCGAGCACGAGGTCATAGACCGGCGCGTAGAGCGTGTAGCGGAGCCGGTTCCATGCGACGGCGGTCCGGACGGCTGTCACGACTGGCCCCGCAGATCGCGCCGCCCCGCGCGCCACCCATCGCCTTCGCCCCGCGCCGACGCCGCCGCGCCGGACGGACCGGCCGGACGATGCGCGATGTAGAGCGAGATCGATCCGGTCGGCGTGGACACGACGTCGCGCTCCGCCACCTCGGTGAACCCGGCGTCCCACATCAGGTCGGGCAGCACGCCGCGCGCGTTCGGTGTCGTGTCCGCCGCACCGTCGAGGGCCTGAATGATCCGGAAGAGCCCGCGCATGACGCGGGTGCGCTGGAGCCCGTAATCGGCCACTGCCAGGGTGCCCCCCGGGCGCAGCGCAGTGAAGGCGGCCCGGAGCAGGGCGCGCTTCACGGGCATCGCGCACTGGTGGAAGACGAGCGAGGACACGACGGTGGTCACGCTCGCGGCGCCGAGCACGTCGGGCAGTCGATCCCCCATCGCCTCGTGCCAGGTAACGTCGACGCCCGCGCGCGCTGCCTTCCGGCGTGCGATGGCCAGCACTGCGGGGTCGGGGTCGACGCCGTGCACGGCGGCCGCCGGACACATCCGCTTGATCCGGACGGCCAGCGTGCCCGTCCCGCAGCCGAGGTCGACGAGGACGTCGCCGGGGCTGGGGGCCGCCAGCGCGACCAGCGCCGCCCGCCAGCGGCGCTCGCGGGTGAACAGGGCGACCGCCGCGTCATAGGCCGCCGTCCATCCGAGGCGACCCAGGGCTGGCGTGAACGACGGAGTGTCCGCCGGCGGCGTCGCCGACTGGCGCGGCGCTACGGGTGGCCGTTCCGACATGATCAGGCGCGGGTGGTCGGTGAGTCGGCGACGTCTGGGGCTTGGTCCGCCTCCGGGCGCCGTGGGCTACTAGACTTCATGGGAGTGATGCTCCGCCATGGCGTGCAGACCACCTGTGCCCGAGGTGCCCGGCAGGTGCCCGGCAGGTGCCAGGCGTCGCCGCGCGGCGACGGCGGCGCGGCACGCCGCGGCAGGGGACACGCCCGCGCCGCAGGAGCGTCGCTCGTGTCGTCCCTGCACGTCGCCCCGGGGCTCATGTCGCCCGCGTCTGCGCGGCGGCGGGGGCGCCGAATGACGCCTGCGACTCTGGGGAGGCCCCCCCGACGCGGTCGCCCTCCCGGAGGGCTCGACGCGCCCGGCGGGCTGCCGCCGAACCCTCGATCCACGCGTAGAGTGTCGGCAGGACGAGCAGCGTCAGGAGGGTGGACGTCACGAGCCCGCCGATCACGACCGTCGCCAGCGGCCGCTGGACCTCGGCGCCGGTCCCGCGCGACACGGCCACGGGAATGAAGCCGATGCTGGCCACGAGCGCCGTCATGAGCACCGGCCGGAGCCGCGCCCGCGCGCCGTCGGTCGCCGCCACGTCCGGCGCCGACCCGTCGGCGCGCAACCGCTGGATGGTCGAGAGCAGGACGAGCCCGTTGAGCACCGCGACGCCGAAGAGCGCGATGAAGCCGACCGACGCCGAGATGCTCAGGTGCAGCCCGCGCACGAAGAGGGCGATCACGCCGCCGACTGCCGCGAACGGCAGATTGACGAGCACCAGCCCCGCGAGCGCCCACGACCGCAGCGACGCGTAGAGCAGGAGCGCGATCAGCGCGATGGAGAGCGGCACGACGTAGCGCAGCCGGCCCATCGCGCGCTCCTGGTTCTCGAACTGCCCGCCGTACGTGAGGAAGACGCCGGGCGGGAGCTGCACGCGGTCGCGGATCGCCGCCTGCACGTCGGCCACGTAGCCGCCCAGGTCGCGCCCGCGCACGTTCGCCTGCACGATCACGAGCCGCTGCGCGCGCTCGCGGCTGATCTGGACGGGGCCCGACTCCATCTGGATGTCCGCCAGCTCGGCGAGCGCCACCCGCGCGCCCGACGCCGACGGCACCGTGATGCTCGCGATCCCCTCCGGCGTGCTGCGGTAGGCGCCCGGCAGCATCACGACGGCGTCGATGGTGTAGGTCCCCGCGTCGGCCACCGGCGCGACCGGCTGGCCCCCGACGGCGACGGCGAGCGCCTGGCGTACGTCCTCGACCGGGATGCCGTGCCGGGCGAGCGCCGCGCGGTTCATGCGGACGGACAGGTACCCCTGCCCCGACGTGGCCTCGACGAACACCTCGGCGGTGCCCGGGACGCGGCGGATCGCCGCCGCCACGCGCTCGGCGGCCTCGCGGTTCACGACCGGGTCGTCGCCGAACACCTTGACGGCGAGGTCGCTGCGCACGCCGGAGATCAGCTCGTCGAGGCGCATCTTGACGGGCTGCGTGAAGCCGAACCCGACGCCTGGGATCCGCGCGTTCAGGCGCTCCTCGATCTCCTCGATCAGGTCCTGCTTCGTGTGCCCCGGCCGCCACTGGTCGCGCGGCTTGAGCATCACGAAGACGTCGGACTGGTTGACCCCCATCGGGTCGCTCCCGACCTCGGCGCGGCCGAGGCGGCTCACGACCGTCGTCACCTCGGGCGTCTCCTTGATGACGCGTTCGATGTCGCGGTGGATCTCGCCCGCGAACGCGAGCGAGATGCTCGGGTCCTTCGTGGCCTGGACGAGGATCGACCCTTCGTCGAGCTCGGGCAGGAACTCGGTGCCGAGCCGCGGCACGAGCAGCATCGTCGCGCCGAAGACCGCGACCGCGGCCCCGACGACGAGCGCGGGCCGGCGCAGCGTCGCGCGCAGGACGCGCGCGTACCGGTGGTCGAGCCAGCGCTCCAGCCGGACGGCGTAGGCCGACTCCCGGGCGCCGCGGCGGAAGAGCCACGTCGCCACGGCGGGGACCGCGATGAGCGCCAGCAGGAGGCTGCCGAACAGGGCGATGGCCACGGTGATGGCCATGGGGCGGAACATGCGGCCCTCGAGCCCCTGGAGCGTCATGATCGGCACGTACACGAGCATGATGATCAGGACCCCGAAGACAATCGGGCGCCCGACCTCGCGCGCCGCCGCGAGGATGCGCGCCGCCGCCTCCTGCCGGGTGAGGGACGCGCGCGCCGCCCCGGCGGCGGCCGCCGGGCCCTCCGGCGCCTCGTGCGGGTGCGCGTCGTGGACGGGGTCCGGGTGGAGCTTGCGGATGAAGTTCTCCGCCATCACGACCGCGCCGTCGACGATCATGCCGAAGTCGATGGCGCCGAGGCTCATCAGGTTCGCCGAGAGCCCGAGCCAGCGCATCCCGACGAACGCGAAGAGCAGCGACAGCGGGATCGTCGCCGCCACGAGCAGCGCCGCGCGGACGTTGCCGAGGAAGAGCAGCAGGACCGCGATCACCAGGAAGCCGCCCTCAAGCAGGTTCCGCTCGACCGTCGTGAGCGTGCCCTCGACCAAGTCCGTCTGGTCGTAATACGACGCGAGCGTGACCCCCGGCGGGAGCGACCGGTTGATCTCGGCCACCCGCTCGCGCACCCGGTGCACGACCTCGCGGCTGTTGGCGCCCCGCAGCGCCATGACAATGCCGCTCATGACCTCGCCCTTCCCGTCGCGCGAGACGGCGCCCTGTCGCACCTCGGGCCCGTAGCGGACGTCGGCGACGTCGCCGACGAGGACCGGCACGCCGCCCGTCGAGCGCACCACGGTCTGCCGCAGGTCGTCGAGGCTCGCCGCCTGTCCCAACCCGCGGAGGATGTACTGCTCCTGCGCGTGCTCGACGTACGCGCCCGCCGGCACTTGGCTGTTCGCCTCCACGGCCTCGACGACGTCGCCGATGGAGAGCCCGTAGCTCGCCAGCTTGCCCGGGTCGACGACGACCTGCGCCTGTCGCACGAAGCCGCCGAACGGGTTGATCTCGACCACGCCCGGCACGCTCCGCAGCTGCGGGCGGATGACCCGGTCGTGCAGCGTCCGGAGCGCCATCAGCGCGCTGTCGCTCCGCCCTGCCGGGCCGTGGAGCGTGTCCTCCAGCGTGTAGAGGTAGATCTCGCTCGTGGCGCCGGCCATCGGGCCGAGCGACGCCTCCGCCTCCGGCGGGAGCTGGTCGCGGACGCCCTGCAGGCGCTCGTTCACGAGCGTGCGCGCGAAGTAGATGTCCGTGCCGTCCTCGAAGACGACCGTCACCTGCGCGAAGCCGTACTTGGAGATCGAGCGCACCTCCTCGACCCGCGGCACGCCGCTGACGGCGACCTCCACGGGGAACGTGACGAGGCGCTCGACCTCGACGGGCGAGAGCCCCGGGGCCTCGGCCAGCACGGTGACCTGCACGTTGGTCAGGTCGGGGAACGCGTCGACGCGGAGCGTCCGGAACGCCCACACGCCCGCCCCGACCAGCGCGAAGAGAAGGAGCACGACGGCGACCCGGAAGCGGATCGCCCACGCGATGAGTCTGTCGATCATGGCCCGGTGCCCTCCTCAGTCCTCGTCGACGAGCGACGCCTTGGCGAGCTCCGACTTGAGCGTGAACGCCCCGCGCGTCACCACGCGGTCCCCCGGCGCGAGGCCGCTCACGACGGCCACGCGGCCCGCCGCGGGACCGCCGCCGGCCACCCCGCCGGGGGCGAGCTCCACGGTGCGGCGCACGTACGTCCGAGGGCCGACTTCGACGAGCACGTAGCGCGTCGCGCCGTTGGTCACGACCGCACTCGCCGGGATCGTGAGGACCTGGCCCGCCGCGCCGCCGGCGCTCGCGCCGCGCAAGGTGACGGTGGCGAACATGCCGGGCTTGAGCAGCCGGCCGCTGTTGGCGACCCGCACGAGCGCCTCGACCGTGCGCGAGGCCGAGTCGACCACGTCGCTCACCCGCGTGACCCGGCCGGCGAACTGCACGCCGGGCCGCGCCGCGATCTGGACCGCCGCGGGCTGCCCGATCCGGACCGCCGCGAGGGCCCGCTCCGGGACGTTCGCGGCGACGTTCACCGCCGACACGTCGGCGATGGTGAACAGCGGCGCCCCCGGCTCCACGGCCGCCCCCGCGAGCGCGTGGGCCTCCGTGATGCTCCCCGCGAAGGGCGCGCGGACGGCGAGCAGCGACCGCGGCTCCGCGCCGCCCTCGAGCGCCCGGGCCTCGGCTTCGGTCGCCCCGAGCATGAGGAGGCGCCGGCGGGCGGCGCCGAGCAGTGCCGTCGCCCCCTCCGCGTCCGCCGTGCCGGCGAGCAGGGCGCGGCGGCGCGTCGCCTGCTGCAGGTCGGCCTGCGCGGTGAGATACGCGGGACTGTACAGGAGGGCGACCACCTGGCCCGCGCCCACCCGGTCCCCGGGCACGGCGAGGAGCCGCTCGATCCGGCCGGCGGCGCGCGGCGAAACGAGTGCGACGCGCGCCGGGTCGAACTCGACCTGGCCGGGCACGGAGAGCCCGCCCGTCACCGCGGCGGCCGCTTCCGCACGCACCGGCTCCACCGCGATGCGGGCCGTCGCGAACGCGGCCTCGGTCAGGGTCACGCGGCCCGAGGCGGCGGCCCCGCCGCCCTCGGCGCCCTCGCCGCCTTCTCCGCGCTCCCCTTGCTCCCCCCGCTCCGCACCCTCGCCGGCTTCCACAGGGGTCTTTGTCGGCCCGTCAACGTCCGCCTTCGCGTCCGCCTCGGCCTGCGGACGTTCGGCGGCGGCGCTCCCCTCATCGCCACAGGCCGCCGTCGCCGCGAGCAGGAGCGACGCGGTCCAGCGGGCGACGCGCTTCAGCACCCCCGTGTGCCAGTGACGGGGCGCCCGAGGGGCGGCCGCCCGTACGGACCCCTGCGGGGCGGGTGCTGGTGTGATCAAGTCGGCAGTCATTCGGTCCCCCCGGCGGTCCCGGTCAGGGGCGCAAGGTCGGTGGTTCCCTCCGTCGACGGGGCGCCGGAGAGCAGGTCGGTGAGGGCGGTCAGGGCGTCGAGCCCGGCCCGCAGGCGGTCGATCTCGGCGCGCGAGAGCGCGCGCTCGAAATCCACGAGTTCCAGGAGCGAGAGGTCGCCGGTCCGGTACGCGGCCAGCGCACTCTCGCGCTCCTCGCCCGCGGCGCGGAGCAGCGTGGCGTCGTAGCCGGCCAGGCGCTCGCGCGCCGCCTCGTAGCGCTCGCGCGCCACGGCGAGGGCGCCGCGTACCGCGGCGGCCGTCGCATCACGCGCCGCCCGCGCCGCGACGATGTCACGCGCCGCGGCGGCGGATGCCGCCTGGTTCGCGCGCCGAGCCGTGAAGGGGAGCGAAACGCTGGCCCCGAGCACCGGGCCCATGCTGGCGGACC
>ERZ1066120.1790-NODE-1790-length-11221-cov-6.126008_pt1 | contig 11221 bp, 9 predicted proteins | sample MGYA00382767_ERZ1066120 | MGnify/ENA primary metagenome ERZ1066120 (study PRJEB33369, sample SAMEA5778350) | biofilm metagenome | biome: Industrial cooling water; feature: Water cooling tower basin; material: Biofilm | place: United Arab Emirates | collected... | reverse complement strand
GGACTGACGGAAAAATGGCTTTGATCGGCGATGCCGCGCACGCCACGACGCCGACGACGGACGCCGGGTCGCCGGCCGGGCTTCGCACCGACGAGCGGTTCTGGGACGCGCAGTGGCAGGAGCGCGACTCCCGCTCGGCGGTGCAGCGCCTGCTCCACGGCCGCGACTTCGGCCGCGGCGGCGCGTTCCTGCGGCTGATGGATCGGCACGTCGGGCTGGACGCCTTCGCCGGCGCGCGCGTCGTCGAGCTGGGGGGCGCGAGCTCGCGCTTCCTCGTCGATCTGGCGCTCCACGCCGGCGCCGACGTCACGGCGGTGGACTACTCGGAGGTCGGCGTCGCGCAGACGCTCGAGCTGTTCCGGCGCGCCGGCGTCGCCGGCACGGCGCTGCTGGCTGACATCTTCGCCTGGGACGGCGACGGGCGCCCCTTCGACGTGGTCACGCACTGGGGGCTCCTGGAGCACTTCGACGATCCCGCCCGGGTCCTCGCCGCCTCGGCGCGGCTGGTCCGCCCGGGCGGGACGGTGGTGTTCACCATGCCCAACCTCGCGGCGGTCGGGGCGCGCCTCTGGGCCCGCACGGCGCCCGAGAACTTCGCGAAGCACGTCTTCCACGACGACCGCGCGGTCGCGCGCGCCTGCACGGCGGCCGGCCTGACGCTCGAGCGGACGTTCCACTCGGGGCCACCGCTCGTGCGCATGGCGCCGCCGGAGCGCCGGAGCGCGCTCGCGGTGGCGACCAACGCGGCGCACGTGCTGCTGTGCGCCGCGGGCACCGCCGTGCCGTCGCTCTACGGGCGCGGGCACCCGCGCGTGGCGAACACGCGGGGCTTCGTCGCGCGGCGTCCGCGCTGACGTGCGACGCCCGTCGCGCCAGCGCCCGCCCCGATCGCCTTGGTCGGCGTCGCCGTGGCGGCTAGCTTCCGGCGAGCGACGCACGGGAGCGCCGCGCCGCCCGGCGGCACGCGTGCCGTGCGTCGGTTCTCTCTCCGCGACCACGTGTTCCGCTCCGCCGGCCAGCAGCTGATGCACGACCTTCGTGCGCCCCGCACGGCCGCCGCGCTCGGGGCGGCGGCGGGCGGCTGGTCGGCGCCACGGGTCCGACGCTCGGCGCTCCCGCTCGTCGAGCGCGCCGCGGTCTGGCTGCTGGGGGCCGGGACGGCGTGGACCACGGCGACGCAGCTCCGGGCCGGCGGCGTGCTCGGCCTCGGCGAGCTGGTCCTCGCCGGCGCGATCGGCCTCGCCGCGCTCGAGGTGCTGGCGCGCGGATCGGTCGCGTGGACGCCGCTGCTCGGGGCCACGGCGGCGTTCTGGGGCACGTCGTTCGTCCTGCTCGTCGGCGGCTGGGTGGTCGGCCTCTGGACCGACGTGTGGCAGCTCGCGGCCGGACGCGATCTGATCGCCCTGCTGCTCGCCGCGCTGGTCATGCTTGCCTTCCTGCAGGCCCCCCGGCTCGAGCGGCGCGCGCGCGCGGTGACGTGGGTGCTGCTCGCCACGCTCGTGCCGCCGATCGTCGCGCTCGGGGTGCTGACGCTCACGGGGCGCCCGCAGGTGGGACCGGTGAACGCGCTGTACGAGGAGCTGCGGTTCACCGGGTGGGCGACCAACCCGAACCAGATCGCCCTGGCGGTCGTCGCGCTCCCGCTCCTCGGGCTGCGACTGCTGCCGCACGTGCGCGGCTTGCGTCGGGCGGCGCTCGTGACGCTGCTGGTGGGCACGCTCGTCGTCGGCGCCGCGACGTTCAGCGACGCGCTGGCGCTCGCCTGGGCGATCACCGCCGCGCTCCTCGGCGTGCTGCTGTGGCTGCGCCTGCTCGCGAGCCGTCGGAGCGTGGCGGCGCGCGCGCTCGCGGCGCTCGGCGTCCCTCTCGTGGTGCTCGCCGGCGCGGTCGCCTTCGGGCCGACGCTCGTCGTCGTCGGGGAGCGATTCGCCGCGGCGAGCTATCGGGAAGGAGGGCAGGGCTCTGATCGGCTGGCACGGTGGCGCAACGCGCTCGACGCCGCGGAGACGTCGCCGCTCGTCGGGCTGGGACCCGGCGCGTACTCCGGCCCGATCGCCGCCTTCCAGGGGCAGGAGGTCCACAACACGCCGCTCGACTGGATGCTGAGCACCGGGCTGCTCGGTCTCCTCGCCTACGCGGGGCTCGTGGCGTGGGTGGTCGCCGTCTGCGCGGCTGGACGCGACAGCCACGCGATCGTCGGGGTGATCGCCCTGCTCGTCTTCACGACCTTCCACTACGCGCTGCGCCAGCCGGTGTTCTGGATGCAGCTGCTCCTGCTCGCCGCACCGCACGCCGCGCGGCGCCCCGCCGACGCCCTCCGCGCGTCGCCGCGCACCGTCGGGAGGTAGGCGCATGTGCGGGATCTGCGGCTACCTCACGCCGGGCGGGCTGGGGCGCGACGCCGGGGCGACGCTCGGGGCGATGACCGACACGCTGACGCACCGTGGCCCCGACGCGCGCGGCGTGTGGAGCGACGCGCCGGTCGGGATCGCGCTGGGGCACCGGCGGCTGGCCATCATCGACTGCACGGCGGCGGGCGCGCAGCCGATGCACTCGGCCTCGGCGCGGCACGTGGTGGCGTACAACGGCGAGATCTACAACGCCGCCGCGCTCGCCGGCGAGTTGCGCGCCCGCGGGCATCGGTTCCGCGGGCACAGCGACACCGAGGTGCTGCTCGCCGCCGTGGACGAGTGGGGGCTGGCCGCCACCGTGCCGCGGCTGAACGGGATCTTCGCCTTCGCGCTCTGGGACCGCCGCGACCGCACGCTGCACCTCGTCCGCGACCACCTGGGCGTCAAGCCGCTGTACTACGGCTGGGTGGGCGACTCGCTCGTGTTCGGGTCGGAGCTCAAGGCGCTCGTGCGCTTCCCCGGCTTCGCCGCCCCGATCGACCGCGGGGCGCTCGCGCTCTTCCTCCGGCACAACTGCGTCCCGGCGCCGCACACGATCTACGCGGGGGTGCGCAAGCTGCTGCCGGGGACCGTGCTGTCGGTGCCCGCGGACGATGCGGCTCGGGCGCGCGCCGCCGAGCCGGTGGCGTACTGGTCGGCGCGCGCCGCGGCGGAGCAGGGTACGCGGGCGCCACTGGCGCTCGACGACCGCGAGGCGGTCGACCGGCTGGAGGCCGAGCTGCGCCGGGCGATCGGCGCCCAGATGGTGTCCGACGTGCCGCTCGGGGCGTTCCTGTCGGGAGGGGTGGACTCGGCGACGGTGGTGGCGCTGATGCAGGCGCAGAGCGACCGTCCGGTGCGCACCTTCACCATCGGCAACGACGTCGCGGCGTTCGACGAGGCGGAGCACGCCCGCGCGGTCGCCCGGCACCTCGGCACCGACCACACCGAGCTGTACGTCACGTCCGACGACGCGCTCGCGGTGATCCCCGAGCTGCCGCGCTTCTACGACGAGCCGTTCGCCGACTCCAGCCAGATCCCCACCTACCTGGTGTCGCGGCTCGCGCGCGCGCACGTGACCGTGGCGCTCTCCGGCGACGGCGGGGACGAGCTGTTCGCCGGCTACAACCGGCACGTGCTCGCCGCGCGGCTCTGGCGTCGCATCCGCCGCGTCCCGCGCCCGCTGCGGCGAGCGGTCGCCGGCGCCCTCACCGGGGTGTCGGCCGAGCGCTGGGACCGGGCGGCTCGCCTGCTCGGCCCGCGCTCGACGCGCACCGCCGCCGGCGCGCGGGTCGGGTTCAACCTGCACAAGCTCGCCGAGGTGCTCGACGTCGAGGACGCCGAGCGCATCTACCTGAACCTGGTGTCGCACTGGAAGCAGCCGGCGCAGGTGGTGCTGGGCGCCGAGGAGCCGCCCTCGCTGGTGACCTCGCGCGCGGCGCACGCCGCGCTGCCGAGCTTCACCGAGCAGATGATGTATCTCGACAGCGTCACCTACCTGCCGGACGACATCCTGACGAAGGTGGATCGCGCGAGCATGGCCGTCTCGCTCGAGGCACGCGTCCCGCTGCTCGACCCGCGCGTCTACGAGTTCGCCTGGTCGCTGCCGCTGCACCAGAAGCTGCGCGACGGACGCGGCAAGTGGGCGCTGCGCGAGGTGCTCTACCGCCACGTGCCGCGCGCCCTCGTCGACCGCCCGAAGGCGGGGTTCGGCGTGCCGATCGGCGACTGGCTGCGTGGGCCGCTGCGGGGCTGGGCGGAGGAGCTGCTGCACGCCGATCGCCTGCGCGCCGACGGGTTCCTCGACGCGGGGGCGGTGCGGCGCCGCTGGGAGGCGCACCTGGCCGGCACGGGGGAGTGGCAGTACCACCTGTGGGACGTGCTGATGTTCCAGGCGTGGTACCACGACGGGGGGCGCGACGGTGCGGCTCGCGGCTGAGCCCGGCGTGCCGACGGCGCCGCTCGGGGCGAGCGCCGCGCACCCGTCGCTCGCGCGCAGCTTCTCTTGGGTGCTCGCCGGGAACGTCGGCTTCGCGTTGGGGCAGTGGGCGCTGGTCATCATGCTGGCGAAGCTGACGACGCAGGAGCAGCTCGGTCGCTTCGCGCTGGCGACCGCGGTCAACATGCCGATCGTGCTGTTCGCGAACGCGCAGCTGCGCACCCTCGTGGCCACCGACGCGCGCGCCGCCCACCCGTTCGGCGTGTACGTCGCCCTGCGCCTCGCGTCGACGCTGCTCGCCGCCGCGCTCGTCGCGACGATCGCCCTCGCCGGCGACTACGGGGCGGCCGCGCGCTGGGCGATCCTGCTCTTCCTCGGCGAGCGGGTGCTCTGGGCGCTGTCCGACCTCCTGCTCGGGCTCTGCGAGCGCAGTGAGCGGATGGACGTCGTCGGGCGGAGTCTGCTCCTGCGGGCGGCGCTGACGACCGCGTGCTTCGGCGCCGGCGTGCTGCTCACGCGCGACCTCCGGTGGGGACTCGTCGGCTCGATCGTCGCCGCGGCGATCACGCTCGTGCTGCACGATGCGCGGCACGCCGCTCGGGCGTGGGCCGCCGAGCGGCCGGCCACGGCCCCCGGCGCGCGGCGACCGCTCCGACCCGAGTGGGACGGCCGGGCGCTCGCCGCGCTCACGCGCGTGGTCGTGCCGCTCGGCATCGCCCAGCTCGTCGTCTCCGGGTACCAGCAGATGCCCCGCTACATCGTCCCCCACTTCCTCGGCGAGCGCGCGCTGGGCGTCTTCACGGCGGTGGTGCACCCGGTGAACATCGGCGGGCTGCTCGTCACCACGTCGCTCTCCGCCGTCGCCCCGCGCCTCGGCCGGTGGCTCGCCGCGGGCGACGTGCGCGCGTTCCGGCGCACCGTCGGCTGGGTGACGCTGGCCACCGTCCTGATCGGCGTCGGCGGGATCCTCGTCGCCGCGGTCGCCGGGCGCGAGGTGCTCGCCCTGCTCTACACCCCCGAGTACGCGGCGGAGACGACGCTGTTCGTCTGGGTGATGGTGACGGCGCTGTTCAGCTTCCAGACGTCGATCGTCGACGCCGCGCTGACGGCGGCGCGCTCCGTGCGGCCGCGCGTCCCGCTGACGCTGGCCGCGGCCGCGGCGGCGCTCCTGGTGGGGTGGACGATGGTCCCGCGCCACGGGCTGGTCGGGGCGACGCTGACGACGATGGCCGGCGCGCTGCTCCACACCCTGGGCGGCTGGTGGCTGCTGCACCGCGCGCTGCGGTCCACCGGCGGCGTGCCCACGACGCCGCTGGCGTCCGGCGAGCGCGCGGCGGCGGCATGAGCGCCGACGCGCCATTCCGCAGCTCGCCCGGCGCCGCGTCGCCCGAGCCCGTGGCGTCGACCGGGCGCGTGCGCCTGGTCCACGTGCTCACCGTCCCGGAGAGCTTCCTCTTCCTGCGCGGGCAGCTCGGGTACATGCACGAGCGCGGCTTCGAGCTGTGGGGCATCTCGTCGTCCGGGCCGTACCAGGGGACGATCGCGGCGCTCGAGCCGATCACGCTCGCGACAGTCGAGATGCCGCGCCGCATCACCCCGCTCGCGGACCTGCGGGCCGTGCGGGCGCTGGTCGCGGCGATCCGGCGGGTGCGGCCGACGATCGTCCACGCGCACACGCCCAAGGGCGGGCTGCTCGGGATGCTGGCGGCGCGAGCCGTCGGCGTGCCGGTGCGCGTGTATCACATGCGGGGGCTGCCGATGCTGACCGCGCGCGGGGTGCGTCGGGCGCTGCTGCGCTGGAGCGAGCGGATCGCCTGCGCCTGCGCACACCGCGTGATCTGCGTCAGCCACTCGGTGCGCGCCGTCGCCGTGGCCGAGCGGCTCGTCGCCGCCGACCGGATCGTCACCCTGTGCGGGGGGAGCGGGAACGGCGTGGACGCGTACGGGCGCTTCGCGCCGCGCCCGGCGGACCGCACTCTTCGCGCCGAGCGACGGGCGCAGTGGAGCCTGCCGCCCGACGCCGTCGTCGTCGCCTTCGTCGGGCGCGTGGTGCGCGACAAGGGAGTCGTGGAGCTCGCGCAGGCGTGGACCGCGCTCCGCGAGCGTCACCCCGACGCGCACCTGGTGATCGCCGGCGCGGTCGAGCCGCAGGATCCGGTGCCCGAGGCGGTGCTCGCCGGGCTGCGCGGCGACGCGCGGGTGCACTTCCTCGGCCACGCCGACGAGGTGCGCGACGTCTACGCCGCGGCGGACCTGATCGTGCTCCCCACGCATCGCGAAGGGTTCCCCAACGTACCGCTCGAGGCGGCGGCGATGCAGCTGCCGGTGGTCTCGACCCGGATCCCCGGGTGCGTGGACGCCGTGGCCGACGGGCGCACGGGGCTGCTCGTGCCCCCTGGCGACGCGGAGGCGCTCGCCGGGGCTCTGGGCGTCTATCTTTCGGATCCGGCGCGGCGCGCCCGCGACGGAGCGGCGGGGCGCGCGCGGGTGCTCGCCGAGTTCGACCGGACGCGGATCTGGGAGGCGCTCCACGCCGAGTACCGGGCACTGCTCGCCCGCCGCGCGCCCGCCGCGCTGCGGTCGCTCGGTGCGGAGCCGACGGGCGACGGCGTCCGCCGCCCCCGCGCATCAACAGGCGCCGCCGCTGCGGCGCGAGGAACTCGATGAGCCAGCGACTTCCCCCGGGTGCCAACGGCGAGCATGCGGCCAGCGGCGCCCCCCCGCCGCTCGGCGAGCGGGCGCTCGCGGCCGCGCTGGCCGGCGGCCTGGACGTCGCGCCGCCGGTGACGCTGCTCGACCTGTGGCGGCCGGTGCGACGCGGGTGGCGCCTGCTGCTCGTCTTCGCGCTCGGGCTCCCCGTGCTCGTCGTCGCCGCGCTGCTGCTGCGACGCCCGCGCTACTCGGCGTCGGTCGCGCTGGCCACGGTGACGTCGACCCCGGGCTTCTCGTTGGGCGGTGCGGCCGCGCTGCTGGCCGGCGGGGCGGGGCTGCCCACCGGCGGGATGAACGGGGGCTTCCAGGTGAGCCCGGCGCTGGTGTCCAGTCTGCTCGAGTCGCGCCGCGTCCTGTTCGAGGTCGGGACCAGCACGGCCCCGGACGGGCGCTCGCGCATCGTCGACGTCGTCGCCGAGCGGCAGGTGCCCCCGTCGGAGGTCGCGCGCGAGCTGGGCAAGATCGTCAGCACTGGCGTGTCCAAGGAGACCGGGCTCGTCTCGCTCGAGGTGACGAGTCCCGACAGCGGGCTGGCGCGGGTGATCGCCGAGCGGGTGGTCGACGCCACGACGCGCGCCTACGTCGCCACCGCCCGCGCGCAGGCGAGCCAGCTGCGCCAGGCGCACCAGGTGCGCGTGGACACGGCGACGCAGCGGCTGGCTCGAGCGCAGCGCCGCTACCAGGCCTTCCTCTCCGCCAACCGCGCCCTGGAGGATTTCTCCGCGGCGCGCATCCAGGGCGAGGACCTGCAGCGCGAGGTCGCGCTCACCACCGAGGTGTACACCAAGGCGGTCGGGGATCGCGAGGCGGCGGTGGCGAAGGAGCTCGAACAGACGCCGGTGGTGGTGGCCGTCGATCCGCTCCCCGCCGAGATCCCGCGCAAGCCGCGATACCTGGCGCTGTTCGCGCCCCTCGCCGCGATCGCCGGGCTGCTGCTCGGGCTGTTCGTCGTCTTCGTGCGCGACGCGATCGCGCGCGAGCGGGCGCGCGCCGCGGGGGCGCTCGCGCCCCACGTGCCCGACGCGTCGGCCGGTGCGGAGCCGACGATCCCCGGCCGCACGCCCCCGGCGGCGCTGGCCGGCGGGGGGCGCTCGTGAAGGCGGGGGGCAGCGCAGTCCGGCGCAGCGGGGGACCGCGCCGCCGGCCCCGCGGCTCGACGCCCGCCGCGGCCCCGACGTCGTCCTTGCACCCGGCGCACGCCGCGCGGGGCGGCTACGCTGGGAAGCGCCTGCTCGACTTGACGCTCCTCGCGCTCGGCGCGCCGGTGTGGGTGCCGGCGATGGGGCTCGTCGCGCTCCTCGTCCGCCGTCGGCTGGGTGCGCCGGTGCTGTTCACGCAGGAGCGGCCCGGGCTGCACGGGCGCCCCTTCCGGATGCGGAAGTTCCGGACGATGACCGACGCGCGCGACGCCGCCGGGCGGCTCCTCCCCGACGCCGAGCGCCTCACCCCGTTCGGGCGGTGGCTCCGCAGCACCTCGCTCGACGAGCTCCCGGAGCTGCTCAACGTGCTGCGCGGGGAGATGAGTCTCGTCGGGCCGCGCCCGCTCCTCCTCGCCTACCTGGCCCGGTACTCGGCGCGACATGCCCGGCGGCACCTCGTGCGCCCCGGCGTCACGGGCCTCGCGCAGGTCTCCGGACGCAACGCCCTCTCGTGGGAGGACCGGTTCGAGCGCGACGTCGAGTACGTCGAGCGGTGCTCGCTGCGGCTCGACCTCGAGATCCTCGCCCGCACCGTGCGCGCCGTCACCCGGCGCGAGGGGATCAGCGCGGCGGGCGAGGCGACGATGAGCGAGTTCCTCGGCTACGGGCGCCCTGCGGCCGCAGGCGAGGACCGGGGGCCGCGCCGCGCACGCCCGGGCGGCCGCTGAGCGCGCGGCGCGCGCTCAGCGCGGCCGTGCGGGGACGCCGACGACCGTGGTGCCCGGCGGCACGTCGCGGGTGACGACGGCGCCTGCACCCACCACCGCGTCGTCGCCGATCACGAGCGGGGCGTCGGCGCTGCCGTTGATGATCGCCGCGCCCGTGCCGACGTAGGCGCGGCGACCCACGTGAACGTTCCCCGAGACGTGGACCCCGGGGGCGAGCGTCGCGAAGTCGTGGAGCACGGCGTCGTGGCCGATGGTGCAGTCGAGGTTCACGTGCACGTGCTCGCCCAGCCGGATGTCGGTCGTGAGGATGCAGCCGGCGCAGACGATCGTCCCGCGTCCGAACTGGACGAAGCGCGACCGCTCGACGCGGGGGTGGACGAGGGTGGCGAAGCCGAAGCCCTGCTCGGCGACGCGGGCGACGATGCGCTCGCGCACGGCGGGCGCCCCGGCCGCGACCACCACCAGCGCGTCCGGCGTCGCCGCGCGCGCCGCGTCGAGGCCGAGCACGGGGAGCTCGTTGACCACCATGCCGTGTCGGCTCGCGTCGTCGTCGAGGAAGCCGAGCACGCGGAGCGCCGCTCCGGCGTCGGCGCACGCCGAGGCGAGCCAGGCGACCTCGCGGCCGAAGCCGCCCGAGGCGTACACGTACAGGTCCATGCGTCGGGGATGCGGGGAGGACGAGGGGGGCGCGGCAGCCGCGCGGCGTCTCAGCGGCCGACCGAGACCTCGGCGCCCAACAGCGCGCGGGCGGCGTCGACGACGCGCCCCTGATCGGTCGGCGAGAGACTCGACGAGCTCGGGAGGCACACCCCCGTGCGGTACAGCGACTCCGCCACCGCCCCGCCGACGACCGTCGCCCGCTCGAAGAGCGGCTGCGTGTGCATCGGGCGCCACACGGGGCGGCTCTCGATGTCGTGCGTCTCGAGCGTCCGGACGAACTCGGGCGGGGTGATGCTGGCGAGCGCGGGATCGAGGAACATGACCGTGAGCCAGCGCGAGTGCCGCCCCCAGGGCACCTCTTCCTGGAAGGAGACGCCCGGCAGCTCGCCGAGGGCTTCGCGGTAGCGGTCGAAGACCGCGCGGCGCTGCGCCACGCGCTCGTCCAGCACCGAAATCTGCCCGCGGCCGATCCCGGCGAGCACGTTGCTCATCCGGTAGTTGTAGCCGGGCTCGCGGTGCAGGTACTCGATCGCCGGCTCGCGCGACTGGTTGGCCCATTTGCGCATGCGCGCCAGCGCCTCGGGCGAGCGCGTCACCACCATGCCACCGCCGGTGGTGGTGATGATCTTGTTGCCGTTGAAGCTGAGGATCGCGTAGTCGGCGGTGGTGCCGGTCTCGCGCCCGCGGTAGCTCCCGCCGAGCGACTCGGCGGCGTCCTCGACGAGCGTCACGCCGTACTCGCGGCACGCCGCGGCGATCGGGTCGAGATCTGCGTGCTGGCCGTAGAGGTGCACGACGATCAGGGCGCGCGGGAGCGTGCCGCTCCGCGCGGCGTCCTCCAGGTAGTCGCGCACGAGCGCCGGGTCGAGATTGCCCGAGCGCGGCTCGCTGTCCAGGAAGACCGGCTCGGCGCCGAGGTAGCCGATCGGCCAGACCGAGCCGGCGAACGTCAGCGTCGAGACGGCCACCCGGTCGCCCGGCCCGACGCCGATCGCGCGCAGGACCAGGTGGAGCGCCGCGGTGCCGCTCGACACCGCGAGCGTCCGCACGTCGCCGCCCAGCCGTGCCGCGACCGCGTCCTCGAACGCGTCCAGGTTGGGCCCGACGGATGAAAGCCAGTTGGACGCGAACGCCTCGTCGACGTAGGAGCGCTCGCGGCCGCTCATGTGCGGTACGGAGAGGTAGATGCGCGGGTCGGGCACGGAGCGATGCACGGAGGACGGTCGCGCCCGGTGCGGGCGACGGCGCGATGCTGGTCGGGGATCGGACGACCCCGGGGTGCGACGCACCGAGCCGACGGCCCGGGCGCCCGAGGGCGTAACTTAGGCGGGGCGGTCGCCGCCGTGCGTCCCGATCGAGCCGGTCGGGCAGCAGACGAGGGCCCGAAGGGCGATACGGCGGTCGCCCTCGGTCGCGGGTTGCTGATGCACAATGGCATGACCGCCGCCCTCCGCGAAGACCGCGGGTGCGAGTTGTCGGCAGGTATCACAGTCGATGCAGGTCGTATCAACGAAGAAGTCGCCGGGGGCGTTCTCGGGAAGTCGCTTCTTGGGGTTGGCCATCACGCAGTCTCCTGCCGCATTCTACCTACCCGGTCCGTGCAGCGGGCGTGTCCACATCAGTCATGCCAGGCTTGCCTCGGGCATCTCAACC
>ERZ1066120.1789-NODE-1789-length-11225-cov-6.298299_pt1 | contig 11225 bp, 11 predicted proteins | sample MGYA00382767_ERZ1066120 | MGnify/ENA primary metagenome ERZ1066120 (study PRJEB33369, sample SAMEA5778350) | biofilm metagenome | biome: Industrial cooling water; feature: Water cooling tower basin; material: Biofilm | place: United Arab Emirates | collected... | reverse complement strand
AGGCCCATGCCATCATTGGCGGCAAAAATGCCTTTGACGTTGGGATTGGCTTGCAACAAATTTGAGGCGGTGCTGAAGGCTTTCGCTCTATCCCAATCGGCGGGTTGGCTTGCCACCACGCTGAGTCCGCCTGCGGTTGCCGTATCTGTAAAACCTGCTACGCGGTCAATACTGCTGGTGTTGCCTGCGGCTCCTTCGATGACGACGACTTCGCTGCCTGGCTCGAGCATTTCAATAAATTTATCTGCGGCTAAACTGCCAGCGCGGACGTTGTTCGAGGCGATTTTTGCTGCGAGTGTGATGTTGCTTTCAGCGAGTGAATCAGCAGGAATGAGATCGTCCATGTTGATAATGGGAATGCCTTGCTCGGAAGCTGTTGCTAGAGCACTATTCAAACTCGTGGCGCGAAGTGGCACGACAATAAAAGCATCGAAGTCCCCTTCATTGAGCCACCCTTCCAAAATGCCAAGCTGCTCGTCGGTGGCGGTGTCTGATTGTGGACTGCCCACCACGATTTCCACGCCGTAACGCGCTGCCGCGAACTCGAACCCCTCACGCATGGTAATAAAGAACGGGTTTGATTCGTTTTTGATTAAGGCACCAATTTTGAACGTGTCTTGTGCGACGCCAAAACCTAGCAACAAAATAACCCATAAACCGATAACTCGCTTCATAGTTCCTCCTCTTTTAAGTTTGACGTAGTGTAACAGACCTGGGTCTTGGATGTGAGGGGTAGTAGGGCGGAGGGCGCGAGAGAAACTGTTGAGTCCTTTGCAGCCAGCCACTGATGGTTGTTTACTGCCAGCTTTGCAACTCGAGCACGTTCCCTTCTGGGTCAGTCATGTAAACGAAGGTGACTTCGCGAGCGTCGGCAGTTTGCAAGGTAATAATGTCGCCAACATCTTTGCCATCCTCTTCTAAAACGGCTTCTCGAGCCTTCACAACATCGTCAACCAAAAAGGCGATATGCCCGAAGCCAGGGCGATTGACCAAAGTTTCTAAACGCTCTGGCATCGTGGCGTATTGAAAAATCTCGAGGGTCGGACCTGGGTTTTCAGAAACAGAGTTGCCGTAGCCAGGTAGTCGCAGGTGCATTCCTTGGAAGGCGGCGTTGGGAATCTTTGTAGCGCGTTCTAAGGCTTCACCACTAAAATCCCGCATGGGTGGCACGGGAACACAGCCGAAAACATTTTGATAAAACGCTGCTAGCTTTCGCCAGTCGTGGGCCATGATATTTGTGTGGACGTATTTAGCTTGAATCATAAAAGAAGTGAAAAGTAAAAAGTGAAAAGTAAAAAGTGAAAAGTAAAAAGTGTGTCACGGTAATGCAAAACTCGCAACCGTCTAACTTCTTGCCTCTTACGTCTTACCTGACGATTCCTACCACCTTTCTTAATTCTTAATAGAGTAGCTCGAGCAGCTCCCTCGCAACTTTGTCACTTTTTTGCACGTCACCTTTGTCGCTCGCCCAACTGCCAATCGTTGCAGAAATGGCGACAAGCTCGAGCCTGTTTTTTAGGTTCCTAAAAACATCGGCAACTTCGTCAGCTCTCGGGCCGCCCTTAGCGGGATACTTCACCGCAGAAATATCATCTAAATGAAGCACGTCGCAGTCAAAATGCAAATAGACTGGTCCCTCGAACGGAAAATCTTTTAGGCTCGAGAACTCCCTAATGTGCGTTATCCCAGATTCTTGGACTAATTCTTTTTCGCCTTCGTCGAGGTCGCGTCCGTCTGCGAGGATAATTTTTTCAGTAGGAATTGGTTCTAAGCCTACAGCCCCGTTCATTCGCAACTCACCGAGACCAGCAATCATCGCTAGGGGCATTCCGCCAAGGAAGCCGCTCGGTGTGGTTTCCCAAGTGTTGAAGTCGCCGTGTGAATCTAGCCAGAGAAAGGTTGGCGTGATGCCCGCACGTTGCAAGCCTGCCATGACGGGAATGGTCGCGCAGCAATCGCCTGCAATGCTGATGGGGCGTTTGCCTGCTTTGAGAGCAGTTTCAACTTTGTTTGCTAAAGACTTGTGGACGGTGCTGGCTCTGCTCTGTGGGTCGGTGTCGGGCAGGGTGACGGTGTTGAGTTCCCAGCCTTCTTTTTTGTAGGTTTTTAGGAAGGGTTCGGGCTGGTCAATGAAGTAAGGGGAGAGGATGAAGTGGTTTTGCATAGGTCATCATAAACTGTATTAGTAAAGAAATCCAAAAAGCCATAAAGGAATGGTTTGACCTACACCATAAATCAAATCGTCAACAGCCAGGTAAGTATTTTCTGTAAGGACTTCTTTGGATTTTCCTCTGCCCCCAACTTCAAATGTGATAGCGGGCTTGCTGTGAATCACAAAGTCTCTCGCTTCATGTCCTGTGACTTTGTAAAGGTTTTGTAATTGACTCAAGAAAAAACTTTCCCGCAGTGTGCCGCGTTTGACCTCGAGTCCCTTGATTTGCCCGAGTGCGTTGTAAAGTGTGGGGTTGGCAAGATAAATTTTGGCAGGTTTGCGAACGGCTCTGGCACCGCTTCCTGATGGCTGTAAATGCCGAGTTAATCCCGATTTTTCTAAGTAATCGAGATAGTTGTACGTCGTATCTCGAGCAATCCCTAAATTTCGGGCAATGGCATCCACATTGGGTTCAAAAGGTTCACTGCTCGTTAAGAGATTGAGAAGGCGTTGTAGTGTAGGTGCGGCTTGTGCTGAAGTATTGAAACTCGAGCTAATGTCTTCGTAAATTACTTTGTTGACAGCGTTCACGACTTGACGGTAAAAATCTTCAACCTCCTTGTTTTGAAAATAAGGATACGCACCGTAATCTAAGTAGTGGTTAAACCGCTCGAGTGCGGTGACATTTTTCTTTTGCAATTCTTCAGTAATGCCAGCAGCAAGCGCGGGATGATTTCTAAGGACATCATTCAGCTTGTGAGCTTCTAAATGTATGTCCAAACTGAAGTTGATAAACTCTCGCAAGGACAACTGTGGTAACTCGTAAACCAAGCTGCGGCGCGAGAGGTCATACTGTCCTTTAAGAATGTCGAGACTCGAGGAACCAGAAGCTATCACCTTGAGGTCTGGGTACGAGTCAGCGATGTTTTTAAGTTCCTGATTCCAGTTTGGGTATTTGTGAATTTCATCTAGCACCAGCGTTTTGCCTGCAAACTTTTCTGTGAATTCCTTGGCAATGTCCACCAAGCGAAGACCCGACAAATTGACATCATCGGCACTGATGTAAAGCCCTTGGCTACCTACACCAAACGTGTTTTTAAGATGTTGCAAAAGCAAGGTTGTTTTGCCAACACCACGCATCCCTACTAACACGATGAGGGGTTGTCGCCAGTCTATTTGCGCGAATAGAAAGCGGGTAAAAGCTGTACTGGTTCGGGCGATGAGGCGTTGGGAGGTGGCAAAGAAGGGTTCTATCACTGTCGAGCGCATTCTACAATATAAGATTAAAAGTGTCTAGTGCATTCGACAGTTATAAAATGAGCAATTCTGGCATTCGATGGCTCGAGAAGACCACTGAAAGTAAAAATATGCTCGAGCTAGAACGTAGAAGGTTATTGCTCGAGGCTGCCAACGCTGCTTATGCAAAGATGCGTGAAGACCTGATTGCTTCTAAAACGTTTGATGATGAAACAAAACTTTAGGATGGAACTTTGGCAGATGGTTTAGCATAGAAATGTGGTGAGGCTCGAGGTCAATCCCTTCTATCTTAAATAATTTCTGTATGATGAACTCGGAACGAAATAGTATTTTTGGTTGATGGAAAAGTTGCAATGACACAATCCCATACTTCATCTGATGTGGCTTCGGCTTCAAAATCCATATCATCACCCGCTACCGTCAAGATGACCCAAACTTGATTGTTTTCGCTGTTCCATTCAACTTTTGTTTTGAGAAACCAAGGGCGATGTTGGAATTCTTCTAGCAAATCAGGAAATGACTTTTCAGCCTCGAGTTTCGAGTAGCCCGAAACAGATATAGTCACCTGAGTGTACATATCGTTATGTGAAGACAAGCATACCTTTTGGCTTAGGAATTTCTCTACCCAACTCTTTTGCTGTTTCAATCCACTCCTGGATAATCACTTCAACATTGGCGACAGTCTCAGTATAGGTCTTGCTATCTGCCATACAGCCAGGCAACTTAGGTACTTCAGCAGTAAAGGCTTGGTCTTCGTTGCTCCATTCAAGGATAATTTTATACTCGAGTCTCATTTATTCCTCGAGCCTTCGACGTTTAATTTCAGTAACAATATCGTCCAACGTCATTTGGCCATAAAGCTCCTCACGCTCTTTGGTGTAGTCGCCTTTTGCCATTCCATATTGTGCTAGAAAACGCGCCGTATCAACGGGGCCAAGCTCCTTGAAAAGAGCCTCAAATGCCTTTTCGTTGATCTCTGCCAGAGGGCGGTGTTTAACGGTTGTCATAACTAAGCTCCTCGAGAAGCTGTGGTGGAGTCGTCACGTTTATTCCTAAGTTCATTATAGCTCTGGCTTTCCTAAAAAACTTGTCGTCGCTGGTGCAAAAGTAGTCGGCTTTGGCTGCGATTGCACAAGCCAAATGCAAGGCATCGAGTGATTTAATACCCTCACTCACAAATGTTGCAGCTCGGCTTTCAATTGCGTCATCGAGCATGATGTAAGTCTTCGGTGTTCCGAGAAAAGCGTTGATGAACTCCTTCTTCTGCTCATTATTTAGGTTGTCTATTTCAAACCTGAGAACTTCGGAAGAGACTAGCTCGAGTTCATTGGCTTTTGACATTGCCACCAAGCTCAAAATAGCTTGAGCCTCCAGCGCAATCCTTGGTTGAGTCACATCATCAAAAGGTCGTTGGAGGCTGCAATTGTCGAGGTATATTCTCACAGCTTAGTCTGTAACCGCACCCTTAGAAGCCGTACTCACGAGCTTGGCATACTTCGCCAACACCCCCGTCTTATACTTAATCTCAGGAGCCTTCCAAGCAGCTTTGCGCTTCGCCATTTCTTCATCCGAAATCTGAAGCTGAATGAGATTTGCCTCGGCATCAATAGTGATGCTGTCACCTTCGTGAATCAGCGCAATCGGGCCGCCAACTTGCGCTTCAGGTGCAACGTGACCCACCACGAGGCCATACGTGCCACCCGAAAAACGCCCGTCGGTAATCAGCCCCACGCTGTCACCCAAACCTTTGCCAATAATCGCAGAAGTTGGCGAGAGCATTTCGCGCATTCCTGGGCCGCCTTGGGGTCCTTCGTAGCGAATGACCAGCACGTCACCTGCTTTAATTTTGTCTTCTAAAATCGCTGCCATAGAATCTTCTTCGGTGTCAAAAACTCGAGCTGGGCCTGTGATTTTAGTCTGCTTGAGACCTGTAATTTTTGCCACACAACCTTCGGGTGAAAGGTTGCCTTTAAGAATCGCCAAGTGTGCGTGGTCGTAAATGGGTTTATCCATCGGCACGATGACATCTTGGTCAGCTCTAGGATTATTCGGAACATCTTTAAGATTTTCAGCAATCGTTTTTCCTGTTACGGTGATGCAGTCGCCGTGCAGCAGTCCAGCGTTGAGGAGCATCTTCATGACTTGCGGAATACCGCCTGCTTTGTGTAAGTCTGTAGCGACATATTTCCCGCTCGGTTTGAGGTCGGCGATAATCGGGGTGCTACGGCGAATCGTTTCAAAATCATCAATGGTGAGTGGCACTTCGGCGGCGTGAGCGAGTGCGAGAAGATGCAAGACAGCATTTGTAGAACCACCGACTGCCATGCAAACCGTGATGCCATTTTCAAATGCCTCGCGGGTCATGATGTCTCTGGGTTTCAAGTCCTGTTTAACGAGTTCGACGAGTGCCTTACCACTCGCTGCGGTGCTTTCTGCTTTTTCAGCATCTTCGGCAGCCATCGTCGAGGAATAGGGAAGACTCATCCCCATCGCTTCAAAAATGCTCGACATGGTGTTCGCCGTGAACATGCCGCCGCAGGAGCCGTGACCTGGGCAGGCGTGGCGTTCAATGGCTTCAAAGGTCTCGAGCGGAATCTTACCAGCACTGTAGCTACCCACCGCTTCAAACACGCTGACAATCGTTAAATCTTTGCCGTCGTGATGGCCTGGCTTAATCGTGCCACCGTAAACAAAAATACTCGGAATGTTGAGCCTTGCAATGCCGATAAGCGCACCAGGCATATTTTTATCGCAGCCACCAATCGCTAGAAGGCCGTCAAGCGAGTGACCGCGACACACTGCCTCAATCGAATCAGCAATGATTTCGCGGCTTACTAAGCTGCATTTCATACCTTCAGTTCCCATCGAGATACCGTCCGTTACGGTGATGGTTCCAAAGGTCTGTGCCATGCCCCCCGCATTTTGAATGGCTTCAACACCTGCATCAGCGAGTGGCCCGATTCCTGAGTTGCAGGGGCTAAGGGTGCTGTGTCCGTTTGCAACACCGATGATAGGTTTATCAAAATCTTCGTCCTTAAACCCGACAGCGCGAAGCATGGCGCGGTTGGGGGCGCGTTGGTCGCCTTCGGTGATGGTGATGGAACGTTTGTTTAGTTTGATTTTCTCTCTTTCGATAACGGTGCTTGGCATTGTGTCCTCCTGTTAAGTTGTGAGACATTCTAACTGGTTTGCTAATTGGTGCGGTATACTAAAGGGCATGATTGAGCATTTTGAAAGACGAATATCGCTACTCCGTTTATTACGGGGCGATCGCTCAATCGGTCAGAGCTTCAGTCTTATAAGCTGAGGGTTAAGAGTTCGAGTCCCATTCGCCCTACCATTTCAATTTCATGAAGTTTGCATAAAAGTATATAGATACATGCTATACTCTTCTATCTTCAGGAGGCAATTGTGTCTGTGAAATACGGCTTACTCGGCATGTTGGCAAAAAAACCTCAGCACGGCTACGAGTTAAAACGCACCTTCGAGCAGCTTACGGGCGGGTTTTGGGAACTCAACTACGGGCAGATTTATCAGAGCCTAGACCGCCTCAGTGAAGAGGGCTACGTTCATTACACCGTCGAGCGAGAGGAAAATGTACCTGATAAAAAAGTTTACGCCATCACTGATGCTGGTAAACAAGCTCTTAGAGAATGGCTCTCGAGTCCAGATGAACCGCGCCCCAGACCCCTGCGCGACGAGTTGTTTATTCGCCTCGCGGTGATGTCCTCGAAAGATGTCACGCCGATGCTCGAGCTTATCGCGCAACACCAGAGTGTCTATTTAGAAAAAATGCAAGAACTGACAGCAGCCAAGCGTGAATTCTCCAAGACAAAACGCGGACGCACACCCTCGAGCGATGAACTTGTCGAAGAACTCCTCGTGGATGTCGCCCTCTTTCACGCCGAGGCAGACGTGAAGTGGCTCGAGCTATGTGAAAACAAACTACGTGCCTTAGCCCGCTCTAGGGCCAACTAAAGCTATGACAGATGCCGTTCTCGCTACGGGCATCAGTAAAACCTTCAAAACTGCCAACGCAGAAGTTCTCGTGTTGCAGGAGGTTTCGTTTCGTGTGGAACGAGGCTCGAGTGTGGCCCTGTTAGGAGGAGCGCGTTCAGGAAAAACGACGCTGATCAATTTGCTCGCAGGACTCGCGCAACCGAGCAGTGGCAGCCTCGAGGTTTTTGGACAAAATCTCGAGCGTCTAACGGAGGTTGAAAAGGCAACGTACCGCCGTGAAATCGTGGGGCTAGTTTCTCCCGAAGTTCCTTGGTTACCTCAGTTTAGTCTCCAAGACAACGTAGCATTGCCCCTGCTCCTCGCCAACGTGCCGCGCCGTGAGGTGGAAGGACGTGTTGCCGAAATACGTGTGTCGCTCGAGTTACAGGAAGTGAGTCTAAATTTACTTACTCCGCTAGAAAAACAGCGTTGGGCCTTGGCTCGTGGGCTTATTCACAGGCCAAAACTTTTGCTTGTAGACGGTTTAGAAACGCTGGACAATGAAGCAGAAATTTTTACCGAATATATGTTGGAAAAAATATCAGACCTCGAGGTAACCGCAATGTTTGCAACACGGCAGCCGCTCGTGGCGGCTCACGCAAGGCAGATTTTTACGCTAAAAGGGAGTAGGCTACAGGTGTCTCGAGAAGGCCGTGTATAGCGATGTGGCGACTAAGATTGAGTTACCTCTACTGGCGACAGCATCCTTGGTGGTTGTTGGGCGTGGTTTTGTCTTTATCCGTCACAGTTGGACTAGCGTTTGTCGTGAGCCATTTGTGGCTCGTGACGAGGGAAGCCTACAGCAGCTTTGTTTTGAAACCGTTAGGAAATGCTGACGCTCAAATCGTCGCTACCGATGACGAAGGCATGTTCGCGGCTTGGGAGACAGTGTTGCAAACCATGCCCGAAGTTGACGTGATGACACCTGTCTTAACTCGTCAAACGGTAGCTATATACGACGATAGGAAAGTTTCTGTACAACTTCGCGGCATTGACCCGACAACAGACAGGCTGATTCATCCTGTTCGTTTACTCGAGGGTCGCATGATGACTCAGGGTGACACTTCTTCAGTTGTTCTCTCGAGTACAGTGGCGAAGCAGCTTGGCATTGCTTTAGGTGGGACGCTCGAGTTAGTGACACCACGAGGTTTTCGTAGTTACGAAGTCGTTGGTATCACTGAAGAAAGCTCGGGCGTTCTTCTCGCACCGCTGCTCGACATTCAAACTCTGTTTACGAGTGGTGGCTACGTGGACGGTTTCGACGTTCGTTTCACACCAACCGCTAGTACACCTCTTGCTTTTCAAAAAGTGCAGGAACGCTTAAAAGGTGTAGCGACGGTCATGACCCCGGGTGAGCGCGTTCAACCTGTTCGTTACGTGCTGGTGATGGTTCGTATTTTGCTCTGCACGGTATTGGGTTTTAGCGTTTTTATGATGACGTGTTTGCTGCTTAGTTTTCTCGAGGTGACTCAGCAACACCGTAAGGATGAAATGAAAACACTCTACGTCTTAGGTGTGTCTGGGGCAACCTTGGCACGCTGGAGAAGGCTCGAGCTTGGGAGCGTGTCCGTCGCTGCTTCTTTACTAGGAGTTGCCGTCGTTGTCATCCTCCTTCAGCTTCAGGGAACTGAGGTGAGTCCCCTTTCTTTTCTACTTGCAAGCGGCTTGACCTCGAGTGTCATCGGTGTGATGCTCGTCTTCTCGCACCCATTTAATCTGAAAGGACTTGGGGCGCAGCTTAACTGGGGACAACACTTGCCTGTAAGATTCTGGCTTTCCTGGAAACTTTTTGCACAACTGGGAAAAAGATATTGGTTGGCGGTTGCTACCTTCGCCGTTGCTCTAACAGGATTTACGAGCCTGGGTCTTATTCTACACGTTCAGCGCGAATCTTTAGGCTCACTGCTTTCAACCATGATACAGCAACCTATTTTGACCGAACGCGATTTACAAATCCAAGAAGAATTTCCCCTAGACGGAACGCTCAGTAACACCATGCGCTGGAATATGGCGATGATGCCTGGTGTCACTTTCGTATCTTCTTATCTAACGAGGGTCATGATGGAAGAAAAGTTTGAAGAAAGTATGTACGTGTTAGATTTAGCTTCGTTTCCGTACCAAAGTTATTTTCAAAGCGTAGACGGCGTAGCGAGTGAAGCATTGCCAGAGGCTCTTAAAGAGGAAAACAGCCTAGCTATTTCCGAGTCCTTGGCAGAAAGTTACAAATTGAAAGCCGGTATGTGGCTGCGGCTCAGTACGCCGTCAGGAAGCCGTCGCTACACGATCATCGCTGTCATTAAAGATATTAACGGGGTCTCGAGGGCCATGTTTATAGACCGCCAAGGCTATCTGAAAGACTGGGAACGCAGCAGCGAGGGCCTATTTTTACTCTCCTTTGAAGAGGCCCTTCGCCCTCAACAAGTGGCGACACTCCTGCAAGAACAACTGAGCGGGCGTGACAAGGGTTTGCCTTGGGGGGCTACCTCGTTTAAGTCTGAACTAGAAAGACTCGTCGGTGAGGTCGTGGCGTGGTGCAGGTGGCTCATGTTGACGTTCGTCGTTATCGCTGCCATTTCTCTTAGTCACGCCTTCTCGAGCCCAGCCCTGCGCGAACTTCTTTCAGCGTTTTACTTGTTGGGAGGTCAACGTCTTTGGTTAAGCCGACTGGCACGAAGGACACTGTGGCTAACCATACTCGTCATGACGAGTCTGTCCTTCGCCGCAGCAACAGGTCTAAGTTATTTCTTCGTCGCTAGCTTCCAGCAAACAAATAGTTACTGGTCATGGCAAATGTCTGGCCCCAGTTATCTTTCGAGCCTCCTCGTGATTTTACTGCTCGTGATCGTTCTCGCGCTGGTACTGAGAAGACATCTCACCTTCTTTCCTCGGCCTTAGCGTCAGAGCAAAGTCTCTTTGATACGGGCGTGTCTGAGTGACTCGAGTCGCAAATATCCCTTTTCAAATCTGATGGGTTGCTCGAGAATATCTTCGTGTAGTTTCAAAGTAAAACTTAATTCACTAGGATGTGTCACGCCGTCTCTACTAGCAAAGAGTGCGGCGTGAAGTGTGCCTAGTCCGCTCCCTGCTTGGGAGCCAATCATCACGCCTTTATTCGCAGCTTTAGCAAGCCCCAACATTTTTGTAGATTCTGTAAAACCAGTTCGGGCTGTTTTTATATTCAAAATGTCAAAGGTGTCAAAATCTAATTCGCGTTCCAAATCGTTTAGTGTGAAACAAGAATCATCAGCGATGATGGGCAAAATGTTTTCACGTTTTAGGCTGGCGCGAGCCTTTATCAAATGCACAGGTAAAGGTTCTTCGACGTAAGCAAGCCCTAGCTTGGCAAACCGTTCTAAATCTTTTGCTGCGCTGTCAACGGATAAACCTTCGTTCGCGTCTGCGTAAAGGATAACATCCGTCCCTGCAAATTCACTTTGCAGTGCCCTAACAATTTGTTCGTCGTGTTTTGCGTCGCGTCCGATTTTTATTTTGAATACATTCACGCCTGCCTCAAAAATCTCCCTAGCTTCTTTTATCATCGTCTCTAAATCGCTGATGCCCAAAATAAAACTAGCACGGATTTTTTCCTGAGCACCTGTTGTTGCCTCGAACAAACTCGAGCCTTCCGATTTTGCCTTCGCCTCACACAGCGCAATATCGAGAGCACCTTTGGCTGTGTGGTTGTTGGCAACGCTTTGGAAGGTTTTCAATAAGTTTGCATCATGAATATCTACACCAAGTAATTTTGGTGCAAGATAATTGTTAATGATTGTTTCAATGCTTTGCGGTGTTTCACCATAAATGCTCGGTCTCGCGG
>ERZ1066120.1787-NODE-1787-length-11243-cov-5.402127_pt1 | contig 11243 bp, 7 predicted proteins | sample MGYA00382767_ERZ1066120 | MGnify/ENA primary metagenome ERZ1066120 (study PRJEB33369, sample SAMEA5778350) | biofilm metagenome | biome: Industrial cooling water; feature: Water cooling tower basin; material: Biofilm | place: United Arab Emirates | collected... | reverse complement strand
TTGAGGCTCGCCCCGCTGCCAAATTCGATGAGCGTGATTTCTTCGCCCAATCGCGCGGCGATTTCGGCGATATTTTCGCGCAAAATCTGTGATTCGGTGCGCGTCGGATAATATTCCGGCAGTTCGCAAATTTCCTCGAAAATTCGGGAGCCGCGCTCGTCGTAAAACCATTTGCACGGCAACGTTTTCGGCCACTGACGCAACCCGTTTCGCGCGTCTTCGAGCAGTTCGTAGTTCATCGGAAAATGAATGATTTTTCGCCGCGTAGGGGCACGGCCCGCCGTGCCCGTTGTTTCAAAATTGGGGTTTCACATTCGCCCCAAAACGTTTGAGAGCGGGCACGGCGGGCCGTGCCCCTACGCGATTTGGGCAGCCTATGGCGCGAGTGCGCCACTATTTTTGCGAAGTTTTCAGGCATCGCGCGCGAGTCGCAAACCGGAAAATTGCCAGCGGGCTTCGGGCGGGAAGAAGTTGCGATAGGTCGCGCGGATGTGCGAGCGCGGCGTGGCGCACGAGCCGCCGCGCAAAACGAATTGGTTGCACATGAACTTACCGTTGTATTCGCCCAGCGCGCCCGCGTCGGCTTCGTAGCCCGGATACGGCGCGTATTGCGAGCGCGTCCACTGCCACACGTTGCCAAACGGCTCGAACGCGCACGACGGCGCCACCGGATGAAAATAGGCGTCTTCGGCGAAATTGCCTTCGATGGGTTCGTCGCGCGCGCAGGCTTCCCATTCGGCTTCGGTGGGCAAGCGCGCTTCGCTCCAGCGCGCAAACGCTTCGGCCTCGAAATACGAAATGTGGCAAATCGGTTCGTGCGCCTCGACTTCGCGCGCGCCGCCGAGCGTTTTGATGTGCCACGCGCCGCCGCGTTTTTCCCAGTAAAGCGGCGCGTTCCAGCCGTTGTTTTGCACGCAGTTCCAGCCCGCCGAAAGCCACAATTCGCTGCGCGAGTAGCCGCCATCGGCCATGAATTCGAGCCAATCGCCGCATGTCACGAGCTTTTCGCTCAGAAAAAACGGCTCCATCCACACGCGGTGGCGCGGCGTTTCGTTGTCGAAACAGAACTCGCCGTGCGCCAGCGAGCCTTCGCCGAACCCGATTTCGTGCAAGCCGCCCTCGTGAAACCGCCAGCTTTGCGCCGAAATGCACGGCGGCGCGAATTTGCGTGGCGCGTAAACCAAATCGAGCGGACTGAGCGCGAAAAGCGCCTTCAAATCGGTGAGAATCAGCTCTTGATGCTGTTGCTCGTGATGAAAACCGAGTTCCAGAACCGCTTTCATTTCGCGCAACTGCGGTTCGCTGGCCTCGTAGAGCAGTTCGCGCACGCGCTCTTCGACGGCGTGGCGATAATCGAAGGTTTGCGCCACCGTCGGACGCGCCAGTTTGCCTCGGTCGGCGCGGTTCCACTGCGCGCCGACGGCGTTGTAATACGAGTTGAAAAGCGTGTCGTAAAACGGAAACGGCGAGGTGTAATCCGGCGAAAATGCGCGCAAAACAAAGGTTTCAAAAAACCACGTCGTGTGCGCGAGGTGCCATTTCGCGGGCGAAGCGTCGGCGCTGGGCTGAACCACGAAATCTTCGGTTTCGAGCGGCGCCACCAACTTTTCGGTGTGCGCGCGCACCTTCTCGAAGCGATGCAACAACCTTTCGCGCGTGGAAACTGCGGGCGACGCAGCGGCAAGAATCGGCATAATCGGGCGCGTTTATGTGCAAATCGGGTGCAAAGGAGTGTTATGCACGCTAAAGCGCTTGCGAAAAACGCTTTGGATGTTCTGGGGTAGTTGGCTGGGAGCGCGGGCATCTTGCCCGCATTGATTCAAATTGTCTGGGCGTTTAGCTCTTCTCGTTCAGCCAATGCGCGAAATGCGGGCAAGATGCCCGCGCTCCCAGCCAACTCCCGCTCAATCCTTCTGAAAATCGCCTTCATTCGCGGCGCGAACCGGCAAAAGCACGGTGAAACGCGTGGCGTTTTCGTCGCTTTGCACGACGATATCGCCGCCGTGTCTGCCGTGAACGATGCGGTAACTCGTCGCCAAACCGAGTCCCGTTCCTTTGCCGACGCCTTTGGTCGTGAAAAACGGCTCGAAAAGTCGTTTGCGATGTTCGGGCGCGATGGGCTGGCCATTGTTTTCGATTTGGACGGCGATTTTTTCGCCGTCGCAGCGCACGGAAACCGAAATTTGCGGCGCGTCGGTTTCGCCAGCGGCGTCGGCGGCGTTATCGAGCAGATTTGTCCAAACCTGGTTCATTTCGGCTTCGTGGCCCCAGATTTTGGGGATTTCGGCGCGAAAATCGGTTTGGACTTCCATCGGGCGCAGTTTGTGCGCGAGCATTTTGAGCGTGGAATGCAAGCCGTCGCGCACGTCGAACTCGCCGAGCGGACTTTCATCGAGGTGGCTGTAATTTTTGACGCGCGACACGATTTCCGCAATGCGCCGCGCCGATTCTTCGACCGAATTCGCGGCCTCTTCGAGCGACAGAACGCCGCACATCCAGCCCAAAACTGCGGCTAAATGGGGCGTTTGCACTTCGTTTTCGATGGTTTCGAGCGTTTCGATGCCCACGCGCGCGCCGGTCAAAACGGGCGCGAGAGTTTCGTCGTCCACGCCGCGCTCGAAGAGCCAATCTTCGATTTGCGCTTCGGCGTCCGAGCGGTCGAGCGGCGAAAGTTTGGCGCCCGAACCGGCTTCGGGCAAAAGCGCGCGCGTTTGTTCGGCGAGAAATTCGTAAGTCGGTTTTTCGAGCGCCAGCGAATGCATCGCGCAGGTTTTGGCGGGCAGTTGCGCGGCGATTTCCTTGAGGTCGCGCGTGGCGTGAAGCGCGCCGCTGGCGGGGTTGTTGAGTTCGTGCGTGAGGCCCGCCGCCATCGTGCCGAGCGAAACGAGGCGCTGATTGGTCTGCGAAATCGCTTCGAGATTGCGCACGCGCGTCGCCATCGTTTGCATGATTTGGCGCGTCACATCGGGGCACGTCGAAAGCATTTCCCAAAACGCCGATTCTTCGAGTTTCCAGACGCGCGTGGGCGAAACGGCTTTGCCCGAAGCGAAAAACCCGACGCCCAAAAGCAGTGGCAACTCGCCGAAAAACGAGCCGCGCGTGTGCGTGGCGAGCAGAATTTCCGAATCATCGGCGCTTTTTTTGAGCACCTGCAAATCGCCTTCGAGGACGACGAAAAACGCGCCTTCGTCGCCTTCGCGCACCAAACGCTCGCCCACGCCGATTTCAAACGTTTGCCCGCGCTCGATAAAAGCCGGACAGTTGTTGCGGCTCTTCAAAAGCGCGGCAAAAAGCGGAATTTCGCGCAGTTCTTCAACGATTTGTGACATTTTCGGGGGTCTCGCGTGCAAATTTTACGCGCGGTTTTCGGAGGATTTTGAAATTTTCGCCTGTAGGGACGCTGCTCGCTGCGTCCCCATTGCGTAGAGAAGAGGACGCAGCAAGCAGCGTCCCTACAGGCGCTGTTCTAATTCCCATTGCGCGACGCGGTGGGCTTCTTCGAGGGCTTGCGCGATTTTGATTTGCCATTCCTGCGTTTGTTCGCGCGTCAAATCGGGCGGAATTTCGATGGGCGCGCCGACGTGCAAATGAACGCGCGAAAACGGTTTGGGAATGAGATATTTGTCCCACGTCGGCAAATGCCACGCGCGCGACGCGGCGACCGAAATCGGCAGCAAAATCGCGGGCGCTTTCGACGCGAGATACACCGCGCCGCCGTGCGCTTCGTGGCGCGGCCCTTTCGGGCCATCGGGCGTGAAACCGAAAACCGCGCCCTCGCGCATTTTCTTGAGAATTTCGCGCAACGCCGTGATGCCCGCGCGTTTTTTGGTCGAACCCCAGACAATCGGCCAACCGTAAAGGCTCCAAAACGCGGCTTGCATTTGCCCCGCGCGCGACGTGGACATCAGCGTGCCGATGCCGCGCCCCTGAAATAGAAACAGCGGCACAAACGTGTGGTCGTGCCACAAAATGAACAGCGTTCCGGGCGCCTGCGTGCGATTGTAGACGCCCTGAGTGCGGTGCATTCCGGTCGTGGAAAGCCGAATCGTCAGCATCAAAGCGCTGTGCAACAGGCGAAGTGCGCGCGGCACCGTCCAGGTGCGAACGCCTTTCCAAGGCTGCGATTGCGTCCAGAAAATGTCTCGTAATTTCATGCGGGAAAATCCACAGGGAGCGGGGATTTTAGCGAAGTAAACGCGAAAAAGCGCGGCGTTAAATTTAACGCCGCGCTTTTTCCGGTGGTTTTCTATTTCACGCGCCGCGCGCTGTGATATTTGCTGGCGAAATAACCGCGCGAAAGCGAATCCACGCGCACGCCGCTTCGCGTTGTGGCGGCATGGACGAAATTGTTATTGCCCAAATAGACGCCGATGTGCGAAATTCCGCGTTTGTAGGTGTTGGCGAACAGCACCAAATCGCCTTTTTGCAAATCTTTTTTCGCAACGGGCGAGCCGTAGTTGCGATAACCGGCAGCGGTGCGCGGCGGGTTGAGGCCGCGCTGGCGCAGCATGTAGTAAATGAGGCCGGAGCAATCGAAGCCGCGACGCGGATTCGCCGAACCGAACACATAGCGCGTGCCGCGATAGGACAGCGCCTGGGTCGCCAGGCCGCTGCCGAAGACGGCGCGGTCGCGCGGCGAGCCGCCACGATTCACAACAGGCGCGGCGGGCTTCGCGTTTGGCTTGACCTGCGCGTTGGCGATGAGAATCGGCTGCAAAGTTTCGGGCGTTTGCGCTTCGTCCACGATGGTCAAAACCAGCGTGCCGTTTTCGCCGGGCACGAACTGCAAATTGGAAGGCGTGATGCGCGCGGGTGAAGCGGGCGAAATCGGTTCGCCGGAAGTGCTGGGCGCGACCACCGATTGACGATTTTGGCGCGCTTCGATGTGCGCTTTGCGCGCTTCGAGCAGTTCGCTTTCGCTAATCGAGGGCAGCGATGCCACCGAAGCGGGCGCGATGGGCTTGGGATTTAAACCGTTGCGTTTGGCCAGCGCGTCGCGCTTGGCTTTGGCTGCCGCCGCGCGTTGCTGCTCGCGCTTTTGGCGCCACGTCAATTTCGGAGCCGCTTTGGAAGCGGGCTTTGCAGCGGTTTTGGCGGCGGGAGCGACGCGTGTCACGACGGGCGCGTTGGCTTTGGCCACCGAAGGCGGCGCCACGACTTGCGGCAACTCCGACATCGCGTTTTGGCGCAGTTGGATGAGGCGCGAAGCGTTGGGATCAACGGCCCGTTTGGTCGGCGAACCGGCGGCGCGGGAAGCGGGTTCGCTGGGCCGCGCGGCGATGCGATTGTCCGAGGAGACGTAAACGCCCATCATCGCCAGGCCTTTGCGCGCGCCTTCGGCTTTGGTGGCCGCGAAGTAGCTGCGCAGTTGCTGTTCGCTTCCGAACATAATCTGCGCGTCAGTGCGCTTGGCCGCGACTTTCACTTGGTGCGCCGAAAGCGTGCGAACGCGATTGATTTGCGGCGATTTGAGGTAGGGATGATGCACCCAGCCCACGATGGCGTCGTGCGTTTCCACGCGATACCAGCCGTCGCGCTTGCCCCAAATCGTGATGGGAAAATGACGGTCAACGCGAGCCACGACGGGCGCGTTTTGCGTGGGACGCGTGCGGATCGAAGTTTGCGAACCGCTCGTCCAGGCGCGAACCGCGACCGGTTTGGGCGCGGCTTGGGCAACGGAAAGGCTTTCGGCGGCAAAAGAGCCTGTGGCCAAAGCACAGGAAAGAGCCAGAAGGGGGCGGAGTTTTGCAGAGCCTGGAAAAGTGCTGCGAAGGGAGGGGCGAACGCTTCGGGAAGTGGAATCGAGGGTTTCAGGAGAAACGAGGGTTCCATCGTGCCTTAAGCGAAGAAAGGGCATTTTTTGCAGAATCATGTTCCTTTATTCGTTTGGGGTCGAAGGCCACTCGGTCATCGCTGGCAGATCGTCGCTAAAATCGGGACTTCTGCAATCGGGACAACGAAGCGACTTCCGACAAAACAGTTTGAAACCTCGCCGGAGCCAGGTGAAAACAACTCTGGCGTGAGCGGGCTGCGAACGGGGTTTTGCGAAAAAATTCGCGGTTCGCGCTTCAAAAACCGTTTTTCGGACGGGATTTTCGTGAAAAATTCCCGGCTTTCACTCGGAAAGCTGGGAAAATTAAAGCGGATTTTGCCGAGCGCGTCAACTCCTGACAACTTTTGATAGCTCCCAGAAATCTGTCTAAACCCCGCAATCCTATGTTTTTCGCGTCCCGAAAACCGCCCGCCGCAGCCTCGGCGAAAACCTTGCTTTTGTCACGCCGCAAAGCGCCCGACGGCGTGGTTCGTCGCATTCGCCAGAGCCTCGTGGACGCTTTTTTTCCGCCGCGCTGCGCGGGGTGCGAACGCTTTGGTGAAGAACTGTTTTGCTACGCTTGCGCGCCCAAACTTCAGAAAATTCCCGCGCCTTTTTGCGCGTGTTGCGGCGCGCCGTTCGATCCGCTCGCGTTTTCCGCCGAAATTTGTGCGGTTTGCCGCCTTCGGCCACCGCATTATGTCGCGGCGCGCTCGGCGTTTGTTTTTGAAGGCCCGATGCGCACGGCGATTCACGACTTTAAATATCGCCGTTTTTTCGATGACGCGCGCCGTTTGGCGCCCCTGCTCGCCCGCGAAATTCGAGGCGACCCAACGTTTCAGAAACAACGGTTTGATTTTTTGGTGCCGGTTCCGCTGCATCGCCAACGCGAACGGGCGCGCGGCTTCAATCAAAGCGTTTTGCTGGCGCGCGCGCTGAGCGAGCAGTGTGAAATTCCGGCGCTCGAAGCGCTCATCCGAACGCAAAAAACCGCGCCGCAAGTCGGGCTGAACGCGCAGCAGCGGCGCCAGAACGTGCGCGGCGCCATCACGGTTTCGCCTCAAACCGCGCCAGAAACGCTGCGGGGCGCGCGAGTTCTGCTGGTTGATGACGTGTTCACGACCGGCGCCACAATGGACGAATGCGCGAAAATTCTCCGGCGCGCCCAGGTTGCCGAAGTTTTCGCGCTCACGCTCGCGCGCCAGCTCGCGCCCGATGAAAAAGGCTTCGCGCAAATGGCGTTGCACGAAGCCTGGATTTAAAATTCTGGGAGCGCGGGCCTCTTGCCCGCATTTCGGAGATTTTCTGAGCGTTTCTCAAAAGTGCTGAGACGTTGCGCCGTTCGTCATGCTGAGCGCAGCCGAAGCATCTGGAATGACTGTGACGTGACCATTTTTCCAGATGCTTCGGCTGCGCTCAGCATGACGAACGGTGCCGTTTTGACGATGGCTCAAAACGGATGAAAAACGCTTTAGGGCGCCAAATTCACCCCAGACCGGAGGTGAAGATTTTGATGAGCGTCGGCCCCAGAATCACCACAAAAAGCGCTGGAAAAATGAACAGCGCGAGCGGAAATGTTATTTTGATGGGCGCTTTTTGAGCGGCTTCGCGGGCGCGTTGCGCGCGGCGGTCGCGCAGTCGTTCGCTTTGCACGCGCAGCACGTTGGCGACCGCGAGGCCCAGCAAATCGGCCTGCACAAGCGCCGTGAGCAGCGTCGTTAAATCGGGCACATCCACGCGGCGCGCCATGTCGCGCAGGGCGTCGCTCTGAGAGCGGCCCAACTGCACTTCCTGTAACGTGCGCAAAAACTCTTCGGAAAGCACGTTGGGAAAACGCTCCGAAATGCGCTGAATCGCCATCATCAGGCCCAGACCCGCTTCGACGGAAATCGAAATCAAATCCATCATGTCGGGCAAAAGCAGTTGAATGGCCTGTTGGCGCTTGCGAATCTGAATTCCCAGCCAAATATCGGGCATGCGAAACCCGTAAAGCGCGCCCAAAACCGCGAAAAACGGCGCGAAAGCCAGCGGCATCGCCAACCCCCACGCTTCGAGCGCCAGGTTGAAAATCGGGAAATAAGCGAACGCCAGCAGCGCGCCGAGCAGCACGCCCGCCCATTTGACCAGCACGAAACGCTGCGCGGTGAGGCCCAGCGGAAATCCGGCGCGCAGCAAGCGCACGCGCACTTCGTCGTAGTTGATGTTGCGCGAAAGCGCTTGTCCGGGCGCCGCCAGATTTTCGAGATAAGGCAACACAACGCGCGAAAAAAAGCCGTTTCCGGTTTCGACGCGCTCGTCCGCTGGCAACAAGCGGTCGGTCAGGCGCCCGCTGCGGCGCAAAGGCTCAAGCGGCGGACTGGGCGGTAAATTGGGCGATTCTTTCATCGAGATGGGGAGTTTTTGAACGAAAAACGAAACGTTTAAATGTGAAACGTTTAAACGCGGATGCTGACGATGCGCATGATGAGCCAGAAACCGATGGCCTGCCAGATGAGCGCGCCGAGCAACAGCAGATTGCCGAGTTGGGTGTCGAGAAGCGGCGCCAGAAACGTCGGTTCGCCGGGCGCGACTGAGCGACTGACGAGAAAAATCAAAATGCCGACAGTGATGGGCATGGCGCCCAAAATTCCGCCCGTCAAGCGGCCCTGCGCCGTGAGTGTGCGAATTTCGCCTTTGATGCGCTGGCGTTCGCGGATGACTTCGGCGATGATTTCGAGCAGTTGCGCCAGCGCGCCGCCGACTTCGCGCTGAATGATGACCGCCGTCACGACGAGTCGCAAATCGGTGCTGTTGATGCGCTCGGACATCGCGGTGAGCGCTTCGGGAATCGGCACGCCGACCTGAATTTCCTGCGTGACGCGCGCGAACTCCTCGGAAATCGGCGCCGGAGCTTCGCGCGCAATCATTTCGAGCGATTGCATAAACGAAAATCCGGCGCGCAGCGAGTTGCTCATCAGCATCAGCGCGTCGGAAAGTTGATCGTCGAAGCGCCGAAAATACATCGCGCGCAGAAATTTCACGTAAAGTCGCGGCACGAAGAAAAACGGCAGCACGAAAAGCAGCGACCACCAGCCCGCGCCCGCGACGAGCAAAAGCACGAAAACGATGAGGCCCAGCAGAAGCGAGGCCGCCACGATTTCGGTCGCGCGCCACGACGAGCGCACCTGAATCAGCTCGTTTTCGAGGTTGGCCAGAAAGCCTTTTTCGTCGGCGAAACGCGAAAGCGACGGCAAAAACGTGGTTTTGCGTTGCCGGAGCTGCTGCGCGCGCGCTTCTTCTTCGCGCGCAAACTCCTTGTCCACTTCGTGCGAATCAATGCCGCCCGCCGCGAATCCGCCGCCGCTCATCGAGCGCGCCGCCACCAAGTCGAGGCGTTTCGACATGTTCGCCACTTCCTCGGCGTCTTGCTGACGCTCGAAAAAGCCCGCGATGATGAGTCCGATTCCGAGAAAAATCGGAATCAAAAAGAGCAATGTGGCCATGAGAAACCGCCTTTAGTGACGCGCTCCCAAACGCCCTTCGCCCAGTCGCGCGCGCCCCGTCGGTTCGCCGGGCCGCTGGAACAAATCCATCGAAATTTCCACGCCGTGATCGACGATGACGTCCCAGTTTTTCGGGCGCAGTCCGGTCGGTTGCAGCGCGCCGTGAATGCGGCCTTCTTCGTCGATGCGTTCCTGCTCGAAGCGAAACAGGTCTTGCAGCGTGATCACGTCGCCTTCCATGCCCACGATTTCGGTGATGGCGGTGATGCGGCGCTTGCCGTCGCGCATGCGCTCCTGATGCACGATGAGATGAACCGCCATCGCCACCTGCTCACGAATCGCTTTGACCGGCAAATCGAAGCCGCTCATCATCACCATCGTTTCGAGGCGCTTGAGCGTGTCGCGCGGGCCGTTCGAGTGCGCCGTCGTGAGCGAACCGTCGTGGCCGGTGTTCATCGCCTGAAGCATATCGAGCGCTTCGCCGCCGCGACATTCGCCGACGACGATGCGGTCGGGACGCATGCGCAGCGCGTTGCGCACGAGGTCGCGGATGGTGATTTCGCCCACGCCTTCGATGTTGGGCGGGCGCGTTTCGAGGCGCACCGTGTGTTCTTGGCGCAGTTGTAATTCGGCGGCGTCCTCGATGGTCACGATGCGATCCGCCGACGGAATAAACGACGAAAGCACGTTGAGCGTGGTGGTTTTGCCGCTGCCAGTGCCGCCCGACACGATGATGTTGAGTTTTCCTTCGACGGCGGCGTGCAAAAACTGCGCGGCATCGCGGGTGAGCGTTCCGAAATTGATGAGGTCGGTCATCGTGAACGGGTCGCGCGCGAATTTGCGAATCGTCATCGTCGGGCCGCCCAGCGCGAGCGGCGGAATAATGGCGTTGAAGCGGCTTCCGTCGCGCAAACGGCCATCCACCATCGGCGATTTTTCGTCGATGCGGCGGCCCAGCGGCGCGATGATGCGCTCGATGACTTGCATCGCGTGCGCGTTGTCCCGAAATCGCTGATTGGAAAGCTCTAATTTGCCTTTGCGCTCGACGTAAATCTGGTAAGGCCCATTCACCATCACTTCGTCCACTTCGGGGTCGTTGAGCAACGGTTCGAGCGGGCCAAGGCCGACGATTTCGTTGAGCAAATCCATCACGAGCGCGGCGCGTTCGGCGCGCGTCACCGCGACTTTTTCCTCGATGATGACCTGGCCGATGAGTTCTTCGACCTGAACGCGCAGTTTTTCGGGTTCGAGCGTCGCGGCGGTGTTGCCCTCGATTTCGCGCAGCAAACGCCGTTGAATCCGTTCGCGCAGTTGGTTGTAAGGCAGCGATTCCGAGCGCGAGCGCTCGACTTGCGCGCGCCGCAGCGCCACGAACGGATTGCCGGTTGATTTTTCGATGGTCAGCGACGGCTGCGGCGCAATCGGCGGCACTTTGGCGCGAATCCGCGAGCCGTCGGGCAAAGGCCGGTCGAGAAGCGGCACTTTGGCGTCGATTCGTCCGCCCGTCATTTCGGCGATGCGCCGCACGAGGCTCAGCAAATGGTCGTCGTCGCGGAACGAAATGCCCAGTCGCTCGATATGGCCGAGTTTTTCGACCGAAACATCGTTGGCGCCGGTCACGATGATTTTCGAGACGCCCGGATCATCCAGCAGCGGCACGAGCGGCCCGACATCGGTCAATTCGCGCACAAACTCCTCGACCATCCAAATGCGCTCGCCGTTTTCGATGGCCAAATTGAACTCGCGCAGCGCGCCGTCAACGGCTTTTTCGATGGCCGGACGCACTGTTTCGCGCACCGGATTTTGTAGAAAACGCGGGTCGAGCGCGCCCAAAACCGAATCGAAAATCAGGTGTTTCTGCCGATACAAAACGCGCACTTTGCGCTCTTTTTCGGAAAGGTTGGCCTCGGCGTCGATTTTCACCAATTCGGCGCCCGTTGGCCGCACCG
>ERZ1066120.1783-NODE-1783-length-11264-cov-5.927826_pt1 | contig 11264 bp, 8 predicted proteins | sample MGYA00382767_ERZ1066120 | MGnify/ENA primary metagenome ERZ1066120 (study PRJEB33369, sample SAMEA5778350) | biofilm metagenome | biome: Industrial cooling water; feature: Water cooling tower basin; material: Biofilm | place: United Arab Emirates | collected... | reverse complement strand
TGTCTAACTCGAGGGTGAGGCTAATGTCAGTTTCTTTGGTGGTTCGCTTAATGGTTACAGTTCGGGTCATAAGGCAGGAGGTAGGAGGTAGGAGGTAGGAGGTAGGAGAAAATCTCATTCTTCCACCTTCCGCCTTTTACCTTCTACCTTCTATCTCCTTTCATACTTTTTCCAAACGGGTTGATTTCAAACCGAGCAAGCGTTCTGTGGTTTGCAAAAATAGCGTGTTTTCTTCGGGGGTGCCAATGGAAATACGAACACAATCTTTCAGCCTTGGCAAATGGTCTTGACGACGAATAATAATCCCGCTTTGTAAAAGTTGTTTATAAAAGAGTTCTGCGTTCGGGACACGCATCAAAAAGAAATTAGTTTCGCTTGGAAAAACGTGAACGTCAGGCAGTGCTTGTAAGTCGCGCATAACTCGTGTGCGTTCGCTCAAGGTTTCTTCAATACGTTCTTGAACGAAATGATATTTGTTACTGAGAACTTCCTCGAGCACGACCTTAGCAATCTCGAGCTGCAACGCAGAAATTGAAAACGGCATGATGAGTTTTTGAATCTGCACAGCCAACTCAGGCTGCATGAGAGTGTAGCCGAGCCTCACGCCGCCTAAGCCAAAGGCTTTACTAAACGTCCTCAAACTCGCCACGTGTGAATAGCGTTTGACGAGATAGCTAAAGTCTGTTTTTGAAAACTGGTGATAGGCTTCGTCCACGACAAAAAGCCAGTTCTCGCTCGAGGCTTCGGCGAGGGCCTCAAGCTGACTTGCAGGAAAAACATTCCCTGTCGGTGCCGCAGGATTGGCAAGAAAAATCACGCCTTGACCGCGTTGTATTTCGTCTAGTAACTTTTCAAAAGGTAAGGAAAAGTCTGGCTCGAGTGGCACTTCGACGAGCTTGGCTCCTTGCAGATTTGCTTGCAAAGGATAAACCGAAAACGTCGGTGAAACCGTCAGTACCGTATGCCCAATGCCTGCCGCCGTCACGAGGGCCTGAATAAGAATATTAGAGCCCCCACTCGCCACGACACCGTTTTCATCCCAGCTATGAAACGCGGCGAGTTTTGGGCGGAGGGATTCTCCTGCTAAGTCAGAGTAGCGATTAAAGTCAAGCGTTTTGAACCGTTCTAGGACTTCTCGTTTTAGATTTTCCGGTAAATCATAAGGGGATTCGTTTTGGTCGAGTTTAATTGCGGCGGGGTGGGGTGTAAAGTTGTAAGTGGGAGCAGCTTTTACTTCGGGGCGCAAGAACATAGTGCAAGTCTAGCTTATTTAGCAGAATTTCTTATAGTAGTAAAAGCAAACCACCTCTACACAGCATAAAATTTTCACGAGCATAAGTATTGTGAAAATAATCACTTATTGTCTTGTTGTCTTTTGATCCAAAATTTCTATGGAGATGTGTTCTTGCTTAGGTGGTAGTAATCACACCTAAGCAAGTTACGTGGAAATTTGACAAAGATTTTCACTCGTGCTAAATTTGTGAAAATAATTTTCAACTTGTTGATCTTTATGAAAAATCAAGCCAACCACACTCGAGGTTCGCTGTCTGTTATTTCAGATGCCCTGCCAAAACTTAAAGGGTCAGCCCAGAAGGTGGCCCAGTTTATTCTCGACTCTCCGCAAGAGACGATCAACCTAACAATTACCGAATTAGGGTCTCGAGCGGCCGTGAGTGAAGCCAGCATTTCTCGTTTCGTTCGCTCGCTCGGGTACGAAGGCTTTCACGCTCTCAAAATTCGCCTCGCCGAAGATATTGTCTCGCCGATGCTCATCGCCCACGAAGACATGCTGCCTGACGACATGCCCACCACCGCCGTCCAGAAAGCGATGACGGCAGGACTACGGTCACTCGAGGACACCACACGGATTCTCGCGATGCCCGTGCTCGAGGCGGCCATCAAAACCCTCTGCAACGCCCGACAAATTGAACTCTTTGCCTCGGGTAACTCGATTCCGGTAGCGATGGATTTCAACTTCCGTCTCACCAAAATCGGACTGCGTAGCCGTTTCTCAGTTGACCCAACCGTGCAAGAAATGTACGCGAGTTTGACATCAGCCGAAGATGTCGCAGTGGGCATCTCGCACACGGGCAGTTCCAAAGACACCGTTTACGCCCTCGAGCTAGCGAAACAACGCGGAGCGCACACAATCTGCATTACCAATCACTCAGATTCGCCACTCACGCGCTACAGCGATTTTTGTCTATTCACTGCCACACGGGTCAGCCACTTTCGTGAGGAGCGAATGGCTTCTAATCTAGCGACGTTGGCACTCACAGAAGCACTCTATGTAGGCATTTGTGTGGAGCGTTCTGATGCCTCGGCAAAAGCTGTTTCCCAAACTGTGAGGGCGACAGGACACCGCAAGTATTGAGAGGAGGTAAAGGTTCATGACATTGGCGGCTCGAGTCTGGAGTTCCTTCGGGGGAGCACATGATTTCCAGTGGGACTCAGTAAAGGCAAAAAGCTAGCGCAGAAGGCGAAAGCCCAAACCCTACTTAGTTCAAAGCGTTCATTCCTAAACTTCTGGACCGCAATGGACTCTGAACTCGAGCAAGACACAGGCGCGTTTTATCGTTCAATCCACAAAGGAGAAAAGCGTATGAACAAATCTATGAGAATTTTCTTGGCACTGGCGTTATTAGCTTTTGTAGTTGGGGTACAAACTTACGCCCAAGACGAAGTCACTTTAGAGTTTACCCAGTGGTGGGAACCCGAACTTCCAGAAGGTTCCTTTAGAGCCTTGATGGACGAGTTTGAAGCCGCAAATCCTGGCATTAAAGTCGAACTCATCAGTGGCCCTTACGCTTCGACCAAAGAGCAAGTCATCGCGGGTGCTGTCGCAGGAACCATGTCCGATGTCGTAGGTCTCGACGGTGCTTGGGTCAGTGATTTTGTCAAACAAGGCTCGATTGCCAACCTCACTGAACTCATGACGCAAGCTGGTTTTGATGACAGCGAATTAGCCTCGCAGATTCAACTTGGCGGCGCGACTTACATGATTCCAGTCGTGAATTTTGTTTATCCAGTCTTCGTCAATTTAGACCTGATGGAAGCGGCGGGCATTGCGAGTCCTCCAACCACACGCACAGAATTCGCCGATGCCGCAGCTAAACTCACGAATCCCGATAACAACGTTTACGGCTGGGTCTTGCCCCTCTCTATGGAACAGCCCAACGGCATCCAAAACGATGTCATGTCGTGGCTCTGGGCTTCGGGTGGCAGCATGATGAAAGACGGAATGCCCGACCTCACCAATGATGGTGTCCGTAGCACGATGGAATACATCAAAGGTTTGTGGGATGCTGGCGTGATTGCACCAGGTTCCTTCTCGATGAAAGAGCAAGACAAAGTTGAAGAGTTCGTCAACGGGCGCGTGGGCATGATGATTTCTTCCTTAGCGCACATCAACCTAATCCGTGAACGCAATCCCGACCTAAACTTTGCCATCACCGCCCTCCCCGCCGAAGATGGTTACACGGGCAAGCGCGGTTTACCCTATGCTTCGTGGGGGATTGGTATTTCCGCAACGAGTGAGCACCCAGCCGAAGCCTGGAAATTGGTTCAGTTTTTAATGAGCGCAGAGACGAACTCCAAGCTGTCTTCGATTGCCAATGCTTTCCCTGGCAACGTCAACGCCACACCAGACTTCGTACAAAGTGATGAACTATTTGGTGCCGCTTTCCAAGTCTTCCAAGACGGCTATCTTGCCAACGAATTCACGGGTCTTCCTGTTGCTGAAGATTTGATGCGCCAGTTTAGCGAGCAGTTCCAACCCTATCTGGACGGTAGTCAGTCGCTAGACGACACGCTCAATAACGCTCAAGCATCTTGGATGGAGAGCTTCGAGTAACATTCATGCAAATTTCTTAATGTATGAACATGAATCATTCTGAAGTTTTAAGTTCACGACAAAGTGAACTTGAAACTTCACTCCCCTCGTCATTGCGAGGAGTGGTAAAGGAAATAGTTACGAAGTTTTCATGTCCTTTGCATTAGACAACCGACGAAGCAATCTCCCTTCACTGTAATAACTGACGAGAGTTCTTCAACGGTTACAAACCCTCTTCATAGCGAAGTAAGTGCAGTGAGATTGCTTCGGGGATGCAGCAGCGATTAGCTGAGTTAATGTCGCCTATAGTTCAACTGAGCCTCGCAATGACGAGTGTAGTGAGAAGGACGTAAACGGCAAACGCCATAAGTAAAGAAATTGAAAGACAACTCGCATTTGACGATACGTTTCCCGCAGTAGCTCGAGCCAGCACCAAGTAATACATTCAAGTAAGAAAGAGTTTTTTATGGTAGCGGATAAATACATTCAGGCAAGTTCAAAGAACCGCACCTTGCGAAAGGTGGCAAAACGACTCGTTCCCTTTGCTTACTTGGCACCCACCATAGTTTTGTTGACTGTACTGTCACTCGTTCCTATCGTGATGGTGTTCAGGTATTCCCTCCTGAACAACGTCATTATGGAAAGAAATCCAGTGTTCGTAGGTCTCGCAAATTATGTCGAACTCATCACCGATAAGGTTTTTCAGCGAGCCATTTTGAATACGATGTATTTTACAGTCTCGAGCGTCGTGTTTCACCTCATTCTTGGTCTTACGTTTGCGATGCTGCTCAACACCAAACTCCTCTCCTCGACGACCAGGGCTTTATTTCGCGTTGTCTACATTTTGCCTTGGGTTTTTACTGCAACCATCATTGCCGTCTTGTGGCGACTCATGCTAAATCCAAATGGGGTTATCAACTACGTCCTTCTTTGGAGCGGACTCGTCAGTGAGAAAGTTGAATTTTTAAGTTCTAAACAAATCGCTTTACACGCCGTGACCTTTATCAACATCTGGGCGGGCTATCCCTTTTACATGGTAAGTTTACTCGCGGGTCTGCAAGGCATTCCCAATGAATATTATGAAGCTGGTACGATTGACGGAGCCAACCGCAGACAGCTTTTCTGGTACATTACACTTCCACAATTAAGACCAATTATCCTCAGTTTGGCGATGCTCGATTTCATCTGGACGATGCACCAGTTCACTTTGATCTGGATGACTACAGGGGGCGGACCCCTCCGCGTCACGGAGATGCTGAGCACCTTGACTTATAAACTAGCCTTTAGTTCCTACGAGTTTTCGCAAGCCTCAGCCAGTGCCTTTATCATTTTAGCTTTATCAATGATTGTGGCACTATTTTATGTAAGACACCAGAGGGCCAGCGATGAATAACGCAGCAATGAACACTAGTTTATCTAAAAATAGTACAGTACCCAAGTCCAAACCTGCCAAATTTAGTATTGCAAAGATTTTGCTAATCCTCGGGCTTTTGCTCGGTGCTGTTTACGCGGGTTTTCCGATTCTGTGGATGGTCGCGTCGTCGTTTAAGTCCAACACGGAAATCTTTGCTTACCCGCCGCGTCTTATCACGGAATCATTTTCATTCAATGCCTATAGTGTGGTTCTCACCAATCCAGAGAAAGTACGCTTTTTTATCAATAGCTATTTGGTTTCTATCTTAGTTACGCTCTTCACGCTCATCGTGGGTACGTTAGCTGGTTACAGCTTTAGCAGATATGCGTTCGCTTTGAAGAAACCGCTCAACATGATTATTATTGGTGTACAAGCCGTACCGCCCATCACGCTGCTCATCCCTTACTTCAGCCTTATCATCACGCTCAAGCTCTACAACACCTACGCGGCGTTGGTGCTGACCTATATGGTCTTTACGCTTTCCTATGCCATCATTATGATGACGGGTTATTTCAATACCTTGCCCAAAGAATTAGACGAGGCTGTCATGATAGATGGAGGCAGTCGTTTGATGGCACTCTGGCGTGTGCTGATACCGATTTCATTACCAGGCATTGTGGGCACGGGTATCTACACATTCATGCTGGCCTGGAACGAGTTTCTCTTCGCCCTCACCCTCACAAAAACAATTGATATGCGAACCGTCCCCGTCGGCATCCAAATGCTGATGGGTCAGCACTCCTATGAGTGGAATGAAATGATGGCGATGAGTGTACTAGGGTGTTTGCCAGTTTTAGTTTTATATCTCTTTTTTCAACGCTACTTTATGGCGGGCATGACGGCGGGTTCGGTGAAGGGGTGAGCAATGACGTGAGCTTTTGTTGGCAACCTGTACTCGAGAAAGAATTGAGTAAAAGATGTTTGCAGAAAGTCAAGGCAAAAAGCTAGGGCAAACATCAAAGAGTTTTTTAAGCCATTGCCTTCAGCTTTAGCCTTTAGCTTCTAACTCAGTCCTTATAACACTGAGGAAACCTCAAACTGAAATTAAGAACATGGAGACGACCTTATGTTGATGAATATGAAAGACTTGTTAGCCGTAGCCCATAAAAACTATTTCGCTGTGCCAGCGTTTAACATCAGCAGCAACATGCTCCTCACAGGCGTGATGCAAGCTTCGGAAGAAAAGTCCTCGCCAGTTATTCTTGCAATCCACCCTGACGAGTTAGCGTTTGTTCGACCTTCGTTTATCAAGGCGGCGATTGAAGAAGCTATAAATGCGAGCATTCCTGTTTGCATCCATTTAGATCACGGCTCGTCGCTAAAACAAATTATGGAAGCCATTTGCTGCGGTTTCACCTCGGTCATGATGGACGCTTCCACCTTACCACTCGAGCAAAACATCGCCCTCTGCAAAAAAGTCGTGGAACTTGCACACGCGGTGAATGTTTCTGTCGAAGGCGAGTTGGGTACTATCGGCACGACAGGCCCCGAGGCGGAAGCAGGTACAGAAGAAATCATCTATGTCAATCCTGATGATGTTGTAACGTTTGTTGAAGGCACAGGTGTGGACACGCTGGCAGTTGCCGTCGGCACGATGCACGGTATTTATCCGAAAGATAAAAAGCCTGAACTGAGGCTAGACTTGCTAAAAGAGATTACCTCGAGAGTAGACATCCCGCTCGTGCTGCACGGTGGCTCCGCGAACCCCGATGAAGAAATTGCCAGGGCGGTCAAACTCGGCATCAACAAAATCAACATCTCGAGTGACATCAAAGATGCGTTTTACCGCAAGTGCCGTGAAGTCCTGTCAAATCCTACGTTACGGGAACCGAACTCCATTTACCCCGCTTGCATCGAAGCCATGAAAAAAGTTGCTCATCATAAAATTGACCTCTTTGACGCGACGGGTAAAGCTGCACTTTATCAATCCAACCACCAGCCAAAAGCGAAGGTTCAGCCCGAGCTCGCGTTGAAATAGATTACGTTCAAAATGGTGTTAAAGATTGTGTTCCTTCACGAAAAGTCTGGTGACTTTTTTCTCGTCAGGCGTTTATAAATGTGTGAGAAAGGCTTATGAAAGAAAAAATTGCTTTGGGATTTGGTGATAACGTTGACTATGAAATTGTCTGGGATTCTAAAGTTATTGAAAACCTGATTCTCGAGTATGACATCTACAATAACGAGTTAGATATTGACCGAGCTGTCAATAACGAACGTGATCTTGTTATTTCCATTTTAAGTTTCTTAAAGTATGGCAGTGGCGGCGAACGCATTGTCGCCTCGTCGGAAGTGCTCGAGGGTTTTGCACAAAACTTTGAGAAGACAATCACCCTCGGCGGAACGCCTGTACGTGCGGCTATCGCCATGCGAAAGCTCGGCTACACCTCAGCACTTCATCTCGTTACTATTAACGATCACGTGCGTAGACTTTTGCCCCAGGATTGCCCTTATGTTTGTAGCAACACGAAAGACAGTTTGCACCCACACGTGATTATTCAGTTTGATAAAGGTAATAGCGTCAAAGCTAATGACATTGAGATTTGCTCGAGCCAATCAAACCGCATCATCTACCATCATGACGATGACAACATCGCCATGAATCTTAACGAGGACTTTTCTGATCTCATCACAGACGCGAGGGTGTTTTTGATTTCAGGCTTTAATGCCATGCAGAGCGAGACACTTCTTTTGAAGAGGCTCGAGTCTCTTTCAAACATGATGGAAACTTTGCCTAGAAATGCGTTGGTTTATTACGAAGATGGCGGGTATTATGAACCAAAGTTCCGTCAAGTGATTTTTCGCGCCCTAGCAGGAAAAATTAATATCGTCAGCCTCAACGAAGATGAATTTCAAGCCTATGTAGGAAGAACGTTAGATTTGCTCGATGTTTTCCAAATGAAAGATGCCTTAGCAGAGCTGCAAAAACTAATCTCAGTCCCCGTTCTTGTCATTCACTCCAAGTATTGGGCACTTGCTTACGGTGAAGACGTGGCGAATTTTTTAGGGGCACTCAAAGGCGGTGCGACGATGGCAACGACACGCTTTTGTTATGGCGACGGGTTTGGCATAGAGGATTACAAACGTATAAAGCACCGTTCTCCCAACAAAGAAGGTGCAAAATTTGCAAAGGCGTTAAACGAGCTGCTGGGCGATACCACAGCGTGTGTGCCTGTCGCAGAGGTCGAACCAATAAAGGCAACCACGATTGGGCTTGGTGATGCCTTTGTCGGTGGCTTTCTCTCTGCACTTTTGAGATAAGCAAAAATCATCGTGAATGGTTCTTAAGTTTAGTTTGTAACGTTACCGTCCAGTAAGCATTGCAGCAGTCTCTGCCGCGTCGTCCAGTGTTTTCAGACCATCCTAAAAAGGTACGTCATTCGCTGGTGGGGGAGAGTCACCCTTTTTCTGCCAGGGGTTCCCACCTTTGTCTTTAAGGAGTTTCTGCATGTCAATTGTGACGGAGGCTTTGAGCCAGGGACACGTGTTTTTAAGCTCCCCCAGTTTTGTCGTATCAACTTTCACGCCTTCGGTTTCATACAAAACACTGCCTTGTTCGCCGTTCACTTTTAACTGCACAGGCACGATTCCTGTGTATTCATCTAAGTAAGAGCGCAGTTCGTTGAGTTGCAAATGATTGATGTCCGTAAGGTCAAACTCGAGCACGGCGACTTCAGGAAGTTGTCCGCGATTGTCCCAGCGAATCAGCCTGTCCGCCATGAGGTCAAAGGTTTCGCCGTTTTGTTTGGGTTCGCATATCAAAACAACAGGAACATCGTTGGCGAGCAGAGGAGAAATTTCGTCATAGGTTCTACTAAAGGCCACGACTTCACGCCCGCCTGTTTCATCAGCGATGACAAACCGCGCCATCATTTTGCCCGACTTCGTTGGCTTCTTCACCACACTCTGCATGAGTCCAGCAAGAGCCACTTTGATGCGCCCACCAAAATTATCCTTGATTTGTTCTCTGTACCACGCTTCGACACCTTCAACCGTGCAACTCGCCGCTTCTGCCAAGCCTGGGTAACTGTGCATTGGATGTGAGCTAATGTAAAGCCCGAGGGCATCTTTTTCCATTTTGAGAATTTGCAATTCTGATAACGGCTCGGTAGGGACGAGGGCGGGCGGCTTAACTTCTTCAGCACCAAAGAGTCCCATTTGCCCTTGCTCGGCTTGAGCGCGTGTGCCAGCCCCCCACTTCATGGCAGGCTCGAGGTTTGCTAACAAAACATCACGCTTTCCGAGCTGGTCAAAGGCTCCCGCTTTAATGAGGTGCTCGAGTGCCCTTTTATTCACGGTGGTCATATCAATGCGTTCACAAAACTCCCAAATGTCTTTGAATTTCCCACACTTATTGCGTTCTTCTAAAATATGCTCGACAGCAGCATCACCGACGTTTTTGATGCCGTAAAGCCCGAAGCGCACGACATCCCCGACAGGTGTAAAGTCTGAAAGCGATTCGTTAATGTCAGGTGACAACACGGGAATACCTAAGTGCCGCGCGTCATTGACGTACTGCGCGACCTTATCGCTGTTGGCCCGCTCGACGGTCAACAATGCTGCTGCAAACTCGACAGGGTAGTGGGTTTTGAGATATGCTGTCTGGTACGATAAAACTCCGTATGCAGCCGAGTGTGATTTATTGAATCCGTAATTTGCAAACTTTTCTAACAAATCAAATATCGCGTTTGCTTCATCTTTAGGAATGCCGTTTTGCCCGGCACCCTCCGTAAAAATCTTGCGCTGCTTTTCCATTTCAGACACTTTTTTCTTACCCATTGCGCGGCGCAAAATATCTGCACCACCTAATGTATAGCCCGCCACCGCCTGAGCAATCTGCATGATTTGTTCTTGGTACACGGGAATGCCGTAAGTTTCGCGCAAGATTGGCTCGAGATATTTTTCTGCATGAGGAAACTCAGTAAAACGCACCTCTTCTAGTTCATGATGTCTGCGAATATAGGTCGGAATATTTTCCATCGGGCCAGGACGATACAGTGCAGACACAGCAATCAAATCTTGCACCCGTCTCGGCTTCAGTTTCCGCAACGTGTCCACCATGCCTGGAGATTCAAACTGGAACACGCCTGCGGCTTCGCCCCTGGACAAGAGTTCAAACGTCTTTTCGTCGTCAACAGGAAACTCGTCAGGATTCAGTTCAAGCCCTCTCGAGAGTTTGATAATTCGCACGGCTGCTTCAATAAACGACAAGGTGCGAAGCCCGAGAAAATCCATCTTGAGAAAACCGAGTTCTTCAATCGAACCCATGTCGTATTGGCACACGATGGGACCGTCACCGCTTCTAAATACGGGGGCGAGTTCTTGAATGGGTTCACGTGCAATAATGACACCTGCCGCGTGTACTGAAGCGTGGCGTGTCAAGCCTTCTAACGCCATCGCCACATCCATAAACTCACTGGCACCGTTGTCATACATTTGTTTGATCTCGGGGACTTCCTCCATTGCCTTTGCAATCGGCCTGGCTTTCCCGAAGACGACAGGAACAAGTTTAGAAACCGCATCCGCGTCGGCGTAGGAGGACTCGAGCACCCGCGCTGCATCCTTAATGGCAGCTTTAGAAGCCATCGTTCCAAACGTGGCAATCTGTGAGACTTTTTCTTCGCCGTATTTTTCACGGACGTATTCGACAACTTCCATGCGCCTAACGTCAGAGAAATCAATATCAAAATCTGGCATCGAAATACGTTCAGGATTTAAGAATCTCTCAAACAGCAACTCGTAAGCAAGTGGGTCAATGTTCGTGATGCGCGTCGCATACGCGACAATTGAACCTGCTCCCGAACCCCGCCCAGGCCCTACCGCAATTCCGTTGTTCTTAGCCCAGTTAATAAAATCAGCGACAATCAAGAAGTAGTCAGGAAAGCCCATCGCCGCAATGACACCAAGCTCGAACTCGGCGCGTTCTAAAATTGTCAGGGCTTCCGTGTTCTTTGAAACCTCTTTGAATTGCTCGAGATGTTCATAAACATATTTAGGATACGTTTGCCCTTCCTCTTTAGG
>ERZ1066120.1779-NODE-1779-length-11286-cov-13.480990_pt1 | contig 11286 bp, 10 predicted proteins | sample MGYA00382767_ERZ1066120 | MGnify/ENA primary metagenome ERZ1066120 (study PRJEB33369, sample SAMEA5778350) | biofilm metagenome | biome: Industrial cooling water; feature: Water cooling tower basin; material: Biofilm | place: United Arab Emirates | collected... | reverse complement strand
GGGGCGCCCGACGCGCCGCCGGCCGGGGGTGCGCTCACGCCCGCGCCGCCTCGTCCGCGGGGGCGCCGCCGGGGGCGGCGGCCTCCTGCTCCGCCCGCTGCGCCGCGTGCACGCGCCCCTCGTAGCGCCAGAGGAGCAGGACGAGCAGCACCGCGCCCACGCTCACGGCCGAGTCGGCCACGTTGAACGTCCAGAAGCGCGCGTCGCCGACGCCGACGTCGATGAAGTCGACGACGCCGGCCGGCGACCGGAAGCGGTCGATGAGGTTGCCTAACGCGCCGCCGATCACCGTGGCGATGGCCAGGCGCAGCGCCCCCTCGCCCGCCGGCAGCGAGCGGTAGAGCCGCACGAGGAACGCCAGGATGACGAACGTGAGGACGGTGAACACGTACCGCGACGCCCCGCCGAAGTGCATGCCGAACGCCGCACCCGGGTTGTACGTGAGCGTGAACCGGAGCACGTCGCCCACCACCTCGCGCGGGACGTGGAGCGCGAGCCGCCGCTCGGCGACGTACTTGGTGGCCTGATCGAGCGCCACGATGCCGGCCACCAGCCCCGCGGCCGCGCGCGCGCTCATGCCGCCTCCGCGATGCGCGCCGTGGGCGCGGGCGACGGCGACGCGGCGTCCTGCGCGGCGCCCGCGCCGAGCGTCGCGCGGTCGGCCCGCTCCTCGCGCCACAGCACCCGGAACAGCAGCACCGCCCCCGCCGTCACCGCCACGTCCGCGACGTTGAAGGTGGGCCAGCGCACCGCCCCCACGCCGACGTCCAGCCAGTCGACCACCCCGGCCGCCGAGCGCACGCGGTCGATCATGTTGCCCACCGCGCCGCCGCACAGCAGCGCCAGCGCGAGCACGCGCGCGTTGTCGCGGTCGGCCGTCTGACGGTAGAGCCCCCAGAGGACGCGCAGCACGAGGGCGGCGAGCGCCAGGAAGATGCCGCGCGAATACGGCCCGAAATGCAGGTTGAACGCGGCCCCGGGATTGTAGACGAGCGTGAACCGCACCACGTCGCCGAGCACGCGGTGCGGGAAGCCCGGGGCCCCGAGCGCCGACTCGGCGAGGGCCTTGGTGACCAGGTCTACGAGCACGGCCGCCACCGCGACGGGCCAGAAGACCACGCCGTTGGTGTTGGCCGCCGCGCCCACCGGCTCAGCCGGCCTTCTTGCCATCTTCCTCGCGCTGCTTGCAGTCGAAGCAGAAGCGCGCGTGGGGCAGCGCGTCGAGGCGCTCGTACGCGACGTTCTTCCCGCACGAGTGGCAGCGGCCGAACGTCTGCGGGCTCGCGTACAGACGGCGCAGCGCCTCGTCGATGTGCCAGAGGAAGCGCCCCTCCTGGCTGGCGAACAGGAACGCCTTCTCGCGCTCCATGGCGTCGGTCCCCTGGTCGGCCATGTGGAACGAGTACGAGCTCAGGTCGCCGTCGCTCTCCTGCTGGCTGGCGCCGAACGTCTCGCTGTGGCTGCCGAGCTCCTTGAGAACGCGCTTGCGCTCCTCGAGAAGGCGCTTCTCGAAGTGCGCGAGCTGCGCCTTCTCGAGGGGCTGGAACGTCGCGTCCGGGGTCTCCGGCGTCGTGGTCGAGGCCATCAGGGCGTGTCCTGGCTGTCTGCCGTACGGAAGGAGACGCGGACGGCCGCCCCGTCGAGGTCGACCGTCCGCGTGAACGCGGAAGATAGTGCATCGATCGGGCCCGCCCCGTCCCCGTCGTCCGCGGCGCCCACCCGGAGCGAGGCGGCCAGCACCTCCCCGGCGATGTACCCGCCATGCGCCTCCGCGGCCGCCTCCACCTCCGCGGGCCCGGCGAGCCACAGCGCGATGCGGTCGCTCACGCGCAGCCCCGCCTCCTTGCGCAGCCGCTGGATGCGGCTCACGAGCTCGCGCGCCGTGCCCTCGGCCTTGAGCGCCGGCGTCACGGCCGGGTCGAGGGCGACGACAAATCCGGCTTCTTCCTGAACCGCGTACCCGCCCGTGGCGCGGCGCACCACGGTCAGGTCGTCCCGCTCCAGCGGGTGATCCACGCCGTCGACGGTGACGTGGGCCGGCTCGCCGCGCTCGAACGCGCGCAGCCGCTCCGCCGGGAGCGCCCGCACGGCCTCGGCCGCCCGCGGCGTCGCCTTGCCGAAGCGCTGGCCGAGGTGGCGGAAGTTGGGCCGCGCCTCCAGCGAGACGAGCGCGTCGCCACTCGTCGCCCACCGCACCTGCTTCACGTTCAGCTCGGCGGCCAGCACCGGGGCAAGCGCGTGAAGCTGCTTGCCCATCCGCGTCTCCCCCACCCCAACGCCCGCCCCCGGCGCGACGGCGACGAGCTCGCCGAGCGGCTGGCGGACGTTGAGCTTGAGCTCCTCGCGCGCCGCCCGGCCGAGCGTGGCCAGCCGCCGCACCGCCTCCACCGCCTCGTCGAGGTCGGCGTCGAACGGGGCGACCTCGGCCGGGGGGCGGGCGTACGCCGCGAGGTGGACGCTCGCGCCGTCGGCCTCGCCCCCGGTGAGCGCGCGGTGCAGCCAGTCGGTGAGGAACGGCGCGAAGGGCGCGAGCAGGCGCGCCGTGACCACCAGCACCTCGTGCAGCGTGGCGAGCGCGGCGCGCGCGTCCGCCGGCGGCGCGCTCCCCTCGAACCAGAAGCGCGGGCGCGACAGCCGCACGTACCACTTGCTCACGTCGGCGTCGAAGAACTCCATGACGCGGCGCGCGGCGGACGTGGGGTCGTAGGCGCCGAGCAGCGCGTCGGCGTCGGCCTCCACGCGCGCGAGCCGCCCGAGCACCCAGCGGTCGAGCGCGGGGCGCTCGGCCACCGCCGGGTCGGCGGCGGAGGGCGCCCAGCCGAAATTGGCGTACTGCGCGAAGAACGCGTACACGTTCCGCAGCGTGACCAGGAAGTTGCCGGCCGTCTGGCGGATCTGCGCCTCGTCGAACGGCAGCTCGCGCGACACCTCGCTGGCCGAGACGAGGAAGAGGCGGGCGGCGTCGGCGCCGTGGCGGCCCATCACGGCCCACGGGTCGACGGTGTTGCCGACGCTCTTCGACATCTTCTTGCCGTTCGCGTCGAGCACCACGCCGTTGACGATCACGGCGCGGTACGGCGCCGCCGCGTCGCCGTCGTTGTTGGGCAGCGCGTCGCCGAGCCCCGCCGCGATGGCCAGCAGCGAGTAGAACCACCCGCGCGTCTGGTCCTGCCCCTCGGCGATGTAGTCCGCCGGGAACTGCCGCGCGACCACGTCGGCGTGCTCGAACGGGTAGTGCCACTGCGCGAACGGCATGCTCCCCGAGTCGAACCAGGTGTCGATGACCTCGGGGACGCGGCGCATGGTGCCCGTGCCGCTCGCGGCCGGCCAGGTGTAGGCGTCGATGAACGGCTTGTGCGGGTCGAAGTCGTCGGGGAGCGAGCGCCCGACGCGCCGCGCCAGCTCCTCGTACGAGCCGATCACCTCGACCTCGCCGGGGTCGGCGTCGTTCACCCACACGGGGAGCGGCGTGCCCCAGTACCGGTCGCGGGAGAGGGCCCAGTCGATGTTGTTGGCCAGCCAGGCGCCAAAGCGGCCGGTGCCCACGCTCGCCGGGTGCCAGTCCACCGCGGCGTTGCGCGCCAGCATGCGCTCCTTGTACGCCGACGTCCGCACGAACCACGACGAGCGGGCGTAGTAGAGGAGCGGCGTGCCGCAGCGCCAGCAGTGCGGGTAACTGTGCGGCCGCTTGCCGGCCTTCCAGAGCAGGTCGCGCTCGCGCAGCGCGTCCAGGATGGGCGCCTCGGCCTCGTGCACGCCCAGCCCGCCCACCACCGCCACGCCGTCCGCGAAGCGCCCCTGCGCGTTCACGGGCTGCACGAACGCCAGCCCGTGCCGCCGCCCGGCCGCGTAGTCGTCCTCGCCGAACGCCGGGGCCATGTGCACCACGCCAGATCCGTCTTCCGCGCTGACGAACGACTCGCCCACGATCATCCCGTGCGCGCCCGCGTTCGGCCCGTCCGTCGGGAACTCGACCCAGTCGAGCGGGCGGCGGTACCGTGCGCCGACGAGTGCCGAGCCGGGGATCGCGGCCACCACGTCCCACCGCTCGCCCCAGTCGGCGCCGAGCACGCCGGCGGCGCGCGCCTCGGCGAGCACAACCGTCCAGTCGTCGCGCCCCTTCTTGCGCAGCTCGACGTACGTGAGCTCCGGGTTCACGGCCAGCGCGGTGTTGGACACGAGCGTCCACGGCGTCGTGGTCCACACGAGGATGCGCCGACGCCCCGCCCCGCCCTCCAGGTCGAGCGCGACGTACACGCTCGGCCCCTCGACCTCTTTATAGCCCTGCTGCACCTCGTGGCTGCTCAGCGCCGTCTCGCAGCGCGGGCAGTAGGGCAGGATCTTGTGCGCCTGGTACAGCAGCCCGCGCCCGTGCAGCGTGGCGAGCGCCCACCACACGCTCTCCACGTAGTCGTTGCTGTAGGTGACGTACGGGCGCGCGTAGTCCAGCCAGTAGCCCATCCGCGCCGACAGCCGCTCCCACTCCTCGCGGTAGGTGAACACGCTCTCGCGGCACAGCCGGTTGAACTCGGCCACGCCCACGCGCTCGATGTCCTGCTTGCCGCTGATCTGCAGCCGCTTCTCGACCTCGATCTCGACGGGAAGCCCGTGCGTGTCCCAGCCGGCCTTGCGGGGCACGTCGTGCCCGCGCATCGCGCGGTGGCGGCAGACGAGGTCCTTGATGGTGCGCGCGAAGACGTGGTGGATCCCGGGGCGCCCGTTCGCCGTCGGCGGCCCCTCGTAAAAGACGAAGGGCGGCCCGCCAGCGCGCGCGGCCTGCGCGCGCTCGAACAGCCGCTCGTCTCCCCATCGCGCGAGCATCGCCTCCTCCAACTCGCCCGCGGACTGCCCGGCCGGCAGCGGGGGGAAGCGCCCCGCGGTCGCCGCCCCCGGCCCCCCGCTCTCCCCGTCGCTCACGCCGGCCGCTCGCCGTTAGGCGGTTCCGCGCCCGCAGGGCCTAACGCGCGCGGGGTGCGCACCGGCGGCAGCGTGCGCTCCTCGGCCGCTGACAGCTCGGCGAGCTGCCGCTCGGCCATCAGCCGGAGCTGCGCCAGGTACGTCCGGTGCACGCGGTCGATCCCCTGCGCCTCCTCCTCCAGCCGGCGCACCTCGCCGCGGCGCTCCTCGGCCACGCGCCGCGCCTCCTCGTGCGCGTCGCGGAGGACGCGCTCGGCCTCGGCGCGCGCCTCACGCACCTGCCGCTCGGCCTCGTGCTGTGCCTCGCGCCGCAGCAGGTCGGCCTCGCGCTCGGCGGCCTCGCGCGTCTCCGTGCGGAGCTGCTGGGCGGCGACGAGCGCGTCGTTCATCGCCTTCTCCCGCTCGCGGAAGGCGCGCAACTGCTCGTGGAAGTTGCGCGCCTTCTGCTCCAATTCCTGGGCGTGGCGCGTGAGGCGCTCGAGCTCCGCGGCCACCTGCTCGCGGAACTGGTCGACGCGCGCGCGGTCGTACCCGCGCCACGCCGTGCCGCCGAGGTCGTAGCGGCGCACGTCGAGCGCGGAGAGGCGGAAGGGATCGTCGGCCATGGGTCGGACGGAGACGCGGCGGGGTCGCGGGCGGGGTCGCGGCGTGGGCCGCGGACGGGACGATGCGGAAGGCCGGGCCGCGCGCGCCCGACGGGCGGCGCGCGGCCCGGCCGCAAGCGGACTAAATGCGGGCGCCGAAGAGCGCGGTGCCGAGCCGGACGAGCGTGGCGCCCTCCTCGGCGGCGACCTCGAAGTCGCCGCTCATGCCCATCGACAGCGCGTCGGCCGGGTGGCCGGCGTGGCGCAGCACGTCGCGCGCCGCCCGCGCCCCGGCGAACGTCGCGCGCAGCGTGCGCTCGTCGGCGTCGAGCGGCGCCATGGTCATCACGCCGCGCACCACGAGCCCCTCGCGCGTCGTCAGGCGTTCGGCCTCGGCGACCAGCTCGTGCGGCGCGTAGCCCCCCTTGCTCGCCTCGCCGCTCGCGTTCACCTGCAGCAGCGCGTCGACGGGCCGCCCGCGCGCGACGCCGTGCGCGTGCAGCGCGTCGGCCAGCCGCGCGCTGTCGCACGCGTGCACCAGCGCGAAGCCGTCGAGGAAGCGCACCTTGTTGCGCTGCAGGTGCCCGATGAGGTGCCAGCGCACCGGCACGTCGGCGGCGCCCATCTTGTCGAGCGCCTCCTGCACGCGGTTCTCGCCGACGTCGTGCAGCCCGGCGGCCCAGGCGGCGCGCACCGCCTCGGGGCCGTGGGTCTTGGTCACGGCGACGATGGTGACCGACTGACCGTGCCCGCCTCGCGCGGCGGCGGCGTCCGCGCGGCCGCGCAGCTCCGACACCCGTTCCCGCACGCGCCCGGCGAAGGCCGCGTCGCGGTCCGCGGGCGCGTCGGGCAGGTCGATGTGGGGCAACGACATAGGCAGCGGAAGCTACCGGCCCTGGCACGCCCCCTCAACCCGCCGCGCGCCCGCCGCGCGGGGCACGGGCTCGGGTTGACCCCACGCGGCGAGGAGCGCGGCCGGACAGGCGAGCTGCCGGCGCGCCCACACCCCGACGCCGGCCTCCGCCGGGCCGGGACGCGCAAGGAACAGCCGCGGGGCGAGCGCGCCGACGAGGCGCGCGGACGCGAGGACCGCCGCAGAGTCGGCCTCGACATCACCGATCAGCGCGCCGACGGCCGGTGCGACCGCACCGCCGCCGGCGTTCGCGTCGCCATCCCGTCGCTCGATCAGCAGCCCCGCGTGCACCCAGCGGCCGCCCGCATCGGCACGAGTGGCAGGCTCCACCGAGAGGGTCGTGGCCATCGGGCGGCCTGCGGCGGCCGCGGCGGCAGCGAGCGCTCGCACGAGCAGCGCCTCGCCTGGCCACGCCCGCTCCATGGCCGCCGGCACCAAGCCGTGTCGCCGAGCGAGCTCGGCGCGGTACCATCGTGCGGGCAGCAGGGACAGCGTGACCGTGGTGACGTCGCGTCGGAATCCCCCGGACTGAGCGGCCCAGAGCGGGTACGTGTCGTTGTCGGCGCGGACCAGCAGCACGGCGCGAGGGGGCGCGGCCGCGAGCAGCGCGCGGGCGTAGGCGTCCGCGGTGGACGCGGCCGGTTCGCGGCGCCGGTCCACCGCGCGCCAGTTGAGCGCGCCGGGGAGCGCCGCGGCGGCCAGGCCGCCGCCTAACGCCACCGCACGGCGCGCACGGCCACCGGAGACCCGCCGGGCGAGCCGGCGGGCCAGCACGACCGCGCCCACTCCCGCCCACGCCCCCCAGGCCCACCAGCCGAGCGCGAAGAAGTAGTCGCGCTCGCGCGCCTCGTGGGGCGCGTCGGGCGGGAGCACGCCGGCGCCGAAGCTCGGGCCCGCCTTGAGGTTGAGGTACACCGCCACGCCCGCCGTCCCGCACGCGAGCAGCAGCGCCCACGCGCCGAAGCTCCGCGGGTCGCGGCGTCGGTGCCAGGCCGCGCCGAATGCGGCGAGGACGGCGTAGGCGATCGTCCAGGGGAGGCGGAGCGGGCGCGGGCCGACGCCGCCGTCCAGCCCCAGCCCGACCTGCCAGTCGGCCCACTCGCCCACGTTGGCGAGTTGGAGCCAAAGCGGCGCCTGTCGCGGCCAGAGCCCGGCCGGGGCGTACTGGGCGCGGGTTAGCACGTCCCGGAACGCGGGCCAGGTGACGGGCGCGGCCTGGTTCAGCCACGGGTCGTGCCGCGCGCGCACCCACAGCGCGAGCAGCGCGGACGCCGCGACGAGGGTGAGCGCAGCGATACCCAGGGCCAGACGGCCATCGGACTTGGGTCCGCCGCGGATAGCGAGCGCGCCGAGCAGGACGAGGGCGAGCGCGACGACTGCCCCGCTGCCGCCGCCCAACCCTGCCGTCAGCCCGGCGCCGGCGACGATCATGAAACCTCGATGCCACCGCACCGACCGCCGATCCACGTCGCCCGCCGGGACCGCGGCGAGCCACGCGACCACCGGCGCGCACACGAGCGCGCTCGGGTGGAGCGGCGCCGCCAGGCCTAACGCATACGCCGCGGCGAGGGTGGCCCGCGAGCCCGACGCCGCCGGCGCGTCGTCCGCCCGAGCCGCGCGCGCCCGCCCGGCCGCGTCGGCGGCGAGCAGGGCGAGCGTGGCGAGGAGCAGCGCGGGCGCGTACACCTCGGGCTCGGTCGCGCTTGCCCACACGGTGCTCATCGTCCCCGCGGTGAGCGCGGCGGCGACGCCGGCGCGTGTGCTGCCGGTCCAACGTGTCACTAGCGCCGCCGTAACGCCCCCCGCCGCCGCGGTGCAAGTGGCGCTCAGTAACGCCGCGGCCGCCGCCCCGCCGATGCCCAACGCACCGAGGGTCAGCGTCCACGCGCGCCCCAGCGCGACGAACAGCGGCGTGCCGGGCGGGTGCGGAACGCCGTAGCTCGCGAACGCGGCGACGAACTCGCCGGCGTCCCAGAACGTGACCGCCGGCGCGGCCGTGGCCGCGTACAGCGCCGCCAGCAGCGCGCCGGCGGCCAGCCCCGCGCGGGCCGGCGCGCCCCCCGCCCCGCGCACGTTAGGCGAGGTGGCGGAGGAACCGCTCGGGCGCGTTCAGGAAGTCGCGCGTCACCCGCACGTGCTCAAGCTCGTCGTAGGCCGCCTCGCGCACGCCGCCCGCGCCGAACGCGTAGATGCGCGCGCCGGGCAGCGCGAGCAGGATGGGCGAGTGCGTCGCCACCACGAGCTGCGCGCCCGTCCGGACCGCGCCCATGAGCAGCGCGAGCAGCGTGAGCTGCCGCTGCGGCGAAAGGGGCGTCTCGGGCTCGTCCAACAGGTACAAGCCCGGCGCGTCGAGCTGCGCCACGAAGTAGTCGAGAAAGCTCTCGCCGTGCGAGCGGGCGTCGTACGCGCCGATCCGCTCCGCCGCCCCCGCCTCGTCGAGCACCTCGTGCAGGGCGTTCGGCCCGCGCCGCCGCAGGATCTCCCCGTCGGTCAGGCGCGCCTCGGCCACCTCGCGGAGGCTGCGGGCGTCGTCGCGCGCGCGAGCCCGCAGGTACCCGAAGAAGTCTTCGGCCCGCAAGAAGAACCCGAACGCCGGCCGCCACGCCCACCCGAGGCGCATCGCCCGCGCGAGCGCAGACACCGCGGCGAGGGTCGCGTCGCGCCACGGGTCGCGCTCCGACCCGACCGCGCGCAGGTGCGCCGCGAGCGCAATCGCCTCGAGCAGCGTGCTCTTGCCGCTCCCGTTCTCCCCGACGAAGAAGGTGACCGGCGCGTCGAGCTTGAGGCCGCCGTCCAACGCACGGACCGCCGGGACGCACCGCGGGAACGCGTCCCCGTCGCGAGGCCCGTCGCGCCACCCCGCGCGGACGAGCGCCGGCCCCCGCGCCGGGGTCGCCCGCCCCGGGTTAGTCCGCGAGCGCGACGCCCGCATGTTCGGCCGTGGTGGCTCGCGGCGCCCGCCCCGCCAGCACGTCGCGCAGTTGCCCCGGTCCGAGGTCGCGCACCAGTCGCCCGGCGGCGGCGAGCGAGATCGACCCCGTCTCCTCGCTCACCACCACCACGAGCGCGTCGCTCTCCTCCGCCAGGCCTAACGCCGCCCGGTGGCGGGTGCCGAGCGAGCGGTCGTCCACCCTCGCCTGCGACAGCGGGAGGATGCAGCCGGCCGCGACGATCGTGTCGCCGCGGATCACCACCGCGCCGTCGTGCAGCGGCGAGTAGGGGGTGAAGATCGTCGCCAGCAGGTCGCCGCTCACCTTGGCGCTGAGCGGCGTGCCGGTGTCGAGGTAGTCGCCGAGCGGCAGGTCGCGCTCGACGGCGACGATGGCACCCGTGCTCGACCGGCTGAGCCGCTCGGCGGCGTCCGCGATCTCGTCGGCCACCTCCGCCGCGTCGAGCGAGCGCACCAGCCGCGTGGTGCGCGGGTGCGTCAGGTGGAGCACCGCCGCGCGCAGCTCCGGCTGGAACGCCACGAGCGCCACGACGGGCGCGAACAGCACCACGCGGCCGAGCAGCCAGGTGAGCAGCGTAAGCTGCAGCGCCCACGCGAGCGCGTACGCCGCGCCCACGACCGCGAGCGCCAGCACGAGTTGCAGCGCCCGCCGCCCCTGCACGCGGAGTAACGCGTGGTACGCACCCCACGCGATCACGGCCACCTGCACCGCGTCCCGCCACCCCACGCTCCAGCGCCCCGTGCCGGCGGGCGGCGCGAGCGTGGCGAGCAGGTCGGGGGCGGCCGGGGCGGGCATCGCCGAAGGTAGCCCGGCCGCGCCGGAGGGCGCCACCGCGCGGGCCCCCCTCTATACCGTCTTGTGCACCCCGCCGCGCAGCACCGCCCACGCCACGTCGAGCGCCTCGCGGTGCGCGCGCACGTCGTGCACGCGGAACAGCCGCGCGCCCAGCGCCAGCGCCGCAACGTGCGCCCCCACGGAGCCGTGCACCCGCGCCGCCGGCTCGGCCACCCCGCTCAGCTCCCCCACGAACCGCTTGCGGGAGGCGCCCACCAGCAGCGGTCGGCCGAGCGCCGTCAGTCGCGGCAGGCCGCCGAGCACCGCCAGCGACTGCGCGCTGGTCTTGGCGAACCCCACGCCGGGGTCGAGCACCACGGCCTCGCGCGCCACGCCCGCCGCGTCCGCGCGCGCCAGCGACGCCGCGAGCTCCGCCTCGACCTCCGCCACCGGGTCCGCGTAGCGGGCGTGCGCGTACGTCGCCATGTCGGTCACCTCGCCGCGCGAGTGCATGAGGACGACGCCCGCGTGCGCCGCGGCGCATACCCCGGCCATCGCCGGGTCGAGGCGGAAGCCGCTGACGTCGTTCACCACGTCGGCCCCGGCGTCGAGCGCGGCGCGAGCCACTGCGGCCTTCACCGTGTCGACCGAGATGAGCGCGTCCGGGCGGGCCGCGCGGAGCCCGCGGATCACCGGCACGACCCGGGCGATCTCCTCGTCGGCCGGGACGGGGCCGGCATTGTGCGGCCGTGTGCTCTCCCCGCCCACGTCCACCGTGTCCGCGCCCTCGTCGAGCAGTCGCTCGGCGTGCCGAACCGCCGACGCGGCGTCGGCGTGCCGGCCGCCGTCGCTGAAACTGTCGGGCGTCACGTTGAGGACGCCGAGCAGGAACGGGCGGTCGAGGGGCAGGGTGCGCGTGGCAAGCACCCACCGCGGAGGCGAAGTCATCCCACCAAGTTGTCGTCCCGAGCGCAGCGAGGGACCTACTGGCCGTGGCGATGAGGGTAGCGCGGCCATGTTCCCCCGTTCGCTCGGGGAGTAGGTCCCTCGCTCCGCTCGGGACGACCCGGGCAGGCGGCTGTCCCGCGCCGCGTCAGAAGACCTTGATGATCCCCTTCGTGTACCGCCCCGGGTTCCGCCGCACGTC
>ERZ1066120.1777-NODE-1777-length-11306-cov-12.790596_pt1 | contig 11306 bp, 8 predicted proteins | sample MGYA00382767_ERZ1066120 | MGnify/ENA primary metagenome ERZ1066120 (study PRJEB33369, sample SAMEA5778350) | biofilm metagenome | biome: Industrial cooling water; feature: Water cooling tower basin; material: Biofilm | place: United Arab Emirates | collected... | reverse complement strand
GCCGTGGTCAGCCAGCCGGCCAAAGCATTGGTGGCGTTGAGCGTGCCGGTCTTGGCGAAGATGCGCCCGGCGAGCATGGTGCCGGCGAAACGGCGGCGCAGCGTGCCGTCGAGCCCGCCGACGGGCAGGCTGGCGCGGAACTCGTCGGCCCAGGGCTGCTTTGCAATCCAATTGAGCAGCACGACCGTGCCGCGGGGCGCGACACGGTTATAGCTCGACATGCCCGAGCCATCGGACAGGCTCACCTGCGCATCCGCCACGCCCACTTCAGCGAGCATGGCCTCGACCACCGCTTGCCCATCCGCGATCGAGCCAGTGCCGCGCGCCAGGCCGAGCCGGCGCAGCAGGAGCTCGGAATAAAGGTTCTGGCTGCGCTTGTTGATGATCGAGATTTCCTCGCCGAGCGGCGGCGGTTCCAACGCGGCCAACGCCTTTTCGGCGCGCGGGCGCGCGGGTGCCGGGCCGTTGCGCTTTTCGGGATCGTCCTCGAGCATCAGCGGGCGATAGCGGGAGCTCGCCTCTCCCGTCACCGCCACCCCGCGAGCGCGCAGCATCTCGCCCAATTGCCAGGCGGCATGGTGCGCCGGATCGTCCACCCCCAGCCGCCAGCTAACCGGCGCCTGGGCTGCCCCGATGGTCCCCGTTACCACCAGAACGCGGCTTCCCGGCAGCCGGTCATAGACCAGCGCCTCGCCCTGGCCGGCCACGGTGCGGGCATGATTTTCGACCGAGAAATAGCCGGGCAGCGCCACCACCGGCGGCGCGCCGACCGGCCCGGGAGTAACCGTCGCCGCAATTTCATTGTCGTCCACGCTCAGCGCGGCGATGGCCGTGCCGGAACTGGAGGCGATATTGTTCCAGCTCATCCCCGGGCTCCAGCGCTGATCCGGAAAGAAGGTCGCATCGCCGACGATATGGCGGACCGCGCGGGTCTTGGCGGCGACCGCATCGGCGAGCGTCGCCAGGCAATCCGTGACGCAGGATGGAGCGGCGGACATGCGCGCATCGCCCCGCCCGGTCAGCACGGCATCGGGGGCATTGCTTTGCCGTGAAGGAACCAGCCGCACCTCGGCCCCGCTCGCCTTTTGGTCCGCGAGTTGACCGCGAGAGCGCGCCCAGAGCGCGGCGGCGGTGGTGAAAATCTTGGTGTTGGAGGCAGGCAGGAAGCGCCGTTCCGGTTCGATCGCCACGATCTCCCGCCCCTCGGCATCGGCGACCACGACGCCCCAGCGCGCTCCTGGCCCGGCCTCGGCGAGGATCGGCGCCATGACGTCTGCTTGAGCGAAGGCAGGGACCGGGGCGAGCGCCAGGCTGGCGGCGATGAGGAAACGCATGGCGTGGAGCCTAGCGGGTGCGCCGGGCCGGGCAAGCGGCTGGCTTCGCGCGCACCGCATACCAAGCCTTGGCGCGGCCATAACCGCCAAGCATGAGATGGCCACGCGGGCTTGCCCGGCCAGCCACGCACGGCCACAACTCGCAGCCATGGGATCGCCAGCCTTGTCTTCGCCCTTCCCGTGCAGCGCCTGATGATGGTTCTCGCGTCCGCAGCCCTGGCGGGGGGAAGCGCGGCACCGGCAGAGGCGCAGCCCGTTTCCGCAGTGCTGATCGAGGGCGCGCGCGTTTTCGAGGGCACGGGCGAACCCGCAAAGGTGCAGGACGTGCTGGTCGAGGGCGACCGCATCGTCAGGGTCGGCAAGCGGCTGAAGGCGCCCGAGGGGGCGAGCCGCGTGAACGGTCGCGGCAGGACGCTGATCCCGGGCCTGCACGACCTCCACACCCATCTGCGCTCGCCCGCGATCGACGCGCCGGAGGATCTGCCCAAGGCCTGGGCGGGTTACTTACTGGCGGGGGTCACCAGCGTCAACGACTACTCCGTATCGGGCGAGATGATCGCGCCGATCCGGGCCATGGTGGCCCCCGATGCCACGGGCGCGCGCAGATATTGGGCCCCGCATCTCAACCAGTCGGTACGCTTCGGCGTGCCGGGCGGGCATGGCACGGAATATGGCTGGGGCCATTTCTTCACCCTGCAGGCGACCACCGCGCGTCATGCACGGCTGCAGACGCCGCTCGCGCTGTCCTACGATCCGGACCTCATCAAGGTCTTTGCCGATGGCTGGCGTTATGGCCGCGACCCCGATCTTGCCGGCATGAACGGGCCGACGCTTACCGCGATCGTCGAGGATGCACATGCGGCGGGCAAGCCGGTGGTCACGCATACGGTCACGCTCGAGGGAGCAAAAATGGCGGCGGCGGCGGGTGTCGATGCGCTTGGCCACGGCATCGGCGACGCGCTGGTCGACAAGGAGCTGATCGAGCTGATGCGTGCCAATGGCACGGGCTATATGGGCACGACCACCGTGTTCGAGCCGCAGCAGACGCGCGTCTTCACCGAAGGCGAGCGCGCGCAGTTCAACCCCGGCGAGCGGGCGCGCGAGGAGGCCTTCGCCGCCAGTGCCAAGGGCCAGCCGGTGCTGCCCTATGACGCGCGCCGCTGGGACATTCTGCGCGCCAATATCCGCCTGCTCAAGAAGGCGGGCATCCCCATCGGCATCGGCACCGATGCCGGCATCGGCGGGGTCTATCACGGGGCGAGCGCGATCCGCGAAATCACGATCCTGACGCGGCATGGCTTCTCGCCGGCGGAGGCGCTGGTGGCTGCGACGCGGACCAGCGCCGCGCTGATGGGCCAAGACGCCGATCATGGCACGATCGCGCCGGGCAAGCGCGCCGATCTGGTGCTGGTGGACGGGGAGCCGGACAAGGACATCGCCGATCTCTGGAAGGTGGAACGGGTCTGGGTTGCGGGGCGCGAGGCGCCGCTGGCGGAACTGCGCGCGCTTCGCGACAGCCCCGGGATGACGCCCATGCCGGTCGATATCATGCCCGGCCCGATCATGACCGGCGCCCGCAGCGACGGGCGGACCGATCTCGATACGCTGCCGGTGGCGACGACCGACCCCGGCACCGATCATTCCTGCCTGATCCCGATCGACGACAGCCATGAAGGGCCCGCGCATGGCCATGCGGGCCACCAGCACAGGACTTTCCTGGCTGCGCAGATGGGCGGCTCGCCCCGGCCCTATGTGGCCTGGGTGCTGCCGCTGACGCGCGGGACGATCCATGTCGCCGATGCCAGCCGCTTCGCGGGTATCGAGATCGAGGGCCGGGGTTCGGGTGATTACCGCCTGGTGCTTGAAAGCTATGGCCTGACGGGCGATGCCTGGTTCGCGGCGCCCTTCACCCTTGCCGGGGCGGGCAAGCCCCTGCGCATTCCCTTCAGCGCCTTCACCAGCCACGATCCGGGCGCCGAGCTGGACCTGAAGCAGCTACGCGCCATCCGCGTGATGCTGCGCGGCGAGGCTGGGGGGACGGCTTCGCTGGAGCTGGGATCGGTGCGGTTTTACTGACAGCCTGCGGCGGGCTGCTTGGCCAAGGCACGGCCGGCAGCCGCTCCAGTTAGCCGGCCGTCATCCACTGCCAGGGCGCCGTTGACGAGGACATAGCGCATGCCCTCTGCGGTTAGTTCTGGCCGTTCATAGGTCGCCCGGGCGGCAAAGCGCGCCGGGTTGAAGACGGCCACATCGGCGAAGGCGCCGGGCCGCAGCCGGCCGCGATCCTTCAGGCCGAAGATGTCGGCGGTGAGCGTGCTGGAGCGGTCGATGAACTCGCGCAGGGTCAGCAGCTTGCCGTCACGGACGTAAACGGCGTATTTCTCCGCGAAGCTGCCATAGGTGCGGGGGTGGCTGGTCGAAGCATCGCTGCCGGTGACGACCCAGGGTTGCGTCATGAAGGCCGCTATGTCGGCGGGGCTCATGTTGAAGCTGATCGTTGCGGCGTCGGCTTCGCGGATGGCGGCGATGGCGGCGCTCACTGGATCGGTTGCCGTGGCGGCGGCGATTCCGCTCAGGCGCTGGCCTTTCCAGCGGCCTTGGACGACCAGCAGGCTGTCCGCGCCGCCGCGACGGCGCAGGTTCTCTGCCATCTCGGCGCGCAACCGGTCTGTCAGGGCCGGATCGTCCAACCGCTTCAGCAGGGGTGCACGCCCTCCATCCTGCGCCCATAGGGGCACGAGAGCCGCGACCAGCGAGGTGCCGCTGGCCTGCCACGGGTACTGATCCGCCGTGATCGCCAGCCCCTCGGCCCGGGCTCGCTCGACCTTGGCGATGATCGTTGGCGCCAGACCATGCACATCGACACCCAGCGCCTTGATGTGGCTGATGTGGACCGGGATGCGCGCCTCGCGGGCGATCGTGATCGCCTCCTCGACCGACGCGGCGAGGCCGATCGTGTAGTTGCTCTCGTCGCGCAGATGGGTGTCGTAGTGACCGCCCAATTCGCCGGCGACCTTCGCCAGCGCCACAACCTCCGCCGTCTCGGCGAAGCTCTGCGGGGCGTAGAAAAGACCGGTCGAAAGGCCGAACGCCCCATCGCATATCGCCTGGCGGACCAGCGCCTGCTGTTGCGTCAATTCGGCGGCGGTGGGCGCGCGGCGCGCGGGGCCGATCACCGCGCTGCGGATGCTTCCGAAGCCGGTGAAGGTCGCGTGATTGATGCTGACCGGCTTGCTCTGAGCGCTCGCCAGCAGCGGTTTCACATCGACCGGGCCGAAGCCGTCGTTGCCCATGAATGTGGTGGTGACGCCCTGCAGCAGAAAAGGCGCGACCAGCCGCCGCTGCGGGTCGTCGGCGGTGAGCCAGCCTTCCATATGAGCGTGCGGATCGACGAAGCCAGGAGCGACGATGAGGCCGCTAGCATCGATGGTCCGCCCGGCCGTGACGCGCAGGTTCTCGCCCACCGCGAGGATGCGGTCTCCGCGCACTGCGACGTCGCCGGTAAAGGGCGCCGCGCCGCCGGGATAGACCGTGCCGCCGCGGAGCAGCAGGTCGGCTTCGAGCGGAGGCGCTGCGGTCGTCGCGCACCCGGCGAGCACCATCGCGAGCAATGTCGCGAAGCTTCTCATCCCCAGAACCCGGGAACGGGCGGGCTCAGCCAACCACTAGCCTCCGTCACCCCGCCCTCGCGATCCTCGGCCAGCCACAGCGGGCCGTCGAGGTCGGCCCAGTCGGCCAGCCGCGCGATATGCAGCGCGGGCGCAATGCCGAGCGAGGAGCACACCATGCAGCCGCTCATCAGCTTGAGGCCGCGCTCGCGCGTGGCGCGGGCCAGCTTGAGCCCGGCAGTCAGTCCGCCGGATTTGTCGAGCTTTACGTTGACCACGTTGTAACGCGCGGCGACCACGTCGAGCTCGGCCACGGTGTGAATGGCCTCATCGGCGCAGATCGGCACGGGGCTGTCGTATGCTTCGAGCCAGGCGTCTTCGCCCGCAGGCACGGGCTGTTCGAGCATGGCGACCCGGCACTCCTCGAGCACCGGCATCGCCGCGCGGAGTAGCGTCTCATCCCAGCTTTCGTTGGGATCGACGATCAGCTCGGCAACGGGCGCGGCGGCGCGAACCGCGCGCACGGCGGCGGCGGGATCGGAGGCGTCGACCTTGACCTTGATCAGGGGCGTGTTGGCTATCGTCGCCGCAGCACGGGCCATCACCTCGGGCGCGTCGATGCCTATTGTCAGCGCAGTCGCGATCCGGCCCGAAACGGGGGTGCCGAGAAGCGCGGCGACGCTCTTGCCGGTGCGCTTGCTCTCGAGATCCCACAAGGCGCAATCGATTGCATTGCGCGCGGCGCCGGGGGGCATCAGGGCCAGTAGCTCATCCCGCTCTACCCCGCCGTCGATCGCACCGCGCATGCATTCGACTTGCGCGAGCACGCTGTCCACGCTTTCGCCATAGCGGGGGTAGGGCACGCCCTCGCCGCGGCCTTCGATCCCCTCCTCCGAGAGCGTGACCGTCACCACATCCGCCGCGGTCTTGACCCCGCGCGAGATGCGGAAGGGGCGGCTCAGCGCGAAGCGCTCGTGGCGTGCTGAAAGGGCGCGTCGCATAGCTTCGCCAGGATGGGTTCGACGCCGAAGCGGTGCGGATCGGTGGTGGGCAGACCCAGCATGTCTTCGGTGCGGCGGCACAGGGCGAGGGCTGCGTTTTCTTCCATCGAAACTGTGTTGAGGCAGATGCCGGCGGCGTAGACATCGGGGCTGGTGAGCCGGGCGGTTTGAAGATTGGCGTCGAGGCATTCCGCCAGGCCCGGCAGGCGGCGTCCGGGAAGCCCTCGCATTTCGAGGCGGGCGGGATCGTGGCAGAGGACCAGGGCTTCGGGCTGGGCGCCGTGGAGCAGGCCGGTCGAGACCCCGGCAAAGGAGGGATGGAACAGCGAGCCCTGCCCTTCGATGACATCCCAGCCGCCATCGTGGCGGGCGGGGGCGAGCATTTCGATGGCGCCGGAGATGAAATCGGCGACCACGGCGTCGACTGGAATGCCGCTGCCGGCGATGAGGATGCCGGTCTGGCCGGTGGCGCGAAAGTCCGCGAGCTCGCCGCGCGCCTTGAACCCTTGGGTGAGCGCCAGCGAGGCGTACATCTTGCCGACCGAACAGTCGGTGCCGACAGTCAGCAGCCGCCGCCCTGCGCGCGGATAGCCGGTACCGACCCGCAGATCGGCGGGCGGATCGCGCACATCCGTCAGCGTCAAGCCCCGTGCCTCGGCCAGCGCCACCAGCTCGGGCACATCGCGCAAGCGGTGGTGGAGGCCCGAGGCGACATGCAGCCCCGCCTCCAGCGCGGCGGCGGCATCGGCGATCAGCGCGGGCGCCATCGCGCCGCCGGCATGCGCGATCCCCAGCACCAGCGTCCGCGCCCCGGCCGCCGCCGCCTCCGCGATGGTAAGCCGCGGCAGTCCGAGCGTCAGCGGGCAATCGTCATGCCGGAACTCGCCCAGGCAATCGGCGGGCCGGAACGTCGCCAGCCCGCGCGAGGTCTTGATCCCCACCGGATCGGTGGAATGGCCCAGATAGAGCAGGAACGGCGCTTGGATCATCGCCGCGTGGCTAACGCGGGGCGCGCCGCTGGGCGAGGAGCGTGACGGCGCTGGCGTATAGACGTGCGTTATGTGTCCTCCCCGTTCCGGGGACATTCACTCCGCCGAAACCGCCTCGATCCGCCGCGCCAGCACTTTGAGGAACGCGGTCGCGAGCGCGGTGGGCGGGCGGTCCTGCAGATACATGGCGTTGACATCGAAGCGGATCGGTTTCGCCAGCGGGCGCATCGCGAGGCCGGGGGTGAGCGAGGCCATGGCGGTGAAATTGTCGACCACGGTCAGCCCCACGCCCTGGCGCACCAGCGCGGTGGCGATGTGGAAGGTGCGGGCCGAGACCACCTCTTCGAGCATGATGCCGCGGGCTTCCACCTCGGCGGTGAAGAGGCGGCCGATCGGGCCGCTCGCGGCAAGGCTGATGAGCGGCCGTCCGGCGAGCATGTCGATATCCACGCGCGGCGGCAGCTCGGGCAAATCCGCCTCGCGGTAGAGCACCGCCAGCTCGCCTCCGCCCAGCCGCAGATGGCCGAGCGCCGCGCCCGCCGGCACCTCATACGCGACGGCCAGATCGGTCTCGCGCTCATAGAGCTTCCGCAGCAGATCCTCGTGATGGATCGTCTGGAGATCGAATTTGACGTCGCGATGGGTGCGCAGGAACTGCGCGACAGCGGCGGGCAGCGCGTCGAGCGCGATCGAAGGCAGGGCGGAAACCTTGAGCAGCCCGCCCGTGCCGCGCTTCAGATTTCGGCTCGCTTCGCGCAGCGCGTGGACGCGGTCGTGGATCTCCGCAACCTCGCCGAACAGCGCATGGGCGTCCTCGGTCGGGACCAGCCGACCGGCGGTGCGATGAAACAGCGGGAAGCCGAGCAGCGATTCGGCATGGCGCAGCACTTTGGAAACGGAAGGCTGCGAGACATTGAGCATCCGCGCCGCCGCGCTGACCGAGCCATTGACGTAAACGGCGTGGAAGACCTCGATATGGCGCAGGTTCATGGGGGCGGCATAGGGCGCAGCGCAAAGGCCGCCAACCCCGCGTGGCTGCGCGGGAGCGTCGGGCGGACGCGACCGGACATGCGCCATCGCTCGCCACGTGCCGTTCCGCGTCGCGAGCGCCTTTTTGCTGTAAAGCAATAAGCAAACCACAGTCTGGGAACAGGTGCGCGCTAACCCAAGTTACCGAACGTGAGGTATTTTTTCCATCTGACGGGCGCTGTCGAACACGACGATCCCGTCGGCCTCGAAACAGTGAACCTGGACGAGGCGCGGATCCAGGCCGTGCGATCCGTGGCGGAATATCTGCGCGACAAACCCGAAGTCGTGTGGTCGGGCAAGGAATTCCGCACCGAGGTGCGCGATGGCCAGGGGCGGCTGATCTTTACCGTCATTGTAAGCGGGAAAGACGCGCCAGAGACCGAGCCCAGCCCCCGCTCGCTTGATTGCGAATAACCAAATCGGCACAAAACACTTGACATCGTCACGCTGAACGGTTAGACCAGCAAAACATCGCGATGGTGCGATTCGCATGGCCCCGCCGGGGCCGATCAGGGCGGTTCCCGCAGGGGAGCCGCCCTGTTTGCGTTGCAAAACGGGAGCAAGCGTCATGGTCGAAGTCACAGTCAAGCGCAGCATGCGCGCGCAACCGGCATGGCCGGAGCCCTTCATCGCTGCCTTGCGGCAATTCGGGCGTGTCAGACCTGCGGCGGATCGTGCCGGGACAAAGCCGCAGACGGTTTACGACCGGCGCAAGAAGCACCCGGAATTCGCCGCGGCATGGGACGCGGCACTGGGCGAATTCAAGGCCAGGGCGGCGGCGTTGCCTACTGCGCCTGCCGGTCCGCCCGTGAAGCTGAGCAAACGGGCGCAGTTCCTCGAGGCGCTGGCCGAGACGTCAAACGTCCTTTTGTCCGCGCAGCGCGCCGGCCTGCCGCTGAGGGAAATGCACAAGCTCCGCCGCAAGGATGCTGCCTTTGCCGCCGAATGGCGAGCCGCGCTGATGGAAGGGTACGACATGCTGGAGATGGAGCTGCTGGGGCACCTGCGCAATCCCATCCCCGCCCGCAAGATGGATGTCGGCTCCGCCATGCGGCTGCTGGCGGCGCATCGCGAGACGGTACTGCGCGAGCGGGCTCTGCGCGAAGACGATGACGAGGAAGCGGTGCTGGCATCGCTCGATCGCTTCATCGACGACATGCGCGCGCGCCGCGAAGCCAATGCCGCCTTGGTGCTGGAATACCGTGCCGCCAATCCGCTGCCGCACGGCGAAGCGGGCGAGCAGGGCGAGGGCGGCAATGCGGCCGGATGATCCTCTGCTGGCACTGGGCCCGCGGGAACGCCGCGCCGAATTCGCCAAGCTCGACAAGCGCCAGCTACGATCGGTAGCGAGCCATTGGCGTTTGTGGGCGAACGAAGGACAGTTGCCGCCGACAAGCGATTGGCACGCCTGGCTGATCATGGCCGGGCGCGGCTTCGGCAAGACGCGCGCGGGCGCCGAATGGGTGCGCGCCGTCGCGAGAGCCGACGGCACGGCGCGTTTCGCGCTGGTCGGGGCATCGCTGGGCGAAGCGCGCCGCATCATGGTGGAAGGTCCGAGCGGCGTGCTGGCCATCACGCCCCCGCGGCAGCGCCCCGTGTTCGAGCCTTCGAAGCGGCTGCTGACCTGGCCCAATGGCGCCAGCGCGACGCTGTTTTCCGCCGCAGAGCCCGAAAGTCTGCGGGGGCCGCAGCACAGCCATGCCTGGTGCGATGAAATCGCCAAATGGGATGCCAGTGCGGGGCGGGCCATGGCAGCCTGGGACAATCTGATGCTGGGGCTGCGATTGGGCCGCCGGCCGCAGGTGGTGGCGACCACCACGCCGCGCGCGGTCGATCTGGTCCGCCGCCTGATGGCGCAGGAGGATGTGGCGCTCTCGCGCGGGAGCACGCTGGACAATGCCGATAACCTGCCCACCGGCTTTCTGCGCTCGGTCATATCGGCCTTCAACGGCTCCCTGCTGGGCCGCCAGGAACTGGATGGCGAGCTGATCGAGGAGGTGGAGGGCGCGCTATGGAGCCGGGCGCTGCTCGAGCGGTGCCGGGTGGTGGGGACGCTGCCCGATGCGCGGCGGGTGATCGTGGGCGTCGATCCGCCCGCCTCCGCCACCGGCGATGCCTGCGGGATCGTGGTCGCGGAACTGGGCGCGGACGGGATCGGCACGGTCCGCGCCGATTGCTCGGTCGAAAAGGCCAGCCCCGAACAATGGGCGCGCGCGGTGGCGCAGGCCGCGGCGGCCTGGCGCGCGGACCGGGTAGTGGCCGAAAAGAACAATGGCGGCGACATGGTGCGAAGCGTGCTGCGCGGCGCCGACATCGCGCTGCCGGTTAAGCTGGTCCATGCCAGCCGCGGCAAGGCGGCCCGGGCCGAACCGGTGCTGGCCTGTTACGAAACCGGGCGGGTGCGGCATGCCGGGCAGTTCCCGGCGCTGGAAGACCAGCTCTGCGGCGTGATGGCGGGGGGCGGTTACGCGGGGCCGGGGCGCTCCCCCGACCGCGCCGATGCGCTGGTCTGGGCACTGACCGAATTGTTGTTGGCGCCGGTTTGCGAACCGCGGGTACGGCTGACGTGGTGATTCACGACCGGCTCGCCGACTTGACGCAAATGGAGATAGGTATCGTCGAAGCCCGACGCCTCGCGCAGATGTTTCCAATCCGGGATTTCGATGAAGCGCAGATGCCGGCGGATCAGCCCTTCGGCCTCCATCGCCTTGAGCGTGCGGTTGACGTGAATGGGGGTCAGCCCGGTGCAATCGGCGATCTGTTCCTGGTTCATGGGGCATTGATAGCCATGCGTGGTGCCAAGGCCCGCGAGATCGAGCCGCAGAGCGAATTCGCACAGCAGATGGCCGATCCGCTCGCGCGCATTGCGGCGGCCGACATTGAGCACCCATTCGCGGTAGATCGAGGCGTCGACCAGGGTATCGATCCACATGGCCCGGGCCAGCCGCGGGTGATTGTCGATGAGATCGAGGATATGGCGCACGGGAACGGCGGCGTAATCCACGCGCGTCAGCGCCTGGATATTGTGATCGGCGCAGCTCAACAGCGACCCTTCGAGGTCCATGAAATCGCCTGGCAGATGAAAGCTGACGATTTGCCGTCCGCCATCGCCGGTCAGCTTTTGACGGAAGGTGTAGCCGGACAGCAGCAGGCAGGTGACATCCGGCGAGCTGCCTTCGCGCACGATATAGGATCGGGCAGATGCGGTGCGCCGCGTGAAGGGCAAAGAGCGCAATGCCGCGCGGTCCGAATCGTCGAGCGGCGCGCGCCGCTCGAACTTGCGGATCATGCGTTCGAGAGTGTCGGAAAAATTCATGAGACCTTCCCGCAGGTTGGGGCGGGAGC
>ERZ1066120.1772-NODE-1772-length-11359-cov-13.682856_pt1 | contig 11359 bp, 9 predicted proteins | sample MGYA00382767_ERZ1066120 | MGnify/ENA primary metagenome ERZ1066120 (study PRJEB33369, sample SAMEA5778350) | biofilm metagenome | biome: Industrial cooling water; feature: Water cooling tower basin; material: Biofilm | place: United Arab Emirates | collected... | reverse complement strand
GCCGGACGCCGCGCGGGACGCCGCGGCGCGCCCGGCCGGCGCCGCGCCCGCCGGGGTCACGCCGGCCGCGTTAGGCGAGCGCTCTCAGCTCGGCGCCAAGCTGGCCGCCGGCGCGTTCGTGACGTCGGTGGAGATCGTGCCGCCGCGCGGCATCGACACCGGCAAGCTCGTCGCGGACGCCGCCGTGCTGCGCGCGGCCGGCGTGGACGCCATCAACGTCCCCGACGGGCCGCGCGCGCAGAGCCGGATGGGCGCCATCGCCACCTCGCTGCTCATCGAGCAGCGGGCGCCGGGGATCGAGGCGGTGACGCACTACGCGTGTCGCGACCGCAACCTGCTGGGGATGCTGAGCGACCTGCTCGGGGCGGCGGCGTTAGGCCTGCGCAACCTGCTGCTGATCACGGGCGACCCGCCGAAGATGGGCCCGTACCCGGACGCCACGGCGGTGTTCGACGTGGACGCGATCGGGCTCACCAACCTCGTCGCCAACCTTAACCGCGGGCTGGACCCGGGCGGCAACGCGATCGGCGCGCCGACGCGCTTCGTGGTGGGCGTGGGCGTCAACCCGGCGGCGGTGGACCCGGCGCACGAGCGCGAGCGCTTCCGCTACAAGGTGGAGGCGGGGGCCGAGTACGCGATCACGCAGCCGGTGTTCGACGCGGCGCAGCTCGAGGCGTTCCTCGAGGCCGTGGACCGCGACCTGGGCGACCGGCGCCCGCCGGTGATCGCCGGGATCTGGCCGCTGGTGAGCGCGCGCAACGCGGAGTTCCTGGCCAACGAGGTGCCGGGCGTGACGGTGCCCGAGGCCGTGCTGGAGCGGATGCGGCGGGCGAGCGCGCGGAGCAAGGAGCACGGCGTGCAGGAGGGCATCGCGATCGCGCGCGAGATGCTGGACCGCGTGCGGCCCGTGGTGCAGGGGGTGCAGGTGAGCGCGCCGTTCGGGCGGGCGGAGCTGGCGCTGGAGGTGCTGGCGGGGGTGCTCCCGCCGGCGGCAGCACCGGCGCTGGAATCGGCGCCAAACCCGGCGCTCGAACCGGCGTTCGCCCAGGCCGCGGCGAGCTGAGTGGGACGCTGAGCCTGCGGTTGAGAGCGTCCCGGGTCCGGCGTCGGGCCTTCGGCCCGCTGGAGACGGCGCCTCCGGCGGTGAAGGTCGCGCCCCGCCTGGCAGCTCCGCATGCGTGGCTGACATCGCTGGCGTGGACCCTCATGCTGGCCGTGGTCGCGACGGCGTGGTGGGCGCGCGACCGCGGGCTCGACCTCACCGACGAGAGCTACTACCTGCTGAGTTTGCGCCCGGCTCAGACGCGCTTGGAGGTGATGTTTGACTGGGCGCAGGCGGTAGTCGCCGTCACGGGTCACCGCGAGTTGAGCGTCGCGACCTGGCGGACCGTCGCGGTCGTGCTGGTCGCGGCGACGACGGGAGCATTTGGGACCGCGGGGGCGCGCTTCGCCCGGGCGCGGAACCTGGGCGGCGGCGGGTGGCCCGTGTCCGGAGCGCTGCTCGCGCCGGCCGCCGCGCTCGGCGGTTTGTTTGCCTCCGCGGTCCTTCCCCTCACCCTCTCCTACAACACGCTCACCCTGGCGGTGGCGTATGGCGCGGCCGGGCTGGCGCTTTGGGCCCTGGCGCCGGCGGACCCCGCAACGCGAGGTGTCGGCCGGCCCGTGGCCGCCGCTGCGGCCGTCGGGCTTCTGCTGGCGTTTCAACTCATCGTCAAGGCACCGGCGGCCATCGCGCTCGCCGCCCTCCTCGGCGGATTTGCCGCCCTGGCGGGCGGTCCGTGGTCGCGCGCTCGCGCGGTCGCACTCGGGGCGGCGGCGGCCGGCGGCGTCGCCGCCGCCGTTCTGGCCTACGTCGCGCGCGTGCGTCCGGCCGCGGAGTATGCGTCGCTGCTCAGCGAGCAGCTCCGCGCCCTGTCGGGCACCACGCACGGCACGGGCGCCCTGCTCGTCGGGTACGCCCGCGACGCCCGCCGCGTCGCCGTTCTCGCGGTGGAGCTCATCCCGTGCTACGCCGCGGTCGCGGCCGCGGGGCGGGTGGGCGCCCGTGGGGTGGGACCGCGCGCTGTCGTTCGCCGTCGCGTGTGGCTGCTGTGCGGCGCTGCGACGGGCTGGATCATCCTCCACGCACTCTGGCGCGACCACCGCGCGCCGCTCGCGCACCCGGCCGACCGGCTCCCGCTCTACGTGGCCTGGCTGCTCGTCGTCCCCGCGTTGGGCGTCGGCGCCGTCTGGACGCGCGGGCGCGCGAACGCCGACGACGCGGACCCCGACCCTGGCGGGCTCCGCGCCAGCTCCGGGCGACCGGGGCTGCCCCCGCGTCCCGCCGTGGCCCTGCTCGCGCTTGCGAGCCTGCTCCCGCTGGCCGCGGCGGTGGGGACGAACAACATGCTGTTTGCACAGGCCGCACTGTCGGGCGCCGGGTGGGTGACGGCGTGCGCGGTGGTCCTGCAACGCGCGGCGGCGTGGCCGGCGCTCCGGACGCCCGCCGCGGGGCTGCTCGCGGTACTGCTCGCGGGGGTCGCGGGCGAGACGGTCAACGGACTCGTGCGCCACCCCTACCGGCTCGCCACGCCGCGCCCGCGCCAGCGCGTCCCCCTGCACGGCGCCGACCCGGCCGTCGGCCCGCTGCGGGTGGACGACGGGACGCGGGCCCTGGTGGACTCGCTCGCGCGCGTGCTCCGCGCGGCCGGCTTCCGTCGTGGGGACGCAGTACTGGCCCTGTACGACATGCCCGGCCTTCCGTATCTGATCGGCGGCACCTCGCCGGGGGCCATCTGGTTCGCGTCGGAGGCCGAGGAGCAGCCGCGCAACTGCGCCGCGCTCCGGCGCGGCGCGCCGCCCCCGGGCCGCCCCGTGTTCGCGCTCGTCGACCGGCCCGTGGGGGCGGCATTCCTCGCGTGCCTGCGGGCGAGTGGGGTGGCCGAGTTGAGCGGGGCCCGGCCCGTCGCGACGCTGCCGATGCGCGATCCGAAGGGGCTGGCCGGCCAGCGCCTCGTGCGCGTCTACGTGCTCGGCCCCCCGTCGGGGACGCGCGCAGACGGGGACGGCGCAAACACCCAGTAGCGTTGGGCGACGAAGTTCACCACGGTCGCCGCGCCCGTCACCAGCACCCAGCAGACCGAGGGGCGCAGCCCGAGTCGCCCCACGCCAAGCTGCATCCCGGCGCTCGTGAGGGCGAGCGTGGTGAGGTACGTGGCCAGGAACCGCGGCAGCGTCCGGGCGTGCGGCCGTCCTCCCGCCCCCCGAAAGGTCCACCTGCGGTTGACGGCGTACCCAACGGCCACGCCGGCGCCGTACGACACCGCCTGCGCAAGCCCGGCCGCCGCGGGGCGCCCGCTCAACGCCCGCAACAGGGCGTGGAAGAGGACGAAGCCGAGCGCGGCGTTGGCCCCCCCGGCGAGGAGGAAACGGAACGCCACGCCCCGCGGCGCCGGGGGGCGGCGGGTCAGCGGCCGAGGGTGGTGCGCGTCGAGGTGAGCACGACCGCGGCGTCCGCCTCCGCGTCGCCGTCGCGCTGTACCCGTTCGAGCACGAGGCTGCCGTCGCCGGCCAGCACCCGCACGCCGCCACCGGGGACGGGGCCGACGACGCGCCCCGCCACCCGCCCCACGTAACGCGGCGCGCCCGCGTCGCTCCGCGCGCGCCAGATGCGCAGGCAGACCCCGTCGAGTGTGGTGAAGGCGCCCGGGTACGGGCGGGTGGCCGCGCGCACCAGCCGGAGCGTCACCTCGGGCGGCGCCGCCCAGTCCACACGATTGTCCTCGGGCAGGCGCCGGCAGGTGTAGGTGGCGCGCGCGTGGTCTTGTGGCCGACGCGGGGCCGTGCCCGCGAGCAACCCTGGGAGGTGCGTGTCCAGCAGGGCGAGGTAGGCGCGCGTCACGCGCTCGCCCACCTCGGCGATCGTGTCGTCCGGCGCGATCGGCACGGCCGTCTGCCCGACGATCGCGCCCTCGTCGACCCCCTCGTCCATGGCGAACAAGGTGGCACCGGTCTCCCGCTCGCCGTTGAGCATGGCCCACACGGTGGGGGCGAACCCGCGGTAGGCCGGCAGGAGCGAGTCGTGGAACACAAACGCGCCGCGGGCGGCCCGCGCGTACACGGCCGGCGGCACGAGGTAGCGCCAGCTCACGGCGAGCAGCAAGTCCGGGGCGAACGCGTCCCAGGCCGCCCGGTGGCGGGCGGCTGCGACGTCGCGCGCCTCGAGGAAGACGGCCCCGGCCGCCGCGGCCGTGCCGCGGATCCGGGCCAGATAGCGGGGCTCGTCGCCCGCCTCGGGGAAGCTGCACACCAGGAACTGGGCCCCCGGCGCGTGAGCGACGACGTACTCCAGTACGCGCTCGAGCACGCGCGCCCCCCGGTCGGTGGCGACCAGGAGGGCCACGCGCGGGGGGGGCGTAGTCACGCGCCCGCCCGGTCGCGCACGACGTACGTCGGCCGGTCCTGCATGCGCGTGTGCATGCGGGCGAGGTACTCGCCGATGATGCCCAGGGCGAACAGTTGCGCCCCGGAAAAGATGGCGATGATCGAGGCGAGGAACGGGAAGCCCGGGATGCCGCGCCCGCCCCAGAAGTAGCGGGCGAGCACGTACGCGAACACGCACACGCCGAAGAGCGTGAACCCGAACCCCACGACGCTCGCGAACCGCAGCGGAAGTGTGCTGAACCCGGTGATCATGGTGAGCGCGTGCCGCACCAGCATCCCCACCGTGTAGTTGGACGCCCCGACCGCCCGCGCGTCGTGCCGCACCGGGACGGCGGCGAATCGGCGCGTGCCCCACGTCAGCAGCACGTCGAGCGAGGCGTACGGGTTCTCGTAGCGGGCGAACGCGTCGCGCAGGTCGCGCCGGAAGGCGCGGAACGCGCTCACGCTCGTCGCCGTCTGGACGCCCATCGCCCCGCGGAGCGCCAACTTCGTGAGGCGCGACGCGGCGTCGCGGAGGACGCCGTGGGGGAGGGCGTGCGCGGTGCCGTAGACCACGTCGGGCCCCTCGGCGAGCCGGTCGAGCAGGGCCGGGATCTCCTCCGGCGGATGCTGCAGGTCGTCGTCCATCGTCACGAGCACCTCGTACCGCGCCGCGCGCACGCCGCAAAGGAGGGCGTTGTGCTGGCCGAAGTTGCGCATCAGGTCGACGCCGCGCACCCAGGGGTGCGCGGCGGCCAGCGCGCGCACCACGCCCCAGCTGTCGTCGGCGCTGCCGTCGTTGACGAGCACGAGCTCGTACGCCGAACTGACGCGCGGCAGCACGGCGGCCAAGCGGGCCACGAGCGGGCCGAGCGAGCGCTCGGCGTTGTAGACCGGGATCACCACCGACACCGTCACGCGCGGGGGTCGGCGGGCCACGGCGGGGCCGGCCACAGGGACGGGAGACGCGGCGGCCGCCTCGGGTGCGACGGGCGGGGGAGGGGAGGACAGCGACACGGACCTCGGACCGGTAGGGGCCTTCGCAACATAGCGCCGCGCCGGGTTCTCGCCGCCGTGGGGGCGCGGTAGAGTGCGGCTCCGACCCGTGCGGGCTCGCTCCGCACGGTCGGCCCCCCCACGCCGAATTTGCCGCCGATGTCGCTCCCCATCCCCTTCAACCGACCCGCCGTCACCGGGCGTGAACTCGCCTACGTGCAGGACGCGATCGACGCGGGCCACCTGTCCGGGGACGGCGCGTTCACCCGGCGCTGCCACGCGTGGCTGGAAGCGCGCACGGGCGCCGCCCGCGCCCTGCTCACGCCCTCGGGCACGGCGGCGCTCGAGATGGCCGCCCTGCTCGCCGAGGTGGGCCCAGGGGACGAGGTGATCATGCCGTCGTACACCTTTGTGTCGACGGCCAACGCGTTCGTCCTGCGCGGGGCGACCCCGGTGTTCGTCGACGTGCGCGCCGACACGTTCAACCTCGACGAGCAACTCCTGGCCGGGGCGGTCACCCCGCGGACGCGCGCCGTGGTGCCCGTGCACTACGCGGGCGTGGCATGCGAGATGGACCCGATCACCGCCCTGGCGCGTGATCGCGGGCTGACCGTCGTGGAGGACGCCGCGCACGGCGTCGGCGCCACGTACCGCGGGCGCCCGCTCGGCACGATCGGCGACCTCGGCGCCCTCAGCTTCCACGAGACCAAGAACGTGATCGCGGGCGAGGGCGGTGCCTTCCTGGCGCGCGACGCCGGCCCCGCGGCGCGCGCCGAGGTCATCCGCGAAAAGGGCACGAACCGCGGCGCCTACTTCCGCGGCGCCGTCGACAAGTACACGTGGGTGGACGTCGGGTCGTCGTACCTCGCGAGCGAGATCACGGCGGCATTCCTCTGGGCGCAGCTCGAGGCGGCGCCGGCCCTCACGGCACGCCGCCTCGCCGTGTGGGAGCGGTATCACGCGGCGCTCGCGCCGCTGGAGGCGGAGGGGTTGGCGCGCCGCCCGGTGGTCCCGCCTCATTGCGGGCACAACGCGCACATGTACTATCTCGTCCTCCCCGACCTTGACGCCCGGCAGCGCGTGATCGCCGAGCTGCGCGCGGCCGGGGTCGGTGCGGTGTTCCACTACGTCCCGCTCCACAGCTCGCCGGCCGGCCGCCGCTACGGCCGGGCCTGCGGGGAGCTGCCCAACACACAGGCCGCGAGCGACCGGCTGGTGCGGCTCCCGCTGTGGGCGGGCATCGAACCGCTGCTCGACCGCGTCCTCGACGCCGTCGAGCGGGCCGTGCGCGGGGTGGCCGCGGCCGGCGGCTAGTCGCGGCGGGTAGCTTAGACCCGGGGGCCCGCCGCCGGCGCACCGCCCCCCTCCGCCACGTCCCTTCGTGCTCCCGCGTCCGATGTCCACCGACCTCGCCCTCTCGCGCCCCCCGCTCACCCTGCTGAGCGAGGACGAGACCCTCTTCCGCGACGCCGTCACCGCCCTGGCCGACGAGCAGGTCCGCCCCCGCGTGCAGGCCATGGAGGCCGCCGGCAAGGTGGACCCCGACCTCACGCGCCAGTTCTTCGAGATGGGCCTCATGGGCATCGAGCTGCCGGAGGCGTACGGCGGGGCCGGCGGGTCGTCGATGATGATCGTGCTCGCCGTCGAGGAGCTCTCCAAGGTGGACGCGAGCGCGGCCATCCAGGTCGACGTGCAGAACACGCTCGTCGAGTACCCCATCCTCGCCTACGGCACCGAGGCGCAGAAGCAGCAGTACCTCACGCGCCTCGCGTCCGACACGGTGGGCGCCTACGCGCTCTCGGAGCCGGCCTCGGGGTCGGACGCGTTCGGCCTCCTCACCAAGGCCGAGCGCGTCGACGGCGGCTGGCGGCTCACCGGGGCCAAGGCGTGGATCACCAACGGCGCCGAGGCCGAGGTGTTCGTGGTCTTCGCCAGCGAGAACCCGGGGAGCGGCTACAAGCACATCACCGCCTTCCTCGTCGAGAAGTCGTTCGACGGGTTCAGCGTGGGGCGCAAGGAGGACAAGCTCGGCATCCGCGCGTCGAGCACCACGTCGCTCCACTTCGACGGCGTGTTCGTGCCCGACGCCAACGTGTTGGGCGACGTGGGCAAGGGCTACAAGGTGGCCATCGACACCCTCAACGGCGGGCGCATCGGGATCGGCGCGCAGATGATCGGCGTGGCCGGCGGGGCGCTCGCCGCGGCCACCAAGTACCTCAAGGAGCGCAAGCAGTTCGGGAAGTCGCTGAGCGAGTTCCAGGGGGTGCAGTTCCAGGTGGCGCAGGCGGCCACCGAGCTGGAGGCGGCGCGGCTCATGGTCTACAACGCCGCCCGCCTGCGCGACGCCGGCCGCGACATCGCCCACGAGGGGGCGATGGCCAAGCTGTACGCGTCGCAGGTGGCGGAGCGGGTGACGTCGCTGTGCGTGGAGCTGTTCGGCGGGTACGGCTACACCAAGGAGTACCCGGCCGAGAAGTTCTACCGCGACGCCAAGATCGGCACCATCTACGAGGGGACCAGCAACATGCAGCTCCAGACCATCGCCAAGACGGTGCTGCGGTAGCGCCACAGCGTGTGGCGCGCGCGCCACACCGGGGGCCGGAGGCGAAGGGTCGCCGTCGGCCCCCGTTTCGTACATAAGTCTCTACAGCGTAGGCAGTTAGCGCGCCGCGCCGAGGTGGGGTGCGAGCGACGCCGGGCGGCCTCTGGCGTGCGAATGCGGGGCGCGACTGCCCGGCGCCCCACGCGCCGCGGCCCCTGCCCCCGCATCGCTCCCATGCGCCGTTTCGTTCTCGCCGCCGCCGCTCTGCTCGCGGCGCCCGCCGCCGCTCGCGCCCAGACCGTGACCAGTCTGAGCAACGACGCGGCCTACAACGCCCTGCTCGCCGCGGGCACGTTCACCAAGTTCTTCGGCGGGCAGGCGCGCGCCGGGCGCGCCGGCGCCGCCGACTGGGAGTACGCGGTGGTCAACAACACCGGCGCCGCCACGCTCTCGCCCACCGGCGAGGTGGACTGGGCGGCCGACGCCGTCCGCGACTTCCGGTTCGCCTGGACCGGCACGCAGGCCTCGATGCTGGTCGACGGCGCCGACGGGGTGCGCACGGCCACCGTCGGCGCGCCGGCGGGCGGCAGCGTCAACGCCATCGTCTTCCGCTCGCTGGCGAGCGGCACGGGCGTGGTGGGCGGGTTCTCGTCCAACCTGCTCGTCACCTTCCTCTCAGGCGGCTCGACGACCATCGGCGGCTTCCTGGGCGATGCCGACGCCGAGTACCGGGTGCTGGTGGACGCGCGCCTCGCGGGCGGCTTCACCGTGACGGGGGAGGGGACGGTGCAGGGCCGGACGGGCGGCTCCAACCCGATGTACGAGTTCAAGGTGGGCCAGGCCTCGGTGGTGCCCGAGCCTTCCACGTACGCGCTGTTCGCCGCCGGGCTGGCCGGGGTGGCCGGCGTGGCGCGCCGCCGCCGCACGCGCTGACGGCGCGGCGGTTGCCAGGGGCGGGGGGCTCACCACGAGCCCCCCGCCCCTTTCTCGCGTCCCCATGCGCCTCCGCCTCAAGCCCATCCCCGAGCAGGTCCTCGTCATCACCGGCGCCTCCAGCGGGATCGGGCGCACGACCGCGCGGCTGGCGGCCGAGCGCGGCGCGCGGCTCGTGCTGGCCGCGCGCGACGGGGCGGCGCTGGACGACGCGGCGCACGAGTGCGAGCGCGCGGGCGGCGAGGCGGTCACCGTCCGCTGCGACGTAGCCGACGCCGGCGACGTGCGGCGGCTGGCGCGCGCCGCCGAGCGCGCGTTCGGCGGCGTGGACACCTGGGTGAACAACGCCGGCACGAGCATCTACGGGCTGCTGGAGGAGGTGCCGCTCGAGGAGCTGCGCCGGCTGATGGACGTGAACTTCTGGGGCGTGGTGTACGGGTCGCGCGCCGCGGTGCCCCTGCTGGAGGCGCGCGGCGGCGGGGCGCTCGTGAACGTGGGGAGCGTGCTGTCGGAGCGGGCGATCCCGCTGCAGGGGATGTACTGCGCGACCAAGCACGCCGTGCTCGCCTTCACCGACGCGCTGCGCATGGAGCTGGCGCACCGGAAGGCGCCGGTGAGCGTGTCGCTGGTGAAGCCGGCGAGCATCGACACGCCGTTCTACGACACGGCGCGCAACCACATGCCGCGGCGCCCGCGCCCGGTGCCGCCGGTCTACGCGCCCGAGGTGCCGGCGCGGGCCATCCTCCAGTGCGCCGAGCGCCCCACGCGTGACGTGTACGCGGGCGGCGCGGCGCGCGTGATCGCCGAGGCGGGGCGGCACGCGCCGGGGCTCACCGACCGCGCGATGGAGCGCGTGATGTTCGAGGGCCAGCAGGCCGACGAGCCGCCGGTGGACGCCGCCGGCAGCCTGTACGCGCCGCTCGACCACGCGGCCGAGCGCGGGCGATACGAGCGCCGGGGCGGCCACGACCTGGGCGACGGGCCCGCCCACGCGGCGGCCGAAGCGCTGGGGGCGGCGCTCGGTACCCCGCTTGGCGTCGCCCGCGGCGTGGGGCGCGCGGCGCTGGCGGCGGGGCTCGGCGTGGGACTCACGGCGGCGGCGCTGGCGTTCGGGCGGCGCGGGGGCGACGGCGACCGGGCGGACTGACGCGGGCGCTGGCGACCTCGGGGCGGCGGGTTACCTTGGGCCTCGGCCCCGCCCGCCCCGCCCGCCATGGACCTCGCCCTTCGCCCCCGCCGCGCCTCCGAGATCGTCGACGCGGCGGTGCGGCTGTACCGCCAGCACTTCGGCACCTGCCTGACGCTCGCCGTGGTGCTGGAGGTGCCGCCGCTCATCCTCCGACTGGCCACGGCGGCCGGCGCCACGACGTCGGCGGGCCTCGCGCTCGGCCTGCTCGCCACGCCGGCGTTCCTCGCCTATTACGCGCTCGTCTCCGCCGCTTTCGCCGCGCTGTCGGACGACGCCGTGCGGACGGGCGCGCCGGACGTCGCCCGCGCGGTCCGGCGCGCACTGGGCCGCGGGTGGGCGAGCCTCGGCGTGCTGCTCCTGCTGGCGCTGATGTTCGGCGGCGGCGTCGTGGCGGCGGCCCTGGCGATCGGGGTCGCGGCGGCCGCGATGGGCGTGTCCGGGTTCGGCGCCGGTAGCCTGGCCAATCCGGCGACCGCGGGCGCGGCCGTGCTCGGGGTCGTCGCGCTCCTCATGGTGCCGGCGGCTTACGTGTTCACGCGGTTCCTCACGGCCGTGCCGACCTGCGTCGTCGAGGGCGCCGGCCCCGGGGAGGCGTTGACGCGCGCCTGGCGGCGAGGCGGCGGGCACTTCTGGCACGCGTTCGCGGTGCTGCTGCTCTGCATCCTCGTCCTGCTGGTGCCGCTCGGGCTGGCGGTGGTGGCCGCGGCGACGCTCGAGGCCGGCGCGTCGCTCGGCGCGCGGGTCGCGGGCGTGCTCGTCCAGACGGCGATCAACGCGCTGATCCAGCCGTTCGTCCCGCTCGCCACGCAGCTCCTCTACTACGACCTGCGGGTGCGCGCCGAGGGGTACGACCTGGAGCAGATGGTCGGCGCGCTGGACGCCGCGCCGGCGGGCGCCTAACGCCCGGCCCCGCTGCCGCAGCTCCCCGGCGCGGGCGGCGCCGCCGGCGCCGCCCTCCGCGACACGCTCGACGCGGTCTTCCGCTCGGCCGCCTTCCAGCGGCCCGTGCAGGAGAGCGTCTGGGAGTGGGTGCGCAACGCCCTGGGCCGCCTCTGGCGCGTGCTCCGCGGCGACGCCGTCGCCTCGCCCGCGGCGTTCTGGATCGCGGCGGCCGTGCTGCTGGTGCTCGTGGCCTACGCCGCGACCCGCGCCGCCCAACGCCGCGAGGCCCGCCGTGCGCCGCGCGCCGGCGGCGCCGCTTGCCCCGGCGCCGCCCCCGCCCAGGCCGCCGACGACGCGGCCGCCCGCGGCGACTACGCCGCCGCCGCGCACCACCTGTACGCCGCCGTGCTCGACGC
>ERZ1066120.1767-NODE-1767-length-11382-cov-5.118655_pt1 | contig 11382 bp, 17 predicted proteins | sample MGYA00382767_ERZ1066120 | MGnify/ENA primary metagenome ERZ1066120 (study PRJEB33369, sample SAMEA5778350) | biofilm metagenome | biome: Industrial cooling water; feature: Water cooling tower basin; material: Biofilm | place: United Arab Emirates | collected... | reverse complement strand
GGCCGAAACCTCACCCACATGAATTTTTCCATCGGATAAATTTTTTCGCTGTTATTTACAGGCTGTAAACCAATGGCACGGTGCCCCTGACGCCAAACGAAATAATCTTCGCTCAAATGCACGTCCATTGCGCACACGCCGAGCGTTTGTTTGCCGTTGACGGTTTTTTCGCCAAAAATCAAATCGGCGGCGCAGTTTCGCCACCAATCACACTCCGCCATTTGCATGAGCAACGGCAAAAACCCACAATCCAAATCAGCCAGATAAAACCGATTCAAATCGGCGATCTCTTTGGCGCGCTCGTAACGTTGGTCGCCATACGGCACGGTGGGTAAGATTTGGACGCCATCATAAAACGCCGCGCCGCGCCGAAGTTGCAACGCCGCGTAAACCTGAGGGTCGGTCAGCATCAGCCATTTATCGGCATCGCTCACATATCCTGCCCCGCGATCTACCCAACCATCGAATTCTAAAAACCCATTGCCGCCAGTGCGCCAAAACCGCGCCGAATGCGGGCGCGAAAACACCGACGCCGTTGGCTTCACCGCCGAAACGCCCGCGCTTCCCCGAACTGTGATTTCTTGCGCCATTTTGTAGGTTTGAACCTACAAAAATTATAGCCGAATTTTTCGTTTTGCCCCTTTTCGTATATAGAATCGGGTATAATAAAGGTGTGGCTACACCAAAAAAAACGCCCGAAGAGCGCGTAAATTCGCCAGTTTGCGCCGAGCGCACCCAAGCCGGAATGATCCGCAAAGGCATTAACGAGGTTGCTAAAGCAGCGGCCAAAGCGTGCGGCATTTCAAAAGTAGCATGGATCGAGCGCACGATTGAGAAGTGCGCTCAGGAGGAAACGAAATGAGCGATTACCCCTACATTGATTTGTTCAACGACATCGCGGAAATCGAGGAGATTCTCGAATCCATCGCCGGAAATCTCGATCTGGGTTGTGACGACGAGGGGCACCCTGTTTCCAACCCTACTGCCGACGCTGTTGAAAATTGGGCGAAACGTGTTATCGCCTTCATGGATGAAACGTTGCCCGACGAAATCAAAAAAGGTTTCAAGGCCGAGCAAGACCAACTCAACCGCGATGAGGACGCGGCAGACGCCAATTCTTGGTGAACGAAATGAACGAAAAAACCATTGAGCCACAAGGCCAAATTGTAGATGTCGCACCTTTTATTGACGAAATGAGCCAATCTGACCGGATCGTTGAACCAACTGATGGCGACTGGATTATAGCGCGCGTGGCGGGCTATAATCCGCGCCCTCGGCTTTCCGAGGCAGTCATTGTTGGCGTCAATCAGGAAGACGGGTTTCACTCCCTCGCCCTAATGACCTCGCACGGCGAACCAAGCTGCGATTCTTTTGCGGAAATGGTTGCCAACGCGCGATTCGTCGCTTGTGCGAAAGAAAATGCTCGCGCGGCGATTGCCGCTCATGGATTCGCCGATCATTTTTTGAAGAGCGGTCAGATGCCAACGCGCGAGGATTTGCTCGCACTGTTTGCCGAGACATCGAAAGCCATTACCAAATTTTCGCCCCATGAACAGGGCGAAAATGCAAAAGAGAGCCAATGAACGAACCAAAACACACACCCGGCCCTTGGGAAGTTGAAGGGCCGTATATCCGCAGTAAAAACGACCCGCATAAGCGCCTTTTTGTTCTCGTGGATGCTGTGAGCCTGTGCAAACCTGGTATTTGCACAAAAGAAGAGGTGGAAGAAGCAAAAGCGAATCTGGCTTTTGTTCGCCGCCGCGCCGGAATTTCTCGAAACGTTGGAACAACTCGAAGCCGAAGGCGGGTTTTCGGTTCTCGAAGACGTTTACCCCGAATATGTCGAGAAATTGTGCGCGCTGATGGCTAAGGCCAAAGGAGAAGCGAATGCTTGAACGAACTCCCCACCTTACGCGCAGAGAGCGCAGGGTGTTGTTGCTTTTGGTTGAAGAGCCGCTTAGCGCGTCAGGAATTGGCGACAACGACGCGCTGTTTTGCGTTCTCAATCAATTCAACCCGCCGCTCGTGGTGTTGAACTCTGAGTTCAAATACGAACTGACCGAGCGCGGGAAGCGCGTGCTGGAAAACACTTACCTTGACGGGAAACCAAAAGGAGCAACTACAAATGCCTGAAACATTTGGAACACGCCTCAAAGCCGAGCGCGAAACGCAGGGCGTGACGCTCTCGCAACTCGCGCAGCAAGCACAGGTTTCGCGTTCGTATTTACACGAATTGGAAAGCGGAAAAACCGTAGAGCCGGGAGTCTCAATTGCGTTCCGGCTGGCTGACGCACTTTGTCTACCCCTGCGCTTTTTGGTGATGGGCAAACAGAACGACCAGAAACTTTTTCTCAACGACGCCCGCGAACTTGCGGACTGCAAACGACGATTGGCAGAGATTGAACGTCTCGCCAAAGGAGAATCTGAAAATGTCTGAAATGACACCCGAACAAAAAGCCGATAACGAGCGCGCCAAGGCTGAAACGAAGGCGATGCTCGCCAAAATCGAGAGCGGTGTTTCGCCCTGCTGCGACGCGCCGCTTGACCTGAGCCGCGTTATCCAAAGTGGCCCGCGCAAGGGGCACGGAAAGCGGTTCTGCTCGAAATGCAGACGGTGGGTTTTTACCGTGTAAGGAACCCGAAATGCTCGAAAGACTAACACCCGAAGAAGCGCGGCGGCGCATCGAAAAACTCGAAGACGACATTGACCACAACGACCGCCGCATCGAAATTTTGCGTGACGAGAACAACGAAACGCGAGAAGTGATTTATCACCTCGACAAACAATTGCGCGACGGGCGCGACGTGATTATCGTCGGCAATCTGTGCGAGATTTGCGAAACGAACGAGAAAATCGAATACCAGGACGTTTGCCGCGATTGTTTGGACAAAGCGGCGCGAATGATTGGAATGGGCTTTACGCTCGCGCAGATTTCGCAGGGCAAAAAAGACACCGCGATTTCGCTCGATAACGCGCTGCGGTCGCAAAAGCGGCATCAGGAGGCGGAGAAATCGGGATGAAAAAACCAAACTGGCATGTGCAACAGGGCTTGAAGTTTGGGCCGACCGATTTTGTCTCGCCCGAACTGGCAGCGCATAATCGGGCGCAGCGGCGCCTTGACCCGGAACCCTACAAGCGCCGTTTCGCGGCGGCGCTCGGACTCGAAACCGCCGACATTAGCGCAATTCTTGCGAACGTCTACGACCATGCGACGGTGCGCCTTGAGGACGGTTTGAACCTCGAATTTTTCCCTGGAGAAATGGGTTGGATTCACTACGACTATTGCAACATTTTCCTAACCGGAAACGGCGCAACAGTTTTAGGAAACGTGCCCGCTGACGGTTGGCCCATGATTCTGCGCTTGGCGTATTGCTGGGGATTTCCTATCGAGGAATTGGAAGCCGAATCGGGGCACACGCTGACGGGCCACCAAAAGCTCGAATACGCGGCGGTTATGCGTGACGCGGGGTTTCCGATTGACGCAAAGGAGTTTTGTCTCTCACAAGCCGAGGTTTGCAGATCGAAAACTCGGTTCTCAAACTCAACAAAGGCGTTCCGTTATGGGTCTGTGGAACCGGCGGTGTCACCCACTGGCGCCCGCTTCCCGAAGGGCCGGAAGGTGAAGGATAGTCCCATGAGGCATCTAATTCTAGTTTCAGGCAAAGACTCCTTGGCTACTGCGTTATTTCAGACAACGCACGAGCCACGCGACGACTACGAATTTCTTTTCAACGACACCGGATGTGAACTGCCCGAAACCTACCAGTGGCTTTCACAGGTCGAGGAGAAAACTGGCTGGCAAATCACTCGCATTGGGCGCGACTTGATGGCAAAAATCCGCCATAGGAACGGATTTTTGCCATCAAGTCGCGCGAGGTATTGCACCAGAGAAACCAAAATAGACCCGACGCACGAATATCTGAAAAAGAGTCCGGCAACGGTTTATTATGGTATTCGCGCCGACGAGAACCGCGTTGGTCATGTGCCGCTCGCGGGGAGTCAAATTACACCCCGTTTTCCTCTCGCCGAAAACGGGATAGGACTGCGTGGCGTGATGGCGATTTGCGAAGCGCAAGGACTCATGCCACCGGCATTTTTCTGGCCGCGATTGTTTGAGGCCGTAGACCGCGAATGCAAAAACCGAATCGGTTTGGAGAACTGGCAAGACTGGATTTCAAAAATTGAGCATCGCATCTTGTTCGCGGGGCGCAGTCGAAACAACTGCTATTTTTGTTTTTTTCAACGTCAATACGAATGGGTTTGGCTCTCCGAAACGCACCCTGATTTGTTCCAAACGAGCGCCTCTCTGGAAAAGGTGAACTCAGATTTCACCTGGAATTCTGACTACTCATTGGGCGATCTGCTGGCGCGCAAAGATGAGATTTTCGCGCGCCGCGTGCGCGACGTTGTGAAATACATCGAACAAAAACGATTCAATCCCATTCCGCTCGAATCCGAGGAAATTTCCGCGTTTTCCTGCGGTTTGCTTTGTGGAAAGTGAAAGACAATGAAAAAAGTAATCAAACTCACGGCAAAAACCGCACGTGAGCCGGTGGCGCGTTTCGCACCAGACCGATGCCCACACTGAGCAGGATCGAAAGGCCCGCCATCGCGCCTAAAACTAAACGGAGAATCATCGTCCTGGAATCCAGATTTGGCCCTGACTTCTTTGCGGGAGTTGGGGCCGTTGTATCACCGGCGGCACAAAAGCGTAATTAGCACTTGGAACGCCCGCCAAAGAATTCATCATGCACAACGCCCAAAACAAATCGGCGTGTGCACGGTCTTCGCGGTTAGAGTCGTAGACCGCGTTGCCACTGGGCGTAATCACTTTGCGAATCGAATGGATTTGGCGCTGCAATTTCGCCCAGACCGGCAGAATCAAGCACCGACCACCCAACGGATCGGTGCGCTCCATGCGGATTTTAAGCGCGTTTACGATCTCCGACTTACTGGCATTGGTGAACTTGAAGCCCATCGCTTTTTGACCATATTCACGCTCGCCCCATTGCCCCATTTGCGCGCCGGGGCCGGTCGAGTCAATTAGACCGCGTTCGATGGGTAGCTCTTTGAGCAAATAACCCACAATCGCTTCCTTGGTTGGAAACGGCACGTTATGCAGAGTGATCGCCAAGCGCGGCACGACGGTTTTATCGCCGCCGCGCAGGGTTTGACCGACCATGATGGCATCGGGATCGTCGGTGACACCAATATCCATCGCCCAAAACCAACGGCCCGGTAAACGCCCTTCTCGAATTTCTTTGGCGAGTTTGGCGATCAGGCGTTGGCACTGTTCCAAAATGTTGGTGTCACGGCTCGAAAGCTCTAATTTCTCGAACCAATGCGTTTCCAATGGCGACTGACACGCCTGGATTAGCTCCATCGGAAAATACGAGTATTTCGAGTCAATGACCAAGCACTCGCATTCTTCCCGGAAATCGTCATAGCTCGAACCGGCGCGCAGTTCTTGGAGCGTTTGTGTGCCGAATTTCGCTACACGCTCATCGGTTTCCAAATGCGGCGCTTCGCGCATCGCGGCTTCGATGTCCACGCACAGCGCCGGACACGTCCACCAAGGAAACGAGCCGCGCACCCACGACCGATATTTCCGTTCGCCGGTTTCTTCATCGGCGGCATCCGTCATAATCTGGTTAAACAGCGAGTCCGAGCCTTCATGCGACGAGCAACCTTTGATGAACCCGCCGCGCGTCGTGCAGAAAATACCCGCTTTGAGAATCGCGGCCATTTTCGCCATGTGCGCCATTTCGTGCAGATAAATCCCGCCGCGCTCGGCACCGCGCGGCGGGCGCTGCGCCAGAAAATCGATGCTCGAAACGCCTTTGTTGGTCTGGATTTCAATATGGTTTTTCGCATCGGCCAGCACTTTGACCTGACTTTTGAACGCCGTTGGAAAACATTCCAATGTGCGCATTACATAGCCGTGCTTGCTTTCCGATTCCCATTTGTCGGTCGAGATGTGAATATTGGTGGTTGCCGGTTCCAGGATCGCGCGCGCCAACGAATCCGCCGCGAAAATGAAACTTTCCCCGATTTGACGAGATTTTTCCGCCGCTTGAAACCGATCATCGCACAAAACCGCCGCGATTTGATTGGGATAAAAACTTTCCGTGTTGGGATCGCCCGTCGCTTCTTGCAGGGCTTTGGGGTCGCTGAGTAGCGCACCCGCCAAAAGAGCCAGACGCGCAGCGCCCAGTTGGTCGCTCTTTTGAGTGCCGGTGATCGGATGAGGTTTAGGATTAGACAGCGCGGTATTCATCGGCTTCCAAACGGATGTAGCCCGAAACCATGCGGTAAGGCGCGTCGGGGTCGGTTTTGTTTCTTTTCGGGTAAGGCGTCGGGCTTTGCACCCATACTTGGCCCTCGCTGGTCACGTTCTCGCTGCCACTGCCCGTAAAAACTTCGATTTGCGCGCCTTGCACAAATCCCAGTTTTTTATCAAACGTTTTCAACAGTTCGACTTTCATAGGTTTCTCCGATGGGCAAGCTGTTTTGAATGATGTTTTGAACCGACGGCGGTAAACGACTCATGCCGTCCACGATGAGTTGGTTCACCGTGACTTTGTTGTTCAGACCGCGCAGTTCTACGATTTCCGTGGATTCGCCGGTCAGCAAACGCATCGTTTTCAAACAGACTTCGACTTGGCTGAGCAGCGCCGCGCGCGCGCGTGGCGTGAGCGGCACCAACTGTTTGCGCCCATTGATGAACTGATAATCCGCGCCGTCGCGCAACTTGTTCATGGCGTTTTCCATCAGTTCATAGAAACGCATAATTTGCAATTTGTTGAGCCGTAAACGGAACTCTGCCGAGGCAGGATCGCCTTCCGTATGTTGCGCGGCCCAGCGGTCTTCGGCTAATCCTGGCCAGCACATGAACGCGCGCACTTCCATTTCTGGGAAAATGCCGCTCCAACGACTGACCAACGTTTCGGTGTCGAGCGCGTAGGGACTTCGCAGATATTCGTCTCTGTAGTCGGTGTAAGGCCACATCTCTTGCGGTATATCGCCCCAGCACAGACCACACAGCGGCGAAACGTCGCTCAAATCTTCGATTTCTTCGATTTCTTCTTGCATTTCGTCGCTACCCTCCTCCGGGCGGATCTACGAACTCTTGCCACTCTTTAATGCGATTCGGCTCCGAGGCAATCTCGCGGATTCGCGCCAACACATAATCGGGCCGCGTGTCACACAAACCACTCAAAGCCATGATTTGCATTTCGCGTTGGCGCAAATGGTAAAGCATCTGCGGGTAAATCTGCGCCAATCGGTCGCACCGGCGCTCGTCGTCAACGCGTTCCTGGTCGCGGCGGTCAGCGACATCGAACCGGCGCTTAATCAGCATGACGCCGAGTGTTCCAAACACCGTTCCCAGAAACCCCAATACGGCAATAACCACCGCATCACTCATCACGCCCCCTTTTCTGCACGGCAAGGGCGCAGATTCGACCGAAGAAAAACCCAGATGCTCATTGTTGCCGGCACGAAATACATGACCGTGACAAGCGCCCGGTAATCAACGAAAAGCGACGTCAAAAGTAAAAAAATCCATGTCGAAAACGCGGCGACCGCGCACAAAGCCCGTCGGCGGCGTAGTGCGCAAATCACCGCGTGCAATCGCAAACTGCCCAGCAAAAGCAACCAAAACGCAAAAGACAACTCAAAGCCGATCCCAAAAACCTTGAACGCCGAAAACGGCACCGAAATGGTCTGAAACGGCAGCAGCAGCCACAGGCCACACGAAATCGAGATCAGCGAAAGCCAAATCTCGGTCGCTGTCGTGTCCAAAAACCAAAGACGGCGCAGTGTTTTCATTTAGCCACCTTCACGATTCTCACGTGATGCTCTTCAGGCGTCGTGCGCTCGGTGTCAGTCACGAAACCCAGCCCTGCCGCCGCTAAAACATCCGCAAAACTCTCGCCGCCCCAACGCGCATCTCGCCCTTTCGTCGCGCCTTCGATTTGAACGCCATGCACCCAAAACGTTTGAACTGGCGACACAGGCGCCGATGGCACCGGGAACCGCGCCACGAACTGAAACGGCCCAAACTGTGCCAGCGTGCGCACGCCGCGAGCATCACGTTTGCCCGATTTCAGCCAATGAACCGTTGAGTTTTCCCCGACTTTGCCATTGCCAAGGTAAATCCCAACGTGCCCAAAGCCGCCGCTGCCCGTCGTTTTGTAAAGCAGGTCGCCGGGTTTTAGACCACCGCGCGCTTCAATTTGCGCCGATGGAAACGCCAGCCCCGCGTTAGCCAACGAAAAAGCCGCTTCTTTGGCGCTCGGTTTTTGTAAAACCGCATCGAACCGATGTCCGATCGCTTTTTGGACGACCATACGCGCCCATTTCTGACACAAATTATTGCGCGTTGGAAAACCTTCAGCACTCAGCGCCGCGCGCGCTTGTTCCGCGATTTTGTTGCTCATTTTTACGCCTCGTCATCCTGCGGCCCGTTGCCGTCGTTATCGGGAATTCCATCGCCGTCAACATCGACAAAGCGCCCGTTGTAAACCGTGTTGAGCGGATCGTAGGTGTCGGTGCCCCAATTATCACACCGGCGCTCGTTTTCGTGTTGGAAATGCTGCTCCTGCGTTTTGGCGTCGGTGAGATTGAGCGAACGTTTCACCCATCCGATGGCGCTCGAAACCGCCACGCCGCCCGACGATCCGCCAATGGTGATGCCAAACAGCGATTTGAGCATCTGCGCGTCCTCGGAAGGCAGCGCCCAGTTCACGAGCGCAAACGACGCGACGATTAGCAAAATCCCGCCAATCAGCGCCGCCGGAATCATCCAAAAGATGCTGACGCGCCACTGCGAAACCGGCGGCTCTTTGAGGTTTTCTGTTTTCATTTCACTCTCCCTCAAGTCTATCTCTGTAGGTTCAAACCTACAAAACCACCCCGGTTTTCAAAAAAGTAGCGATTTTTTGTGCGACGGGCAGAAGTGTCATTCGCCCCCTGCCCCCTACTTATTCTCGACGGGGTAGACGTGAGACGCGCGACGATGGGAAAAAGACTTCGCAAACTGCGATTTGCATAAGTAAAAAACCCGAAAAAAAAGAAAAAAATCGGGAATCTTTGGAACTCATTTCTTACTGTTTCGTATAGTAAATAGCCCAAATCGGGCAGGAGCAAACAAATGATTTTTTGCGTATTGACTCAGAACAAAAACGGCCGTGCGGATTTGTTGGTCTGCGAGCAATTCGAGGCGCGCGACGGCGCACAAGTGCAGTGCGCGTTCAACAACGCGCGGCGCGCGGCTGACGAACTGGCAGCGCGAAACGGTGCGCGTAGCGCGCACGTGGTCTGCGACGGACGGCGCGTTTACGAGGCGCGCTGAAATAGGAGCAAACAAACACGATGACACGAAACGAGTTTCAAAAAGCGGGATTTCACGCGAAGCGGGACTATCTGCGCGCACAGGGAGTGCGCGTTAGCTCACAGATGAAGAGCGCAGATTTCAACGCGATTTACGACGCGATGAACCCCACGACCACCGCGCGCACTGAGAACAGTCAGTGCGCGCAACCCGACACCCAGCGCGCGTTGCAAATCGCAACGCGCGCAACTGGCGAGCAGAACGAAACAGCAACTCAGATCACGACGATGAACAACACGAACACTCACAGCGCAATCGCGCAGCCCCAAATCGCGCAGACCGACGCGGCGCAACAGGCGCAAACGATGATGATGAACGCACTCGAAATCATGATGAAAGCGCAGCCCGCGACGCCCGCGACAGACGAAGCGCGCGTTATCGAATTGATTCACGAACACGCGCCCAAACCGCCCACGCTCGAAATCAAGGTCGCAGAACTGCCCAGCGTCGAGACCGCGCGGCAGCATTTCAAATTCCCGCTTCTGCTTATCTGCGCGGCGAACGGCGTTCACACGATGCTGACAGGCGAAGCGGGCAGCGGGAAAACCAGCGCGGCAAAAGCGGTCGCGCAGTGCCTCGATCTCGATTTTTACGCGCAGAGCTTCTGCGAGACGACATCAAAAGCGGACATGCAGGGTTTTATGAACGCGCGCGGCGAGTATGTTCCCACCAATTTCCGCACCGCGTTTGGAAACGGCGCGCTGTTTTGCGCGGATGAATTCGATGCAGGAAACCCAAATTCAAACGTTGTCATCAACGCGGCACTCGCAAACGACGAGTGCGGATTCCCGGACGGGATGCAGACCAAAAGCGCGGATTTTGTAGTCGTTGCGTGCGCCAACACGTTCGGAACAGGCGCGAACTCAAAATACGTCGGGCGCAACAAATTGGACGCGGCGACATTAGACCGCTTCGCGTGCATCCGTTGGGACATTGACCCGACTTTGGAAGCCGCGATGTTGGGCATCAACGAACCCGCGCCCGCGTTCGATTTGGCCGAAGGTGGTCTTGTCGAAGACCACGAATGGCTCGAAATTATACGCGCCGCCCGCTCCAAAGCCAGCGAACTCGGTTCCCAGATGCTGATTTCGCCACGCGCGACCAAAAACGGAGCGAAGCTCGCCCGCGCCGGAGTTGGCGCCACGCATCTCAAAGAGATGTTTATCTTCAAGGGTTGCGACGAGCGCACCCGCCAAGCCCTGCAAATTTAGTCTATACGCGGCCCGATTTTGAAGCATCGGGCCGCTTTTGCCCTGAAACCACCCACAAAACCCCAAAAACCACGATGAACAGAACCCGCAAACCCGCCAAAAAATACGCTATCGGGCATACGATGAACTCGTATTTTCCCGGAACGTGCAAGACCACCGCGCGCAAATACGAGAAAGACGCACGAATTATCTATACGCGCAACGGCTGGAGCATTGACGACGACGCCACGCGCGCCGCGTTGGACAACACCCAACCCCAGACCGACGAAGCCCCGACAGCCAAACCCGTGAAATTTTCCGAAAACGGCGCGTTCGATCCGGGCAAAGTTTCGCTGTTACAGTTCAATTCCCCGCTCGAATTGTTAGACGCCGCCGAAAACCGCGTAAAGCGCGCGAAATACAACGATTCTAGCACGAGCAGTGCGAGTTTCACAGGCACCGCGAGTTTTGACGAAGCCGCGAAACTCGCGCGTTTTGGAGACCGCGAAAGCGCCGCGAAATTAGAGCGTCTATGCGAACAACTGCGCGACGACATCCAAGCAGCAGACCAAGACCGCCCGCGTTGGGTTTACGACGTCCAGGGCGACGAGTTAGACGTTGCGCGCTTTTTGGAGGACGACCCCGAATGTTTTTCCTATCGCACCCGCAAACCCCGCAAAATCGTTCAAATACACGTTTCAATCGCTTTTTCGTCTTACGTCAGTGCCGCGCAGATTTTCACTCATTTAGCGAAAATCTGCGCGGCAGTTAACGCACTCGAAGCGCAAGGTTATAAC